>ENA-UOJQ01000087-UOJQ01000087.1-human-gut-metagenome-genome-assembly--contig:-P63-NODE-87-length-125627-cov-24.382346_pt1 | contig 125627 bp, 133 predicted proteins | sample MGYA00242352_ERZ723899 | MGnify/ENA metagenome assembly ERZ723899
CGGGGCGCAGGTCGGCAAAGGCTTCCCCGGCAGCGCGGGTCATGCTGCCGCCGTAGAGGTTGTGGACTTTATCGTGCCGCACCCGCTGGCCGTTCACCTCGTGGTAGAAGCTGGCGTAGTCCTCGGGGGCGTTCATCAGCCCCATGGCCCCGCCCACGACCCGGGCGAAAAATTCCTCCTGCACGATGTTGTCCTGGCCGCGCAGCTCATGCATCGAGTCCAGGAAAGCTTTCAGCCGGTCCGGGGAATAGAACAGAGCAGGCTCGTTCATGTCGTTCCAAAAGCCTTCGATGCCGCAGTCGGTCAGCACCTTGTAGCGGTGGCCGAACCACGCCCGCACTTCCGGCCGCAGAAAGTCTGCGAAGTAAGCTTTGCCGGGCCACACGGCTGCCACGAAGGGCGTGCCGTCTTCTTTTTTGCAGAAATAACCCTTTTCCAGCCCTTCGGTGCAGGTGGGCTCCTCGGGGTCGATACGCACACCTGCATCAATGATGGGCACCAGCCGGATGCCCTGGGCTTTCAGCTCGGCAGCCAGCGCAGCCAGATCCGGGAAGCGTTCTTTGTTGATGGTAAAGTCGGCATAATCCTGCATGTAGTCGATGTCCATGCAGATCATATCCAGCGGCAGATCGTTCTCTTTGTATTGGCGTGCCACCTCCCGCACATCCTCGGCGGTCTTGTAGCCCCAGCGGCTCTGCTGCAGGCCGAAGGCCCATTTGGGCGGGATGTAACTGCGGCCGATCAGCTGGCGGAACTGGTGGGCAATGTCGTTCAGGTCTGCGCCAGTGAGGATGTAAAGCTCATAGTCCGGCTCCTCTGTGGCAAAGCGCAGGGTGTCGTGCACCGTGTAACCGATGTCGTAGTGCACTTTGCCCGGGAAATCCACGAAGACGCCAAACAGATCGCCGCCGGGGCCGCCGTCAATCAGCAGAAAATTGTGGGCACCATAGTAAGAGACTTTGTTCTCACCGTGGTGGGATTCATCGGTGTTGTTGGCGACATAGTGCCAACCGCGCTTGTTGATGCCGCGGGGCATCTCGCCCAGACCGTACACGATGGCATCCGGAGCCATCGTATACACCCAGCCGTCTGCGTCAGCCGTGAGGAACGGAACGGCATCGGACGAAACAGGAATATCCTGCACAACGCTGTCGGTGCGGATGGAAGAACCAAAACGAAAATGCTGGATCATAGAGGAAACCTCCATCGACAAATAGATCGGAATCGGCGTCCACGCTTTTCCGGCTGATCGCACAGGCAAAGGCGCAGACAACATTTGTTGTCATTATCTTACTTCCTCTTTCCGGGTAAAACAAGAGACAAAACCGGCGCTTTTTTACCACAAAACCGGCAAAACGCGCCAGATGCATAAAAATACCGGCGTGCGATTGCAAAAAACGGCCCATACTGGTATACTGAAACAGTAAATTGTAAAAACGGAGGGAAAACCCCATGTATCGCAATGGGATCAAGCGCCTGCTGGCTGTCGTGCTGTCGCTGTGCGGCATGGTCTGCCTGTCCTGGCTTTTTCTGATTCTTGCCATCGCCATCAAGATCGACTCACCCGGCCCGGTGTTCTTCAAACAGAAGCGGGTGGGCATCGGCAAAAAGCACTTTTCGATTTTAAAGTTCCGCACCATGCGCATCGACACGCCCCACGATATGCCCACCCATCTGCTCCACGACCCGGACCAGTATATCACCCGCATGGGCCATTTCCTGCGCAAGACCAGCCTGGACGAACTGCCTCAGCTGTGGAACATCTTTGTGGGCGATATGGCGGTCATCGGGCCCCGGCCCGCGCTCTGGAACCAGTACGACCTGCTGGCTGAACGGGACAAGTACGGTGCCAACGATGTGCGCCCGGGCCTGACCGGCTGGGCGCAGATCCATGGCCGCGACGAACTGGAGATCGCCGAGAAGGCGAAGCTGGACGGCTGGTATGTCCAGCACATGAGCTTTGGGCTGGATGTGAAGTGCTTCTTCGGCACCATCGCAGCGGTGCTGCGGCACGACGGTGTTGTGGAGGGCGGCACCGGCACCCTGCACGATGAAAAATGAGGTTTGCTACGCAAAATGATGTGCTGGCGCAAGGATACTCCGGCTGTGCCGGAATGATGTGCGCTGCGGCGCATGACGGGCGATAACCGGGAATGTGTTGAAAATCAGGCGGCTCCGGGTGGACTGCGGTCTGCCTGCAGCCGCATTTTTGTGTAAAGCATAGCGCAGAGCGGCTGAAATCACCATATCTCTTGATTTATCCCCGGAAAAGCGTATAATAAAACAGTACACAAGACGTTAAAGGAGGATTCCTGTATTATGGAACGCACCTATATCAACGAGGCTCAAAAGGCCATCGGCGGCACGGTCAAGGTGCAGGGCTTTATTGAGAACCTGCGCAACAGCAAGTATATGGCCTTCATCGTGCTGAAGGATATTACCGGCAAACTGCAGATCACGGTCGAGAAGGCCGACCACCCCGAGCTGGTGGACACCATCGACCAGCTCACCCCGGATTCCGTCATCACCGTCACCGGCAAGGTGGTGGCAAACGATTACGTCAAGATGGGCGGCGTCGAGATGATCCCCGAGACCATCGAGATCGAGAGCATCGCCGATGCGCTGCCCATCGTCCGCAAGGAGATCGCAGCCACCAAGAAGAAGAAGGCTGTCGAGCGCTCCAGCATTGATCAGCGCATCGACTACCGCTGGATCGACCTGCGTACCGACGAGAACCAGCTGATGTTCAAGGCACAGAGCTGCTTTGTCAACGCCATGCGCAAGTTCCTGCTGGACCGCAACTTCATCGAGATCCACACCCCCAAGCTGATCGCTGCGGCCAGCGAGAGCGGCTCTGAGGTGTTCAAGGTGGATTACTTCGACCGTAACGCTTATCTGGCGCAGAGCCCGCAGTTCTACAAGCAGATGGCCATGGCCGCCGGTTTTGAGCGCATCTTCGAGACCGGCCCTGTGTTCCGTGCGGAAAAGAGCTACACCAACAAGCACTCCACCGAGTTCTCCGGTTTCGACCTGGAGTTCAGCTACATCACTTCCTTCAAGGACGTCATGAAGATGGAGGAAGAACTGCTCACCGCCGGTCTGCAGGCCGTCAAGGACAACTACGGCGACCAGATCAAAGAGCTGTTCGGCCAGGAAGTCATTGTTCCCACCACCCCGTTCCCGGTGGTCAAGCTGGCCGACCTGTACAAGGGTCTGGAAGAAGAATTCGGCTACACCGTTGATGAGAGCGAGAAGGGCGACCTGACTACCGAGGCTGAACGCCTGAGCTATGAGTGGGTGAAGAAGCACTACGGCCACGAGTTCCTGTTCATCACCGATTACTCTGCCGAGAAGCGTGCCTTCTACCACATGCGCGACGAGAACGGCGTGCCCCAGGGCTACGACCTGATCTGGCGCGGTGTCGAGATCACCACCGGCGCCCAGCGTGAGCACCGCTACGACGTGCTGAAGAAGCAGGCCGAGGAAAAGGGTCTGGCCGAGGATGTCAAGTTCTATCTGGAGTTCTTCCAGTACGGCTGCCCGCCCCACGGCGGCTTCGGTCTGGGCATCGACCGCCTGACCATGCTGCTGTGCGGCCTGACCATCAAGGACGCAGAGTTCCTGTTCCGCGGCCCCAACCGTCTGACCCCGTAATTTTATCCTTATATTTTGTAAAAGGGAAGTATCTGCGGATGCTTCCCTTTTACTTTTTATAAAAATGATGATGCCGTTTCTGTTTACAGCCTTTCCGGTGAAAAGCGCATTTGGAGCGGCCTGCAGGCCGCTCCAAATGCTAAAATATAAAAAAGTATTTCCGCTAAGAATGGCAGAGCGAATGAGGGGCCATTTCAAATGGTTTTCGGCATAATAAAAGCGCTCTCCTCATACGATACAACGAGCGGACCGGCACAAGTCCGGTGCACAGCGCAAACGGGAAGGGGAGACACAGCTTTGGCAAATCAGGAACAGAATGGCATCTGCCGCGAGATCGGCGCACGCACCGGCGGAGATATCTACATCGGTGTGGTGGGCCCGGTGCGCAGCGGCAAATCCACCTTTATCAAGCGGTTTATGGAGCAGCTGGTGCTGCCGGCCATCGGCCCGGCGGCTGCGCGGGAACGTGCCCGGGACGAGCTGCCCCAGTCGGCGGCGGGGCGCACCATCATGACCACCGAGCCGAAGTTCATCCCGGAAACAGCCGTGCCACTGCAGCTGGAAGGCGGCGGCGAGTGCCGGGTGCGGCTCATCGACTGCGTGGGCTACATGGTGGAGGGGGCTATGGGCCACGAGGAGAACGACAAGCCCCGCATGGTCAAAAGCCCGTGGTTCGACCACGAGGTGCCCTTCGACCTTGCCGCCGAGACCGGCACCCGCAAGGTCATCTGCGAGCACTCCACCATCGGCATCGTGGTCACCACCGACGGCACAGTCAGCGACATTCCGCGTGCAGGCTATGCAGCCACAGAAAAACGCATCATCGAAGAATTGGACGCGCTGGGCAAACCCTACATCATTCTGCTCAACAGCACCCACCCGGATGCCCCGGAGACCAGACAGCTGGCCGAGGGCATGGCACGGGATTATGACCACACTGTTCTGCCGGTGAGCTGCGTCGATTTGGATGCCGCGGCGCTGGGGAATATCCTGCGGCAGGTGCTGTACGAGTTCCCGGTGCAGGAGCTGGATTTTGCCTTGCCGCGCTGGGTGACTATGCTGGAAAACGGCCACTGGCTGCAGACGCAGGTGTATGACGCGGCCATGCAGCTGGCCGGGAAGGTCGCCCGCATGAAGGATGTGCCTGCTGGAAACGACGCACCTGCGCTGGAATGCGACGCGGTGCAGCGGTCAGCCATCAGCGGCATCGATCTTGCAAACGGCATCGTGCGCATCACGGTGGAGCTGAAACCGGAAATTTTCTATCAGGTGCTCAGCGAACAGACCGGCCTTGCCATTGGCGACGAAGCGGGCCTGATGCCCTGCATCATGGAACTGGCCCGGGCCAAGCGCGAGTACGAAAAGGTGCGCAGCGCCCTCGAGCAGGTAGAGGCCACCGGCTACGGCATCGTGATGCCCTCGGTGAGCGAGCTGCGGCTGGAACAGCCCGAGATCGTGAAGCAGGGCTCCAGCTACGGCGTCCGGCTGGAAGCCAGTGCACCCTCCATCCAGATGATGAAAGCCACCATCCACACCGAGCTCAGCCCCATCGTGGGCACCGAGAAACAGAGCGAGGATCTTGCACACAGCCTGCTGCAGGGCTTTGCGGACGACCCGGAAAAGCTCTGGGAATCGAACATTTTCGGCAAAAGCCTGCACGAGCTGGTAAACGAAGGATTGCAGAACAAGCTGCTGCACATGCCGCAGGAGGCCCGCACCCGCCTGCAGGAAACGCTGGAACGGGTCATCAACGAGGGCTGCACCGGGCTCATCTGCATTCTGATTTAAAATGGCCGCCGCGTGCGCTTTGGCCATATTCAGCGGAAATCTATTTTATTATATTTGCGGTTTGGGCGCGTCTGCGGACGCTTCCAAACCGCTTTTTTCACGTAAAAAGCCCCAATTGCGAAGTTTATCATCTTTAAAAATGTTGTTGTCCCTGCGGCCTCTTGATGGTGAAAGCAAAAACAGGAAAAGCCCGCAGGCTTTTCCTGTTTTTAAAAATAAAAATAATTCCGCTATTTATGGCCAGAGCGAAGCGGCGGCCATTCCAAATCGTTACTTTTCTTCTTCGGTCAATTTATTGATGAGCAGCTGATAAATTTCGTTGCCCTTGAGAATGAACTGCTTTTTCACCAGTTCGGCGGTCAGCCGGTCCGGCGTGCCCAGGTCCAGGCAGAACAGGTCTTCGTCCAGCCCTTTGACGGTGCAGCGGATGGAACAGTGCCCATCCGCTTTTTCGGTGATGCTGGCACTGTACTTGGCTTCCTTCCGGGCCCAGGTCTGGCAGCGCAGCACGGCGGCCACAGCCCGCTCCCGCACGCTGCGGGGCAGGTCATAGGCCAGCTCCTGCGCCACCTTGCGGCCTTTTTCGGTGATGGCATAGCTGCCGTTCGTCAGGGTGACGAGCTGCTGCTTTGTGATATCGTCCAGGCACGAGCCGATCTCAAAGTAATTGACCAGTGCCTCCTCCATCAGGGCGTTCTCGATCTCCTGCCGGGTAATGGGGCCGGCATTCTTTACCAGATAGCACAGCAGCAGCCGGATCTCGGTGCTGCTGGTCAACCCGCCGGGACGTACACCGGCAGTAAAAGCATCATTGGCGGTCATCGTTCCATACATCCCCTTTGCATTTTCTGTTCCTTCTTAGTATAAAGGCTTTCACACCGGATTGCAAGCCGAAGCGGCAAAATCCGTTTCGATCCGTTTCGGGCTTTCCGGCGTGGAATACACCCAGCGGTCGAGATGCCCTTCGGTGATGAAATATTTCAGTTCGAACCGGTGCCGCTGGCTCAGGGCGTGGTTCACGATTACCAGCTTGATCTTCATTTTCTCCGGCAGGATGTTTTTGATGTAGACGCTCACGGCCTGTCCCGGGGTAAGACCGGTGCAGCTCTCGGCAAGGCCCGCCAGGTTGGGCGCGATCTCAATGAAGGTACCATAATCTTCCACGCTGCGCACGATGCCCACCACGGTTTCGCCCACGGTGAACCCGGCCGCGTTCTCCTCCCAGGTGCCCAGCAGCTCCCGGATGGTCAACACAAAGCGGCCCTGCACGTCCCGGTTCTTGATGGCGCACAAAATTTGCTGCCCCACGCTGACCCGGTCGGCGGGGGAGGAGATGCGGCTCACCGACATGCAGTCGATGGGCAGCAGGGCACTGATGCCGCAGCCCACATCGCAGAAGGCACCGAAGGGTTCAATGTGAGTCACAGTGCAGGGCAGGATATCGCCGGGCTGCAGCGTATCCAGATAGTCGGCCTTGCACATCCGCTGCGCCTCTGCGCGGGAAAGACGATACACGGGCTGGCCGTTCTCGTCTGTATCCAATGCATCAATGACGAAGCAGGTGGGCCGCCCCACCCGGGTCAGTACAGCGATATCCCGCACGGTGCCGCTTTCGGCCCCATCGGCACACTGTGCGAATGGCATCATGGCCTTCACACCGCCCAACTCGAAACGCAGCTGGCGCTGGGTGTCAAAGGCCAGGGCGGTGGCCTGCAGAATTTCGCGGTTCGCCATGGCGGCGCGCAGCTCGGCGGCGGTCAGGCGGGCAGCGCAGCGGTAGTTGCCTTCGGTACGATATGCTTGCATCATCTTTCATTCCTCTTTCTCTGTTGTTTTTGGTTACTATTAAAACCTATGCATCCGCCCCGGCGGATATTTGCATTTTGTGTGGCTTTGCATTATACTATATCTGTATGTGCGGCGCTGCCGGAACGTTCCGGCCGTGCGGCACACAGCGCCCGCCTGTGTTTTGAAAAAGGTGGGCAGAAGGGAGAACCAGAGCTATGGATATCGCTGTGGGAGATACCATCCTCACCCGCAAGAAGCACCCCTGCGGTGCGCAGAGCTTTGAAGTGCTGCGCGTCGGCATGGATTTCAAGATCCGCTGCACCGGCTGCGGCCGCGAAGTGATGCTGCCCCGTGCCAAGATCGAAAAGAACATCAAAAAGGTGATAAAGCCCGGGCAGGGCTAGACCTGCCGGTGCACGCATGATTTGAGAATGTAAGGAGAACTGCAGGAACAATGAACCTGTTTGCCCAAATGGATGCGGTCTGTCACCGGTTTGAAGAACTTTCCGTCCGTCTGAACCAGCCCGAAACGGCTGCCGACCCGGCGCTGTTCCGAAAGCTGATGCAGGAGTATCACGACGCTGAGCCAGCCGTGCAGGCCTACCGGGAATGGAAGACTGCACAGGACCATCTTGCTCAGGCGAAAGCCCTGCTGGAGGAGCCGGGGGCTCTTGAGCCGGACTTCAAGCAGATGATACAGCAGGAAATCAGCGAAAAAAGTCAAGATGTGGCAAAGCTGGAAAATAATCTCAAAATTTTGCTGCTGCCAAAGGATGCCAACGACGGCAAAAACGTCATCGTGGAGATTCGCGGTGGTGCGGGCGGCGAAGAAGCCGCCCTGTTCGCTCACAGCCTGCTGCGCATGTACAGCATGTACGCGCAGAGCAGGGGATGGAAGCTGGAAATGCTCAACCTCAACGAGACGGAACTGGGCGGCGTGAAGGAAGCCATCTTCTCGGTGGACGGCGACGGGGCCTACAGCCGCCTGAAATACGAGAGCGGTGTGCACCGGGTACAGCGAGTGCCTGAGACCGAGACCCAGGGCCGCATCCACACTTCCACCGCTACGGTGGCCGTGATGCCCCAGGCGGAGGAAGTGGATTTTGCGCTGGACATGAAGGACCTGCGCATCGACACCTTCCGCTCCTCCGGCGCAGGCGGCCAGCACATCAACAAGACCTCCAGCGCCATCCGTGTGACACATCTTCCCACCGGCACGGTGGTAGAATGCCAGAACGAGCGCAGCCAGTTCCAGAATAAGGACAAGGCACTGGAAATTCTCCGCAGCCGCCTGCTGGCCCAAAAACAAAAGGAACAGCAGGACGCCATCAACTCGGAACGGCAGGGACAGGTGGGTACTGGTGACCGCAGCGAGAAGATCCGCACCTACAACTTCCCGCAGGATCGCTGCACGGACCACCGCATCGGCTTGACCGTGCACAACCTTTCCAAGATCATGGATGGCAATCTGGACGATGTGATCGACGCCCTTGCCACCCGGGAACAGGCTGAAAAGCTGCAGAAGTTTAATGGGTGAGCGCTTTAAAAACGATTTTAAAATAATACGTTATAACGTCTATATCTGCTGAAAAGCAGAAATACTTTACAGATAGAAAGAACGATGATTCGTATGAAAATGAAAACTGAAATTCTGCCCGCCGACCGGGCTGAAAGCATTGCCAAAGCCGCGCAGCTGCTGCGCAGCGGTGAGCTGGTAGCCCTGCCCACCGAGACGGTCTACGGCATTGCCGCCGACGCCCGCAACGGCGAGGCGGTCAAGAAAATTTTCGTGGCGAAGGGCCGCCCGCAGGACAATCCCCTGATCGTCCATGTGACCGGGCCGGAGATGCTGCCGGGTCTTGTCAGCGAGGTGCCCGAGCGTGCCCAGCTGCTCATGGCGGCGTTCTGCCCCGGCCCGCTCACCATCATCATGCCCCGCGGCCCGGAGGTGGCGGCGGAGTGCTGCGCCGGTCTGGACACCGTGGGCATCCGCATGCCCAGCCACCCGGTGGCCCGCGCGGTCATCCAGCAGAGCGGCTGCGCCTTTGCGGCCCCCAGCGCGAACCTTTCCGGCAAGCCCAGCCCCACCAATGCGCAGGATGTGTTCACCGATATGGACGGCCGCCTGCCGCTGATCCTGGATGGCGGCGAGTGTGACGTGGGTGTGGAGAGCACAGTCGTGTCTGTAGTGGGTGACAAGCCCACGCTGTTCCGCCCGGGCCACATCACGCTGGAAGACCTCGAGCGCGCCCTCGGTGAGGAAGTGGAGGTCTCCAAGGCTATCCTCGAAAAGCTGCCGGAGGGTGCTGTGGTGCGCAGCCCCGGCATGAAGTATAAGCACTATGCTCCCAAGGCCGATGTGACCCTGCTGAACGGCACCTTTGAGCAGTTCAAGGCCTATGTGGATGCACACGCCGACCAGAATCCCAGCTGCCTGTGCTTCACCGGCGAAGCCGAAAAGCTGGGTGTACCCTGCGTGGAATATGGCCGCGAGGGCGACGGTGCTGATCAGGCGAAACACATCTTCCGCTCCCTGCGCGCGTTGGACGAACAGGGCGATGCCGTGGTCTATGCCCGCTGCCCGCAGAAGGATGGTCTGTCCATGGCGGTGTACAACCGCCTCATCCGTGCGGCGGCTTTCCGGGTGATCGATCTATGATCACGCTGGGTATCACAGGCCGCAGCGGCTGCGGCAAATCCACCGTTACGGCGGTGTTTTCGGCCCACAGTGTGCCGCTGGCCGACGCCGACCAGATCAGCCGCGAGATTCTCCTGCCCGGTTCGCCGCTGCTGCCCGCACTGGCCCAGCGGTTCGGGGCAGATATCCTTTTGCCGGACGGCACGCTGGACCGCCGCCTGCTGGCAGACCGCGCTTTTGCCACGCCTGAGGGCAAGCGGGCGCTGGACAGCCTGACCCATCCGGAGATCGTGCGGCGCATCCGTGCGGCAAAGCAGTCTGCGCAGGAAGCCGGTGCGGCACTGTTCGTGCTGGATGGCGCGGTCATCGTGGGCACGGCGGCACAGCCCGAGTGCGACCGCCTGTGCGTGGTCACGGCCCCCTTTGCAACCAGCGTGGCGCGCATCGTGGCCCGGGACGGCATCTCGGCCGAGATGGCTGCCCGCCGCCTGAATGCGCAGACGCCGGAAGAAGCCCTGACCGCGCAGGCGGATTATGTCCTGCACAACGATGCCGACCTTGCCCATCTGCAGGCCGAGGCAGAAAAGCTGTGCGAGAAGCTCCTGGCGGAAGGAGGTGCGGGAGAGCGGCTTTGAACGAACAATACAAGAAACGAGAGGACACTGCCTCGCAGTATGACCCGGAAGCGGCCCGTGTGCGCCGCGCAGTCCGTGCCGAAAAGGCCCGCCGCCGCAAGAAAAAGCGCATCCGTCGTCTGATCCTGCTGGTTCTGGCGGTGCTTCTTGCGCTGGTGGTGCTGCCCCGTGCCTGGGACGGCGCCGAACGGATGCTCTATCCGCGCAAATACGAAGCCCTTGTGGACCAGTGGGCCGAGACCTACGACCTCGATCCGCTGCTGGTGGATGCCTTCATCCGCACCGAGAGCGGCTTTGATCCGCAGGCCACTTCCACCGTGGACGCTCGGGGTCTGATGCAGATGACCGAGGAGACCTTCATCTGGCTGCGCAGCAAGATCGCTCCGGACGAAGGGCTGACCTTTGCCGATCTGTATGACCCGGAGGTGAGCATCCGGTTCGGGTGCTACTACCTGCACCTGTGCCTGACCCGCTACAACGGCGATGTAGCCACGGCTGCGGCGGCCTACCACAGCGGCTGGGGCACGGTGGACAATCTGCTACAGATGGAGGAACACTCCGCCGACGGCGTCACCCTGCAGGGTTTTCCCTATAATCAGATGAACCATTACGTCAAAAAAATCACTTCCTGCTATGCTGCGTATCAGCGCATTTACGCGGGAAACTGAGAGGAGATAAACGAACATGAGCGAAATGCTTACCGCAAAGCAGGCAGCCGAACAGCTGCTTTATCAGCCGGAGTATGCCGCCGACAAGAACGCGGATGTCAAGGCAAAGGCCGCTGCCTTTGCCGAAGGCTACAAGACCTTCCTGAACGCCGCCAAGACCGAGCGCGAGGCCGCTGCAGCCAGCGAGAAACTGCTGGTGGAAGCAGGCTACGAAAAGTTCGAGCCGAAAAAGGTTTACGCCCCCGGCCAGAAGATCTACTTTATCCAGGAGCACAAGGCGGTCGTGGCCGCTACCATCGGCCAGAAGCCCTTTGAAGAAGGTTTCCGTCTGGTCATTGCTCACATCGACAGCCCGCGTCTGGACCTGCGCCCGAACCCGCTGTACGAGTCCAACCACTTCAGCTACTTCAAGACCCACTACTATGGCGGTATCCGCAAGTATCAGTGGGGCACCATTCCGCTGGCCATCCACGGCGTGTTCACCCGTGCCGACGGCTCCAGCGTGTCCTTTGCGGTGGGCGAGGACGAGAACGACCCGGTGTTCTGCATCACCGACCTGCTGCCGCATCTGGGGGCCGAGCAGAACGACCGCAAGCTCAGCGAGGGCATCAAGGCCGAAGAACTGAACGTGCTCATCGGTTCCGATGCCGTGGAGGATGCCGACATCAAGGAAGCTGTTAAGCTGAACACCCTGATGCTGCTGCACGAGAAGTACGGCGTCACCGAGCGCGACTTCACCCGCGCCGAGATCGAAGTGGTGCCCGCCCACAAGGCCCGGGATATCGGCTTTGACCGCTCCATGGTGGGCGGCTACGGTCACGATGACCGGGTGGATGCCTATCCTGCACTGATGGCAGAGATCGAGACGAAGGACCCCCTGCACACCACCGTCTGCGTGCTGACCGATAAAGAGGAGATCGGCTCCGACGGTGTCACCGGTATGCAGAGCATGTATGTGTTCCACTTCCTGCAGCTGCTGTGCCGTGCCGCCGGGCAGGACGATATTATTGCTTTCCAGAACAGCGTGTGTCTGTCTGCCGACGTGACCGCCGCCTACGACCCGTCCTGGGCAGGCGCTTTTGAACCCCAGAACGGCACCTATGCCGGCCGCGGCGTGGCATTCTTTAAGTATACCGGAAGCCGCGGCAAGAGCTCAGCCAGCGATGCCAACGCCGAGCTGGTAGGGAACATCACCCGCCTGCTGGACGCCCACGATGTGGCATGGCAGATCGGTGAACTGGGCCGTCTGGACCTTGGCGGCGGCGGCACCATTGCCAAGTATGTGGCAAACCGGGGCATCCCCGTGCTGGACATCGGTGTGCCGGTGCTGTCCATGCACTCTCCCTTCGAGGTCATCCACAAGACCGACCTGTACATGGCCTACCGCACCTTCTCGCTGTTCTGCCAGAACGCCGAATAAAGATTTAGCCCCGGATCGCCCGCAGCAGCAGGTTTTCCGGGGCTTTTTTTTGAAAAAACTTGACCTTCAAGCGTCTTTAAGGTGTAATGTGAGTGCGGAGGTGAAGCAAATGAACATCAAACAGGCTTCGAAACAAAGCGGGGTGGCCGCCCCCAATATCCGATTCTATGAAAAAGAGGGACTTCTGAACCCTGCCCGACTGCCCGGCAACGATTACCGCGACTACACAGAACAGGATGTCCGCACCCTCCGGTTCATCCGGATGCTGCGAATGCTGGATGTGCCGCTTCCGGTCATCCGGTCCGTGCTGGCGGGCGATGCACCGCTGGGGAATGTTTTGCGGGAGCAGCAGACCGCACTGGAGCAGCGCGCAAAGCAGCTGGAAGGGGCGGCGCGTTTTTGCGCAGAACTGGCCCGGCAGGACCCGTCTGCGGCGTCGCTGGATGTGGACGCCTGCCTGTCTCGGATGGAAAATCCCGCACAGCCGCAGACATTTTTCTCCGGCTGGGTGCAGGATTACCGCACGCTGGCGCAGGTGCAGCATCAGAAGCACTTTTTCTTTATCCCGCAGGGCAGCATCAACACGCCGCAGGAGTTTACGGCAGCCCTGCAGGCGTATGCAGAGGAGCGCGGGATGCAGCTCGGCCTGACCAAAGAGGGAATGTACCCGGAATTTTCGCTGGACGGGATCCCGTACAAGGCCTACCGCAACCCGGGCAAGTACCGTGATGAGATCTGCTGCGACGCCGTCCATCCGGAACAGCTGAACACCGGGCTGCCGTCCCGCCGGGAGCGGCAGCTGCGGGGCCTGCGGGTCCTTCTGCCTGCGGCATGCACCTTTGCCGCCATCCTGACAGCAGGCTGGATGGCGACCGGAGGGACAGACTGGCTCTGGCTGGCGGCACTGGCAGCAGCGGGTGTCCTGCTGGGCCGCTGCTTTGAAAACCGGCTGTGACTGGGCCAGCCTGCTCAGCTCAACGGCAGAGCCTCGGCCACAGTTAAAAAGGTATAGCCATTGTCGGTGTACCACTGGATGATGTCCGGCAGGGCTTCGGCGGTGGTGCGGGTGGAGGCGGAATCGTGCATCAGAACGATGCAGTTCGTCTGCTGCCCAGTCTCCCGCACCACGTTGCGGTAGATGGTGTCTGCGCTGGGGTGACCGCCCACAGCGTCCTCGGCGCAGACGTTCCAGTCTACCCACTGCAGACCTTTCTGTTCCACCTCGGCTTTCAGCTGTTTCATCAGCCCTTTGCCGCCGTAGCGACGGCTCACGGTGTTGGTGCTGCCGCCGGGGAAGCGCAGATACCGGATGCTTTCCACGTCCACATAGGGCGCGATGCGCTCTTTCAGCAAGGCAATGTCCTCCCAGTAAGCATCAGAGCTCTGGTAAATGTCACTGTATTCGTGGGAGGCAGAATGCAGCGCGATCTGGTGCCCGGCGGCAGCCGCCTCGGTGAGCAGGGGAAGATACTTTTCGTTGTAGTCGGTGGCCACCACAAAAAAGGTGCCGTGCACCCCGGCAGTGTTCAGGGCGGCCAGGACATCCGGTGTGGTTTTGCTGGGACCGTCGTCGAAGGTCAGGCAGACCCACTTTTCCGGCAGGGGTTCTTCGGTGGCAGAACCGGAGCCTGCCTCGGCAAAGGCAGTGGCAGCGGGGGAGAAGGCGGCCGTGTCCGGCACGGGGGTCAGGTCCTGCGTGCTGCAGCCGACAAATTCTGGCTGTGCCCCGGCGGTGAAGCCTGCAATGAGAGCAAGCAGCAGGGCGGACAGGAGCAAGGTCCTGTTGCGCCGAAAACGATGTGCGGAGAGCTTCATTCGGAAAACCTCCCTTGTACGTTGTTTTGCGGAGAGAACGTTATTTATATAGATATGACCGGCGGGAAAATCTATGAAAAACCGGAAAAAAGCTTGACTGTCCGGGAGGAATGTGGTAATATATTCAAGCAGTCCGCGAGACGGCCTCAAGCCTCAGAGATCGGATGGACGGCAGAAAACAGGATATGCGAGGGTGGCGGAACTGGCAGACGCGCACGTTTGAGGTGCGTGTGGTTTATCCTTGGGGGTTCGAGTCCCCTCCCTCGCACCAAAGAAAATCCACGAAAAGTCGAAGAAAATTCGATGTTTCGTGGATTTTTATTTTTGCGCAGTGCTCAAATACTGCCGGATACTGCCCAATAATGCCCGCTTTTGCGGGTGCTTTTGTAGGAAAATTGTAGTGTGAAATCGGCAGTAACCATGCGGCTTTTCGGGCCGTTTGAAAAAGCCGATTGTATGAAAACAGGCCGCAGCCTCCGTTTTGTGGAGGCTGCGGCCTATTTGTTCAGATCGCCCGGCGGTTGTGCCTTTGCAGGCTGCCGGGAGTAGTCGAAAATGGGGCGCCGGTTTCCCAGCGCCTTGAAAGCCGCAAAGGCTTTTGTGCGGCGTCCCCCGCATGGTACGCACTGTCAGGAGGCGGGCAGGGGACTTGGTGCTGCAGCACCGTGCAGAAGGTCTTTACTTGCCCTGCGCTTTCAGGCGGTCGTAGGTCTTGTCCGCCTGGATCGCCGCAGCGGTGAAGCTGTTGTTGCGCCACCACGCTACCAGCGCGGCCACCGTGGTGATGCCCGCGGTGATCAGCTGCTCCACGGTCTGGCTCTCGATGGGCAGCATGGGCCTGCCCAGAGCGCTCAGCACCTGGTTGGTCAGCGCCAGCAGCAGCACGGCGGTGCGGGCGATGGTACCGGTGGAAATTTTGAGGTTATTCATAGCAGTGTCCTTTCTCCCGGCAGCGCCGGGCTCTCATTTAATCGCGGATGGGCAGAGCTTTGGCACGGTTATACAGTTCGGTACCCGTGCCGTTGCCGCCCAATGCGTGATAACTCGTGTAAAGGTATTCGATGTTTTTCAGACCGCTCGTGTTGATGTAACCCTTTTCGAGGTAGTGGGTGCATGCCTGATACAGTCGGTCGTGCATGATGGCAAGCAGACCGTCCTTGATGGCTTTGTACTCGGTGACCTTTTTAACGAGGTAGGCCCAGCCGATGCCAAGCAGCCAGATAGCTCCCTCCATCCAGTGGGCCGAGGTGTACGCAAAAAACTGCTGCATTGGTATCACACCTCCGAGTCTTCGGCGCTATCTTCCCATGCCTGTTGGATGCGCTGTCCATTAGCACAGATCGCATCCATGGTGGCGTCAGCCTGAATGTTCGTTGCGATCAGCGCCTTGTTCATTGTGTCCATACCGAAGTAGCCGGTGAATACTTCGCCAGTGGGCAAAGGCGCCGCTACTGCAATCTGGCTGACGTTGTGTTCCTCCAGTGTAGCTAAAACATTGGAGAGCCACGACGCGTAGGGCGCGTCAGAAATCAAGTAGCTTGCCATTGGTCACACCTCCATCACGAGAATGCCATAGTCCACGGCACACTGGTGCTCGATGCGGCATCCGCGAGCAGCCTGCCAGCCCGGCGCAAAAATCGCCACATCGGCCTTTGCCAGATATTCGATGCTGCGGGCCAGATAGTCCAGCGGCTTTGCGGCAGGGCCGAAGTCGCTGAAGAAGGTCTCCAACGCATCGACCTCGCCGAACTGCTGCCGGGCAATCTCGATCACTCTGCGGCGCTCTGCATTGATCTCGTCATCAGAGCGGCCACCCATCGGCTGACTGATAAAAATAGTCTTGCTCATTTTGTTTCCCCCTCTCAGCCGGTCCACCGGCTCTTATTGGCGCGGGTATCCACATGCACCCAGCCCTTGGCGCGGCCCGTCTTGACCGGGTAGCGGCCCACGCCGCCCCATGCAGGCATCAGGCTCTCAGCATAGGCGGCCACGTCCTCGACGCTGGTGTCGGCCACCTGGATGTCTGCCGCACGGCCCAGCAGGTGCTGGCTGGATTTTGCGCCGCCCACTTTGGCGTTGTGCTCTGCGGTGCGGTAGCCGCTGGTGATGGTCACCGGCTTGCCGAAGTGCTCACGGATGCACTGCAGCAGCACCACAAGGCCTTCGTCCACCAGCACCGTGTCACTGCCATCGCGGCACCGAAATTCCCGGACGCGGAAACCCGGTGCTAGCTGCCGGGCACCGTCCTTTGCAAGGGAATACTGTTTGATTGCCACATGTACGTCCTTTCTCGGGTTACTTTTCCAGCGCGGCCTTGATGGCTTCGAGGTCGTCCGTAGTCAGGGCCGGGTAGTCTGCGGCGATGTCTTCAAAGACTTCACCGGCGGCAATGCGGATTTTGAAAGCGCGGGTCATAATGCGAAGTTTGAGTGCGTTCAGGGTTTTCATAAAAATCAGCCTCCAATCAAATCAGCCATCATCAAAATAATATCGTCGTTTGCGGTTTCCAGCGCGTCCACGCGCTCCGGCAGCTTGTCCTTTGCTTCCTGCTTCTTGCGTTCTTCTTCCTGCGCGGCCAGCTCCTCCGCCGTGTAGCGGATGTACCGCTGGATGGGCAGCTGCTCGGTCCACGCAGGCGCTGCCGGGACGGCGGCACGGTCGATGACCTTGCGCACGTCTTTGCCGCCGTTGGGGTACTCTGCCACCGTCTCGTAGTGGCTCAACTCCTCCACGGCGTCCTGCGCCGGGTGTTCCACCGCCTCGGTGTCGGCGGCAAGATAGCCCGCCGTCAGGTCGGGGTTCGTGATGACCGCCCCGGTCTCGTCAATGATCTTCATGCTTCATTCCTCCTTCCATTACGCCACCCGCCGCCAGATGTACACATAGTAGGCAGGCGGCTGAACAGTTCTACTATTGCCGTAGATAGAACTGGAACCAGATGCGTCAAACGACACATTTCCATATGCAGCTGGCATATTACCACCAGAGCGAAGATATGTACTACCTCGAACTGACACAGACACCCCTCCTGTACCCGTTGGGGATTCGCCGAAATAGTTGTCGTTTAGATTAAATACAATGTTAGGCAACCCAGCTTCTACAGTAAAACCAGCTTTTGATGAATCAGTTGTGCCCATCAAAACTCTATTTGATGCAATCTGTTCCCATGTTCCACCAAACAGAGCAGCAGGGCTGGCGGCATCGGTGCTCTGGTAGATGCTGCCCACGGGGTAAGGGCCCAGGGCAGTACCGCCTGCAAGATGCAGTGTGCCGTCCTCGTCGGCTGTGAAATCCTCACTCAGCTTGACACCGCCCAGAGCTGTGGATGTGGCGGCGGGGAGGGTGTAGAGCTTGCCGAACTTTGCGTCTGCTTCTTCTTTGGTGTAAAAACCGCCGTCCTGCAGCTTTTTGATCTCAGCGCTCAGTTCACCGGACTGCTGCTGCATGGTGGACATCTGAGCATCAAATTTCTGCTGAGCCGCCGTCAGCTGATTTTCGGTTTGCTGCCGGGCATCCGCTTCCTGTGCCGCCTGCGCGGCTTGCCACTGGGCGATGAGCTGCGCTGTCGGGATGCCGGTCACTCCGTCCCGCATCACGCCGCAGACGGTCTCATCGGCGCGGGTGTCGGTGAGGTTCGCGGCGGTGATGGCCGTGGAGCCTGCAGGGCGGGTGATCTCGGCAAGGCAGAGGTCGTAGACCAGCGCCGTGCGGGTGATCGCCGGGGCTGTGGGGCTGACCGAGTCCGGCGTGCCCTCCAGCACCTGCAGGCTTGTCTTGCGGGCCGCTGCGTCGTAGCGCAGCACCACGCGGTCGATGCGGGTGCGCACCGGGTCGGCGGCGGTCAGTGCCAGCGTGGTAGGCTGCTCCATGATGATGCTCCTGCCCTTAAACCGGGACGGGCGCACCCATGCCTGACCCGCGCTGACGGTCAGGCTCAGCTCGCCCGAGATGGAGACCGCGAAGTCCTCCTCGGCGCTGTATACGCCGCTCTGCCGGGTGGCGAGGTAGCCCGATGCGTCGTCGGCGTCGTAGGTGATGCCGTTTTCGGGGTAAGTTATGATGTCGCTCATAGGTCCTCCTTTACGTTTTGTGCCAGCTGGGGGTGCCCAGCCGGATGGTGCGGGTGGTGCCGCTGTCCTGGCTCTGGGTGATGATGTCGGCCACGCGCACCATGGCGGTGTAGCCCAGCTGGGGCAGGCTGGCGCTCAGCACGTCGCCCACCTGCAAAACATCGTCGTCCACGTCAAACTCAATGCTGCCGGTGCGCAGCTGGGCCAGCAGCTTTTCGCCGCCCCGGTCGGCCAGCTTTTGCAGGTAGCTCTGACTGGCGGTAGTCTCACCGCTGTCCTCGTCGGGCTGCAGGTCCCGGGCGTCGATGTACAGCTCCCGCCGGTCCGCGCCGGTGGCGTCCACATCACCCACCCAGACGGTGGCGCGCTTGTCGCCTTCGCCCGCGCCCTGCACGAGGGCGACGTTGGCGTAGTCGGTGTCCGCAAAGCTCCACCCGGCGTTGAGCAGGTTGCCCCATTTCGGGCTGAACCGGTTGTTCGGGTCGAAGGTGGGCCGGAAGCACTCGAACAGCAGGCGCTTGCCGCTGCCGGTGCCGTCCAGCACGATGCGGAAGCCCAGATCGCACGCCTGCCCGATGGTCTGGCAGTAGTCAAAGACCGTGCCGCCGGAGGTCTGCTTCGAGAAGGTGGTGGCAAAGCCGTACTCCGTGCCCAGTTCCAGCCTCGGCCACAGCTTCATAGCAGCAACAAGGCCGCGCATGGCCTGTTCGGCATTCTGCTCCTTGATGACCGCAGCGGACACCCGCTTTGTCAGCAGCCACGTTGCCGGGTAGCCGCTCACCACGAGGTTCGCGTCCGCGTTCTGGTTGGCCCTGCTGCAGATGCGCATGGGGATGCGGGGCGTTTCATCGCTGCGGACGACCCAGCGGCCTTCCTGCAGGAGCTGCAGGTTCTCGGTCGTCGGTCTAACCTCAAGGATAAAGCCGCCCTCGGAGTAATACGGGCTGTCCCAGTAGAAGGACACCCACACATCCACCCAGCCCACGCGGACAAGGGTGTCTGCGTCCAAAACGTCCAATCTCATAACGGTTCCGGGATGATGCCCGCCTCCATCGGATAAAAGCTCACGGATGCCCGCAGATAGCTGGCCCCGCTCTCGGCCTGCAGGCTGAGCACGTTGTCGCCGGGCTGCAGCTCAGTGAGGGTGCTGTCCTCGTCCAACGCGGCAAAGCAGTTGGTGGTGATGCCCTCATGGGTCAGCGCCACGGCCAGCCGGTCAGACGTGCTGCGGTAAATTTCCAGTGTGTCATCAGGCTGCAAGGTCAGGTCAAAGCCGATGTACGCGCCGGTGCGCAGGTCTACCACCTTCGGGTGCACCACCGGCGTGGTGGCGCAGCTCAGGGTGGCCGTGAAGGGCACCGGCAGGCTGCCGTCGTTGCGCAGCACTGCCATGGTGCCGTCCTGCCGGATGCCGTAGGTGTGGCTGTCGTAGCACACCGGGAAACTGAACGCAGGCCGGAAGCCGCCCAGCACGCTGCTGACGGCGGTCAGGTCGTACCAGTAGGGCTTCGGGGTGTACAGCATGAGGCTGCAGCGCGGGTCCGGCGTGTAGCTGGAAAAGTAGGGCGTCTTTTGCAAGACGAACCGGGTGAAGTACCGGTCGCCGAAGTAGAGGGTGCCTTTTGTGAAGTACGGCAGGCAGCGGGTGAAAAAGTTCGCGTTTTCCAGCTTGTGCGCACCCCAGAATGTTACATCCAGCGTGCGGGACACGCCGGAGACGCTCTGCCGCTCCACGGTGGTGCCCACCTGGTTGATGCCCTGAGCCGTTTGCAGGTCGATGTCCACACCGTTGAGCGGGTCGAGGAAGTAGGGCATGTCGTAGTCCCAGCCCAGATGCAGGACGGCACCGGCGTCGGTGACGATCTTTAAGTGGTCCTTAAAAAGCACGGTGTCCCTCCTTATCCTCTGCGCTGGCGGCGGGCCTTGTCGGCCTCCCAGCGGGTCTCGCGGGCAAGGTCGGCAGCGGACTGTGCCTTGCTCTGGATGTACTGCGTAATGTTGGTATCACCCTCGCGGTGGTAGTTGCTGGCGGCGGCCCGCACCTGCGCGGTGCCGGACGCGGCCACGGTGCTGCCCAGCCGCATGTTGTCACTGAGCACCAGACTGCCCGCCTGCCGGATCATGTCGGCAAGGGCGGAGTTGGTCTTGGTCAGCGCCTTGGTGTTGGCGTTGATGGCGTCCTCCAGGCTGCCGGTGCCGGTGGAGATGTCGATATCGCCGCTGATGCCGCCGGAGCCACCGCTGCCGCCAGAAACGCTGCCGCCGCCGGACACGCCGGAGCTCTTTTTAGAGCCGCCCAGCTTGCTGACGATGGCCGCGATGGCGATGCCCAGCGCCACGGCTGCACCCGCCACGATGACGCCCATCGGGATGCCGAAGACGGTGGCGCTCAGCGCCGTGGAGATGGCGGTCATCATGCCCTCAAAGGCCGCGCCGATGCTGCCGATCATACCCGCCACGCCTGCGTAAATGGACGGGAAGCTGGCCAGCAGCCCGCCCTGCAGGCCCTGGCTGATGGCCGTGGCCGCGTTGCTCAGGGGGCCCTTGAGCCCGGTGAAAATGCTGGTGAGGGTGCTGCCCAGCTGGGACGCCTGCTGCCAGACGTCGGCAAAGCCGTTCGTCAGGCCGCTGCAGATCTGGGTGCCGATGTCCCACGCCTTGGCGGCGATCTGCTGCTGGTACTGGCCCAGCACGCCGTTGATCTTGCCCACGAGCCCGAGGGCGTAGTCCTCGATCTGCTTCTTCTGGTCGCCCGTCAGGCCGCCGTAGATGGTTTTTGCCACCCACAGGCCGATGCTTTTCCAGTCCTTGTCTTTGACGGCGCTGTACAGGTCGTCAAAGGTGCCCAACACGCCCTCGTTGGCTTTTTCCTGCAGCTCTTTCCACAGGCCGTCCAGCGTGTCCGCTGCAGATTTTTTAACCTGCTCGGCCACCTGTTCGGTGCCGTCAGCAGCAATTGTTTTGACCCGCTCCACCGTCACGAGGGCCCCGTCCACCACGTCGTCGTAGGTCTCGGTGATGACCTTTTTCTGGGTCTCGGTGCCGTCGGTGAGCGTCTCGGTCACGGTCTGGGTGGTGGTCTTGACGCCATCCACCAGCGTGTCAAAGGTCGAGGTGACCGTTTTTGCCGTCTCCCGGACGGTCTCCATGGTCTGCTTGACGGTCTTCTTGCCCTTCTCGTCGATCTCGGTGATCGTCTTGATGTCCTTGAGGACACCGTCCACCATCTGGCGGCTGGTCTCGGTGATGGTCTGCTTTTGCTGCATCGCGCCGCTGGCCATTTGCTGCGTCACAGTTTCCACTGTGCGGGTGACCTGGCCCTCCAGCTCTGTCGTGCTGTCGGTGACGGACGCGACTACGGTCTTAGCAGCGTTTTTTACCTGACGGTCACCCTTGGTCAGACCCTGGGCCAAACCGGCGCAGACGTTTACACCAATCTCGGAGAACACCTTGGAAGGCGAGTGGATGCCCAGCAGGCTCTTGACCGTGGAGATCATGCCGTTGACCTTTTCCTGCACCGACGAGACTAGATTGTCCCACCAGCTAAGGATACCGTCCTGGATGCCCTTAACGATGTTGACACCGATGCTGCCCCAGTCGTCCATGCTGCCGTCCCAGACGCCGAGTAGCTCGGCAACGCAGGCAAGGGCCGCTTCGGCCAAATTTTCGGCCCCGCGAACAATGCCGTCCACCAGAGTGGTCAGCATGGCACCGGCGCACTCGAGGATTTTGGGCAGGTGCGAGATAAAGGCTGCCACAAAACGGGCGATCAGCACGGCGGCGGCGGTGATCAGCTGGGGCAGATTGTCGGTGATGCCGACGACGAGGCTCTCCACTAGCTGAAGCCCGCCATCGTAGATGGCGTCGGCATTATCAGCCAGATACAACGCAAAATCGGAGATGATCTGAACCGCAGAGCTCAGGAGCTGAGGGATGCTGTCTGACAACCCCTGCACCAGAGCGCCCAGTACCTGTGCGCCGGTGTCAAGCATAGCGGGCATTGCGTCGCTCAGGCTCTGCGTCAGCTGGGTGATGATATCCACACCGGACTGCATCAACCCGGGCAGCTGCGCCGCGATGCCCGCCGCCAGATCGGAGAGGATCTCTCCGGCAGCGGCCAGCATGGCTTCGGGCCCGCCTTCCGACAGGGCGGTGGTCAGCTGGGTGAGGCAATCGGTGCCCCACTTGACCACATCGGTCAGGGTGGGCTCCAGCTCGTCATAGATGGCCAGCTGCAAGCCCTCAAATGCCGAGGACATGATGGTCACAGCGCCTTGCAGGTTGTCGATCTGGGTCTCGGCCATCTGTTCCATCGCGCCGAGGCCGTCACCAGTGGCTTCGCCTGCTGCGTCGATCTGATCTGCCAGCGTCTCCCACTGTTCACCCTGGGCTGCCAGCAGACCGTTGACAGCAGCAAGGTCGGTCTTGTTGAACAGTGCATTGATGACGCTGTCCTTGCCGCCCTGGGTCATGCCGGACATGGCGTCGTTCAGGTCGGTGAGGATGTCATCCAGCCCACGCATGTTGCCCTGCGCGTCATAGACTTCGAGCCCCAGCTCCTGCATGACCTTGCTGGCATCTTTGGTGGGCGACTGCAAAGACAGGATGATATTGCGCAGGTGGGTGCCGCCCTCTGCGCCTTTCAGGCCGACATTTGCCAGCAGGCCCAGCGCCGTGGTCAGTTCCGTGGTGCCTTCCTTCAGATTGGCAGCGGTGCCGCCCACCGTCAGGATGGCTTCGCCCAGCTGTGCCACATTGGCATTCGCCTTACTGGCGGCCATGGCCAGCTTGTTGCCAAACTCATCCACATTCTGCTTGTTGGCTTCGATGTTCAGCGAGGCCATGGCATCGGTGACGAGGTCGGACGCATAGGCTAGGTCCATGCCGCCCGCTGCGGCCAGGTTCAGCACGCTGGGGAGCACCTCGGCGGCTTTGTCGGCGTCGTAGCCTGCCAGTGCCAGATAGTTCAGGGCGTCCGCTGCCTGTGTAGCGGTGAACTTTGTGGTCGAGCCCATCTCTTTGGCGACCTTGGTCAGGCTGTCGATCTGGTCCACCGTGGTGCCCATAGTGGCAGCCACCTGGGACATGGACGCATCAAAGCTCATGCCGACGCTGACCGAAGACTGCGCCAGACCGGCCAGCTTGCTGCCTGCGGTCTTAGTCAGGTCTGCAATCAGATTACCGGCGGCCACCGTCATGCTGGATACGCCTTTGGTAAAGCCGCTGGTGTCCAGCTTGGTATCGCCGGTAATGCTGTAGTCTGCCAATGTGTCCACCTCTCAGTCGTGAGCGCGGGCACAAGGGCACAGGCTTAAAGTTTTATTTCGATTTCCCGCTTGCAGGCGGGATTTTTGCATTTGACCCACAAGCCGTGGGCGACTGCGGCGTTTTCTGCCCATACAGGTAACGCCCGGCCGCAGTAGGGGCAGGGGACCGGCACGCGCTCAACGCTGCTGGAAGCGTGCGAGGAAGGCACGGTTGTGATCATCCAGGGTCTCGACATGAGCAGCACCCCCTCTCAGCTCCGGCGGCAGCGCGAAGTGCTCCCGCTTTTCCTCGTAGAAGCGGCGCTTCTCCGGGTCCATCTCGGCGAGGTCAGCGGTGCGCCAGTCGATGATGCGGCTGAACATGCAGTCCTCGCCGATCACGCCCCGCAGCAGTGCCCGGAAGCGGAACCAGTGGACGTGCTCGGTCGTCAGGTCGATGCCGTACAGCCGCTGGAACGCCGCCACGATATACGGTGCGTCGCACTGGTAGTCAAAGGGTAGTGTAGCTGGTGCCTCCGAAACGCCGGAAGTGTCACCACCGGATGCCGCCTTTTCACCTGCCTGATAAAATTCCAGCAGGTGCTGGTAGCCGTCAAAGAGCATCTGGTCGTCCGTCAGAAAGCAGTGCGGGTCCTTGTAAAAGCGCCAAATTGCGCTCCGGGCAAAGCCCACCGGGTCGGTGTTAACACTGCCCCGGACATAGGAGTTGACCAGCCAGACCATGGGCCGGAAATCCGGGACGATCTCGTGTCTGTGCCACCGGGTGGGCAACTCGTCCAGCAGCAGATCAGACATGGCGCTCTGCGGCGATCTGCAGTGCGTATGCCGCCAGCTGCTGCATGGCATCAGGATCGTCCCGCAGAGCGTCTACGGCCTGCCGGGCATCGATCAGCTGCTCGGTTTTCTGCTCGTCGGTCAGAGCGGGAACCACCACGTCGGGCTCACCGCCGTAAGAGACCTCAGTCTGACCACGGATGAAGGTGTCCTCGGTCGTAGTCTTGGGCGTAGAAATGACCTTGTAGGGGACGGTCTTTTTCTGTTTGGCAACGGCACGGCGCTGCTCGCGGTTCATGGGCATTGCAGCCGCCTGCTTTACGGTGGCCTGTTCTGCGGCGATGGCTTCCTTGATGGCGTTCGTCACACGGACACATGCGCCGAAGTTGTTTCCGTCCAGGCCCAGACGTTCTGATGCGCCCTCGCCCAGCAACTCGTCGAAGTAGCCCATCATAAGGCGGCACTGGCCGCGCAGGATGTCGGCGGGGCCCGTGTGCGCGCGCTTGCTCTCGCGGTCAGAAGCCGCCTGCATGTGCTGCTGTGCCGCGTTCATACGGTCGAGGTCGTTAGCGTTCAGCGCCGAAAATTCAAATTCCTGCCCACAGATGATCATGTATCTGTACCTCCTATAAAATGCGCCCCTGCCAGAGGTGACAGGGGCGATATTGGTTTTATGTTACGCGGTGACGTCGGTCAGGTAGTCAAAGGCTTTGGGAGTGCCCACCGCCTTGACATCCACCGCAAAAGTGGCGGGGGCGTTTGCGGAGCCGCCCACATCGCTGGTGACGACCAGAGAAGCATTGCCCGTCTCGCCCTTGCCGGTGCGGACGCTGAAGTAGACGTAGGGTACGATCACGTCCTTACCGGTGCCGTACTTGATTTTGTGGCTCAGCACAAAATCCTGAAATGCGTCGCCTACGCAGCGGTTGCCGTTGACAGCAAGGGTGCGCTGGGTGCCGGTCTTGGTGGTGACGGTACCGGTGCGGATGAACGCCTCGTCCGTGGTGGAAGCATTCAGGGAGCCGGAGTGCTCCTTCACGTGGTCGGCGCAGACAATCCATGCGGATTCTTTGGTCTGCTTGGTTTTATCAGTCTGAATGGCGAGGATGAAGTCGTCGGTGTTCTCCTCGCCTGCATAGTCGGCGCTGGGCTCAATGTCCTTCTCAGACTTGAGAGCGGCCAGAGTTTCGGCAACAGTCATAGGTTATCTCCCTTTCTGGTAATACTGGAGTTGGAGTTGAATCTGAAAGCGGCAACTGCTGGCATCCTGACTCATGATATAGCCAGGGGACAGGCAGACCACCTTTTCGGCGGTTTTATCGCCGGACAGCACCGGGAGGTTCCGCCGGGCGGACTGTTTTTCCACCCACTCGGCAAATTCGTCCCAGAAGGCGCTGTTCGCAGCCTGCTGGACCGCCTCGGGGGAATACTCCATGCGGGATGCGAGAACATAATTCTTCGCCCGGCGGCTGCCGAGGAAAAACTGTTCCAGTATCGCTGCCGTGGGGGTGGATTCCAGCGAGAACTGTACCTGTGTGGTCTCTGCACCCAGGTACTCGATGGAGAACACCACGTCGTCGCCTAGCGCCGTTGCCAGCGGGCAGGAGGCCAGCCAGTCCAGCATGGCTTGGATGTCTGCGGTCTGACTCATTTGTTGACCTCCTTGGCGCGGGTTTTGACGAAGGACACGAAGTCCTCTTTGTGGTCGTTGACGCAGCGCTCACCCCAGTGCGGGCCTTTGCCGTCCTCACGGACGCCCTGCCCGCAGGGTAAGCGGTAATACTGTGCCGCTGCGTAGGGCGTGGTGTGTCGGATGAGACCGCTGCCCAGCACCGTGCTGTCCTTGGCGCTGTCTGCCAGAGCACCAGTGCGCAGCGGAACGTAGGGCGTCACCAGCCGGATGAACTCGCCGTCCGCTTCCTTCTGTAGGCGCTGAAAGCCTGCCTCGGTGCGTGGCTTAAAGTTCGGGTCCCAGCGGATGCCGAGGCTGATCGGACCGCTCATCACGTCACCTCCACATACCAGTGCGGGCAGCGCCCGTCACGGTTGTCCTGTACGCTGGTGACGGTGCCAGTGCGCCCGCTGGGCAGTGCTACCTTGTCCTCCGGCGCCAGCGTCCAATGGCAGTCCCTTGCGGCCTCGTCTGCGGCTTTGAATGCCGCAGGGGCGAGAAATGTGCTTGCCGCGTCCATCGAGGCTGCTGTGCCGCTCTGCGGGGCGGCTGTGCTGTGCCCGACAAAAACGCAGATCTCGGAGCTGCTTTTCGGGGCAAAGCCGGGGCCTGCACCAGACTGTGCGCCGGTACCGGCTGCGGCCACTTCCCGGCAGCTCACGCCAGACAGCACCGTGGTATAGCTGGTGCTGCCAGTGCCCTGCCGGATGCAATGCACCAGCGTGACACTCTTTGTTGCGAGAAGGGGTTTGCGCATAGGCAGCCCTCCTCTCAGCGTCTGCGGGGCGGGCGGTAGGCCCCTCCCTGGCACAGCATCCAGCGGGTGACCGGTGCAGAGAGCACCTCGGTCACGATCCACTGCTGCTGTCTCCCCAGATAGGCCTGCTTATCCAGCCCGGAGGCATAGCTCTCGGTGTAGCCGTGATTGTTCACGCTGGTCACGCCGTCCCAGGCGGTGTCCAGCCCGGACGCCAGATACACCAGCCTGGCCTGACACTCCCGGAGCTGGTTGATCTGTTCTTCGGTGTCAGCCAGACCGGCGCACCAGCGGGTAGCACCCAGGATGAACAGAGCTGCGTCTGCGGCAAGCGGTGTGAAGTCCGCCTCCGTCAGCGCCGCACCGGGATACCGGGCGGTAAACTCAGGGTAGGTGAGCCAGCTGTTCATAGCTCATTCCTCGGTAAAGTTCGCCTTGGGAATGCTGATCTTGCCCATGCGGACATTCTTGTGGTCGAACTTCAGCGCCCAGTTTGCCTTGTTGGTGAACTCGTCATCCGTCGGGGTGGGCTTGTTGATCTTATCGCCGTCAAAGGAGACACCGTTCGGGTGCAGGATGAAGGAGCGGTTGTTGTACAGGATGTCGGTGCCGCCTGCCTTGGCCGCATCATACTCGGTGTAGTCCGGGGTGATGACCTTAGGATCGGCAGTCAGGACGGAACCCTGACCCAGCAGGAAGCTGTTGTAGTTGGTGCCGTCGTCGGTGCCGCGGTCATTCTCGACCACGACCAGACCATTGATGGTGGGCAGGCTGACTTCCTTCTGCAGCACGTTGGTGATTACGTACTTGTTGTAGTTCAGCAGGCCCAGCTTCTTGTATTCGGCCAGGATCTTGGAGTGCACCACCAGCAGACCAAACTTGCCGGAGAAGTCGCCCAGGGCGGACTGCTGCACATCGATCAGCTGGTTGGCGGTGACGCCGCCGGTCTTGACGGTCAGGGTATGGCTTGCCAGCCCGGACAGGCCCAGAACGGAATCCACCAGCTTGACCAGCAGGCTCTGCTTGTACATGCGCCAGTAGCGTCCGGTGTTGCGGGCAACAGCGGCCATGGGGTCGGCTGCAGTCAGCTCACGGGTCAGCTCGGTGGCCTTCCATGCCTTCATACGGTCGATGCGGATCCAGGACTGCTTGCCGCCGGAGATCTCGGTGGGCACGTTATCATTGGTGCCATCACGGACCAGCGGGGCGTCGGTGTCAGGGTCCAGCGGGTTATAGAAACGGATGGTGCCCATCGGGCTACCGTTATCCAGAGAAGTGGCCAGACTCTGGTCGCTTGCCAGAATACCGGAGGCAAGGATGGAATCGGAGAAGGTGGCCTCCTGGTCCACGAAGCCCTGATAGACCTCGGGGTCAAACGGAAAACCGCCAAAAGTGCCGGGAATAGGCATAGTTCAGTTACCTCGTTAGTGTCGTGCAGCTCTCACCAAAGCAGAGAGCTGCTGGAAAAGCGCCGGGTTGCGGGTGCGCAGGGCCATGCGTTCCGCGCCGGTCATCTGCAGAAACTCCTGCAGGGTGGGCTGTGCACTGCCACCCTGACTGCGGGGCTTCGGGACGATGATCGGGTTGGCGGGCTCCTGCGGCTCGGTGTTCGGCTGCGGGCCTGCGCCGTCGTCCTGCGGGACGGGAGCGCCCTGCTGGAACAGATACGGCTTGCGGGATTTGAGGTCAGCAAAGGCTGCCTTGACGTCCTCGGCCTGGTTCTTGCTCTCGCGCAGTGTAGCTCTGTCCGGCAGCAATGCGATAGCATCGTTCTCATCCAGAGCACCCGCCTCATGAGCGGCAGCGCGCAGCACACCGGTGAAAGTGAACTCTGCGGCCTGCTGGTTCAGCTGATTGGTCAGGCTGGTGATCTGACTGCGCAGATCATTGACATCCACGCCCTCGAAGGCCGCCAGACCCTGCTGTGCGGTGGTCAGCTGCGCCTGCAGGCCCTGTACGGTGGCCTGATGGGCGGCTTCGTCCAGACCGTGCAGACGCATGACTGCGTTGATCTGCTCCTCGGTCAGGCCCTCGATGGCTTTCAAATCCTCACGTCTCATGTTTTACCTCCCGTTGGGCCTACGGCGTTGGTGTCGCGCTGCCGTACGCGGGCCCTCTGCACCTCTCTGACACCGGGTGCGCGGTGTGATCTGGGATTATCCTATCACATCCCGGGGAGCAAAAACGTTACGAGTTGGTTTGACTACAAGCATACATTGACTACAGAAATTCCATAAAACCCTACGCGTGCGGGCATCAAGCGCGTTCTCGCATGTATATACTCTTATTTTCTTCTGTTCAGGGTCAGGATAAGAGTTTGAGTATGTTCTGTATGTTTTGTCCCGAAAATCCGCATGAACACTCACTTTTTCGTGCATACAAAGTTTATATGTCGTTGAATGTTGCAATCGCAGAGATAAATGTTGCATCTTTGGGCAAAAGGAAACGCCCCACCTCGGGAGGTTTGTCCTCCGTGAGGCGGGGCGTTTTGCTGTGTAGCGGTCATTTTTCGTCGGGCGCGATGATGAGCTGGGAACCGTCCGGCAGGACGAACGCCAACTTTGCGCCGCAGATTGCGGCGGCTTTGGCGAGGTCCTTTGCCGACCAGCTGTCCCGGCGCATCTTGTTCGCCATGGCCTGCGGGGTGGTCATGCCGAACGCTGCGGCAAAAGTGCTTTGGTCGGTGCTGGTCAGTTCCAACAGGGCTTTCACTCTGGATGATGTGGTCATTTTGGGTCACTCCTTCCTGCCACAAGGATATGACTTGCCGGGGCAAAAGTCAACAACAAAAAGAAATTAAGAAATAAATCAAAAACAACTTGACTTTGTTTCTGCGCAGAGGTAACATACAGCCACCGAAAGAAAAGTAACGAAAAAAACAACGGAGGTAAACGTAAAAATGAAAAAATCTGAACTGTTCGCATTGGCTGAGAAGCTGCACATGGAACCCCTGATGGTGGCCACGGATGTTCGAGAATGTTACGGTGAGACGGTGGTCGTGAACAGCTACCAGACTGGCTTCCAGCTGGACACTGACGACCTGGTCCCCGAGATCGAGAACCTCATGGATCAGGACACCGGCTTAGTCACACCGGTCCGCACGTATGCGGGCACGAAGGTTTATCAGTACCAGCTGTTCGCGCCGAGCAGCTGGTTCAAAAAGGAGGACTGAGCTATGGAGCGCATGAGCATTGACGAGATCAAGGCGGTCGCCGACCCGGTGGCTGCCTGCAAGGAGCAGCTTTGCCGCTGGAGGATCTCCTACTCTCGTTACTGCGGCTCTCGCCGTGGTGGCCGGTACTACGAAGAAAATATTGCAGCACTGGAGAACCTGCTGCACGAGCTGAAGGAGGACTGAATCATGGCAGATCGTGCATTGACCTACGCGGAGCTCATGGCTCTGGCCCGCGAGAACTACAACAAGGGCGGCGACGGTTACGTCAAGTGCTGGGATGAGCGCACCTTCGCGTACTTCGTGAAGGAGTTCGGGCCTATCACCAAAGCCAGGGCGCTGCAGATGTTCGCTGCGGCGTTCGACGAGGAGAAAGAAGAACGGGCAATTGCTCAGGCGGCTATGAAGGGAGAATGGTAATTATGAAGACACTGAACATTACTTACGACACCGTGGAGATCGAGAACGGGGAGAAGATCGTCGGGGAGACCTGCTACCCCGTCAAGATGCAGGATGTCTTGGCGGATCAGCTGCCGCGTGACCCGGGTGAATGCGGGGCCATCGACATGGCACACCTCGAGTTCCTGCTGCAGAGCGTGGAAATTCTGCAGGGTCGGAAGTTCGTGGACGGTAGCATCAAGCATTACGAATTGCTGAGGGAGGGCTGAATCATGAAAACAAGTGCGTTCAACCGCATTTATGCGGAGGCCCAGCGTGTCAACATCCAGAGCAGCGAGTGGTTCAACTTCGCCGGGTTTTTCTGGATGCAGTGCTCCGAGCGCCAGCTGCAAAAGATGCGGGGGTTACTCCGGGCGCAGGGCTGTAGAACTGTTCAGAAGGACGACGGTGAGTGGTTCGCGCTGGACAATGGCATTCTGGTCAAGGCAAACTGAGGAGGGCTGAACAATGAAGAAGGTCAACGTGAAAGTGTACGGCGCGGCGCTGGATGCACTGCAGGAGCAGTGCTCTGCGGAGGACGGCATCCGGATCCACAACTGCAATTTCGCCCGGCAGGGCACTCCGGTGAGGATGGGCGTCCAGTGGGCGTCCTTCGGGACCAAGAGCCCGGCAGAAGCGGCCGAATACGCAAACCGGATTCTGGATGCGGCCATGGCAGCGGAGAACTTCGTGTACAACGGCTATGTGGTGGACTACGGCGGAGGTGAACAGTGATGCTGGGGAACTTTTACAATGCAAGCTGCCCGGGCTGGGACGCCCCGGTTCCACAATGGCACCGAGGCCGGGTGGAAGTAGACGGGCACAGCTTCGAGTGGGAAGCTAAGGTCTACCCGACCGGCAGCCCGCTCGGCATCGACGGCGGGCGCATCTTGAAGCTCTGGGTTGCAGAGCTCGACAAAAGCGCACCGATTCGCCGAGAGGCCGCCCTTTACGAGCGAGGCTGGTGCACGGAGCCTGCCACGCCAGAGGCAAAGCAGGCGGTGGCTCAGGTGCTTGAGATGTTCACTCAGGCAAGTGGTACAAAAGAACAGGAGGATCAACGATGAGCGTGAACGAGGTAGTAAGTTATCTGGGCAGCATTTTGCGCGGAGACTGCGATGTGGGGTGCACCCCATTGAATGGGTGTGAAGTAAACGCCTGCCGGACCGGTGAGGAACTGGCAATCACATCTCCCTCTGGGAAAGAGCAATTTCTTCTCTCCATCCGAAAAATGAATTGATGCAGCAAAAGCCCTGAAGGTGCATTCCTTCAGGGCTTTTGTTCTGCTCATTTGTCAGCGGATCTTCTCAATTTCGCCGGTCTCTTTATCCACAAAATATTCGGCCAGAACGGTGCCGCTGCCCAGGATATTGGCGTCGTGCTCCTCTTTGGAGACGTAGTCCTGCACGGTCACATCCAGCTGGCCACCTACCACCATGATCTTCGTGGTGGTGTTGTAGTTGAAGTTCACGATGAAGTGGATCTCACTGTCGTCGGTGAAATACTGCTTGTAGTAGTCCAACGCATACTCGCTCATGTCGATGTTCTCTGCGATCAGCGAAATACGCCAGTTGCCGGTGCTGTCGTTGCGCACTTTGCTCACCGTGAACTTGATGCCGTCCAGGGGTGAGGATTCTGCAGGCGCCTCACTCTCTGGTGCGGCGCTGGTGCTCTCTGCGGCGCTCTCGCTCACAGAGCTGGCGGGGGCGCTGGATGCCGTGCTGCTGGCAGTACTGGATGCGCTGCCGCCGCAGGCGGTCAGGCCGAGGGCCAGGGCAAGCAGCACGATACCCGCCCGGATTTTATTCTTGATCTTCATAGTGTGAAACCTCCTTTATTCTGGCCTGAATTATAACACGGCCATTTCAGGAAGTCCAGCGCGGTTCATTTCTTTGCCTGGGCTGCGGCACTGGCGGCCTCGCTGCGGCCAAAGCCCGGCACGCTCTCCCGCAGCTGGTACTGCTGCAAGCCGGTCTGGTGAAGAAAGTCTTTCAGCTTCGCACGAGAGGCCGCCAGCTTTGCGGCTGCGGCCTTTTCGGCGTCCTTCTGACCGCTTTCCTTCGCCACAAGAAATGCCCGCTTGTCGGCCCGGATTTGCCGCTCCTGGGCACGCTGCATCTGGGTGGCCTTATACCGCCCGATGTCCTTACCGTTGTAGGTCACGGTAGCGGCATTGATCGCGGCCAGCCGTTCGGGGGTGTAGCTGCGCACGCTGGCGCCCTCCCAGTACATGGCCCAGTTGTGAGCACAGTTGGCACCCATGAAGCCGCGCACGTCACCGTAGCCGATGTCATCCAGCGAGAGGTAGCCGTGCCGCCCGCTGCGGCTGACGATCTGGCCCTGCCACCAGCTGTGGTTGGTCAAGTCCTGCCCGCCATCGCCGGTGCGTGCACCGACGTGGGCGTCCAGCTCCATCAGATCGCATTCCAGCTGATCAGCGTTGAAGCGGGTGATCTCTCCGGCGGTCTGGTTGATGCCGGTGCGGGTGGCCCGCAGCACCACCACGTCCAAGCTGTCCACATGCCCGCTGGGGTAGGTGATGGCTCCGACACCTTTTGCGGCTAGGGCGTTCAGTGCCCGGCGGGCTGCGTCGTCGGAACTGAATGCCCCGCTGGCAGCGTCCATGTGGGCCATGTCCAGGTAATAGGCCAGCTGCCGCTGGGTAGTCTCCACCATGTTCTGGTTGCCCATCACCGCCCGGGTCTGGGTCAGGTTGTACAGGGTGTTCATGGTGCGCCGGTAGCCGCTCTCCAGCAGCTGCTGCGCTTCCTCGCTGTCACCTAGAGGGGTCAGAGAGCGGCCCGCTGCGGCGGCATCGCGCAGGTCCTTGTTGTAGGCCTGCTGCATTGCCCGGGCAAACATAGCGGCTTCCTGCGGGCCCAGCTCCTGGGCGATGGCCTGCATCTGCCGCAGCAGGTAGGCTCGGCTCGCACCCAGCGCCTGTGCCCGGAAGCTCTGCCACTCTGCAGTGGAGGTGATCTTGCCCGCTTTGACGATCCGGCGTACCATATCCCGCAGGATACGCTCGCTCAGCTCGTCCCAGGGGGCTGCCATGAGCCCGGCGTAGCCGTTGACCTCGTCCGGCGTCAGCATGGCGTTACCCGGTGATAGCGGCCACCCTCCACCGTGACCTCAAAGCCCAGCAGGCGAACAATGCGGAGGGCTTCGTAGTACTTTTCCCACAGTGCCGGGCTGCGCAGGATGCGTGCATTCGACATCAGCCGGTCCAGCCGCTCGGCGGTCTGCTTCATCCGGGTGAATTTCTCTTTAGCCGTCGCCATTGTCGATCACTCCTTTCAGGATATCGTTGGCCCCAGACTCCTGCTGGATGGCCTGCACTGCCCGTGTAGCGGTTTCCTCGTCTTCACCGAAGAAATGCATCCGGTACTCGGTCTTGCTGCGCAGACCCATGCTGACCTCCTGCTGCCACTGAGCCATCTCAGACAGGCGGTCCAGGATGATGCTGTCATCCCACTTGAAGGAGATATTCAGCTTGCCCTTGCCGGGGGCGCCCTGGATGTGGTCGGCCCAGTAGTCCAGGGCGTCGATCAGGCCCCGCAGGGCGTCCTCCAGGGCTGCCTGCAGGTCGGAAACAGTGGAGTACAATTTCTGCTTGCTGCTGATGATCTCGGTGGCGGTCTTTTCCACGTCGGCTACCTGGGAGAGCACACCGAAGCTCAGGCCCGCATGGCTCTCCACATTGCGCAGGTACTGGTTCAGGCCGGACAGGTAGCTGCCGTCACGCAAGGCAGGGGCGAACACCTGATAGAAGGGTGTGCCGTCCGTAATACCGGTGTTGACGTCGATGCCGTGGAACAGCCGCTCCCGGTGGTGGGGCGCGGTGCTGTCGATGGCTTCCGGAGGCACGCCGTATTCTTTGAGCGCCTGCGCCTTGGACAGCTGCTGCCCGGCAGCGGTGGGCTTGAGGAACCGCTCGTCGGTGTCCACGGCCAGCTCTCCGCCCTCATACTCCCAGTCCAGCCGGGTATACTGCTCGTCGGCGTCGATGATTTGCTTGCGGGCTGGCTCGAACATCGCGGCACCCAGCTCACTGTCCGGTTCGATGCTGTTGACGATGGGCGTCACGAAATAGCCCACCGGCAGCTTGTCCAACCCGGTGAGGTAGGCCACCGGCTCGATCTCGTCCCACTCGGGGCGGATACTCAGGTCCTCGGGGCTGCCCAGGCTGTCCTGGGTAGCGCTGCGGAATGCCAGATTGACCACCTTGATGCAGGGGAATCGGGTCGGCGCTGCGAGGTCGTAATCCTCCAGCTGCGCCAGCTCCTCGTCGCGCAGGTCCTGACTGTGCTCCAGAACGTGCATCCACTCCATGCGGTGGTAGTAGTTGTCGTCATCCTGGATGGTGTCGATGAACACGCCCTCGGTCAAGCTGCCCTCCACGTCGTGGGCAACGGGAAAGTAGCGGGAGGCATTACAGAAAGAAATGCCCAGCTTTTTACCACTCTGGTAGGGCTTCCAGATGCCGCTGCCCAGGGCCAGTGCCACCGTGAAGATGCGCCGACGCCGGGGAGAGAGAACCCGCTGCAGTTGGGCGTTGATCCAGTCGGCGCGATCACTGCCCTCCACGGTGGCCTCCAGCTCCAGCGTGGTCAGCCGGGCCAGCTCGGCGCAGATCAGCGCGGGCAGGTCCAGCGTGAGGGTCTCGGGGCTCTTGTCCAGCGGAAGGCCGTCAATGGCTGCGTCGTACCAGTCCTCGATGGCCCGCTGCATCCGGTCGGTGACCAGCGTTTTGCAGCCGATGATGGCTTCAATGTCGGCGTGGTTTATCATGCGTTCCGTGCACCTCTCTTTTGCCAGACATCCTCCATGGCGTAGCGGGTCATGTCGATGCTGTGGTTTGCCGCATCGACGAAGCCCGGCATCACCTCGCCGGTCTTTTTGTCGATGGCGTATTCGTACTCAGAAAACTCCCGCGCCGTCCAGGGGCAGCGTTGGGGGTCAATGACGATCTTCGTGCGGCTCTGCAGCCACTTCATGCCGTCGGTCACGCTGGTGCCGCCGTGGGCGGCGTACTTCCGGCAGCCTCGCAGGCGGGAAAAGCCAAGATCACGCAGGGTGGCGATGGAGCGGTTGGCCGCACTGTCGCCGATGATCTCGTCGTGCAGATGCTTTTTCAGCGCCTCGGCCAGCTGAGCGTCGGTCTCTTTCTGGGCCCGGTGCTCCTCGTAGATGTAGATGGTCTGTCGGGCGTGGTCGTAGCTCATGCCGCCGAAGTGGTTCGGGTCAGGGTACCAGCCGAAGTCCAGACCATAGTAGCGCCGGTCGAACCCGGCAATCTCCTCGCTGGTGATGGGCCGCAGCTCCAGGTTCTCGAACACGGCCGTGCCGCAGCCCACCACCTCGCCCAGGTACTCGTGGGCGTAGGCTACCGGGTCCCGCTGTTTGAGGGTCTCGGCGTCGTCGAAGAAGCGTGGGCCCAGCCATTCGGGCGGGGTGGTCAGGTAGGTGGTATGGTGCCGGAACTGCTTCGGCTTTGGCTCCCGCTTGTACCGGTTGACCCAGTGGCGGGCCATGGCAGGGGGGTTGAAGGTCTTGAAAGAAAAGCTGAACGGGCCGCCGCGGAACACCGACTGCTCGACGTTTCGCACTTCCTCCGGGCCGTCGTACTGGTCGAACTCCTCAAAGTGCATGACGCCGAAATAGCCAAACGGCACCGCAATGGATTTCAGCTTGCCGGGGTCGTCCAGGCCGTAGAACTGGATGGTCTGCCCGGTAGGGATATAGGTCAGGGTGTAGGGCTTTTTGGTCTGCTTCCACAGGTGTCGGATGCCCATGCGGTCGATGACGCGGTTGTATTCCGGCCAGACACTGGTGGCAAGGGTGTTGCCCACCTTACGCAGCACCACGGCGTGGATATTCGGCACCCGCATCACCAGCAGCACCACCTCGGTGGCGGCAAAAGTGGACTTGAGCGAGCCGCGCCCGCCGTCGCCCAGGTACTCGTTGTACTCGCCGGACCAGATGGCGGTATGGGCGGCGTAGTATTCAGGGATGATCAGGCTGCTTAGTTTCAGCTGCTGTTTCAGCAGGTTTGGGGGCTGCCGTCTTGGGTATGTCATCCACGAACACCACCTTTCCGTCGTAACCTCTCAGCTCTGGGTGCTCACTCCAATGCTCCGGGTCACGGTTTTTCAGATAAAAACACATCGCGCCCAGGTCGCCGCCCTGGGCCTTTTTGAATAAGGCGTTCTCCACGCTGGCCAGCGCTGCCTCCGCGCCTACGCTGATGGCCTGCTTGATGCGCGGGTCCTGCGTACACCAGCGCCGGAAGGTGCGCACCGGCACGCCGATCTGTTCGCAGATCTCCGCCTGCGTCAGACCGTGCATCGCCAGCCGCTGCAAGCGCAGCAGTCCGCTGGGGCTGTTCCACTTGCTGATTTGGGATTCTCGTGCCAAGGTTTCACCTCCGTATGGAAAAACGGCACGCACCGGCTCTGCTTCCAGAGCCCTGCGGGCGGAGGATGACCCGTGTGCGTGCCGTTTTGGCTAAGATAAAAGCCGGGGCGGGAAAGGAGTAAAGAACCTGCCCCGGCGGGGAATGGTTATTTCAGCCGAACAGCCTTTTCACCAGTGAAGTCCTCCCAGCGCTTGACGATCACGTCCACATAGCGGGGATCGTACTCCATGGTGTAGCACTTCCGGCTCAACTGCTCGCAAGCGATCAGCGTAGAACCGCTGCCGCCGAACAGGTCCAGCACGGTCTGGCCGGGCAGGGAGCTGTTCTTGATGAGCCTGCCGCACAGCACCACCGGCTTCATGGTGGGGTGCTCTGCGTTGCGAGGCGGCTTGTCACAGCGGATCACGCTGCTGGGCTTCTCGGTCAGCAGGGCCTGCGCCTTGATGGCCCAGTCCAGCAGCTCGTCTTTCTTCATGTGCCGCAGGTCGTCCGGCTTTGCGTCGTCAATGACGGTGGTCTGGCTGCGATCGTTGATGAAGTAGTGGTTCGCACCGGGCTTCCAGCCGTACAGGCAGGGCTCGTGCTGCCACTGGTAGTCGCTGTGGCCGAGGACAAGGCTGTTCTTGACCCAGACCAGACACCCGTGCAGGCCCCAGCCTGCCTCCCGGAACATGGCCCGGAACGCTTCGCCCTCGGTGTCGGCGTGGAAGATGTACGCGCTGGCACCGGTGCGGCAGGCATCGAAGGCCCGGCTGTATGCCTGCAGCAGGAACTGCCGGAACTGGCTTTCGGCCATGTTGTCGTTCTCGATCTTCTTGCCGTTGCTGCCCTCGTAGTTCACGTTATAGGGCGGGTCGGTGAGAAGCAGGTCGGCCAGCTGGCCGTCCATGAGCTGCTCCACGTCCTGCGGGCTGGTGCTGTCGCCGCACATCACACGATGGTCGCCCAGCAGCCAGATATCGCCGCGCTGGGTGATGGGAGCTTCCGGCGGTTCTGCGTCGAAGTCGTCCTCTTTGACCTCCTCGTCGATCTTGATCTGGAGGTTCAGGCCGAAGTCGGTCATGTCGTAGCTGATGCCGGTCAGCTCCTGCACCAGAAGCTGCAAGTCCCACTGGGCAACTTCGCCGGTGGAGTTGTCGGCGATGCGCAGGGCTTTGACCTTTTCTGGGTCCAGCTCTGCCGCTACGATCACCGGCACCTCCTGCAGCTTCAGCCGCCGGGCGGCCTTGTACCGGGTGTGTCCGGCGATGATCACGCCGTCCCTGTCCACGATGATGGGGGACTGGAAGCCGAATTCCTTGATGCTGTTGGCCACGGCCTTTGCGGCCTCGTCGTTGCGCCGGGGGTTATTGTCGTAGGGGCAGATCTCGTCCAGCCGTTTGTACTCGATTTGGTGTTTCGTTCCGTCCATACAATCCCTCCGGGCAAATAAAATAGGCTCTCTGGCAATTGTACCAGAGAGCCTAGGGTAAAAACGTTATGACTTACTTTTTGGCCTTTGCCTTGGTGGTCTTGGGCTTGGCTTTGGACGACTTGTCCAGCTTGGCGTAGGGGTCCTTCCAGCCCTTGGGAAGGTCGCGCTTGTCGATGTATCCGATGTGGGCATCCCACTCCATTGCGGCCTGCTGGCGGCAATTGCGGAGCTCACTCGGGGTCTTGGCTTTCTTGCGAAGCTCGGCCTCACGGCGGTCGATCAACGCCGCTGCTGCGTCCGAAGAACGGCGCTGCTGCATATCTTTCTCACTCATGTGTAAGCTCCTTTACCAGTTCGGGGTGATCTGCTGCCTGCCCTTGATCGTTTTGCAGATCGTTAGGGCCTTGCGGCTGTAGGCCACTTTGTAGTGACCAGCATCATAGGCGTTGTAGCCAGCGCTGGTTAACCAGATCGTCTTTAATTCGCTGGCGCCCCACATGGTGCCAGTGTGATGGCTGACGAGGTATTTGTAGGTTTTGGGGTGTTTGTTCTGGAAATTGGACTGCGCCTGGAACAGCTCAGAGAAGGTTGCAACCTTTGCATTCTTGTTCAGGAACATCTTGACCTGGGAGCCATTGTAGCCCGCATAGTTGCGGGCATTGCTGGCTGCGTCGATGTCAAGGTAGGTGCCGCTTCCGTGCGTACCAAAAGAGGCAAACGCAGTATTTCCTGTCTGCAGTTGTTTCAGCGTTTTTACCGCCGTCGCCGCGTTGCCGTCATACGGTGTGTCGCTGTGGTACAACTTGTCCGCACCTGCTTTGCGGCGGGCTTTGCCAAAGGCCACATCATCCAGAACTTCCGGCAGCTCGTTTGCCAGCCCGGTGGCGTTGAGCCAACGCTGGCAGAAGGTGTCGTTCTGGGTGCCATCCGTTGCGATCGGCTGCGCAGCGATGGCCTTGACTGTATCCAGCGCATCCTGATCGCTCATCTGCATCAGCGCTGCAGGGCTGCCCTTGATCTGGGCCAGCAGCTGCTGTTCACGGGTCTGGGGCGCAGGTGCTTTCGGTGCTGCTTTTGCCGCACCGCCGCCTCCACCCATGCCGTGGCTGCCGCCATAGCTTGCGCCTCCCTGTGACATGTGATTCCTCCCTTGGCCGTGGATTTCTCGGTCAAGGGTAACACAGATCGGCGGAGCAAAACGTTACGAATTACTTTTTCTTGGGTTTTGCTTTGGCGGTCTTCTTCTTGGGGGTGGGCTTTTTCACATACTTGCGGTACTCCGGGGCCAGCCGGGAAATGGGCCCGACCCAGTTGCCTTTGCTGTCGGTCAGAACGGTTCCGTCAGCGTCCGTCATGTTCGAGCCGAAGTGGATCGGTCCTTCTGAAACAGGCGGAGTGTCTCGCTGAATAAAACTGCCGGTCTGGGGCTGCTTTTTTGTCGAGGATGCCATTGTGAAATACCTCCAGTTTGATTTTACCACACTTCGATTTCCAGCTCAAGAACCTTCTTGCCGCTGAGGTAGGTGTGGGACGGGCCGAGCCGGGTGCTGCGCACGCCGGTAATCTTGTGATGGGTGCCTACCGCCAGAACTGCTTCGGACTGGCTGGGCTGGATGAACGCTGCGCGGGTGCTGCCTGCGGTGTGGTACCGGATCAGGATTTCGCGGTTGCCGGAGCGGATACCACCCTGTCCATGTGTGCCTGTACCGCGCCCATTCGGCTGCGGCCAGAAGGGATTGTTCCGGCTGTCGTAGGCTGTGGACTCCAGGCTGGTGCTCGTCCAAGACTTGCCCACCAGCGCCTTGCGAATCTGCGCGTCGCTCATGCTACTGTAGTTCGTGGGCAGTCCGCAGTTGCGCTCGAGAAAGTCCGAGTGGTCGGCGCGGTAGAGGGTCGTCTCGACGCCGATGGGCTTTGCCAACTTGTCCACTGCATTGAGCATTCTCTGCTGCTGCGCGGTTAAGGGCTGGCCAGTGGCGGCAGCCCAGTTAGCATTCTGGCTCAGGGCCTTGCCGTTGCTCTGCATCACCGGGTTGATGTAGTCGGTCACGCCCGCTACCAGCTTTGGATCTCGCATCATCTGCTGCTGTGCGGCGCTCTCCATGGCGGAGACCTGCTGCTGGGTCAGATGTGGGAAGCCATTTGCACCGGTGGGCGGGCCTGCTTGCTGCACTACCGGGGTCGCCTGCACCTGTGGCACGGCAGCCTGGACTGCTGCTGCGGCACCTGCGGCTTTAGCGCCTTTTACGCCTTGGGACCCGCCGTAGCTTGCTCCGCCTTGGGACATTGCTCCGCCTCCTCACTGTCTGAATCCAAAAATGCCGCACCGCGCAGACGTTCTGCCATCCGGTGCGGGAATGCCTGCCACTGAATGCCACGCTCCCGGAGCAGTGCTGCGGTGTCCGGCGGCACCTTGCCGTAGAACAAGATTTCCTCCGGCTCACAGGCGTCCAGCATGGCAGCAAAACCCTGCCGGAATGCATCCTTGGTGCTGCTGTGCACTCCGGTGCCCAGGGAACTGATCGCCACTGCACCGCCCTTGCTGAGTCCATCGAAGCACCAGCCGTAGCTGTCTGGGCCCGCCCATCCAGGGGCCTGAATGCAACAGACACCGTTGGCCTGAAGCCATGCTGCCAGAAATTGGTTGCGGTAGTGGTTCCAGCGCTGGATCGGGGCCGGGAAATCGGTGTAAAGGGAAAATGTCGGGCCGAGCACCATCGGGAACTTTGCCAGCGCGTTGAGGTAGCGCTCCGGCTGCCGCCAGAAGCGCTCGAACTGGTAATCGTCGAGGAAGAAGTGCACGCCTGCGCTCTCCGGGTGCTTGCAGGTCAGCAGCTCGTTGAAACCGATCAGGTGGTCTACGCCGAAGGGCAGCGGCAGGGCCTTGGTGATGGGATTGCCCGCCGGGGTCATTTCCAGACCGTCCAGCAGGAACCAGTTCACCAGCTGCCCCGTCCTCATCCGCTCGTTAGAAAAACCCATGCTTCGCCCTCCTGCGTGTTATCCAGAAAAGCATAGCATGGGTTTCTTGGTAAAACCGTTATGACTTACTTGCAGCGCTGCAGCTCCCGCCAGACCCAGACACGCAGGGTCTCGGGGGAAATGCCGCCGCCGTAGAGCATGGCGGCCCGGTTCCAGCTGACCTTGCCGGGGCCCAGAAAGGTGATCTCAAAGGCCCGGCGGGTCAGCGGGTCCTCGATGGTGTTGATAAAGCCGCGCCGCTCTGCGCGGGAAAGCTTGCGGAATGCTCGGATGCTCACTTGCTGTCTCCCTTCTGTGCTGCCTGAATGTGGGTCTTGACGGCCTGCATCAGGGCGTTCTGACTGCTGTCTTTGCGGTTCAGCGCTTTCACTACCATCTCGTCCGCGCCGCCCTTGACGATGAGCCGGTGGACGATGACGCTCTGGGTCTGGCCCTGCCGGTAGAGCCGCGCTTCGCCCTGGGCATACAGCTCCAGACTCCACGGCAGGCTGTACCAGATCAGGTGGTGGCCGCCCTGCTGAAGGTTCAGGCCGTAGGCGCAGCTGGCCGGGTGCGCCAGCAGAACGTCCAGTTCTCCGGCGTTCCATGCCGCTACGTCGTGCTCGTTGTTCAGCACGGCAAATCGCAGGCCCTTGTGGCGCGTTTTCAGTGTCTCGGTGAGCTGCTCCTCGTCGAAGCGAAAGCCGTAAAACACGAGGGCTTTCTGGCCGTCCAGAGCGTCGATCAGCTCATCGAAGGCGTCCAGCTTGCACCGGTGGATCGGAATGGTCCGGCCCTCCTCGCTGTAGATGCTGCCGTTGCACAGCTGTAAGAGCTTGCCGGTCAGGGTGGCGACCTGCTGGGCGGTGATGGTCTCGCCGTTCACTTCCAGCAGGTAGTCTTTTTCGAGCTTTTTGTAGATCCTCTGGGCAGTCGTATCCAGCACCACCGGGATGTCGTCGATGATCTTCTCCGGCAGGGTCAGGTGGTCGGCTGCTTTGAAGCTCAGGACGATATCCTTGATGCGGCCTTCCACCGCTTCGGCTGCGCCCTCCCGGGGTTCGTAGCTGTACTCGGTGGGCCAGAAGTATGTCTTGCGGTAGTGGGTGATGTACCGCCCCAGCCGTTCGCCCTGGTCGAGCAGGTAGATCTGCGCCCAGAGGTCCAGCAGGCTGTTGGGCCTTGGTGTGCCGGTCAGCTCCACTACCTTGTGCACCCTCGGGCGCACGGCCTTGAGCGCTTTGAACCGCAGCGCTGCGTGGTTCTTAAAGCTGCTGGCTTCGTCCAGCACCACCATGTCAAAATCCCAGCTGCGGCCCAGTGTGTGCACCAGCCAGGGGACGTTCTCGCGGTTGATGATGTAAATATCCGCCTGGGCTGCCAGAGCGGCTTTGCGCTGCTTCTCGGTGCCCAGCACGGTGGAAATGCGCAGGTGCCGCAGGTGCCCCCACTTGGCGGCTTCGTCCTGCCACGTTGCTTCGGCGACCTTCTTCGGGGCAACGATGAGCACCTTGTCGATCTCCAGCCGGTCGTAGATCAGCTGGTCGATGGCAGTCAGGGTGACGACAGTCTTGCCCAGGCCCATCTCCATCCAGAGTGCCACGCCAGGCTTTTCCAGAATGGCGTCGATGCCCGCCTGCTGATACGGGTGCGGATGAAATTGCTGCATTGCTTTGACCTCCGTTTCTTTTAGGGCAGCGCGTCAGTTGTCGCTCTCCTCGACCTGAGCAAAGAAGCTCTGCGTGCTCAGATAGCTCACCAGGTTCTTTGCTTGCTCTGCGGTACTGATCTCGTAACAGCAGAAACCGAAGCTGGCAAGCTTCTCCCGCCACCACTCCTGCAAGCCGCCCGCCTTGACCTTTGCCCCGGGGCGCTTGAGCTCCACAAAGGCGATGATGCCGCCGGGGAACAAGATCATCCGATCCGGCACGCCCCTGTGCCCGGGGCAGGTCCATTTCAGGCACACCCCGCCCTCGTCCTCCACGGCCTTGCGCAGCACGTTCTCGATGCTCTTTTCCAGGGGCTTATTTGTCGGCATTGTAGTTTCTCCTTTCGTTTTGGACCGAACATACAAAACATACCCAAAGCCCTATAATTCCTCACGCGAAGCGTATAAGGCTCTCGCGGGTATGCGCACGCGCCTTATTCCCCTCACTTTTTCTTCTTCTAGGGGAAAAGATTGTATGTTGAGTATGTTTCGGGGTAAAAAGCCGCATGAGTGCTTGCTTTTTCGTGCATACAAACTTTTCAGGCTTTGTATGTTGGCTGTATGTTCTGTATGTTCGAAACCGCTTTTCGGCGCTTGATTTCTTCGGTTCTCTTAATGTTTGCGAAAATCTCTGTATGCTCTGTTACGCCGACCTGCTCTGTATGTTCTGTATGTTCATCAAAGTGGTTTCGGCGCTTTGGAATTACTCGGATTTTCTGCGCCAGATGCGCTGCACGCCGTAGCATCCGCACCGCTGCGGGTACTTGCCCGGCGTCCAGTCCGGCAGGCCGTTCAGCACCGCCGCGATGCGCTTGGACTGTACCCGGTCGGGAGCCTTTCCGGTGCTGTCCAGACACTCCCGCCACAGCTCGTTGACGCAAATCGTGGCGCGCTGCTGGCCGTCTGCGGGGGCATCGTTCGGGCCGTTTTCCCACCAGGCCACACGCTCGTCCACGGTGCGCTTTGCCCAGTCGGCGGGCACCGGCTTTGCCAAAAACTCCAGGATGTCGCCCTCCCACGGGTCACGCTCGGTGTGGGCCTGCTGCTCGGCCAGCGCTGCCTTTTGCAGCTCGTCACGAAGGATGAGTTCCTCTCCGGCGTTGAACCGGGTCACGGCTTCGGCCCACACCTGATCGACCTCAGCGGGGGTCAGATCATCGTGGACCACCTTCGTGCGGCGCTCAAAGCTGCAGTCTATGGGCCAGTAACGACGGTTGCCGGTGGCGTCGCGGAGGAAATCGGACCCGTTAGATGTGCCGAAGAACACGCACCGGCGGGGGTACTGCACCGTCCGGCGGCCATAAGCAGCCCGGTAGCGGTCCTCGGTCTGGCTCAAAAACTGCTTGGCCGCTTCGCTTTCGCTGCGGCTGAAGGCCGTCATTTCGCCCAGCTCGACGATCCACACGCCGCGCAGGTTCTCGCGGGCCTCTTTGCCGTCAAAGCTGGTGATGCTGTCGTTGAACCACTCTCTGCCCATCCGGCTGAGCAGCAGGCTCTTGCCGATGCCCTGTTTGCCGCTGAGGATGCAGATCTGGTCGAACTTGCACCCCGGCCGGAAGCACCGCGCCACTGCCGCGACGAACATCTTCCGCGTCACCGCGCGGGTGTAGCTGCTGTCCTCCGCGCCGAGGTAGTCGATGAACAGCTTGTCTAGCCGCTCGGTGCCGTCCCAGACAAGACCGCTCAGGTACTCCCGCACCGGGTCTTTGGCGTGGTGGCCGCCGGTCAGAGCCACGGCATCAGCCGCCTTATTGACCCCGCTGAAGTGGTAGATGCTCTCGAGGTACCACCGCACGCCTGCGTCGTCCTCGTCCGACCAGTCCCGCTCCTGCGGTTTGTCGCTCCATGGGAACGGGCCTTTGCACCGCAGCCGCTCAGCGAAGGTGTCCGACCAGATACGACCCTTGAGCGCCGGGTCATGCTCGAGGATGACCCACGCATTCTGGATGGTGCAGGCCAAGGTGCCTTTCTGGGTACGGTCGAGCTTCTCCTGCCACTTGTCCGGGTCGGTGTCCTCGTCCGGCAGCGGTTCGAAGCCCTCTTTCGCATGGTCTACGGCTTCCTGCCGCAGCAGGGCCGCCGTGGGACCGTCGCTCTCGGCCAGCGCCCGCATCTGCTGCCAGCTGGGCAGGGAAGCGGTGGGCGTGCCCGGGGCGACGTCCGCGTCCAGCTCGCCGAACTTGTGGATGCGCACAAGGTCCCATGCGTTCAGCAGCTTGCCGCCTGCCGGGTCGGTGCTGTGGTGGCTATAAATAAAGGTGTCGTTGTCGTAGAGCACCGCGCCGGCTGTGGTGCTGCCTGCGGCGTAGGTCAGGCGGCCTGCGCCTGCGTCCACGTACACACCGGGCAGGAATTTCTCGATGGCTGCGGGTACATCGTAGGTCCGGCAGAAAGCGCCCACGACGCCCTGTTTTGTGGTGGGGTCGGCCTGCTTGCCGCCGGGCAGCTTGACCGTCTCAGCGGGGCACGCAGGCCATTGCCGCGCGTCGTGCCAGTCCGCGTAGAGCCACAGCAGGTCGTCGTCCACGCTGATCCGGCTGCCGTCCTCGGTGGCCGCGCAGACCCACTGGCTGTCGGCGCTGCGGCTGGGCCAGTACATCAGACGCTCGGTCTCGAAGGTGGTCGGGTCAAACACCTTCATGGTGGGGTCCAGCATCTGGGCCAGCATCCGGGCGCAGGGCTGGTACTCCTCCGGCTGCATCACGCGGTCGGTGGGGAAGATGGCCCGCAGACGCGGGTGCTCCGGGTCGTGCTTCCGGGTGGAGTAGACCGCTGCGGTGCCCATGTCTTTGATGGCCTGCACCCATTTGGCGGTGCTGCCGGGCTCGCAGTTGTCCATGTCCAGCGTGATCAGGCTGCGCCCGGTGCAGCAGCCGCGCTTGCGGCTCCCGTTCCGCAGGGTGCCGCCCACGAAACCGCCCACGTCCTTCAGGTCAGCCTGCTTGCTCTTGGGCAGGGCCATGTACTCCGCGTGGGTGATCCTGCCGCAGTTGGCCTTCATTTTGACTTGCAGGCTCCCTGTGAAACTGACCCAGTCCAGAACTCTTGGCTCCCATTTGGTCGCTGTCCGGCTGTCGCCCACGCTGATTGCGATCGGTGTAGCGCTCATGAATCCACCTCCTTCAGCGGGCCGTACTTGTACAGCCGCGCGTTCCATTTGGACTTTGCTTCGACCTGGGTGCTGCCGCGCTCGCCGACCCTGCCGCAGCGGGTGCAGACCACCGACCAGCCGCCGTCCTTCGCGTACCTACTGCTCTTGCGGTAGCGGGTCAGCCCGACTCTGCCGTGTGGGCGCTTTTCTGCATCGTAGGGCATCGCCCCGCAGGTGCAGGTGAGCAGCCCCGAGGCGCTGGGCAGGGATTCTGTTTTCTTTTTCATCGTCCTCAGTCCTTTGTAAAAAAGTCGCCGTGCCAGCCGGCGGCGCTCAGGGGCAGGCCCTCGGCCCATGGCGGCACGATGCTCATGATGCGCACCACATCCTGAAGTGCGGCGTCTGCGTCCTGCGTGTCCGGCAGCTCGATGATCACCTCGTCGTGGACGTGGAACACCACCCGGTAGCCCGCCCGGCGCAGGTTGTCCAGCGCAAAGGCCAGACAGTCGCGGCCCACGGCTTGGGTGAGGTTCTCGGTCAGCTTGCCACCGTAGGTCTCTGCTTCCCGCCAGCCGCCGTTGTCCCATTCCTTATAAGTAATGTGGTCATCCGGCGTGGTGCCGGGGTCGGCATAGAACAGCTTGCGCCCGCTGGGCAGCTGCAGGGTCAGAAACGGGAAGGGAAAATCCGGGGCAAGTTCTTTGCGGAAGATCACGCCCGCTCTGGGCTGGGTGGTCTTGCCGGTTCGGATGGTGTGCACAGCGGCGTCCTGCATCCTGCGCCAGAGCTTGCAGATGCGGGGGTTCTGCCGCCGCCAGCGGTTCACGATGTCTTGCAGGCCCTCGTCGTCCAGACCCAGCTGATCGCCGCCCATGCGCTTCATAGCGCCCACGCCGCCCTGATAGCCCAGAGCCAGCGTTGCCACTTTGCCGCGCTGGCGGTACTTGTAGTTGGGGTTGCCTTTGGCGATGCTGTCAAAGGGCACGCCGAAGATGCGGGCTGCGGTGGCTTCGTAGATCTTGCCGGTGGTGCGGAAAACGTCCAACACCCACTCCTCACCGGCTAGCCATGCGATCAGCCGGGCCTCGATGGCGGAGAAATCGGCATCCACGAAGGTGTACCCTTTGGCGGGCACCAGTGCCGTACGGATGAGCTGACTCAGGGTGTCGCTGACGTTGTCGGTCAGCAGCGCCAGCGCTTCGGGGTCGTGCAACTTGACAATGTCCCGCCACTCGGCCTGATGGTCGAGGTAGGTGCGGGGCAGGTTCTGCACCTGAAGCAGCCGCCCGGCCCAGCGCCCTGTCCGGCTGGCTCCGTAGAATTGCAGGGTGCCTCGTACCCGGTGGTCGGGGCCTGCGCTGGCTACGATGGTCTCATACTTGGTGTTGCTGGTCTTGCCCAGCTGCTGCCGGAGCTCCAGCACCCGGCGCACATCGCTGGGCAAGTCGCCTGCCAGTGCCTTGCCCACATCCTCTTTGGTCAGCCCCGGCAGCTCTATGCCTCGGTTGTGGAGCCAGCCGAGGAGCTGGGCGCGGCTGCCGGGGTTTGCCAGCCCTGTCAGGGCTTTGCACTCTGCGGTCTGCTCCTCGGTGATCAAAGCCGAGCAGGCAAGGGCGCCCTCCACCAGTTCCATGTCCACGGCCACGCCCCGGGCGTTCATCTCCACATCCTCCCGCCACTGCTGCATGATCTCCTCCGGCACCGGCCAGGGGGCCAGCTTGCGGTCGTTGGCCCGCTCAGCGATCACATCCATGCCGTTGTATTTGCAGAAAAGCTTCCACTTGGCAGCGTCGTGGTGGGGCAGGTTGCGGGTGCGCCCGCCGTTGACCTTGGTTGGCTTGCAGGGCGTGCAGAAGTATTTGATAAGGGCCTTGCCCTCCTTCATCTTAAGGGCGTCCTCCGGCTGCTTCAGGGCCGCACCGAGGGCACCCAGCTGAGCGGGCAGGCCGCAGTACAGTGCGTGCACCATGCTGCACTCCCACTGCTGGAGCCAGAGCACCCGCTGCTCCCAGCTCAGGCCCATGGCCTCAGAAAGGCACCACCACTCGAAGGCGGCATTGTGCGCCCGCTTGGTGTAGCTGTCATCCAGCAGCCACGGCAGCTGTTCGCGCAGAAAATGCTTTGTGTCCGGCCAGCTGGTCAGGTCGATTACCGTTGGATCGTTATCCGCTAGGGCGTAGCCCAGCAGAAGAATCTGGAACTCCGGGTCTTGTGCGTACCGGTAGGCGCCCACCGTCTTGATGTCCTGCGGCGAGTAGGTCTCGATATCCACCGTGATGATCGGTTTCACGGCAGCCTCCTTTCCTGAGAAAAGACCGGAGGTCCTTTGCGGGGGCCTCCGGCGTGTGGGTGTTTAGTCGAGGAAGCTGTCGTCGGCATCGTCCAGCGCCTCGAAGCCGTCCAGGTTGTTGCCGCCGCTCAGACGCTCGCCGTCGCGCACCTTGCGGATGGTCTCAAGGCCTGCGCCGATGCCGCGGTTGCCGCTGGCGCTGTAGGAGAAAAGGCCGACCTTGACCTGAGCGTAGCAGCCGCTGTACACTTCCTCCTGGTCGAGGATCTCGGCGCACTGGCGGTCTACGATCAGCGGGCGGCGGTTGGCGTTGGCATTGGCGTTCAGAAAGTAGCAGCCCGCGTAGTTCTCGTCGTCCTTCTCCTCGTCGCCGTCGCGCAGGGGCTCCTTCAGCTTCGGGGGCAGCTTGCCGCCCCACTTGGCGAGGGACGCGGGGTCCTTCTTGACCGCTTCCATGGCGGCCTTGATCTTGGCCAGGGTCTCGGTGTCCTTCTTGGAGATCAGCAGGCAGCAGCTGTATTTGGGGTCGCCGGCGCCGTTCACCTGCTTGGGCTCCCAGATGTTGGCGTAAGACAGGCGGCAGGGGATAATGACTTCATTTGCGTTCATAGTTCAATCCTCCATGGGCTCGAAGCCCTCTAAACGGTCGTAGGCAGGGCGCGGGTCGCTGGCAGCAGCCAGCTTGGGCGCGCCGGGTGCCCGTGTGATAAAGGCCGACATGGTCTCGGCAAATTTCTTTTTGCCGATCATCTTCTCGGCAGCGGTCAGGGAAATGGGGGTGCGGGTGTACAGCATGGCCTCGTCGATGCCGTCGTGCTCCATCTGCTGGAACGCGGCGTCCTGGTCTGTCCACTTGCGGGTGCTGCGGCCCTGCACCAGCTTCCAGCCGGGCAGGATACGGCCCTCCATCAGGGCCTGCTGGGCGTAGTCCTCCAGCTCTTTGGCGTAGGCGGCCAGTCCTTCCAGCTTTTGCAGCCACTCGCCCAGCTCCTCGTCGGAGAGCGTAGCGGGCTCCGGATAGGGCTCAAACCCGGCCAGAGGGCCGTACTTGTCTTTCCAGGCCCGGCAGGCGGGGTGCGCCTTGCAGAAGCGGCAGTGGTCGCCGGTGACAAATTCGCCCTCGCCCCGCCAGGCCATGTGGGCGGCGGGAGACAGCACTTCCCGCGCCCAGGTGAGCAGGTCGGCCAGCGGCAGCTCCCATGTCTGAGGTTCTTCCTGCATCCGGGGCTGCACGATGCTCATGCGCACCACCTCGATCTCGTCCGTCTCGCGGAAAAGCTCATAGGCGCCGAGGGCGTAGTACATGAGCTGCGGGTTGCGCTCCGGGTTCACCGGCACGCCTTGGCCGTACTTGAAGTCGATGATGTGCAGCAGCCCGCCGCCGATCAGCAGGCAGTCACAGGTTCCGAAGCCCTGCGGCACCCACCGGCTCACGTCCACCTCCTGCTCGATGAATACGCCCGGGTGGCAGGGGAATCCCACCCACAGCTCGTGGATAAAAGAGGTGTACCGGCAAGCGGCATTGAACATTTCTGTCGGCATCGACCGTTGTGCCCAGTCGGACAGCAAATCAAAGGGCTTTCCGTCTTCCCACTTTGCTAACTTGTAGCGGAGCGCTTTTTCGCACATCTCGTGTGCCAGGGTACCCTCTGCGGCGTACTGGGTCTCCTTGTCCGGCAGGTTTGCGGTGGCTTGGGCGCTGGGCGTGCAGGCGATCCACCGGGCTGCACTGGATGCGCCCAGCAGGGCGTGCTTAACCGGTGGCATTGTTGTCCACCTCTTTGCTCAGGTTTACCAGCTGCTCCCACACGTCGGCGTAGCTGTCAGACGGCAGCTTGGAGATGGAAGCGGCACCGGTGCCCTTGATGATCTGCTGCACCTCGGCACGCTTGCCGTGGACGATCAGTCTCCGGGCCAGGTCGCGAATCTTGTCCAGTGCGGCGGAATCGAGTTCAGTGGTTGAGGTGCCTGCATCCGCCTGGGTGGTGGTTGTTGGGGATTGTGCTGAGACAGCAGGGGATTCCGCAGTCGCAGCAGCATCCGTGTTTTGGGCAGGCGTGTGAGTAGGGCTTGCAGGCTCCTCCGCAGGGGCCGCTGCGGGCTTCTGTGCGGCCTTTTTCTGCTTGGCAGGGGTCTGCTGCGCCTTGGGTTTGTCCGGCTGCGTCACAGGCTCGCTCTGGGGCTGCGGGGCGGGGGCCTGCGCAGGGTGACGCTCGTCGGGGCTGGGGGTGTGATAGTTGCTGTCCATGTGGCCCAGGTGAGCCAGTACGTTCAGCAGTTCTTCCGGTGTTTCGCCGTAAAGGTGAAGGTCGAAATTCATAGTGTTACGCTCCTTTTATAAAAAGATTCTGTCGAATCTATGCTTTGCAGTTCTATCACCGCTTTCTCGTGGGCATCGTCCATGCAGGTGATCTCGAACTCGCAGGTGCTGCCTGCGGGGATCTCCTCGGAGTTGGCAAGGCTCACGCGCTCGCCCTGGGCTGTCTGGGCCCGCAGGGGGCGCTGGCACTCGGTCATCTCTCCGCTGAGGAGCAGGGGAATCTGGCGGGGCCCGACAAAGATCAGGCCGTCTATGATCTTCTTATATGCCGTCAGCTTGCCGGATTCGTTCACGGCTTTCTTCTGACTTGATAATCATACAGGATCGGCTGCCCAGCCTCGCCACGTTGGGTTTGGCGGGCCAGGTGCCCAGCAGGGGCTCGGTGAAAGTCAGTTTGACTTTAAGCGTTTTCATAGTGCATACTCCTTTTCGAACTTGCGCTCGTTGATATCTTCGATCACAAAATCGTATTTGGAATTCTCCCAGGTCCGGCTCCTGGTGACCGCTGTGTAAAAGCTGCCGAGCTTCATTCCCAAAGCGTCGGCTACCTGCTGCGCCGAGCCGCAGGCGAGGATTTCCTCTGTCCGGCGGTTGTAGGCGGTGTACCACTTCACAGCCCCAGCACCCGGTGCAGCACGGCATCCAACCGGGTCATCTCGCGGTCAGGCAGGTGCCCCAAGTACCGCTGAAGGTCGTCCGCGTCGATGGTGCGGACCTGCCGGGTCACGGCAACGCTGGGCAGATTCAGGCTCATCAGGAGAACGTTGTTGCAGTAGCCGTCGCCGCGTTCCAGCTTGGCGGCGCTGGTGGTCAGCGGGATGACCGTAACGGTCGGGCTGGTCTGATTGACCTCGTCGCTGCTGACGATCACCGCCGGGCGGTCGCCCCGCAGGATGTGGGTATCTCCCTCTCGGAGCGGGGTATCGGTCATCCAGTAAACATCGCCGCGTCTCTTGTCGTTGAACATCGTATGTCCTCCTTTCAGGCGTCTCTGCGGCTGCTGCGGTCGGGCAGGGCCGGGTACTCAGGGTTACGGGCGTGTGTGCGGTCGATTTTGCCGTAAGGGCTCCGGCGCTCCTGGGCGTCCTCAAGCGCGAAGCTCAGACGGCCCAGCGCAATGGCTGCCAGGATCAGCACCATCGCGGTGACGAACTCGCCGTCCGTGATGGGCTGGCCGATTTGTGCGCCGCCCTCGATGCCGAGAGCGTACAGCAGGCCGACCGCGCCGCAGGCGACAGCCGCCCATTGCAAAACTGCGGGTTTCAGTCTCATTTTGTGGTTCCTCCTCAGTAAAGTTTGAATTCCTGATCCAGCAGGGTGTCCAGCCGGATGGTCTTGCCCCGGCCCTGGCCGCTCCACCCGTCCGGGTACTGCTGCGTGACCCGCTTCGGACTGGTGCCCATCTGGGCGGCGGCCTGCGTGACGGTCAGCCGGATGCAGCCGGTGGTGGAGTAGATGGCGCGATACGCGTCGTGCCAGGCTTCTGGGCGTTTCATGTGTGTTTTGCTCCTTGAATGTTGTTAAATCACAACTTTTTAGGCAAAAAGAAATAGTGGCCAATCTCTGCGGACGGGATGTTCAGCAGGGTGCAGATGCGGTCGATCTCATCTTGACGGAATGCAAAATTCCCGGCCAGCTTCTGGCAAAACTGCCCCTCACTGATACCGGCCTTTTCCGCCAGGTCCTTCTGGGTCATCCCACAGTCGCGGATGCGTCCGCGCAGCATGGCGTAATCCATGGCGGGCATATTTTTCACCTCCTGTCGTTTATGTTGTGGTTTCGCAACCATGGCCACAGTATAGCGCGGCAGTTGTGGAATGTCAACACGAAAATAGAGATTTCACAATTTTCTTTTCAACTGGTATTGATTTTTCGCAACCGGTATATTATACTTGCACCAGAACGTAAAGAAAGGGGCCACAACTATGGCAAAAAAGACCGCGACCTTTGCGCAACGTCTACGAGAGGGACTTGACCTGCGCGGAATGAAGCAGATCGAACTGGCCACCCGCTCTGGAATCTCGAAATACAGCATCTCTCACTACCTGAAGGGCGACTGGGAAGGAAAGCAGGATGCTGTGTATGAGCTCGCCCGTGTTCTGAATGTATCGGAAGCGTGGCTGATGGGCTATGACGTTCCACCGGAAAAGGAGAAGCTCAGTAGTGCTGCGCAGCTCGATAAAAAGCCCACCATCCCGCCGGGCTTCATGCCGCTGCCTGAGATGAAGAAGGTGCCACTGATTGGTGCCATCGCCTGCGGCGACCCCATCACGGCGATCCAGAACCGCGAGGGCGATGTGAATGCCCCGGTGGATATGCATTGCGACTTCGCTTTGAAGTGCCAGGGAGAGAGCATGATCGGCGCGGGCATCCACGACGGCGACGTGGTGTATATCCGCATCCAGCCCGAGGTGGAGAACGGCGAGATCGCAGCGGTGCGGATAGGTGAGGAAGCTACACTCAAGCGAGTATACCTGCACAGCGATTACATCGAGCTGCGGCCCGAGAACCCCGCCTTTGAGTCCATCATTCGCCGCCGGGAGGATATGAACGACGTGCAGATCGAGGGCAAGGCCGTCGGCTGGATGCACTGGGTCGGCTGACCACCCCGTGACTACCAGCATACGTTGACTACCGAAATTCCCTATAAACCCTACGCGTGCGGGCATCAAGCGCGTTCTCGCGCGGATGCGTTCTTATTTTCTTCTATTCAGGGTCAGGATAAGAGCTTGAGTATGTTGTGTATGTTTTGACCCGAAAACCCGCATGAACACTCACTTTTTCGTGACCACAAAGTTCGTATGCAACTTTTTGTTGCAATCGACTAGATTTTTGTTGCTTCCGTATGCAGGCGTTGCGCAGGTTTGTATACGGCAGTCGAACCTGAAAAATGCAAAAACGCCCCCGGTGCTACCAACACCGAGAGCGTTTGGAATAGATCGGCTTGCCTGGAGGCGTGCCAACCATCACAGGATTGCGAAGCCCTGTATTGGTATTGTAGCACCTCCGGGCAGGCTTGTCAAAGTGTACCCTTATGGAGGTGTTATTTTTATGGCTGAAAAGAAGAAAAAAGGCGTCAGCATTCATCGGTCGGTGGGGCTGCCGAAGTCCCAGGTTTTCTATGGAAAGACCAAGGCCGAAGCAGAGCACAAATACCAGAACGCTGTGGTGCTGTACAAAATGGAATGCGAAGCGCCGAAGGTGAACCGCTACACGTTCAGAGTGGTGTCGGTAGCGTATGAGGAGTATATCAAGAGCGATGCCTCGCCCATCCGGCGCGGCACGGTGCACGCCTACCACAAGAACTTCGCCCCGATGCGGGCGTACTTCGGGGACACCCCGATGCAGGAAATCGACGCGCAGGCAGTGCGCGGGTATCTGGAGCACCTGAAGCACGAGGGCAAGAGCAAGCACTCGGTCAAGAATGCAAAGAGCGTGCTCTCCTGCATCTTTACTTATTGGTGCGCGGAGTACCACGGCACCTGTAACCCTGTGCCGCTGGTGAAGCTGCCCTCTGGGCTGCGCGGGGGCGGCAGGGAGGAACCCACCAAGGAGCAGCGGGACATCATCAACGCCCACCCGGAGGGCTGCGGCTTCTGGGCCTGGCTGTTTGAGTACAGCGGCCTGCGTCTGGGTGAAGCAAACGGTCTGCAATGGAAGAACGTTGATCTGGAAGCCGGGACGATCACGCCGGTGCAGGCCATGCCCTGGGACCGTAACCAGCCCTATAAGGAACTCCTGAAAACAAAGAACGCCTATCGCAGCGTACCGATTCTGAGCCCGCTGCGTCCGCTGCTGGAGGAGGGGAAGGCCGCCCATGACCCGGAGGATTATGTGCTGTCGGGTACGGCCAAGCCTTTGACCCAGAATCAGTATGCGCACCGCTGGATGCTGTACTGCCGTGAGCTGGGGCTCTGCGACAGCTACACCCGGAAAGCGGTGATCCCAGCATACCAGAACCGCCCCGAGCGCGTCGTGGAGAGGGTGGTGTACAGGCCTCTGGTAACGGCGCACCAGTTTCGGCATCTGTTTGCCACAAACCTCTACTATGCGGGGGTCCCCGATCTGGTGGCGCAGCAGCTCCTGGGCCACGCGGACATCATGACGACCCGGCGAATCTATCAGCATCTGCGTGAGGGCGAGAGCCAAAAATACACGGCTCTGCTGGACGCTTACGTGAGCGGCAAAGCTTGACTTTCACCTCTGCGGGTAGTATAATTGTAAGGAAGGCTTGAAAACGTGCGATGATGCGTTGATTGACGACCCTTCGAGTCCCCTCCCTCGCACCATCGACCAGTACACATCGTGTGCTGGTTTTTCTTTTGCAATGCGGGAGAACGCTGGACCGGCAGCGGCCGAAGGGCCTCGGTTTTTGCTGCTGCAGAGCCGCCGCGGCTTGCACAGAGACCAAGAACATGGTACACTGTGCCTATGCACAATGGTGTACGAAAGGCTGTGAATTGCTTGAAGGAAGAACAGGAAGACCGGAGAGGCTCGCTGGATCAGACCGTATTCCCGGATACAGCGGCCTTAAAGGAGTGCCTGAAGGGCGTGAACCGGAATGAAGATGGTTATTATACCGTCTCTACACTGGCAGAGATGGCCTATGTCCTGCGAAAACTGCAGGAAGAAAAGGCTCGTCAGGAAGCGGCCGAGGAACGCCGGAAACGGGGAAAATAAGAAAAGTGCGATGATAAAAACATATCATCGCACTTTTTGTTTATGCGGGTAGTGGGGGTCGAACCCACACGCCTTGCGGCACAGGAACCTAAATCCTGCGCGTCTGCCAATTCCACCATACCCGCGTCTGTAATCTCTCCGGGAGATATCTTTAATATAGTAGCAGGTCCGATGGAAAATGTCAATCTTTGCAGCCCATGATATTCCGGCCGCTTTCTGCGCATACTGCCCTTGAACAACATCGGAAAGGAGCTTTTTATGCGCAGGTCAAGGGTTCGCCGCTGGTGCGGCATGGCGGTGGTTTACCTGCTGGTCGCGGCCGCAGCGGCGCTGGGATGGCTGTGGCACAGCCTGCCGTCCGAGGTCTGCCTGGAGCCGGGCCAGGCCCTGACCCTGCCGCGCTTTGCCTGGGTGGAGCCACTCCACCCCAGCGGGACACGCAATGCGGCCAGCACCCAAGCCGCGGGCAGCTACCGGACGACACTGTCGCTGGGCGGGTGGCTGCCGGTCAAAACGATCCGCGCACTGGTGACCGACCGGCCCACTGTGACCGTCTGCGGAACGCCCTTTGGCGTCAAAATGTTCTCAGAAGGGGCGCTTGTGGTGGGCTTTTCGGACATCGTAACCGCAGACGGCACCGTGAACCCGGCCAAGCAGGCTGGCCTGCGGCTGGGCGACCGGGTGATCCGGCTGGGGGCGGCGGCAACCGAAACGAACGATGCCGTCCACGAAGCGCTGGAAGCGGCCGAAGGCCAGCCGCTGGAGCTGGTCTATGTCCGGGACAACGAACAGCGGCAGACCGTTCTCACCCCTGTGTGGGATGAAGCCGCCGGGCAGTGGCGTGCCGGGATGTGGGTGCGGGATTCTTCGGCGGGGGTCGGTACCATGACCTTTGTGGATGCAGAAAACGGCGTCTTTGCCGGGCTGGGACACCCCATCAGTGACAGTGACACCGGCGAGAGCGTTGCGCTGCGCAGCGGCGAGATCGTACCATGCCAGATCGTTGGCTGCACCAGCGGCACCGTAGGCAGCCCGGGCGAGCTGAAAGGCCGCTTTTTGAGCACACACGCGCTGGGCACGATCTGCATCAACGGAGAAAACGGCGTCTATGGCCGGACCCGGGCAGATTTTTCCGGGCAGCAGATGGAGATGGCCTTTGCACAGGAAGTCGTGCCCGGCGAGGCCGAGATTTGGACGACCGTCTCCGGCGAACAGCCGCAGGCTTACACGATCCGCATCGAAAAGGTCAGCGATGCTGCACCGGGGCGCAACATGGTCCTGCGGGTCACAGACAAGCGGCTGCTGGCCCGGACCGGCGGCATCGTGCAGGGGATGAGCGGGAGCCCCATTGTGCAGAACGGACGGCTGGTGGGGGCAGTGACCCATGTTCTGGTCAACGATCCGACCCGGGGCTACGGGATCTTTGCCGAAACCATGCTGCGGCAGACCCAGGCGGTGGCAAAAATGGACCCGGATGCGTGAGCCTGGCCGGGAAAAATCACACATTTGACTTTCTTTGCCAAAATTTGCCAATAAAAACCGTTGAACAATCTGGAAAAATATGGTAAAATCCATGGTGTTAAGGGAACTGCACACATTGGAGGAAACAACCATGGACAAAGTGAGATTTTTGATGTCGGATACCAGCACTCAGATCACCGAAGCCTGCCGTGAGGCGCTGGAGCAAAAGGGCGTAGAAGTGACCGTCGTCGAAAAGGACGGCAACAAAGTTCTGCAGAAAATGCTCGCGGTTCATCCGCACGTTGTTCTGCTGGACGCCTTTATGCCCGGGCTGGACGCGCTCGCGGTAAAGCAGCGCTACAATGCGGCAGGTGAGCGGCACACGTCCTTCTTCGTCACCGGTGCATTCCAGAGCGAGGAAATGGTGCAGGAGCTGCTGGACGAAGGGTTTGCCTACTACTTCGTCAAGCCCTTCGACGAAAACGTTCTGGCGGCACGGGTGCTGAAGGTGGCTCTCGGGCAGGAAAAGCGCATCCTGCACACCAGTGTGGACAGTGATGAGCTGACCGTGACCGAGATTTTGCACCAGATCGGTGTTCCCGCCCACATCAAGGGCTACCAGTTCCTGCGGGATGCCATCCTGCTCACCATGAACGAGCCGGATTACATCAACGCGGTGACGAAACGCCTGTATCCAGAGATTGCCAAGCGTAATGGTACCACCGCCAGCCGTGTGGAGCGCGCTATCCGCCATGCCATCGAGGTGGCGTGGGACCGGGGTGATGTGGATACCCTGAACAGCTATTTCGGGTATACCATCCATAACCTGAGAGGAAAGCCCACGAACAGCGAGTTCATCGCGATGATAGCTGACAAGATGCGCCTGGATAAGCGGCAGAGGGCGGTGTGACAGAGAAACGGTAAAACGTCTGAAATTATTCCATAATATTCCAACGATGGAAGCTGTACCAATAAATAAAGCGAAAAACGTTGTGGAAATATGGAACCAGACCAATCAATAACTTGAATCTAAGGCAAAAAATCTCCTGTATTTATTTGGCATACGGCCTGATAATGCAGGAGATTTTTTTGTTGAGCTTCCATCGGGACGATTCCGAAAGATAGCGGTTGAACGAAAAGAGCTTATGTGCTATGATATAAACAGTTATGGCCGGACGCCAAAGAGCGGAAGGACCTGAATGAGGATCGGACAAAGGAGAATGCGGATGGAAGACGGGATCGTGGTTTCGGTGTATTGCCTTGCATACAATCACGAGCAGTATATCCGGGACGCGTTGGAAGGATTTGTGCGCCAGAAAACGAACTTCCGCTATGAGGTTCTGGTCCACGATGACGCGTCGACCGACAATACCCCTGCGATCATTTGGGAATATGCGCAGAAGTATCCAGATATTATCAAACCGATTTTTCAGACGGAAAACCAGTATTCAAAGGGCGTGAAAATCTTACCGGAGATCATTCACCCGAAGTCCTCCGGGAGATATATTGCATTTTGTGAAGGCGACGACTACTGGTGCGATGAGAACAAGCTGCAGCGGCAGGTGGATTTTCTGGAGACACACCAAGAAGGCTACTCGGCCTGTGTACACAACACAAAAGTGCTGGATTGCAGAAACGGCGAAACATACCTCAAAAATCGCTCCAGGAAGGATAGGGACCTGACGTTCCGGCAAGTTGTAAAGTACGGAAGCTCAGAGTTTCAGGCATCTTCATTGATGCTCAGGCGAGAGTTTTTCAATGCCCCTAAAGAGATTCGAGTAAGAAGCTTTGGCGATTACACGCTGGCGGTCCATCTGGCGTTTATGGGGAAGATTCGATACCTCAAAGAAACCATGTCGGTGTACCGTATGTTCTCGGCAGGCTCCTGGACATCCCGGAATCTGGGAAATGTTTCGGAGGAGCGCTTCATCCGCACGCAGGCGGAAACGACCGAATTTACGACGAAGCTGTATCGGTATGGCAGAGAACAAAATATTGCAGCCTGGCAGCTGGACGAGATCAAGAAGGTGAATGACCGGAATCTGCTGCAGCTTTATGTGCTGGAAAACGGCTTGAAGGGACTTTTCTCGACGGCAGAGCGCAGAAAAATGTTCTGGCATCTGGATGCCGAGCAGAAGTATTGGGTCATTGACACAGAATTTAAAAAGAGAAAGCGGATAAAACAAAGGGAAGAAAATGAAAAAAACGGGCGTCATCAGTAATTTTATCTGGCGCTTTGCAGAGCGCTGCGGTGCACAGCTGGTCACGGGTATCGTATCGCTGCTGCTTGCGCGCATCCTGGCCCCGGCAGACTACGGACGGATCGCACTGGTGGAAGTGTTCATGAACATCCTGTATGTGTTTGTGGACTGTGGCTTGTGCACGGCGCTGATCCAGAAAAAAGAAACGGATGAGCTGGATTTTTCATCTGTATTTTATTTTAACCTTGCGACATGTATTGTGCTGTATGCGATCATATTTCTGGCGGCACCGTACATTGCAGCTTTTTATAAGGATGCAGAGCTGACGGCAGTCGTGCGCGTCATTGGTCTGATGCTGATTTTCGCCGGCCTGAAGGGAATACAGCAGGTGTATGTTTCCCGGAACATGATCTTCAAGCTGTTCTTTTTCTCGACGCTGGGCGGCACCGTATTCTCGGCGGTCGTGGGCCTGTGGATGGCTTATTCCGGCTTTGGCGTCTGGGCACTGGTGGCGCAGCAGCTTGCCAATACGGCGGTTGACACGCTCGTTTTGTGGCTTACCGTCGGCTGGCGACCGAGAAAGCTGTTCTCGTGGCAGCGGTTGAAGGGACTGCTTTCCTACGGCTGGAAGCTGCTGGCGTCCTCGCTGCTGGATACCGTGTATAACAATCTGCGCAGCCTGCTGATCGGCCGCGTTTATACCTCGGCAGACCTTGCCTATTACAACCAGGGCCGGATCCTGCCGGATGCCATTGCCGTCAATGTGGACAGTTCCATTGACAGTGTTCTGCTCCCGGCCATGGCGGCCGCACAGGACGATCTTTCGCAGGTGAAGAATATGACCCGCCGCGCCATCAAGATGAGCGTGTATCTGATTGCGCCGTTGATGATGCTGATGACTTTCTGCGCAGAGCCTCTCGTCCGGCTGGTGCTGACCGAAAAATGGCTGCCCTGCGTGCCGTTTCTGCGTATCTGCTGCATCACCTATATGTTTTACCCCATTCATACGGCGAACCTGAATGCCCTGAAGGCCATGGGACGGAGCGATCTGTTCCTGAAACTGGAGATCCTCAAAAAGATCGTCGGATTGGTGCTGCTGTTGATCACTTACCGCATCAGCGTGATGGCGATGGGTTACAGCCTGCTGGTGGCCAGCGCGCTGAGCCAGCTCATCAACTCCTGGCCCAACAAAAGGCTGCTGCACTACAGCTACCTGGAGCAGCTCCGCGACATCCTGCCCAGCCTTCTGCTGGCTGTTTTGGCAGGCGGATGCGCTGGCCTGGTCGGTCTGCTCCCGCTGCCGGACCTTGTGACGCTGGTGCTTCAGATCTTGCTTGGCCTGGCGCTTTACGTGGCAAGTTCTGCAGCCTTGAAACTGGATACCTTTGCATTCCTGTGGGATGTGGTAAAGCCTCGGCTACTGAAAAAGCCCTGGGCAAACAGCGAAGACTGAGCGACGGGAAAGGAACGTGAGAGGAGTGCCGAAAAAGCTTCTTCTTCTGGGCGGCTCTGCACAGCAGGTCATTGCGATCAAAACCGCAAAACGGCTGGGGTGCGAAACGATCCTGTGCGATTATCTGCCGGATAATCCGGGCCGATGCGAGGCAGACCGGTTTTACCTCGTCAGCACGACCGATGAGCAGGCTGTGCTGAAGGTGGCCCGCAGAGAACAGGTGGATGGCGTTTTGGCCTATGCTTCTGACCCGGCGGCTCCCACAGCGGCATATGTGGCCGAGAAACTTGGCCTGCCGGGGAATCCGTATAAATCGGTGGTGACCCTCTGCAGCAAAGACAAGTTCCGCAAATTTCTTGTGGAAAATGGTTTCGCAGCACCGAGTGCATGGGGATGCCCGGACATGGAAACGGTCCTGAAGAAACGGGAACAGTTTCACTACCCGGTCATCGTCAAGCCGGTGGATTCTTCCGGCAGCAAGGGTGCAACCGTGCTTCGTTCGGCAGATGGTCTGGAGCGTGCGGCTGAATTTGCTTTTTCCTTCTCGCGCTGCCACCGCATCGTGATAGAGGAGTTTGTGGAACAAAAACATCCCTTCCTGATAGGCGGCGATGTTTTTGTAAGAGACGGAAAAATCGTTTTGTGGGGGCTGCTGAACTGCCACAGAGACCCGTGCGTCAACCCGCTGGTCCCTGTGGGCAAAAGCTATCCGCTGCGATTGGAAGCGGGCGACATTCGGCGCGTGAAAGATACCTTGTCTGCCATGGTGGAAAAACTCGGGATCCGCAATGGGCCGATGAATGTGGAGTTGATCGTGGACAAAGAAAACCGGGTCTTTCTCATTGATGTGGGGCCGCGCAGCGGCGGCAATATGATACCGGAGCTTTTGGGCGATCTGTTTGGCGTGAACGCTGCAGAAATGTCCATCGAAGCTGCCATGGGGCTGTCCATCCACGGCGGGTTCCATGCGCCGACCGGATTTTATGCTACGCACAATCTGCACAGTGAACGCAGCGGCATTTATCAAGGTGTCCGCTTCGCGCCGGAGCTTGAGCGCTATATTTACCGCAAGTGCCTGTACAAAAAGCCGGGAGACGCAGTTGAATTTTTTGACAACGCCTCAAAATGCCTTGGCATTGTTTTTATGAAGTTCCCGTCGGCAGAGGAAATGCAGCGATATCTTGACGATATTTCCCGTTATATCACGGTCGAAGTGCGAGGCAGCGAACATGAATGAGGGCGCAATGCAGGAAAGGATCGTGCTGTGCCGGACGCCGGATGAGATCCAGGCCCTTCTGGAACGATTTCATATGGTCCTGCCGTCGCTGAAACGAGGGAAAGCATTTCGTGCAGCAATGGCAGAAAAGTTCTTTCAGCACGGAAAGGTCGTTTTTATACCGGAAGATGGCCGGGCAGTGGGCTTTGCGGCGTTTTACTGCAACGACCATGTGGAGCGGAAAGGCTACTTGTCCATGATCGCGGTATACCCGGACATGCAGGGAAAAGGCTGCGGGAAAGAGCTGCTGACATATGTTGAGCACACGGCAAAAGATTGCGGGATGCGTACCGTATGGCTGGAAGTTTCAAAGGCAAACGGTTCGGCCAGGAGTTTTTATCGAAAAAACGGGTATGTTCCGGTGGAAATGCGGCCAGAAAGCATGATCTGCGCCAAAAAGCTGGAAAATGCATCGGATGAATGGACAGAGGATACGCACGATGTCTGAACAGATTTTAGTGACGCGGTCTTCCATGCCGACCATGGAGGAATACATCGAAGAAATCCGCCCCATCTGGGAGAGCCACTGGCTGACCAACATGGGCGAGAAGCACGAAGCATTTCAGCTCGAACTGCAGAAGTACATGGGCGTGCCCAATGTGGAACTGCTGACCAACGGCCACATGGCGCTGGAGCTTTCGCTGCAGGCAATGAACCTGCAGGGCGAGGTCATCACGACGCCGTTCACCTTTGCGTCCACCACCCACGCCATCGTACGCAACGGGCTGGAACCGGTGTTCTGCGATATCGACCCGGAGACCTACACCATGGATGTGACCCGGATCGAGCGGCTCGTCACCGACCGCACCTGTGCCATCCTGCCGGTGCATGTCTATGGCAACATCTGCAATATGGAGGAGATCGAGCGCATCGCCCACAAGTATGAGCTCAAGGTTGTGTACGATGCCGCCCATACCTTCGGCGAGACCTACAAGGGCCGCGGCATCGGCAATTTTGGGGATGCATCCTGCTTCAGTTTCCACGCCACAAAGGTGTTCAATACCATCGAGGGTGGTGCGGTCTGTTACCGCGACCCGGAGATGGGCCGCCGCCTGTATGAGCTGAAAAATTTTGGCATCCACGGCCCGGAAGAAGTGGATGCTGTGGGTGCAAACGCCAAAATGAATGAGTTCTGCGCGGCCATGGGCCTGTGCAACCTGCGCCATGTGGACGAGGAGATCGCCAAACGCAAAGTTGTGGTGGAGCGCTACCTCGAGCATCTGGAAGGAGTCGAAGGTCTGCACCTGAGTCGGCCGCAGCCGGAAGTGCGTTCCAATTACGCGTACTTCCCGGTGGTGTTTGACGAAAAGCTGTTTGGTGCCAGCCGCAACGAGGTGGATGACGCGCTGGCGAAAAACGGCATCGGCGCACGGAAGTATTTCTACCCGCTGACGAACACCTTTGAATGCTTCCACAACAAGTATGACGTGGACGAGACGCCGGTGGCTCTGCATGTGGCAAAGCGGGTGCTGACCCTGCCGCTGTATTCTGACCTCGCACTGGAAGATGTGGATCGCATCTGCAAGATCGTTCTGGAACTGAGACGGTAACACGCAAAGCCCTTTGTACCTGCGCTGCGGTGGGTGCAAAGGGCTTTTGTGCATCCGTTGCCGCTCCTATTATATAAGGTTATAAAAAGACATATCAGCCGTCGCGAAAATCCCGGCAGGGGAGAAGACTTGTACGGCGCGAAGGATACAACTGCCATTTCAGTTGTGTGAAGTGCAGCCCAAGAATGCTTGATAAAAATATGGCAATCCTGCACAAGAAAGACCCGGCAAAAAATCGGATATAAGCGAATTTGCCGGAGAAAAATGGGCTTTTTCGTCCTTTTGTCTAAAGTATACAAGAATAAACACGGAAATTCGGCATTGCGTCCATTGAAAAAAGAACACTGATATACTAGAATATAAGTCAGAGAGCGCGGCACAAGGCCGCGTGAAAAGCAAGGCTAAAAAGAAATAAAAATCAGGAGGAACCCACTATGCCTATGAAAATGGGTTGGCGCTGGTATGGCGAGGGCAATGACCCCGTCAGCCTGAGCGACATCAAGCAGATCCCTGGTGTGACCAGCATCGTCTGGGCACTGCACAACAAGATGCCCGGCGAGATCTGGGAAATTGACGAGATCCAGAAGGTCGCCGATCAGATCCACGCTTACGGCTTCGATATGGATGTGGTCGAGTCCGTCAATGTCCACGATGACATCAAGATCGGTCTGCCCACCCGCGACAAGTACATTGAGAACTACAAACAGTGCATCCGCAACCTGTCCAAGTTCGGTGTCAAGGTCATCTGCTACAACTTCATGCCGGTCTTCGACTGGACCCGCACCGATCTGTTCCATCCCGTGGGCGACGGTTCCACCGCTCTGTTCTACGAGAAGGCAAAGATCAAGGACGACTACAAGTCCATGGCTGAGTACATCATGTCCTTCACCGAGAAGTACAACATGACCTTCCCCGGCTGGGAACCCGAGCGTATGGCAAAGCTGGATGAGCTGTTCAAGGCTTACGCTCCTGTCACCAAAGAAAAGCTGTGGGAGAACCTGAAGTACTTCCTGGAAGCTATCATGCCCACCTGTCACGAGTGCGATATCAAGATGGCCATCCATCAGGATGATCCTCCTTGGGATATCTTCGGCCTGCCTCGTCTGCTGACCGATTCTGACGCCATCGACCGCTTCCTGAGCATGGTGGACGATCCGTACAACTGCCTGACCCTGTGCTCCGGCAGCCTGAATGCAAATCCCAACAACAATGTTGCTGCTATCGTCCGCAAGCACTGCGACCGTATTGCATTTGCCCACATCCGCAACATCCATCACTTCGAGAACGGCGATTTCTGCGAGGCTGCTCACCGCGATTGCTGCGGCGAGACCGGCATCATCGAGATCCTGCGCGCTTACCATGACTGCGGCTTTGAGGGCTACATCCGTCCCGACCACGGCCGTCAGCTGTGGGAGGAAGGCCCCGGCAGCTGCCGTCCCGGCTATGGCAAGTATGACCGTGCTCTGGGCATTCAGTATATGCTGGGTGTATGGGATCTGCTGGATCGTCTGGATGAGGAAAAGAAGGGCTGATTATCATGAAGCTGACTGATATTAAGAACGGCAATCTGTCCGCCGAGTGGGCAGAAAAGGGCTACGAGCTGCCCAAGTTTGACATCGAGGCCGTCAAGGCCAAGACCCACGCCGAGCCCACCTGGGTGCACTTCGGTGCCGGCAACATTTTCCGCGCTTTCCCCGCAGCAGTGCTGAACGATGCACTGAACAGCGGCGAGTATGACCGCGGTGTCATCGTGGCCGAGAGCTTCGACTACGAGATCATCGACAAGGCTTATCGTCCCTACGACAACATGAGCCTGCTGGTCTGCCTGAAGTCCACCGGCGAGATCGAGAAGAAGGTCGTGGCTTCCGTTACTGAGAGCCTGAAGGCTGATCCTTCCTTCACTGAGGACTGGGCACGTCTGGTCGAGATCTTCCAGAACCCCAGCCTGCAGATGATCTCCTTCACCATCACCGAGAAGGGCTACGGCGTTGCTCCTGCTGATCTGGAGCGCGGCCTGACCCCCGTGTTGGCCATGGGCAAGGTCACCGCTCTGCTGTACGAGCGCTTCAAGGCCGGCAAGCTGCCGCTGACCGTCCAGAGCATGGATAACTGCTCTCACAACGGCGACAAGGTCAAGAACGCTGTCCACACCTACGCCGCTAAGTGGGTGGAGCAGGGTCTGGTGCCCGCTGAGTTCCTGGCATACGTGCAGGATGAGACCAAGGTCACCTTCCCTTGGAGCATGATCGACAAGATCACCCCGCGCCCGGACGCAAAGGTGCAGAAGATGCTGGCTGACGACGGCTTTGAGGATAACTACACCATCGTCACCGAGAAGCACACCTTCACCGCTCCCTTCGTCAATGCCGAGGAGACCCAGTACCTGTGCATCGAGGACCACTACACCAATGGTCGTCCTCCGCTGGAACTGGGCGGCGTGCTGTACTGCGACCGCGAGACCGTCGATAAGATCGAGAAGATGAAGGTCTGCACCTGCCTGAACCCGCTGCACACCGCAATGTCCATCTACGGCTGCATGTTGGGCTACACCCTGATCTCTGCCGAGATGGCTGATGAAGACCTGCGTGCCTTCATCCAGAAGATCGGCTATATCGAGGCTATGCCCGTTGTCGTTGATCCCGGCGTGCTGAACCCCTACGAGTTCATCGGCGCTGTCATCAACCGTCGTCTGCCTAACCCCTTCATGCCCGATGCTCCCCAGCGTATCGCAACCGATACCTCTCAGAAGCTGGCCATCCGCTTCGGCGAGACCATCAAGGCATACGAGGCACGCGGTCTGGACAAGTCCAATCTGATTCTGATCCCGCTGGTGCTGGCAGGCTATGCCCGCTACCTGAAGGGCATCGACGATAACGGTCAGGCTTTCGAGCCCTCCACCGATCCGCTGCTGGCTGAGCTGCAGGCAATCGTGGCTCCGCTGGAAGTCAAGGAAGGCGAGCAGGACTTCAGCTGCCTGAAGCAGCTGTACAGCCGCACCGATGTGTTCGGCGTTGACCTGTATGCCGTTGGTCTGGGCGAGAAGATCGAGTCCATGGCCAAGGAGCTGTTCGCAGGCCCCGGCGCTGTGCGCAAAACCCTGCACAAGTACACTCTGGCTCGCTGATTGCCTGAGCTGCACTAAGCTATCTTCGTTCCCACGCTGCGCTTTGCTTTGCCGCAGCGTGGGATTTTTTATATGCAAAGGCCCCTGCTCACTTCAAGCGAGCAGGGGCCTTTGTGTCTTCGGTGATTTTGTTTTTTGCCAGAAGATGCGGCAGGGGCCTGTCAGCAAAGCAGCAGCAGTTTTTGTCCTTCGATCACGGTGCCGCTGGCAATGACCTGCACAGATTTAAATGCGGCGGTATTGGTCACAACGACCGGCGTGGTCACGCGGTATCCGGCGGCTGCAATTGCGGTGCGGTTGAACTTCAGAAGAAGCTGACCCTGCTTTACCCTGTCGCCCACTTGCACCTGCGGGGCAAAGCCCAGGCCTTTCAGCTCCACGGTATCCATGCCAACATGGATCAGAAGTTCAACTCCGGTTTCGCTGCGCAGGCCGACGGCATGCTTCGTCTGCGCGATCTGCTCCACAACGCCGTCAAACGGTGCCACGATGGCATCGCCGGACGGCTCAATGGCGCAGCCTTTACCCAGTGCTTCGCTGGAAAAGACCGGATCCTCGATCCGGGGCAGGGGGCGCACTCTGCCGGAAACAGGTGCATAGATCAGGATACCGTCGGCGGCAGTCGGTTCCATTTTGCGGCCGCGATGAAAAAGCCGCGCCAGAAATGCAGCGGCCGGGTGGGCGGCACCTGCCGGTCTTCCTTTGCCATCAAGATGCGCTGCGCGGCAGACGGCATCATAAACTTCCGTGACATGACGCCCGATCACGACCATATACTGCCTGCCGCTGCGAATGACTGTCACGACTCCGGCAGTGCCAGACAGGGCGCTTGTCTGCGCCTTGCTTTCATCCCAAAGCCGAAACCGCAGCCGGGTCGCGCAATGGGTCAGCGATGCAATGTTTGCGCGGCCGCCGACATCTTGAATGATGATTCTGGCAAGATCATCATATTTGCTCATAGAAACTTCTCCCAATCGTTTTCTCGCAGCAGCGAGCATTTCACATTTCAAATGAACGCGAAGGAGACCCGGACCGCAGCAAACTGCATGTCCGGGTCTCACACAGGATAAAAGGAATCAGAGCTCGTATGCCTTTTTCAGCGCTTCGTAAGCAGCGTCTTCGTTTTCGGCATGGACCAGCAGGGAAATATCCAGATCACTGGTCGTGACCAGAAGCACCTCGATGCCAGCAATTGCAAGGGCATTCAGCGCGCGGGCAGCTACGCCGCAGCTGGTGACCATCTCCTCGCCAAACAGGTTCAGCTTGGAGTAGCCGACACTGATCAGGGGAGAAGCCTTTGCGTCCTTATCCAGGTTTGCGGCCGAGATCGCCTTCATCACCAGCGGCAGGTCGCTGCTGGATGCCGTAAAGCTGAAATCAATGGTCGTGCCGTGGGGAGCACTCTGGCTGATCATATCCACGACAACGCCGTTGTCGGCAAAGATCTGCAGGTAACGTGCCAGGCCATTGCCTTTGAACTCAACATCCTGCACGCTAATCATCATCAGGCTGGGTTCAATGTTGATCTTCGATACTCCGTACATAAGAGCCTCCGTTCTGCCCGGGACCGGGCGCTTTGAGCGATCCTTTTTGGATGAGACGGCAACATCGTTGGACCGCATAGCAAATATGCCGTTTTGGAATGCAAGGGTCCTTGAATTCGGATGGGGTTTTACGTGGATGCCAGAAAATCGCCGGTAATGTTCTGCTGCACGATGCTGCGGACCGCCTCCAGGCTGAACGCCGGGTAAGCTTCCCGCACGCCGTGTGCCTTGGCCAATGCATCGGTGTAATCTGCCAGCAGATAGGTCCGCACGTTGGATTTGCCTGCATCATAATGCGTGACGGTGGGGTGGAGCTTCGGCTCCAGCACGGTGCACTGCGCACTGCCGTCCGGGTCCGTCACCTTCTGCAGCTGCACCGTCAGGATCGCACCCACCAGCTGATCCGGCTGGTTCTGCGTGCTGAGAAAATTCCCCAGCGAGTAGGCAGTGAACACCTTCCGGCCATCCTCCGCTGTGAGCCACTCGGCATCCTGCAGCACATGCGGATGGGTGCCAATGATCAGGTCCGCGCCCCAGTTGGCGAGGTTTTGTGCCAAAGTTCGCTGCGAATCCACGATGGTGTGGCTGTTTTCCACGCCCCAGTGCACGCCCACCACCACAAAGTCCGCCTGCTGCCGTGCCGCACGCACCTGCTGCTCGATCACATCGGTCTGGCTGGTGTAGATGATATTGGCGGGCATGGCACTGCTTTGCGGGATGCCGTTTGTGTGCTCTGTGTAGGAAAGGTAGGCGATGGTCACGCCGTTGATGGTCTGCAGCGGGATGCGGCCGTAATCCTCCGTGCCGCGCCAGAGGCCTGTGGTCACAACGTCTTCCGGCATACTCTCCCAGAAACGCAGGGTCGCTGCAATGCCTGCTGCACCCTTGTCATAGGTGTGGTTGTTGGAAAGGCTGAACACCCGGACTCCGGCGCGGTAAAGTGCCCGTGCGCAGTCACCCGGCGTGGAGAAGCAGGGATAACTGGAAGGCTCCAGCTCATCGTTGCAGAGCGTTTCCTGGTTGATCCAGTTGACATCCTGCTGTGCATAGAAAGGCGCGATGTGCTCATAGCAGTAGTCAAAGCTGTATTTTTCGGTGCCGGTGGCGCGGCGCTGCGCCTGTTTGTAGATCGGCGAATGGATCAGGTCGTCGCCCGTTGCAGAAAAGCGGATCGTCTCCACCACTGGTTCCGGTTCCTTTTCGGGTTCGGGCGTTTCCTCCGGGATGGAGCCTGCGGTTTCCTCAGCACGGGCCGGAAGTGCAGCGACGCTTGCCGAGTCTGCCACAGGGATCGTCCCCTGGAACAAAAGACGCGGCAGGCAGGCGATGCACAGCAGAATGACCGCGGCGGCTGCCCCCAGTGTCCAGAGCGCCTGCTTTTTGGCCCGCCGCTTTGCGGAAGGGCGGCGGCGGGGCGAGGCTTCATGTTGATTCATGGCGTTCACATCTTTCTGCGGCGCATTCCGGCTTTTCGAAAAGATCAGAGGGCGGCGATCATGTCACCCATGTTGTACAGGCCCGGCTCCTTCTTCGCCAGATAGACGGCGGCGTTGATGGCACCGTTGGCAAAGATATTGCGGGAGTAAGCGGTGTGCTTGAGGGTGATGACCTCGTCCGGGCCGCAGAACAGTACTTCGTGGTCGCCCACGATGCTGCCGCCGCGCACAGAGCTGATGCCGATCTCCTTCGGGTCACGCTTCTGGCGGACAGAAGAACGGTCGTATACATAGTGGTAAGCGCCGTCGTTCTGCTCGTTGATCGCGTCGGCCAGCATCAGGGCAGTGCCGCTGGGAGCATCCAGCTTGTTGTGGTGATGCTGCTCCACGATCTCAACATCGTAGTTCACACCCAGAATGGCCGATGCACGCTTGCACAGCTCGGACAGCACGTTGATGCCCATGGACATGTTGGCGCTCTTGAACACCGGAACTGTGCGGGACAGCTGCACGACCTTGAGCTGCAGTTCTTCCGAAAGGCCGGTGGTGCACACCACGATGGGCAGCTTGTGGGCTTCGCAGTAGGGCAGAGCCTTTTCCACAGCGGCCGGAGAGCTGAAGTCGATGATGACATCACCCCTGCCGTCCAGCTTTTCCAGACTGTCGTATACAGGGATACCGTTCTGCTCGCCGTCCTTCACGTCGATACCGGCGATCACGCGGCAGTCGTCGCGCTGCGCGATCATCTCGCACAGCACATGGCCCATGCGGCCGCCGATGCCCTGAATCACAATTTCCGTCATAGTTTTTATCCTTTCCCACCGCAGTTTTCCCCGCGGCGAATACGGCAAAATGCCCGGGCTGGAATTTCCGCCGGGCATTCGCGCGCAAATGAATTTATTCCTGGATGAGGCCTGCTGCCTGCAGAGTCTTTTCGATCTGCTCCTTGTGGGCGTCGCTGGGCTCCACCAGCGGCAGGCGGCACTCGCCGGCCTCCCAGCCCAGCACGTTCATGGCGTACTTCACCGGGATGGGGTTCACCTCGCAGAACAGTGCATCGGCCAGCGGCAGCATTTCCAGCTGCAGATCGCGTGCCTTGGCAGTGTCACCGTCAAAGAAGGCCTGGCAGCAGTCGTGCACCAGCTGAGGCTTGACGTTGGAGACGACGCTGATGACGCCCTTGCCGCCCAGAGCCAGCAGGGGGACCACCTGATCGTCGTTGCCGGAGTAGATGTTCAGCTCGTCACCGCACAGCTGTGCGATCTTGGCCACCTGGGAGATGTTGCCGGAGGCTTCCTTGATGCCGTTAATCAGCGGGTGCTTGCTCAGCTCCAGAGCGGTCTCAGGCGCAATGTTCAGGCCGGTGCGGGACGGCACATTGTACACGATCACCGGGATGCCGCCGGCCTCTGCCATGGCGGTAAAGTGGGCCACCAGACCAGCCTGCGTGGTCTTGTTGTAGTAGGGGGTGACCATCAGCAGGGCGTCGGCACCGCACTCGGCAGACTTTGCAGCCAGGGCGCAGCCGTGGTCGGTGTCATTGGAACCGGCACCTGCAATGACGGGCACACGGTGGTTGACGACATCCACAGTGTACTTGATGGCAGCCAGCTGTTCCTCGTCGGTCATGGTGGAGCACTCGCCGGTAGTGCCGCAGATGACGATCGCGTCGGTGTGGTGTGCGATCTGATCCTCAATGATGCGGCCCAGCTCGTCAAAATTGATGCTTCCGTCCTCGTACATCGGGGTGATGATGGCAACACCCGCGCCGGTAAAGACAGGATTCTTCATAACCTAAAAACTCCTTTGTATGCGTTCTCACGCAAAATATACTCAGTCAAAATAGCCCTTTGCGGCCAGCAGCTCGGCCAGCAGCACGCCGCCGCCTGCAGCACCGCGCAGGGTGTTGTGGCTCATGCAGGCAAACTTGTAATCGAACAGGGTGTCCTCACGCAGGCGGCCGATGCACACAGCCATGCCGTTCTCGGTGTTGCGGTCCAGCTTGGGCTGCGGACGATCCGGCTCGGTGAAGTAGTGCAGGAACTGCTTGGGTGCGCTGGGCAGGTTCAGCTCCTGAGCGGGGCCGCGGAACTTCTCCCAGGCTTCGATCATCTGCTCTTTGGTGGGCTTCTTGTCAAAGCTCACGAACACGGCAGCGGTGTGGCCGTCGGAAACCGGTACGCGGAAGCACTGTGCGGTGATGACCGGCTTCTCGGCATTGACGATGTGGTCGCCCTCAATGTGGCCCCACAGCTTGAGCGGCTCGCGCTCGCTCTTTTCTTCCTCGCCGCCGATGTAGGGGATGACGTTATCCACGATCTCGGGCATGCGGTCAAAGGTCTTGCCGGCACCGGAGATGGCCTGATAGGTGCACACCAGCGCCTTGCTGACGCCGAAGTCCTTCATCAGCGGGTGCAGGGCGGGAACATAGCTCTGCAGGCTGCAGTTGGACTTGACAGCGATGAAGCCGCGCTTGGTGCCCAGACGCTTGCGCTGAGCGGCAATGATCTCGATGTGATCGGCATTGATCTCGGGCACCACCATGGGCACATCCGGGGTAAAGCGGTTTGCGCTGTTGTTGGAGACCACCGGGCACTCGGCCTTTGCATAGGCTTCTTCCAGTGCCTTGATCTCATCCTTCGGCATGTTGACGGCGCAGAAAATGAAATCCACCTGAGAGGCAACTTCTTCCACCTTGGAAGCGTCTGCCACGATCATCTTCTTCACGCTCTCCGGCATGGGGGTGGTCATGGCCCAGCGGGGGCCAACAGCCTCCTCATACGTTTTGCCTGCGCTGCGGCCGGATGCGGCCACGACGGTCAGCTTGAACCAGGGGTGGTTCTCCAGCAGCGTCACAAAACGCTGGCCCACCATGCCGGTTGCGCCTACGATACCCACTTTATACTGTTTTTCCATTTCCGGTACCCTTCCTTTCGAAAAAGAAAACTCAATAAATATTTCTATTACACAGATTCACGGCTTGCAAACCGGACACCGATGCAATATAATAGATACTGCTTATACAGATTTTATGATATCATTGATACGGTGTCCGTGTCAATCATCGGAAAGGCAAATTGAGTCCTATGTTGAAAAAAGATTTTTGGTATGATTTACCCAAAGAACTTATTGCGCAGGAACCGGCAGACCCCCGCGACTCTGCACGGCTGATGGTTTTGAGCCAGAAAGACGACAGCATCCAGCACAAGATCTTCCACGACCTGCCGGATTACCTGGAACCGGGCGACCTGCTGGTGGTGAACAATTCCAAGGTGCTGCCGGCACGCATCGTGGGCATCAAGCAGCCCACCGGCGCCGTGTGTGAGCTGCTGCTGCTGCGCCAGGTCAAGGGCGACCAGTGGGAATGCCTGGCAAAGCCCGGCAAGCGGATGCAGCCCGGTACGAAGGTGAGCTTCGGCGACGGGTCCCTGACCGCCGTGGTGGACGAAACGCTGGAAGACGGCAATAAGTACGTTACATTTTATTACGATACAGAGACGCTTTATGAAAAGCTGGACGAATTCGGCAAAATGCCGCTGCCGCCCTACATCACAAAGCAGCTGGAGGACCAGAGCCAGTACCAGACCGTTTACGCGAAGGAGCTGGGCAGCGCCGCTGCTCCCACTGCCGGCCTGCACTTCACTCCGGAGCTGATGGATACCATCCGCGCCAAGGGCGTGAATATTGCTGAGGTGACCCTGCATGTGGGCCTGGGTACCTTCCGCCCTGTGCAGGAGGACGAGATCACCGACCACAAGATGCACAGCGAGTGGTACTGCATCGACGAAAAGACTGCGCAGATGATCCGCGACACCAAAGCTGCGGGCCACCGCGTCATCGCCGTGGGCACCACCAGCTGCCGCACGCTGGAAGCTGTTGCCGCAAAATACGGTGAGATCCGTGCCTGCAGCGGCAACACCTCCATCTTCCTGTACCCGGGCGTCAAGTTCAACTGCATCGACGGCCTCATCACAAACTTCCATCTGCCCGAAAGCACCCTCATCATGCTGGTGTCGGCCTTGTACGGCTACGAAAAGACCATGGCAGCTTATAAGGTTGCCGTTCAGGAACGTTACAGATTTTTCTCTTTTGGTGACGCCATGGCCATCTTATGATTTTATGACGGTGCTGCGTTGCATTTTTGCAAAAAGAGACGAAATCTTCTGTGGCTGAAAAAGTCCGCTCCGGGCTTTTTCGTTGAGATCGCACGGCTGTTTTCCGTGCACAGAAAGGAACAAAAATCATGCCTTCTTTGACGACTTACAAACTGCTCAAGCAGGAACACGATGCCCGGCGGGGCGAGTTCAAGACCGTGCACGGCACGGTGCAGACGCCCGCTTTCCAGAACGTGGCCACCGCAGGTGCCATCAAGGGCGGCCTGTCCGCACACGACCTGAAGGACATCGGCGCGCAGGTCATGCTGTGCAACACCTACCATCTGCATTTGCGCCCCGGCGACAAGCTGGTGGCCGACATGGGCGGCCTGCACAAGTTCACCCGCTGGGATGGTCCCATCCTGACCGACAGCGGCGGGTTCCAGGTGTTCAGCCTGGCCAAGCTGCGCAAGATCACCGAGGAAGGCGTGACCTTTGCCTCCCATCTGGACGGCCACCGCATCTTCATGGGCCCGGAGGAGAGCATGCAGATCCAGGCAAACCTCGGCTCCACCATTGCCATGGCCTTTGACGAGTGCGTGGAGAACCCGGCCAAGCACGACTACTCCGAGGCCAGCTGCGCGCGTACCACCCGCTGGCTGAAGCGCTGCAAGGCTGAGATGGCCCGCCTGAAGCACGAAGGCATCTCGGTCAACCCGGATCAGCTGCTGTTCGGCATCAACCAGGGCTGCACTTTTGCAGATCTGCGCGTGGAGCACATGAAGCAGATCGCTGACCTTGACCTTGACGGCTATGCCATCGGCGGCCTTGCCGTTGGCGAGCCCACCGAGGTGATGTACGAGATCATCAGCCAGGTGGAGCCCTACATGCCTAAGGATAAAATTCGCTATCTGATGGGTGTGGGCACCCCCGGCAACATCATTGAAGCAGTCTCCCGTGGTGTGGACCTGTTCGACTGCGTCATGCCCAGCCGCAATGCCCGTCACGGCCATCTGAACACCTGGGGCGGCATCATCAACATCAAGAATGCCAAGTACGAGCGCGATGAGCGCCCCATCGACCCGCTGTGCGGCTGCCCGGCCTGCCGGAACTATTCCCGCGCCTATATCCGCCACCTGTTCAAGGCCGAGGAGATCCTTGGCATGCGTCTGGCCGTGATGCACAACCTCTGGTTCTACAATCATCTGATGGAGCGTATCCGCGATGAGCTGGATGCAGGCACCTTCACCGCCTTCCACGACAAATATGTGAAGCTTCTGGATACCCGAATTTGAGAATAAACCTTGAAACGGGTCGTTTAAAAAGGTATAATAGTTTTATCTGAATTTTGAGAGGAGACTTTGCACCATGCAATTTCTGACCACCACGTCCGAGGGCTACATCAGCCTGTTCTTCACGCTGGCACTGATGCTGGTCCTGCTGTACTTCATGATCTATCGTCCCCAGAAGAAGCAGGAAAAGAAGGATGCCGCCATGCGCAGCAGCCTGGAGATCGGCGATCAGGTCACCACCATCGGCGGTGTGATCGGCCGCGTCGTTGCCATCAAGGACGACACCTTTGTTCTGGAGACCGGCGCAGACCGCGTGAAGATCCGCTTCACCAAGACTGCCATCGCTTCTGTTGAGAAGCTGAACATGGACAAGGCTGGCTCCGACAAGAAGTAAGCCTTTCCCGCCAATGCATAATGAACACGCCTCCCTGCATAGAGTTCTGGCAGGGAGGCGTGTTTTTTATGTCTGAGAACAAGAATTTTGTATCGGTGCTTCGGGTCTGGCTTCTGGCAGGCCTTGTTGGGGTCCTGGCATCGGCCTGCAGCCTGCTGGGGTTCTCTGCATGGATGGCGTCACACCATTGTTCCGGCTCTGTGGCCGTGCCGCTGGCTACGGTGGCGGTGGGGCTTGGCAGCTTTTGCAGCGGATGGGTGACAGCGTTCTGCAAACGGGAGCGCGGTCTTTTCTGCGGCATCGCACAGGGGCTCTGGTTTGCGGCGCTGCTGTTCGTGCTGGCGCTGCCGTCCGGCGTGTTTACGGAAAGCGCGGCATGGATGCGCTTTGCAGCGGTCATTCTGTGCGGCAGTCTGGGCGGCTTCCTTGGTGTGCGCAGCCACCCGAAAAAACATCTCGGCTGAGGGAAGGGGAACGAACGATGTGGATCTATGAACCGGATGCCCCCCTTGCAAATCACACTGCACCGGATGCGGCAGAACGATCGCTGCTGCCGGTCCCGGCATGCGATGCGAACACATTCGAAAATGAGGCCCCACAAGAAGCACCCGGCACAGTGCAGCCGGAAGTGCATGCAACGGCCCCGGCAGCGCCCGTCCCTGCCCGGCGGGGTGCTGCGCAGGCCTTTCCGGGCAGTGGAATGCTGGCGGCGGCTTTTCTGGCCGGGAGCGCTGCGGCCGGTGTCCTGTACGCGCTGTGCAATGCGCCGCAGCTGGAATGGCTGCGCGCTTATCTTCAGAGCTGGCTTGCGCTTTTTTCGGCTTCCGGTACCCATGCGGCGGCAGCGATCTTTACGGCAGAATACATCACCCTGTTGGCCGCGGCGACCTGCCTGTTCCTGCTGGGATTTTCCGCTTTTGGGCCGGTGCTGATCGTTCTGTTCATGATGCTTTATGGGGCCGGGAACGGCATCCTGACGGTCCAGCTTTTTTCAGGGACAAGCCTTGGCGGAAAAGCTCTGCTCCTTTTGCTTACCGCGGTTCCGGCATCTGCAGCGGCGGCCTGCCTGTGCCTTCTGGGCGCGGCGGCTCTGCGTGTCAGCGGCCGCATCCGGGCATACTCTTTCCGGACAGTGCATCCCGGTGTGGAACGCCCGGGCGCGGCAGTGTTATTCCGCCAGTACCTGCTGACGCTCGTTCTCTTTTTGCCCTTGTGCGGGGCGGCAGCCGGTCTGGCCTGCCTGGAAAGCAGGCTGTTCTGAACAAAACGCAGCTGCTTTTCTTGCAGGAAGAACCGCAGTGTGCTACAATAATGAAAAACATTATGTGAAACAGCAGGAGAATATCCATGAAAGAACCGAAGCTGAAAACTGTATACGTCTGTTCCAACTGCGGGGAGACAAGCCCTCGCTGGATGGGCCGCTGCCCCAGCTGCGGCAGTTGGAACACGATGAATGAGGATGTTGTGGCCGAAGCCCCGAAGGCGGGCACCACGGCCGCCCGGCAGGCGGCCGCTGCCAGACAGGAAGGCGTGACGACCCTGACGGCAAAGCGCCTTTCGGAGATCAGCACTACGGAAGAAAAAAGCCGCATTTTGACCGGCATCTCTGAGCTGGACCGCGTGCTGGGTGGAGGTATCGTGCTGGGTGGCGTGGTGCTGCTGAGCGGTGAGCCGGGCGTGGGCAAATCCACGATGCTGCTGCAGCTGTGCGGTGCAATCTCGAATCAGCACACGGTATTGTATATCACCGGTGAGGAGTCGGTACGGCAGGTCAAGCTGCGGGCGGCCCGGCTGAAGGTGCCGCAGGAGAACATCTTTCTGGCCGCCGAGAACGATGTGGACGAGATCTGTGGCCTGATCGAAAAGGAAAAGCCGGACCTTGTAGTCATCGACTCCATCCAGACCATGCGCTGCATGGACATTGCGTCTTCGTCCGGTACGGTCAGCCAGGTGAAGGAGAGTGCCGCGCGGCTGCTGGCTGTGGCCAAAAAGCAGGAGATCCCCATGTTCATCGTGGGCCATGTGAACAAGGACGGTGCCATTGCAGGCCCGAAGGTGATGGAGCACATCGTGGATACCGTGCTGTACTTCGAGGGCGACAAAATGCTGCCGTACCGCATTCTGCGTGCGGCCAAAAACCGCTATGGCTCCACCAATGAGCTGGGTATGTTCGACATGACCGGGCAGGGCCTTGCCGAGATCGAAAACCCGTCCCAGATGCTGCTGGAAGGCCGTCCGCTGGGTGTCTCCGGCAACTGTGTGGCCTGTACCATTGAGGGCAGTCGGCCCATTCTGAGCGAGATCCAGGCACTGGCCACAAAAACGAATTTTCCGGCCCCGCGCCGTGCCTGCAGCGGTTACGACTACAACCGCATGAACCTTCTGATCGCCGTGCTGGAAAAGCGTGCAGGCTATTTCTTCGGCAATCTGGATGTCTATGTCAACATTGTCGGCGGTATCGCTCTGCGGGATACCGCCTGCGACCTTTCCGTCTGCCTGAGCATGGTCTCGTCGCTTCTGGACCGCCCGGTCAGCGATAAGCTGATCGCCATCGGCGAAGTAGGCCTGGGCGGTGAGGTGCGCAGTGTGCCGAATCTGGAGCAGCGTCTGCATGAGGCAGAGCGTATCGGTTTTGAGCGGGCTGTCATCCCGAAGCACAGCCTGAACCACCTGAACCCGGCGGATTATCCGGGAATGCAGCTGATCGGTGCGGCTTATATCAGCGATGCCATCAACGCACTGAAAACCGACCGCTTGTAAGAGGGAACTATGTCGATCTACCTTGATGAAAAAAATCCGGGCAAGCACAAGCCCTTTGAGGATGCCTCGCCGGACGTCGTGGCCTATGTGCGCTATCTGGAAGTGATCGCGGGCAAGAGCGCAAACACCGCCTTCAGCTATTACTGCGACCTGCGCGGGTTCAGCCGCTTTATGAAGCGTCGGCGCGGGCTTGTCCCGGCGGACTGCGAAATGAAGGATATCGACCCGAAAGGCCTGGATGCTGCGTTCTGGGCCAGCGTGACAAAGGAAGACATCTACGAATATCTGTACTTTCTGGGCAGCGAATGCGGCAACAAAAAGTCCTCGACCGCTCGGCGGCTCGCCAGCCTGCACGGCTTCTATGATTATCTGGTCAATCAGGTCAACAAGCTGGAAGCTGACCCTACAGCCGCCATCCATCCGCCTAAACAGGATAAAGTCCTGCCCAAATATCTGACGGCAGAGCAGTCCATGGATCTGCTGGAAAGCACTCAGTTCCAGAGCGACTTCCCGGAGCGGGATTACTGCATGGTGGTACTGTTTTTGAACTGCGGGATGCGTCTGGCAGAGCTGGTGGGCATGGATCTGGAAGACATCGACCTGGAAAACCGTCAGATTCGGCTGTTTGGCAAGGGCCATAAAGAGCGCATGGTCTACCTGAACGATGCCTGCATGGAGGCGCTGCAGCTGTACCTGAACAAGCGCAACACGATGGAAGGGCTTTTGCCGAAGGAACGTGCGGTGTTCATCACTCGGCGGCGCAAGGAGCGCATCGGCAACCGAAGGGTGGAACAGCTGGTGACCGGTGCCATGAAAGCAGCCGGGCTGAAGGGCTTTTCCACTCATAAGCTGCGGCACACCGCTGCCACGCTGATGTACCAGACCGGCAATGTGGATATCCTGACCCTCAAGCAGCTGCTGGGCCACAGCAGCGTTTCCACGACCCAAATTTACACGCACCTGCAGGAATTTCAGGTGCGGACGGCTATTGAGGAAAATCCGCTGGGCAAGGTCTCGCGCAGGAAGACTTCTCGTGCAAACTTGGATACAACAGGAATCGAGGCAGGGAAGGCCCTTGGGGAATCTGATGCGTCTTTGAATGAAAGCAACGTATCTTCGCCGGAATTCCAAGACGAATCGGATGAGAATGCCCCTGCACCAGAGCTTACAGGTGCCGCCAAGGAAGGCTTTGGCCTGGATCTGCCTGAAGGTGCGCTTTCGGAACCATCGGATCCGACATCGGGAGCCCGATGAACCGTGGGTCATGTGTACGGATTTTTACTTAACGCAGATGAACGATTGGAACTCCTGACAAACACTGTCGGACAGACAGATGCTTGCCGGGAGTTTTTTGATGGTGTTTGCAAAGCCAATGTGAACGGTAAAAAGAAAACCACGCCGCGAGAATATCATAATATCATAATAATGAAAACAAACGGCGAACGGATAAAGAAAGATTGCGTTTGAATGGAAATGGAAAAACAAATAAAACAGAACTTGTAACAACAAAAATGATAACCAAAGCAAAACCAGGCTCAAAGAGTCCGCAGAGCCCAAATGGAGCCAGACAGCCGAAAAAGGCTCAAAAACCGGAAAAGTGGCTTTTTTCACTTCCCTGTATTTCGCATAACGTGCATTATACGAAACGATGATTATCAAAAAAAGCTGCCGCCCTTCTCTCTTTCTACAGAGATTCCGGCGGCGGTTCATGGTGCTCCGGGCGTATTCCGGCATCGTTTTGTAAAACGGTTCGTTCATACTTGTATTCCCGGGTGGATGCCGTGTTCTTTATAAAGGCGCCTCAAAGGAGCGAAACGCGCTTTTTCTTCTTTGAGGATGCGATGTTTTTTATTCCGGCAATGGCTGTGTGCCAAAGTATGCACAGACCGCTTCATAATAGATTCGCGCCACCTTCCGGCAGCCTTCCTCACTGCCAAAGCGTTCCACATCCTCTGCACTGGTCACAAAGCACTGTTCGGCCAGAACGGCCGGGCAATCCACATCTTCCAGCAAGGTGAAGCTGCGCTCTGCCCGCACTTCGGTGTGAGTACTTTCCACAAGCTGTTTCTGGTCGTTTTCCAGATAATAAATGTATCGGACTCCCCCGCGCCCGCGCAGTGAAGCCCCGGCAGCCTGCATTCCGCTGGCCAGCAGCCGCGCAAAGTAAAAGCTTTCCGCGTGCCATGTGCGGCCCGGCACCGACGGATAGCACTCAAAGCCTGCCGCGGTGGAGCCATTGGCTGCGGAGTTTGCATGGACGGAAAGCAGCAGCTGCGGGGCCTGCGCCCTGGCCGCAGCTGCACGCTCGGCGGGTGTTGCGGTCACATCAAAGCTTTCCCGCGTCTGCAGCGGGATATAATTGGAGTCCTGCTCCAGCCATTGGAGCAATGCAGAGGCCGTCGCTGCGGTAACATCTTTTTCTTCCACGACTCCCCTTGCGCCCGGGTCGCTGCCGCCGTGCCCGGCGTCGATCGCCACGCGGTATGGCGGGTCACCGACCTGCGGACGGAAGTCGTCGTCTGAGATGATTTGACGTTCCGGCACCTGCGTGGAGGTCCGGAGCGCTTCCTGCCAGAGAAAACCGGCAAACACGAAGGCCAGCGTGCAAAAGCACAGCACGAGCGCTGTGCCGAGGAGCGGGCGTTCCTTCCGCTTGCTTTTTTGTTTTCGGTGCGGTGCTGCGTGACGATTGGCCATGGGATGTACTTCCTGTCTGTTTTACTCGATTTTATTATAATACGAGTATACTCGGCTTTTTCTTGCCATGCAAGCAAAAACTGCCCGGGCAGAACGCTCAGGCAGTTTTTGAAAATTTGAAAAGTTCAAATTTACTTCAGCTCGACCACGGTCACGCCGCTTTCGCCCTCGCCATAGCGGCCCAGACGGAAGCTCTTGACCATGCGGTTGCCGCGCAGATGCTTGTGGATCGCCGTGCGCAGGGCACCGGTGCCGTTGCCGTGGATCAGGTAGACCACTGTCTGCCCGTTCAGGATGGCACGGTCGATGAAGGAATCCACCTCTGGCAGAGCTTCATCCACGGTCAGACCCAGCAGGTTGCACTCCATCTTGGCAGTGCGCTGCACCCGCTCTACCCTGCCGTTCGGCCGGTTTGCGTCGCCAGTCAGGCGGGAGTAGCGCTGCTGTGCCTTGGTCTGCGGCTTCTTCTCTTTCACCAGTTTTTCCGGCTGCTTCAACCCCTTGAGCGGGACCTTCGTCTTGATGATGCCCGCACGCACCAGCACGTCGCCGTTTTTATCCGGCAGTGCCATCACAGTGGCCAGCTGGTTCAACTCGGCAATGCAGACCTCCTGCCCCACCTTGACCTCTTTCAGCGGCACGAACTCCTTGACGGGGTTGTGCACTACCTCGGTGCCCATAAAGAGCTTTTCAGACTCCTTCTTGGCGATCTCGCGGGCGCGCTGGGCCTTCTGCTGGGTGCTCATGCGCTCATCCTTTTGCAGCTGACGCAGCTCGTCCGTCAGAGCATAGGCCTGGCTCTCCACCTGCTGTGCCAGTGCACGGGCCTTGGCACGGGCTGCTTCCAACTCATTTTCGCCCTGCTGGATCAATTCATCGCGCTTCTTCTGAGCCGCTTCCAGCTGGTGAGAAGCTTCGTTTTTCAGCTCCTCGACCTCGTTCTGGCTCTCTTTTAGCTGCAGTTTCAAATCATCCAGCTGGCCCAGAACGGCATCCAGCCGCTTATCTTCGGCAGAAAGATGCTGCTGTGCCGCTTCGATGACCCGCTCCGGAATACCCAGCTTTTCGCTGATGAGAAATGCATTGGATTTGCCCGGCACGCCGACGCTCAGTTTGTAGGTCGGGCGCAGGGTTTCCAGATCAAACTCACAGCTGGCATTGACGACACCCTTTGTTTCCAACGCGAAGACCTTCAGTTCTGCGTAATGGGTGGTGGCCATCAGCAGTACGCCGCGGCGGCGCAGTTCTTCAATGATGGCGACGGCCAGCGCAGCACCCTCGGCCGGGTCCGTACCGGCACCCAGCTCGTCTAACAGGACAAGGGTGTGCGGCATGGCCAGTTCCAGAATGCCGGTGATTTTTTTCATGTGGCCGGAGAAGGTGGAAAGGCTCTGTTCAATGCTCTGTTCGTCGCCGATATCCACCAGGAATTCATCAAACACGCAGATCTCGCTGCGCTCGTCGGCCGGGATAAGAAAGCCGCACTGTGCCATAGCGCACAGCAGACCGGCCGTTTTCAGGGTGACGGTCTTACCGCCGGTGTTCGGGCCGGTGATGATGAGGGAATCGTATTCCCTGCCCAGTGCGATATCCACCGGCACACACTTTTTGGGGTCGATCAGCGGGTGGCGTGCACGGATGAGCGAGAAGGAATTGTCGGTGCGGACGGCGGGTTTGAAGGCTTTGAGGTCCAGCGCCAGACGCGCTTTTGCCAGCAGCACGTCGATATCCAGCATAGCTTTGTAGCTGTACTGGAACTGCGGTTCAATGGCCGCCACCTGTGCAGTGAAAGCTACCAGGATGCGCTCGATCTCCTGCGCTTCCTGGGCGCGGTACTGCAAAATGCGGGCGTTGGCCTCCACAACGGCCTGAGGCTCCACAAAGACCGTGGCACCAGTGGACGACACATCGTGGATGATGCCGCTCACCTCGCCGCGGTACTCGCTCTTGACCGGCACAACATAACGGCCGTTGCGCATGGAGACCACGCTCTCCTGCAGGTACTTGGAGGTGTCCATGTTGCGCACCATGCTTTCCAGCCGGTCACGGATGCTGTTCTCGGTGGCGCGGATCTTCTTGCGCAGGTCGTTCAGGGTGTAAGAAGCGGTGTCTGCCATGGCATCCGGTGCCAGAATGGCGCTGGAGATCTGCTGTTCCAGCCCCGGCTGCGGGGCCAGCGCATAGAACAAATCGTCCGTCGGCAGGGCGTCGTGTTCCGAAGCGCCGTACCAGCTGGTCAGGTTCTGGAAATTGCGCAGGGCACCTGCCACCATCAGCAGTTCGCCCATGGACAGCACACCACCCTTGACGGCGCGGGCTGCCAGCTGGCTGACGCCCTCGACCCCGCCAAAGCGCGGGGAGCCGTTTTTGATCAGCAGCGTGTTGATGGCATCGGTCTGCTCCAATGCATAGCGCACTTCGTCCGGGTCGCACTGCGGCTCCAGCGCCAGCAGCTTTTCCCGGGCCTCTTTGCACACACAGCCTTCGGCAGCGCGGGCAATGATCTTATCCAGTTCCAGTGTCTTTAAGTAACTTGTTTCCATAGATATTCCTTTTGGGTCAGGGCAGGACCGATTTCAGAAAGCTGTAGCTTTTCAGCGGCTTGTCCAGATGGACCAGCGCATAGTGCTCTGCCACCGCGGAAAGCTTTGCCAGGCTGCCCAGAGAGATTTTGAATGCAAATATTTTTTTGTCGTCCACAAGGCAGATGTGCCGCAGCGCATACAGCGCACCGCGGTCCAGGTTGCAGCTCTTGCCTGCTTTGGCAGCGCAGTCTGCACACAGCAGATGCCCTTCCTGCACGTCCAGATAGAACGTGTCGCCCTCGTAGGCACCGCAGTCCCGGCAGCACGCAAGCTGCGGCATAAAGCCGCATTCACTCATGGTGCGCAGCTCAAAAACAGCCTTGACCACGCGCGGGTCTGCTTTGCCCTTGCTGATCATATACAGGCAGTTGAGCAAAAGCCGAAGCTCCTTTTCCGCCTCCTGCCCGGTGGGCGAAAGGGTGTAGGTCATTTCGGCCAGATACATGGCCACGCCTACGCCTTCCAGACTTTTGGAGACATCATAAAAGACGTTCTCAACGTCTGCCTCCTGCACCACATACATGCTGCGGCCCTTTACCAGTGTGAACTCGGAATAACAGAACAAACCGCAGCCACTGAACAGCTTATTGGTGACCCGCATGCTGTTTTTGGCCAGTGCCGAGATCACCCCCAGCTTCGGGGTCAGGATCGTAAGGATCCGGTCTGCTTCCCGGTATTGTGTTTCTTTCAGCACCAGGCCCATCGTCACAAAGGGTTCCATCGTCTGTGCCTCCTGTCGGCTGTTCCTGATGTTTATAGTCGAGATACCGGAGAATGTTCCCCGTGCAGGCAAACGCCTGCCAGCTGGCCTGAACGTTCATGGGGTATCCCGCCTTCCCTGCATGTGCTTTTGGATAGTGTCCGGTATTCCCCGGGTATTCATGCAAGGAAAATCTGCCCTGTCAACGGTTGTTGCTGTTCTGCTTGAAGCCGAAGTTGTTCAGCAAAAACTCGTTGTCCCGCCAATCCGACTTTACCTTCACCCAGCACTGCAGGTTGACGCGGCAGCCGAGGAACTCCTCGCAGTCGGCACGGGCGGCGCTGGCGATCTTTTTCAGCATGGCACCGCCTTTGCCGATGACCATACCCTTGTGGCTCTCGCGCTCACAGTAGATGTTCACGTCGATGTCGATCAGGTCCGTGCCCGGGCGCTCTTTGAAGCGCTCCACCACCACGGCGATGCCGTGCGGGATCTCGTCCCGCATGTAGAGCAGGGCTTTTTCACGGATGACCTCTGCCACCAGCTCTTTTTCCGGCATATCGGTGTAAGCGTCATCGTCGAAGTAATGCGGGCCCTCCACAGCGTAGCGGCTCAACGCATCGAACAATGCTTCGCAGCCGTCGTTATCGCGGACGCTGACGGTGTAAATGTCATCGAATACGCCCAGCGCCTTCAATTCTTCTTTGCGCGCTTCCAGATCGGCAGGCTCCTTGACGAGGTCGGTCTTGTTGATGACCGCAATGGCCGGGCCGCCGCTGCTGCGCAGCATCTCCACAAGAGTCATTTCCGATTCATTCAGCGCACCGTAGGGCTCGAACAGCATCATGGAAACATCCACATCCGCGATGGAATCGCTTGCAGTCTTGTCCATTCGCTTGCCCAGCTTGTTGCGGGCCTTGTGCACGCCCGGGGTGTCCAGCAGCACATACTGCAGCGGACCGCGGGTGATGACGCCGGTGATACGGGTACGGGTGGTCTGCGGCTTGGAGGTGACGATGGCCACCTTTTCGCCCACAAGCAGGTTGGTCAGGCTGGATTTGCCCACATTGGGGCGGCCGATCACGGCGACGAAAACGGAAGATGTATCATAATGACCCTGAATGGGTGTAGCGTTACTCAAAATCAAGCTCCTGTCTGTTGTTCGTGCGGCATCCGCACAGTGATTTCCGATCGTTTGGCTTACTCCGTGTAGCTGACGGTGCGGGGCAGACCCAGCTGCAGCAGAACGGCTTCCTCTTTTTCGCGCATCCGCATGGCCTCCAGGCCGCCGTTCTCGTGGTCGTAGCCCAGCAGGTGCAGCATGGAGTGCACGGTCAGAAAGGCTACTTCGCGCTGCAGCGGATGGCCGTAGAGATTTGCCTGCTCCAGGGCACGCTCCATGCTGATGACGATATCGCCCAGCATCATGCAGCCGTTGTTCTCGTCCACGTCGTATTTGCCGTTCTCGCCCAGAGGAAAGCTGAGCACGTCGGTGGGCATCGGCTTGTTGCGGTACTGGTTGTTCAACTCGGCAATGGCCGCATTGTCCACGAAGGTGACGCTGATCTCGGCGGGTGCATCAAAATGCTCGTATTCCAGCACTGCGTTGCAGGCGCGGCGGATCAGGATGCGCAGGCCCGAAGGGACCTTCACGGCCTTCTGGGAGTTGGTGATCAAAACTTTATTGGACATAAATCAGTCCACTCCTTTCCATTTTTTCGATCAGAGTTCTGTCTGTTTTTTTATTTTTCCGGGTGTGCAGCTTTTTCATACGCTTTGATGATCTCCTGCACTAAGCGGTGGCGTACAACATCTTTTTCGGTGAAATAGCACTGCGCGATGCCGTTGACATTTTTCAGCACATGCAGTGCATCCACAAGGCCGCTGCGGGTGCGTTCCGGCAGGTCGATCTGGGTCACGTCACCGGTCACGACCACCTTGGAGCCCACGCCCATGCGGGTGAGGAACATCTTCATCTGCTCGGGCGTGGTGTTCTGCGCTTCATCCAGAATGATGAAGGAGTCATCCAGCGTGCGGCCGCGCATATAGGCCAGCGGCGCCACTTCAATGATCTGCTTTTCCACCAGCCGCTCATAGGTCTCGGCACCCAGCATATCGAACAGGCCATCGTACAGCGGGCGCAGGTAGGGGTCCACCTTCTGCTGCAGGTCACCGGGCAGGAAACCCAGTTTCTCGCCGGCTTCCACCGCCGGGCGGGTCAGCACGATGCGGGACACGTCCTTGGCCTTGAAGGCTTTCACCGCCATGGCCACGGCCAGGTAAGTTTTGCCGGTTCCCGCCGGGCCGACGCCGAAGGTGATAGCGTTGGTGCGGATAGCGTTCAGGTATTCCTTCTGGCCCAGCGTCTTCGGGCGGATGGGCCGCCCTTTCACCGTGACCGTGACAAAATCTTCGGTCAGCTCCTTGACCCGCTTCTCTGCCCCATCGTGCGCCAGGCTGATGCAGTAGCGCACGGTCTGATCTTCCAGCGGCGTGTGGTTCTCGATGAGGAGAAGCATGCCTTCCACAGCGCGGTTCGCGGCCGCAACATTGGCGGCTTCGCCCGAAAGGCGGAGCTGCGTGCCCCGGCAGACCGCCGTGACGGAAAACTCCTTTTCCAAAAGGCGGATGTTCCGGTCACAGTTGCCAAAAACGGCAGCCGCGATCTCCACACTATCCAGTTCGATATTCTTTTCTGCCATGTGCTCCTCCCGAAAAGACCTAGTTTGATGCTCCTATTGTACCACCAAAACATCAATTAGAAAACTGTGAAAATTGCACAAAATATTTTTCTCTCCTCCATCGCTTTTTCCATACACACGATCAGGACTTCTGCTGCGGAAGTATTTCTTTCGTGCAGGGGCAAAAATGCTGTTTTGGACAGAGTGCTGCGTTTACTGCAGCAAAATTTTCAAAAAAAGGGTTGACAAATTATATCGTCAAGCGATATACTGAATTTGTGATATACCGCTTGACGATACATCGAGCTTCGATAGAACGGAGGTGAACCCTGCAATGGAGAACCTTGCATTGACCGAATCCACCTATTACATTCTGCTTTCTCTCTACCGCCCACAGCATGGCTACGGCATCATGCAGCAGACCGAGCAGCTTTCCGGCGGGCGGGTCCGCCTTGCCGCCGGGACACTGTATGGCGCGCTGAACTCCCTTTGTGAAAAGGGCTGGATCCGCCAGCTGCCAATTGAGCATGGCAGCCGCAAAAAAGAGTATCAACTGACCGACGAGGGTCTGCTGATTTTGAAGCACGAACTGGCTCGTTTGCAGCAGCTGGTTGCAAACGGCGAGAGCATCTTACAGGAGAAATTGTGATGAGCGAACGAAAAACCATCCACCGGGTCTTTTGGGAATGGGACTTTGAAAAAGAGGAGCGCTGGCTGAACGAAATGGCAATGAACGGCTGGGCGCTGGAAAAGGCGTATTTCGCCACCTATATCTTTGCGCCTTGCGAGCCGGGCGAGTATATTTTCCGCATGGAGATGAACTCCAATAAAGACTACCGCAGCTTTGTCGAGGGACTGGGTGCCGAATACGTTGGCAGCTGTGTGACCTGGATGTATTTCCGCCGCAAAGCGGAGCTGGGTGCATTCGATCTATTCTCAGACATCGACTCCCGCATTGCACATCTGGACCGTATCGGCAAGACCACCTGGCTGCTCTGCCTTGCGAACCTGCTCATCGGCGTTGCCAACCTGCTCGGCGGGCGGACGATTTCCATCATCAATCTGCTGTGTGCCGCACTGCTGTCCTATGGCCTTGGACGCATCCACGGCAAGAAAGAAAGCCTGGAAAGTGAGCGCCTTCTGCACGAATGACTTTGTCAAGCCTTTTTGCGCCACAACCGCATAGAAAAACAAAACGTATCTTTGGGCAAAACGGCAATGGCAACTTTTCCTCCCATGTGCTACAATAGCAAGCGTTGTGCGGCCTGCGTTCCGGCAGCCGCATTCGCGTTATAGAGAAGAAAGCACAAAGGAGAAGGAACGATGGAACAACTTTTTCTGATGCCCGGCGAAGAACGCTGCGAACGCTTCAAGGATGGCAACGGTGTTCCAAAGATCCACTACTCCTACTGCTCCATGCGCGGTGCATACTTCGACTGTGAAAGCCGCAGCCTGGAAGAAGCACAGCGTCTGTGTGAGGACTGGCTTGTCGGCCAGGACCGGTGCTATCGCAACTGAACCATATAACAAACCAGAGCCTTCGCTCCCCTTTCGGCAGAACGCCGGAAACAGGGGCGAAGGCTCTTTTTTCGTTTGTATCAGGTCCAAAGCTGCGCGCAGACAAGCTCCAGCACACTGCCCGCGATGCAGCGGGCCTTATCGGAGATCAAGAAGCAGTTGGAGAGTTCTTCTTTGCGCGGGTCCACATCGGCCACCTTGAAACCGGGCACGACCGGGTACCCGCTGCGCAGCAGACCGCGCAGGATGCCGGTGATCTGAGTGGTCACAGGCGTTACCGTTCCGTCTTCTGATTCAATGTGGGCAATGGTCTCGCCTGCTTCCACAATGTCGCCGATCTTCCGCACATCCACAAAGTTGCCTGCTGTCTGCGCATGGATGACCCGCTCTTTGCCGTAGCCGCCGATCACGCCGGGGATGCCAGTATTCGGGATGGCAGTGCCCTCCCGGATGATGCGGCCCAGACGATGCCCGCGCTTTGTTTCCACCACCACGTCCACATCCTGCCCGGCGGTAAAGCCCGGGCCAAGGGCGATGGTCAGCGGGGCCATATCGCGGGTCGTGCCGAGGTTCTTCTTGGCAAGGATAGCGTCGATCACAATGTCCGGTTTCACTTGCCGGATGCTCTCGCCCGCCGGGTCTACCAGAACGGGCACCGCATTCGCAGCCCAAACGGCCTGCGCCTGTTCCAACGTGTCAATGCGGACAGCACGAAGCCCTTCGACCGTCGTCTCGCCCTCATAGACCGCTTCGCACAGCGACACCTGCCGCCGGATGGCTGCCGGGTGCTCTGCTTCCAGCACAAGGATTCGCAGGCCTGCGCTCCACAGCCGGTGGATGGTGCCGGTGGCAAGGTCGCCGCCGCCGCGCACAAGGATCAGAGAATCTTTTTTCATGAAAGTGCCTCTCCTGTTTCCAACAGCGTGAGCAAAAGCTCCATGGAGCCGCCGCAGGCCGCCACCGCTGCATCTTCGTTTTTGCCGTCCGCAGAAAAATGAACGGTCTGGTGCGCCGGTGCCTTGCCCGCCAACATCTCCTGCGCGGCAAGGATGGTGCGGTGCTCCATGATGCCGCCGCCCACGCTGCCGGTCAGCGTGCCATCCTGTGAGATCAGCATTTTTGCACCCACCTCCCGCGGGGTGGAGCCGTGCCGGGCAATGATAACGGCAAGCACCGCTTTCTGTCCGCTCTGGTCTGCGTGCTGCATCGCATCCAGCAGTGCGGACGAAAAGCCCTCGGTCTGCGGGCGGGCGTTCTTGACCGAGACCACCTGTGCCAGAATGGAAAGTGCAATTTCCTCTGCCGTCTGGGAGCCAATGGGCAGACCGATGGGGGCACAGAGTGCTTCCACACGCGGCGCATCCATGCCCTGCTCCAGCAGTTGACGGCGCACCAGTGCGGCACGGCCTTTGCTGCCCATCATGCCCACATAGGCGGCAGGTTTGCGCAGGATCTTTTCCAGGCACACCACATCAAAGGCGTGAGCACGGGTCACCACCACAAAATAGGTCTCAGATCCGCCGGGCACCTGCTCCAGCGCCGCTTCGAAGGGTTGGCAGAGCACGGTGTCTGCGCCAGCTGCCCGCAGCTGACCGGCATATTCTTCGCGGTCATCCATTGCCAGCACCGGCAGGCCCAGCAGCTTTGCCAGACGGACCACAGCCGTGGCCACATGGCCGCCGCCGCAGACGACAAGCTGCGGCACCGCACCAAAGCGCTCCACAAAGACCCGCTGCCCGCTGATCTCCTGCACACCGGTCGCCGTGCAGCTTTGCAGCGCAGGCAGATTTCGGCGAAGGAGTTCCGTCTCGCCGCACTGCCACACCGGCACACCCTCACATAATAATAGCTGTTCCCCAGCGCATTCCCCATCCAGCACACAGGCCAGCGTACGGCCGCCCTCAGCCCGCCTGCTTTGGACCGCCTGATAAAGCGGCGTTTCGTTCATCGTTTCGTCCCTCCTGGTCTCACTGTTCTACTGCAGCTACCGCATCATAACGGGCCGGGTCCAGCTTGTGCTGCCACTGCTCAAACTCCTCCGGCAGCATCCGCCACGCAAGACCGCAGCCCGCCGAGATCTCGCGCGGGAGCGGGATGATCCGCCCCGGGACACCGCATTCTGCGCACTGCTTTTCCCACTCCATCGCTTCCAGCGTTGTATGAAAGGAAAGCACGACATAGGTCTTTTTTATCCGCATCTTATGCCTCCTGTGCAAGCTCCCGCACGGCAGCGGCAGCCTGCAGAACTTCGGCTTCCGTGTTGAAGTGCGAAAAACTGAACCGAACCGTGCCCTGCTCCGCTGTGCCAAGTGCCTTGTGCATCAGCGGGGCGCAGTGGGCACCGGCCCGCACGCAGATGCCGTATTCTTCCCACAGAATATCCGCGATGCGGGCGGAATCCTCATCCCCGATGTTCAGCGAGACGATGGGTGCACGCGGCGTCATCTCCGGGTCACCGTAAATTTTCACGTTCGGCAGGTCCCGGATACGCTCATAAAATAGCACAGTCAATGCCTGCTCTCTCCGGGCAAGTGTTTCCACACCCTGCGCCAGAATCCACTCCACCCCGGCACACAGGCCCGCAAGGCCCGGCACATTCAGGGTGCCCGCTTCCAGTGCGGTGGGCATCTGTGCCGGGTGCTGCTCGTCAAAGCTGTGCACACCGCTGCCGCCAACCACCAGCGGCCGAACGGAAAGCCCCGGGCGTACATACAGCCCACCGGTCCCCTGCGGGCCCAGCAGGGCTTTGTGGCCGGTGAAACACAGCACGTCGATGCCGAGAACCTGCACGTTCAGAGGCAGTTCTCCGGCCGTCTGCGCCGCATCTACGATCAGCAGCAGGCCGTGCCGGTGTGCAAACTCCGCCGCGCGAGCAAGGTCGGTTCCGTTGCCGGTCACGTTGGAAGCGCCGGTCACCACCAGCGCACGGGTCTCCGGGCGCAGGAAGCCTTCCCACTGGTCATACCGCAGGCGGCCTTTTTCGTCCACACCGGTGAAGCTGAGGTTTACGCCGATTTCCCGCAGATGGTACAGCGGCCGCAGGACCGAGTTGTGCTCACAAATGGTCGTGATAATATGGTCGCCCTGGCGGAACAGTCCGCCCAGCGCCGTGTTCAATGCCTGGGTAGCATTGGATGTGAATGCAATGCAGGAAGGGTCCGGTGCATTCAGCAGCTTTGCCACTGCGCACCGCGCCGCATACACCAGACGGCTGGCGTGCAAGGTCGGCTCGTGGGCACCGCGTCCCGGGTTGCCCGCCGTGCGCAGAGCGTCCAGCATGGCCTGCTCCACCTGCGGCGGTTTGTGCAGAGTGGTGGCGGCATTGTCCAGATAGATCACGGCTTCACCACATTACCGGCCTGGGTCAGCTTTTCCACGATGGTGTACATATTGGTCACACTGCCGACGGCCAGCTTTTCGGTCAGGCCATAGAAGTTCAGGCAGGTGCCGCAGGTCATGATCTCCACGCCCTGTGCTTCCAGTGCCTTCAGGTCTTCCAGCATGGGGGAGCCCTCACAGGTCAGGGATGCGCCGCCGTTGTAGAACAGAATCGTTTTGGGCAGCTGATCCTGCTGGGTGAGTGCAAAGACGAACGCCTTGAGCAAAGTCTTGCCCAGTTCCTCGGCACCAATGCCCATTTTGTCCGATCCGATGGCCACCACAGTATCGGTGCGGGTATCCGGTGCACAGACCGGTGCTTCTTCGGCAGGTGCGTCTGCCGCTTCACCTACGGTAAACAGCACGCGGTATTCCCGCTCTGCCAGCTTTTCGGCACTGTACTGGTAGCCCTTCTGCTGGGCCATTTTGGTCAGATTCTGCACGGCGATCTCGTTATCCACCAGCACTTCCACCTCACCGGCACCCTTCAATTCGGAAATCGCCTTTTTTGCCTTCACAACGGGCAGCGGGCAGGCATCACCACGGGCATCGACGTTCAGCATCATTATTTTGTCCTCCAGTTAATATTTTACGGTAATTTCCTGTTCGGTCTTGGGAATGATCTCGCCCACGATTTTTGCGGGCAGACCGGCCGCCTGCAGCTCTGCTTCCAGTGCGACGGCATCTTCCGGCGCAGCGGCCAGCAGCAGGCCGCCGGAAGTCTGCGAATCAAACAGCACTTCTTCCAGGGCAAAGGGCACCTGTTCAAAGGTGACGTAAGGCCCGGTATGGTTGCGGTTGCGCTGCCCGGCAGCAGTATAGAGAAAATCGTCGGCTGCTTTTTCGGCACCCGGCAGCACCGGCACTGCATGTGCGTCGATGATGCAGGAAAGTTTTCCGCCCATCATCTCGTGCAGATGGCCCAGAAAGCTGAACCCGGTCACATCCGTGGCCGCATGGACGGTATAGCGTCGGCTGATCGCGGCAGCGGTCTTGTTCAGCATCGTCATGGACGCGATGGCACCGGCCATGTGTTCCGGGGCAGCTTCGCCCACACGGTTTGCCGTGCAGATCAGGCCAACGCCCAGCGCCTTTGTCAAAATCAGCTTATCGCTGGGCTGGCCGGAATCGTTCGTATACATTTTTTTTGGGTCCACAAGACCGGTGACGGACAGGCCGTATTTCACGCCGGTATCCGCGATGGAATGGCCTCCTGCAAGGCTTCCGCCCGCTTCAGCCACCTTCTCGGCCCCTCCGCGCAGGATCTCGCCCAGAATGTTCAAATCCATACTCTCGGGGAAGCAGACAAGGTTCAGTGCCGTCTTCACTTCGCCGCCCATGGCGTAGATATCACTCAGGGCGTTGGCTGCGGCGATCTGCCCGAAGGTATACGGGTCATCCACCATTGGCGGGAAAAAGTCCACCGTCTGAACAAATGCAATATCGTCTGTGATGCGGTACACCGCCGCGTCATCCCGGCTGTCGTAGCCTACCAGCAGGTCCGGGTCTTTTTCGCCGCGCGGCAGCTTTTCCAGAATGCGGCTCAGTACGCCCGCGCCCAGCTTGGCCGTACATCCGCCGCCGGTGCAGAATACAATTTTTTCTTCCTTGCTCATGCACGCTCTCCTTCTTCAAAATGCGTCAGGACGCAAGGCACACCGTATTGCTTTTTTAGAAGCTCGGCGGTCTGCCGGGCCAAAGCAGTGCGTTCATCTGTGTCCACCTGATTGATCACCGCATAAAAGCGGCGGCTGCCCACAGCCTTTCGGCCGCCCGCTTCGCTTGCCAGCAGCTTTGCCAGCAATGCGGGCGTCAGCAGCGTATTGCCCGGGACATGCAAAAGCGGCCCGGCAAGCTCTGCTCGAAAACAAACTTCTTCCAGCGGCTTTTCCAGTGCCGAAGTGCCTGCCACCGCCAGCACGATATCGCACTGCGGCAAAAGCACCGGCTCATGCGCCGCCGGGGCCTTGCAGGGCATCCGCTTGGCACCGTCCGCTTCGATCAGAACGAGGTCGGCAATTGCCATCCAGCGTTCCAGCTGCTCCTGCGGCGGGGCGGTCAGTTTGCCACCGGGCGCGGGCGTTCCGGCCACGGCATAGCTGCCGCGCTCCCACAAGCGGAAAAGGTCTGCGTCTGTCTGCGCAAAGACTTCGCCCGGCGGCTGCTGGATGTGGGTGGTGGTCGCTGTCAGTACACGCCAGCCCTTGCGGGCGCCGTGCGCAGCCATGTTATACATGAGGGTCGTCTTTCCGCCGCCGCCCACCAGCGAGATCACATGACCTTTTTCGGCCAGAAACAGGAACTGCAGTTCGTCGATCATTTCTGCTTTTCTGCCACCGCCATGGCGATCTGTTCCGGCGTGATGGGCAGCTCGTAGAACCGGGTGCCGATGGCATTATAAATGGCGTCCGAAATGGCGGGCAGCGGCGTGTTGATGACGATCTCGCCGATGGACTTTGCGCCGAAGGGGCCGTTGGGCTCGTAGCTGCTCTCAAACGCAACGTTAATCTTGCCCACATCGGTGCGGGCGGGGATTTTGTACTGGAACAGCGAGTTTTCTTCCGGGTAACCGTTTTTATCGTAGGAGATGTTCTCGGTCAGGGTCATGCCGATGCCCTGCAGCAGGCCGCCTTCCGCCTGCACACGGGTCAGGTTGGGGTTGATCGGCGTACCGCAGTCCACACAGGCGTCAAATTCCAGCAGCTTCACTTCGCCGGTCTCGGTGTCCACTTCCACCTCGGCGGCACCGGCCATGAACGGCGGCGGCGACAGGGGCGAAGTGTGGGTCTCGGTGGCTTCCAGCGGCACCATGTGGCCGAACTGAGAAGCATAGGCAATTTCCGACAGTGACTTTTTCCGTGTCGGGTCCTTGCTCTTGAACACGTCTTTTCCGTCAAATTCCACTTCGTCCTCGGCGCATTCCAGCAGTTCGGCACCCAGCTTGCAAATTTGAGCGCGCAGCTTCATGGCGCATTTTTCGGTGGCCTTGCCGGTGACATAAATGGTGCTGGACGCGTAGGAGCCGGAGTCATAGGGTGACGTATCCGTATCCGCACCAAACACCGTGATATTATCCAACGGGCAGTCCAGCACTTCGGCGGCGATCTGCGCAAGCGTGGTGTCACAGCCGGTGCCCATATCGGCGGCACCGATCATCAGGGTATAGAACCCGTCATCGTTCAGTTTCAGGGTAGCGCTGCCCACATCCATGCCGGAAATGCCGGAGCCCTGCATCGCCATGCCCATGCCGACGGCGCGTACTTTGCCGTTGCCCATATCGCGCATGGGATACTTGTGCTCCCAGTCGATCATCTCACGCACCTTGACAAGGCAGCGGTCCAGCGCACAGCTGGTGTTCACCGCGCCATAGTAGGCCGGCATCACGTCGCCTTCCTGCACGGTGTTCTTCAATCGCAGCTCGAAGGGGTCCATGTTCAGTTTGTGGGCCAGCTCGTTCACGGCAGATTCCACCGCAAACAGGCCCTGGGTCGCGCCGTAGCCGCGGTAGGCACCGGCAGACATATGGTTGGTGTAGACGACATCACTGACAAAGCGGAAGGCCTCGGCCTTGCCGTACAGCGGGATGGACTTGTGACCGGAAAGGCCCACCGTCGTGGGGCCATGCTCACCGTAAGCGCCGGTGTTGGACAGGGTGTACAGGTCGATACCTTTCACGATGCCGTCTTTGGTGGCACCCAAGCGGACGTGCATCTCCATCTCATGGCGCGGCGAGGATGCGATCTGGCTTTCCACACGGCTGAAGATGATTTTGGAAGGTTTCTTGGTCTTCCAGGTCACAAAGGCCGGGTAAACCTCGCTGACTGCCGTCTGCTTGGCACCAAAACCGCCGCCGATGCGGGGCTTTGCCACGCGTACCATGCTCTTGGGAATATGCAGGGCGTTTGCGATGTTGCGCCGCGCATGGAACACGATCTGTGTCGAGCTGAGCACGTTCAGGCGTCCGTAGGTGTCAATGGAGCAGTAGGTGCGGAAGGTCTCCATCATGGCCTGCTGGCAGGCTTTGGTGTGGTACACATGGTCGATGATGATATCGCTGGCAGCCAGCACGGCATCAATGTCGCCGGAGCTGCTCTCGTCATGGGCGCAGAGGTTGCGCTTGTTGTCGGCCCCCACCGGACACAAGCTCACCCAGTTGTCCTCCGGGTGGACGAGAACCGGGTTATCCTTGGCGGTGTGGTAGTCCAGCACGGCCTCCAGAACCTCGTACTCCACCTTGATGAGCTTGAGGGCCTTGTCCACGCATTTCTCGTCCCTACCGGCCACGATGGCCACCACATCGCCCACAAAGCGGACATGGCGGTCGATGAGCAGACGGTCACGCGGGCTGGCTTCCGGGTAGGTCTGGCCCGCCTGGGTGTAGCGGGGCGCATCCTGCGGCACATCCTCCCAGGTGAAGATAGCTTCAATGCCGGGCACCTTTTTTGCCACAGTGGTGTTGATGGTCTTAACAATGGCGTTTGCATGCGGGGAGCGCAGGAGCTTGACGATGAGGCAGTCCTGCGGGATCACATCATCCATATAGACGGGCTGGCCGGTGACCAGCTGCATAGCGTCCTTTTTGCGGAAGGGCTTATTGACGGTGTTCATTCTGCGGCCTCCTTCTGCTTTTTCCAGGCCAGAAAGTTCAGGATGCCGCGCAGCTGGCCTTCATAACCGGAGCAGCGGCAGAGGTTGCCGGAAAGATATTCCTTGACTTCTTCCTCACTGGGGTACGGGTTCTCGCGGAAAAGCGCCAGTGCATTCATGATGAAGCCCGGGTTGCAGAAACCGCACTGCTCCGCGCCCTGGTCAGCGATGAAGGCACCGAATTCAGCGGCTTCTGCCTGCAGGCCTTCCAGCGTGGTGACCTGATGACCGCTGGCCCGGGCCGCCAGCACTGAGCAGGAAAGCACCGGCTTGTCGTCCAGAAATACCGTGCACAGGCCGCAGTTGGAAGTCTCGCAGCCGCGCTTGACGCTCTTGCAGCCGTGAGCCCGGACAAAGTCGATCAGAAGCATATCGGCCGCCACATCTTCTGTGACCTTGATGCCGTTTAATGTAAGGGTGATCTGCATTTAGTTTTCCTCCTGTACCGCGCGTGCTTCCAGTTCCACAACGGCACGCTTTGTCAGCACACCTGCCAGATGGCGGCGGTATTCAGCGCTGCCGCGCATGTTGGAGCCGGTGACGACCTGCCGTGTCACTTCGTCAGCCAGTTTTCGGGCAAGCTCCTGTGCGGGCACGCCTGCCTGTGCCGGGAACGCATAGAGCACGGCCTTCAGCGGGCGGGCACCGATGGCGATGCGATAGCTGCCGTCTGCCAGCCGGGCCGCAGCGCAGGTCAGCACCGGGATATCGGTCTGACTGTTGCGCACGGACTGATAGAAAAATTCGGCCTTTTCTTTTTTCACGATCAGGCGCACGAGAATGTCACGGTCGTAAGGACGCTCGGCATAGTCGCGCAGCGGTACGATGCCGCCCTTGTACAGCTCCACGGAGCAGTCCATGGCCATGAACAGGGTGAGCACGTCCGAAAAACCGAAACGGCTGTAGATGCTGCCGCCCACGGTGGCAAGGTTGCGCAGCTGCACGCCCACGATGTGGCGCAGGGCTTCCTTTACGGCACCGTGGGTATAAGCGGCAAGGCCCGGGTGTTCCTCCAGCTGGCGCAGGGTGACCATGGCCCCGATGGAAAAGCCGTCTTCCGTTTCTTCAATGGTGTCCAGCCCCAGGCCGGACAGGTCGATGGCTGTGCCGACATTGATGGTCTCCATCTTGAGCCAGATCATGCCGCCCAGCACGCGGTTGGGCTTTTTCTGGTTCAGCTGCCAGGCTTCTTCCAGACTTTCGGCCCGTTTATATTCGCGGATCGTCATCATAGATGCAGGTTCCTTTCTTTTTTATCGCTTCTTTTATTTTAGCACAGATTGCGTTTGAATTACAACTTGCGTTATAATGTTCCCGGAAAGATTTTGTCAATGGACGGAGGATACAGAAATGGAAAACCAGCTTGCTGCAGGGTGTGTCATCATGGCATCCGGCCTGAGCCGCCGCTTTGGCTCCAACAAGCTTCTGGCGGAATTTTGCGGTCAGCCCATGCTCTGCCGTGCTTTTGCCGCAACGGATACACAGGTGCTTGCCGCCCGCATCGTGGTGACCCGCTCTGCTGAAGTGAAGGCTCTGTGCGAAGAACGCGGCGTTCCGGTGCTGCTGCACAGCCTGCCCGGGCGCAACGATACCGTGCGGCTGGGGCTGACAGCGCTCCTTGAGCAAGTGCCGGGGCTGTTCGGCTGCATGTTCCTGCCCGGGGATCAGCCCCTGCTGTGTCGGGAGACGGTGGAGGCTATGATCGGCATCTCCGGCTGGGATCATGAGACCCGGCTGGAACGGCAAAAAGAAACAGAACGGGAGATCTTCCGTCTCGGGCATCGGTTCAAAAATGACCCAGATCCCCTTGTCGGAAGCCCCGTTCTGTTTGAGCGCGGATATTTTTCCGAGCTGTGCGCCCTGCCGGAGGGCAAGGGCGGCAATGTTCTGCTCAAGAAATACCCGGAACATGTTCATACGGTCTACATTGCGGACCGGAATGAGCTGGCAGATGCCGACACGCCCGAAGCGCTGGCAAAGCTGGAAGCACTTGCCCGGCGGAACGGCTGAGCGTTACGCAGCCTTGTCATCCTTCGGCAGCAGCACGTTCAGCAGGATGGCCACGAACGCAGCCGGGACGATGCCGGACTCGCCGCAGATCAGCTGGAAAGCGTGCGGGGCCTGTGCCAGAATGCCGCTGTTGGCACCCATGCCGTAGCCCACACCCAGAGCCACCGAAACGATGGTAAGCTGACGCGGGGTCATCTTTTCCTTGGTGATGAGCTGGATGCCGCTGACCACGATGGAGGAGAACATCATGACGGCAGCACCGCCCAGAACGGCCTGCGGCATGATGGAGATCAGTGCGCCCAGCTTCGGGATCAGGCCGCACAGGATCAGGAAGATGGCACCGGAAGCCAGTGCCATGCGGTTGACCACCTTGGTCATGGCCACCAGACCCACGTTCTGGCTGAAGGAAGTGTTGGGCAGCACGCCGAACAGAGCAGCAAAGGTGGAACCCAGGCCGTCGCAGATGACGCCGCCGGAAAGCTCCTTATCGGTAGGCTCACGGTCCATGCCGCCCTCCATGACACCGGAGATGTCGCCCACCGTCTCCACAGCGGTGACGATGAACATGATGAGCACCGGCAGAATGGCGCGCATATCAAATACGATCTTGACCGGGATCAGCTTGGGAATGGCAAACCAGGAAGCCTGCGCCACCTTGTCCCAGTTGAGCACCCATGCCTTGGTGAACTCCACGCCGTCGGCGGTGACGCCGGTGGTGGGCAGAACAAGGCCCATGACAAAGGCTGCCACATAACCGGCCAGAATGCCGATCAGGATCGCGGAAGAGCTGAGGAAGCCCGTGGTCCAGTGTTTGAAGATCAGGATGACCACCAGCACAAACAGCGCCAGCAGCAGGTTCTCCATGGAGCCGAAGTCCTTGGCGCTGTTGCCGCCGCCGAAGGAATTGATGCCGACAGAGATCAGCGAAAGGCCGATGGAAAGCACCACCGTGCCAGTGACCACCGGCGGGAAGAACTTGCGCAGAGGCTTCAGGAAGAAACCCAGCACACTTTCAAAGATGCCGCCGATGATGGATGCGCCCATGATGGCACCATAGGCCAGCACACCGCCGCCCATGCTGCCGACAACGCTGTTGAACACGCCGATAAAGCCGGAACTGGTGCCCATGATGATGGGCACGCCGCCGCCCACGGGGCCGATGGTGAACAGCTGCACCAGCGTGACCACACCGGCCACGAACATGGCGCTCTGCAGCAGGGTGACCTGCAGGTCTGCAAACTCACCGCCCGCGATGCCGCAGGCGCTGGTGATGATCAGCAGCGGGGTCAGGTTGCCCACGAACATGGCGCAGACATGCTGCAGACCCAGCGGGATGGCCTGCTTCAGGGACATCTTGGCGTCGAACTGATATGCCGACTCCTCGAGCTTGACTTCCTTCAAATGTTCCACTCTCCTCAGACTTTGACAAAATATGATGATTTTCGGAAGCTTTACAAAAAGCGGATTCATTATAACAAAATGGCAGATTCTTGTAAATTAAGTATGACTTTTCTGTGAACACCCAATTTGCGGCACAGGCATCTGTTTTTTGATCAAAAACACAAAAAAGCAGGAAGAATGCGCATCTGCCCCGGTTTCAGAGAGGGGGCTTTCGCGCAGTTCTTCCTGCTTTTTGCTTCAATTCTTTTGATTTTTGTGCGATATGGAAATTTTACTCTTTCGCAAGGCCATAATCCCGCAGACAACGCCGGATGCCCTGCTGTGTGGTGTCGAACCGGATGCCAAAGTGTTCCAGCTTTGCAGTATCCATCACAAGATTCCGGGTCCAGGTGTCTTCTTCGATCCGCACATGGATGCCCATTGCTTCGGCAAACTGCCGGGCCGTGCACACCATATCCCCGGCATTGCCGCTGCCAAAGTTGTACACACCGCCGGGCAGTTCCATGGCGGGTTCCAGGTTTTCGATCACCTGCCGCACATAGGTCACACCGCGGTGGTCGTTGCGGGAAAAGCGTACGCTCTCCCCTTTTAAAGCAGCATGCAGAAGGTTCAGCGGCAGGTTGCCCCGGATGGGCAGTCCGTAGCCGGGCAGGTCGTACATCCAGGCTGCGCGCAGGTGCACTGAATCCGGGCAAAGAGCCAGTACCTGCTGCTCTGCTTCCAGCTTGTATTGGCCGTAAACATTCGCGGGGTGCACATCCAGCGTTTCCGGCAGCGGACCGGTCTGCTTCACACCGGCATAGATCTGATCGGAGCTGAACGCCACCAGCTTTGCGCCGACCTGCCGGGCAGCCTTTGCCAGCCAGACCGGCAGCTCTACATTGGCACGGTAGGCTTCGGCCGGGTGCTGAGTGCAGTACCCGGTATCGGAGATAGCTGCCATGTGAAGGATGATGTCCGGGTGTTCAAATTGGATCACCTGCCGGACGGAAGCTTCGTCCGCTGTGCGCAGAAAGCCCCTTGGCAAGGTGCAGAGCTCATATTTTCCCTGCCACTGTTGACAAATGCGGGAACCGACGAAGCCGCCCGCACCGGTAAGCAAAATCTTTTTCATGGAACCTGCTCCTTTCTGGAAAAAGTATAGCATATCGGCGCGCAAAACGCAAAACTGCCCGGGAACGCCGCAGCTCCCGGGCAGTCTCATGGAACGATCAAAGGAAAAATTCCAGCACAAAAACCACGGCGCAGCAGGCAACGGATACCTGGAACAGGCTTGCGCCGAACCATGCCGCCGCAATGCCCACCACCAGTGCCATGGCACCTGCCACCGGGCTCTGGGTGGCATTGACGATGGCCGGGAAGGTCATCACTGCCAGCGTCACATAGGGCACATAGTACAGAAACGACTGGATGAAGCGGTTCTTGATGGGCTTGCGGATCAGCGTCAGCGGCAGGATGCGGATGGCATAGGACACCAGCGCCATGACCGCGATGTAGATATAATTGTTATGCGTCATGCTCTGCCTCCTGCTCGTCTTGATTCACCGGGAAAAGGACCGCCGCCGCGCTGGAGATCGCCACGGTGAGTACGATGGTGCGGGTGCCCTCCGACAGGGCCGAAATGCCCGGCAGGTAGTTGCACACAAAGCTCAATGCAAAGCTGATGGCGACCAGTGCCGCCACCACCTTGCTCTTGCGGGCCGGCGGGATGATGATGGCAAGGAACATGCCGTACAACGCCACGCTCAGCGCACTGACTGCCCGCAGGGGCAGCAGGTTGCCTGCAATGATGCCCAGCGCCGTGCCGGTAGCCCATGCCGGTGCCGCCAGCACAATGGCACCATAAGTATAATACGGGTTCAGACTGCCCGGACGCGCAATGGTGATGCCGAACAGCTCATCCGTGACATCGTAACCGATGACGAGCCGGTGCCAGAACGGCGTACCCGGCGCAAAGCGCTGTGCCAGAGCACAGCTCATAAGCAGATAGCGTGCATTGGCGATCAGGGTGATGACCGCCACCTCCAGATAGGTCGCATTCGCCATGATGATGGCAAACGCGGCGTACTCACCCGCCGAAGCATTGTTCAGCAGGCTGACCAGAAAACCCTGAAATGGGGTAAAACCTGCCCGGCGGGCCGCAATGCCCAGCGAGAAGGACACCGCAAAATAGCCCAGCGCAATCGGTACACCGTCGCGCATGCCTTCGCAGAAGGTCTTTTTGCTGAACGCCCAGACAGGCTTTTTGACATTGACAAGCTCCGGGGTAAGGATCTTTGCTTCAGAATCCATTTACACTTCTCCTTTCCTATTTCAAAACACCAAAGCCTATTATACTCCCCTGCTTTCGGAGAAGAAAGAGGTTTTTGCTTTATTTGGCACGCAAAAAAGAGAACGCCGCCGGGAAACGGCAGCGTTCTTCGTCAATTTATACACCCGGCACCAGAAAATGCTGCGCCTGCGGCAGGGTCTGCATGTCTGCATCCAGACCGTTGGCCGCCCGCATCTGCGCTGGTGAAACATGGAAGCGGCGCGCAATGGCGAACAGCTCCTCGCCTGCCTGCGCGTAGTAGATGCGCAGGGCGATCTCCGGGTCCGGCGGGGTCAGTTCATCGCCCAGCTCGATGCTGCCAATGCCCTGCTGCACCGTGCGGCAGAGAATGGCGCCCTCCGCCCGGGCTGTGACCGTGACTTCCAGCGTGCCGCCCGCGCAGCTGCACTGGACGTTCTCGGTGCTCAGCCAGCACTCGGCACTGAGCTGGGCACCCGGCGGGCACTCTGCCGCCAGCGGAAAACGCAGCTCCATCGTTTTTTCATAGCTTTCCAGCTCACCCAGGCTGTTCTCGGCAAAGGCAGTGGCAACGGCCCGGGCAGTGAGCACAGCCCCTTCTGCCGTCATGGATGCCTGCGCCGGGCCGTAGGATACAAAACAGGCCCGCAGCTGTGCCCCGGCGTCCGGCAGCGGGCCGGAAGCAGTGGCTGCAGCCGTCTCGTTCAGGGTACAGGCCAGCTGCTCCACCGCAAGCTCCTGCGGCGTGATGGCGGTCTCGAACTGGGTCGAAAATGCATCTGCCACTATCTGCAGCTGGAAGGGCCGCCAGGCGTGCAGATGCATCATCACGTTGACGGTCAGCTGGCTTGCAGCGTCCTGCTCGCCTTCGGCAAGGGTGAAGCCCACCGGTTCCAGCACGCACAGGCATCTGCAGTCCTCCGTGACGCCGTCCAGGTCCACGACCTGATTGAATGGCAGAGCTGCCGCCTGACTTTGCAGCGCCGTCTCGCCCTCAGCACGCCAGGCGCACAGGGCACGGATCTCGCCCTTGACCACTGCCTTGCCGGACAGCAGCTTTATCTCCCGCACAGACGCTGTACCGGTGATATCCAGAATGGCGGCGGGGCGCTTTGCAAACACCAGCTCTCCTTCGACAGTGACCAGCTTTTCCAGCACGGCGGCGCTGCGCACACCGGTGAGCGTCTGCAGGCGCTGCTCGATGCCACCATCGGCCAGCGCTGTGATGACTTCGGCCGGGCTTTGGGTGCGCAGGGTGACGATGAGCCCAAAGGCCCCGCGCACTTCGATGCGGTGTGGGTTCACTGCCCGGCAGTTGAGGTATTCGGTCTGGCCCTCCACCAGCGCTGTCCAGCTGGCGGCAGGCAGCTCCGGCACTTCCAGCTGTTTTGTGAAGGGCAGTTTCTGCTCGGTCTGGCACAGACCGGCCCCGTCCTCACCCTGATAAAACACGGTGCAGCGCAGATAGCCTTCCAGCGTCAGCCGCCCGGGCTGCAGCTGCTTTTGCAGCACCACCGGCTTTGCAAAGCACTTGACCAGCTTGAACACCGGCGGCAGATAGTCGGAGATCAAAATCTCCGTTTCCAGCGGGAGTTCTGCCTTGACGGTGCAGTCTGCGCCCGCCTGCGGCAGGGTATCCCGAAAAATCTTCAGTTCCATGCAGTGTGCTCCTTTCCCTGTCCGTCTCTACTGGAAAGGTATGCACCGGCCGGGTGCCGTATGCCACAAAAAAGGGAGCACAGGCAAAACACTGTGCTCCCTTGCAAAAAATCAGTTTTCCCGGAGGACTGAGACTTCCGTCACATGGTAACGCTGCATCAGCCGGACGGCGGCGGGCGTGATGACCTCGCCGCTCACCGCGATGGGAATGGCCGGCGGGCAGGACACCGTCGGCATGGCGCAGACGCGGCCCTCGGCCTGTGCCACGGGCAATCGTTCCTGCGGCGCAAAAACGGCCTGTCGGATGCTGCAGCGGGTGTGCAGCTGCTGTTCCAGCGCGGCAAACTCGCCCTGCAGCGCTTCCGGCTGCGGGAGTTCGTCCGGCAGGGCCGCAATGATCTCCCGCATGGCTGAGAGCAGCCGCTTGCCGTCGCGGGGCGGGTTCTCCGGCGTGAACATCAGCACCAGATAGCACGGGTCGGCATACTCGCACTCGATGGCGGCACGGCGCAGTGCATCGGCCAGCTCGGTGCCTGTCATGCCTAGCACGGCGGCGTCCAGCGTGACTTTGAGTGGTTCGCCGTCCAGCGCCAGCGGGCCCGGGCAGTGCCTGGCCTCAGCGGCTTCGTTCAGCTCCCGGCGCAGGCGGGTCAGGTAACCGCAGCACTGCAAAAGACGCAGCGGATAACCCTCGGATAGCACCTGATTGCACTTATCCAGCGACTGCAAAATGAGGTAAGACGGGCTGGTGGAGCCAAACAGTGCCAGCGCATTGCGCACGGCCGCTTCGTCCTGAATGGGGGCGTTTTTGCCCAGATGCAGGTACGCACCGCCTGTGACCACCGGCAGGGTCTTGTGGCCGGAATCGCAGCACATGGCCGCACCCAGCGCAATGGGATGCCGGTTCTCGGGCAGAAAGCGCAGGTAGGCGCCGTGAGCGTTATCCACCAGCAGCGGCACGTCCTGCGCCCGGCACACCGCTGCCAGCGCGGCAATATCCTGCACACCGCCCAGATAATCCGGGCTGGTGACATAAACGCCAAAGGGCTTTCGATCCTGCTGTGCCAGTGCGTGCAGGGCGTCCGCCAGCTTGGCGGCAGGCACCGGGCAGCTGCACAGCGCACCAGAATCTTCCGGCGCAGGCCAGAGCCACTCTACATCAAAATCCAGCAGTGCCGCCGCATACAGCAGCGCCTTGTGGGCGTTGCGGGCCGCCAGCAGGACCGGGCGTTTGCCCGTCTGCGGGGCGGCCTGCAGGGCCAGAAACAGCATGGCCCGGATGCATTGAGAAGAACCCTCCGTGCTGTAATAGGTGTGGGCCGTGCCGAAAAGCCGGGTAGCGTTGGCTTCGCTCTGGGCGATGATGCCCTCGGCTTCGTACAGCTCGTCTGCGCCTTTGATCTCCGTGATATCCCACGGTTCAAAGCCCATCAGGCTCTGGCCCTTGTGGCCGGGCATGTGCAGCCGGGAGGTGCCAGATTGCGCATAGCGGCGCACAAAATCCACAATGGGCGTGGTCATGCTCATTCGCAGGCTTCGCCGTCGGCGCAGGCGTTGCAGGTGGAGCCCAGCTCGATGGGCACCTCGATGCCCTTGGCGGCAAGTTCCTGGTTCTCGGCCACCTTGATCATGATGGCGCACTCCATGCGCTTGCGGAACAGCTCACAGCCGTACTCGTACACACCCGTGATGTTGCCGGTGGCATGGTAGGAGTTTGCGGCACAGCCGCCGGAGCAATAGAGCTTTGCCCAACAGTCCTGGCACTCCTTGCGGGCGTAGGCGTTACAGTGCTTGAACTCATCGCGCACGGCGGTGTTGGTGACGCCCTTCCAGATATCGCCCATCAGGTACTTCGGGTCGCCCACGAACTGGTGGCAGGGGTACAGGTCGCCCCAAGGGGTAACAGCCATGTACTCGGTGCCGGAGCCGCAGCCGGAGATGCGCTTATAGATGCAGGGGCCGCCGGTCAGGTCGATCATGTAGTGGTAGAAGGTAAAGCCTCTGCCCTCGCGGTCGCGCTTGATCATCTCCTTGGCAAGGATCTCGTACTGCTCCTTCAGGATGGGCAGGTCGGCCTCGGTCAGGGCGCTGGGGTCGCTGGGGTCGCAGACCACCGGCTCCATGCTCAGTTCGGTAAAGCCGAGGTCTGCCATGTGGAAGATATCGTTGGTGAAGTCGGTGTTATAGTGGGTATAGGTGCCGCGCATATAGTAGTTCTTGTCGCCGCGCTTTTTCACGAACTCCTGGAACTTGGGCACGATGCGGTCGTAGCTGCCGTTGCCTGCGCAGTCCACGCGGAAGCGGTCGTTGACCTCCTTGCGGCCGTCCAGACTCAGAACAACGTTGTGGCACTCCTTGTTGCAGAAATCGATCACATCGTCGTCGATCAACATGCCGTTGGTGGTCATGGTGAAGCGGAAGTTCTTGTTGTGGATCTTTTCCTGCTCGCGGCAGTAAGCCACCAGCTTTTTGACCATGTCAAAGTTCATCAGCGGCTCGCCGCCAAAGAAGTCCACTTCCAGATTGCGGCGGGTGCCGCTGTTCTCAATGAGGAAGTCCATGGCGCGCTTGCCCACCTCAAAGCTCATCAGCGCGCGGTCGCCGCAGTAGCGGCCCTGCGAAGCAAAGCAGTAAGAGCAGCTCAGGTTGCAGGTGTGGGCAACGTGCAGGCACAGGGCCTTGACCACGGTGTTGCGGTTCTTAAAGTCGAAAGCCATGTCCTTGTAGACATCCGGGGTCCACAGCTTGCCGGCCTCTTTCAGGCTGGTCACATCGTCGATGCACTGGCGCAGGTCTTCCTCGGTAACGTCCTCACGGTCGCCGTACTTTGCCATCATGGCGGCAACGATCTCGTCGGCGGTGTGCTCCGGGTACATGGCAATGACATCGTATGCCACGTCGTCCACCACATGCACCGAACCGCTGCAGGTGTCCAGCACGATGTTATAGCCGTTCAATTGATACTGGTGTACCATTTTACTCTCCATTCCAAATTACACAAAAAAATGCCGCCCGGCAAAGGCGGCATAGGGTTTGCAGAAATTACTTGTTGCTGTTCTCGCACTGCTGGTTAGCCACGCCGCAGGAGGTCTTGCAAGCGGACTGGCAGGAAGTCTGGCACTCGCCGCAGCCGCCGGTCTTAACGCTCTTGGTCAGGTCACGAGTAGCAATGGTCTTAATACGTTCCATAATAGAAAACCTCTCTAACTCTCAAAATTTCATCGCGCCGGGCAAGGCCCAGTACGCATTTATCTTTGCTTATGATAACACGCAAGGGGCTTTCTGTCAAGAATTTTATGCCGCTAACCTTTGGGAACGTCAGCCGATGGGCTGATATTTTGTCAGAACGGTGTGCAGGCCCAGCTCCCGGGCACGGGCCAGTAAGTACCGGTAGCGGCACAGCAGCGCCTGCCGCTCGTAAATGCGCTGCTCGATGAGGTCGGTATCCACCTCCATATCAAACATCATCTCGTTGCGCTTCAAACAAAACAGGCATTCCTTCAACTCCTCCTCCAGCTCCGGGTGGTAGCGCTCGTGCTCGGTGTCCCGCGGGATGCGGGCCGAAAGCAGGGTCTGCGGGTTTTGGTTGTGGGTTCGTTCCAGCATAGGCCGTCCTCCTCTTTTGGCTTCTGGTAGTTTGTACATTCCAGTATATGAAGGTGGCGGTGCAGAATATGCCGGTTTGTGGATGCGCTGCAGCGAACAGGTTTTATTTTAAGCAACTTTCAAAAACATTCACGCGTTGCCGTCGATTTCCAGAAAAGTACAACTTTTTTCAAAAATATGCTTGACAAAGCCTGCTTTTCTGCGTATAATAGCACACGTTGAGCGGCTCACGAGCCAAACAACAACAGCAAATCTTGGGGATTTGCATAGTGGTAGTGCGGTAGACTCTGACTCTACTTGTGGGAGTTCGATTCTCTCATCCCCAACCAGACAAAAGCCATCTGAGAAAGCTCAGGTGGCTTTTCTGTTTGTATGATTCCGCGCGGCGCAACGATTTAAAATGCGCTCCGCGTTCGCTTTGCGCATAATTAGCGGAATTGGTTTTTATTCGGGATTCAGAAAAGCCTGCGGGCTTTTCTGAATCCCCTTTTCACCTGTGGGGTCGTAACGGTCAGCTGCATTTGCAATTCAGACCACCATTTAACCATTGCAGCCCTCCCCGTGAAAATGGGATAGCGGAGCGCCCGCAAGCGCTCCACTATCCCGAAAATAAAAATAATATTTCCTTAGCTTATGCGCAGAGCGCAGCGGAGCGCATTTCCAATCGTTCGTACCGCACACACAAAAAAATCGGGTAGCCCGCAGACTACCCGATTTTGTACTATACCGGTGATTTTACCTTAATAAGGTTTTTTACAGAATAGTGATGCGGCCTGCGCCGTAGGCATCCTCATAGTTCAGCAGGTAGCCCGGGTAATCGGCCAGCGGGCTGTTGGCGGTGGTCAGGTGCGGCAGGCCTTCGCCATCCACGCCGCCAAAGCTCATGGCGTAGGTGGACATGACCAAATAATCCTCTGCCACATAGTCCTTGATGAGCTCGGCACCGTCGAACATGGCAAAGCCATCGCCCAGATTGCGCAGGGTGTAGTTCATGCCGGCCAGCGCGTAGGTCTTGCCCTCGTCCAGCGGGACATAGGTGCCGGAGGTCTTATCGTAGATCTTCACGTTCTGCACGCGCGGGGTGCCGGTGGCGCTGCCGATCCAGACGTTCTTGTCGTCGGTCTGCACGGTGTTGGGGATATCGGTGTGGATCTCGTAGGTTGCACCGGCCACATGCAGGAAGCCACCGTTCTCCTGGCCATCCGGGCCAACGAAGCGGGCTGCAAATTCCAGTGCGTCCTGGATCTGCTTGCCGGTGACTGACATCAGGCAGGCCACATTGCCGAAGGGGCTGACCTGCTTGCAGGTCTTGAAGCTCCAGTCGCCTGCATTCACATCTGCACGGATGCCGCCGCCGTTCATGATGGCAAGATCGCAGTGCAGCTGTTCGACCTCGTTGAAGTAGGAGTAGATGCCGTCGGCCACAAAGTCGCCGAGGTTCGTCTCGCCCAGACGGATGCGGCGCTTGCCGGTGGCGGGGTCAGAGATATAGAAGTTGGTCTCTGCCACAGCGATCTTCTCGCCCAGCATATCGTCCACAGCGCTCACCCACTCGGTCTGGATGCCTGCCACAGCGCTGTCCAGGCCGTCGTAAGTAGGAACCAGCTGGGTAGCGATGGAGCCGTCTGCCTTGATGGTCATCTCACCCACATTGGCAAAGTAAGAACCGGTCTGGGTCAGGGCCACTGCCTTGCCGGAGAGGTCCTTCACCCACTCGCACTCCATCACGGTGTGGGAGTGGCCGTCGATGAATGCGTCCAGGCCGGAGGTGTGCTCGATGACTTCCTTGCTGGTCCAGGGCGACGAGGACGGGTCTACGCCCAGATGGCCCAGGCCGATGACATAATCTGCGATCATGCGTGCCTTATTGATGGACTTCTGCACGGCGCTGTACAGCTTCTGGCCGTCCTCGCCGCCGAGGATATCGTAGACATACCGTTTCTGGTTTTTATCCATGAAGTAGGCCGGGGTGGATTTGGTGATGGTCTCCGGCGTGGTGATGCCCACGAAGGCGATGGTACGGCCGCCGATGCGGAAGTATTTGACATCCGACAGAACGCGGTTGTTCAGCGGCAGATTGACCCAGTTGCAGGACAGATAGGGATAGTCCGCATCTGCCATCAGCTCTTTTGCGCGGTCCATGCCGTAGTCGAACTCGTGGTTGCCCGGGGTGGCAGCGTCGTAACCGGCAGCGTTCATCAGCTGGATGATGGTCGCACCCTCATCCATGGAGCCGTAGGCAGTGCCCTGCACATGGTCGCCGGCGTCTACCAGCAGGACGTTCTTGCCGTCGTCCTGATAGCTCTTTTTCAAAGCAGCAATGGCGGCGTAGGTCAGCTTCGGGCTCTGCTTGTCAATGTAGGTGTGGACATCGTTGGTGTACAGAATGGTAATGTCCTGCACATCGCCGGTCCAGCAGGCAGACGCAGCGGGTGCGCCCAGTGCCATGGTGGCAGCGGCGGCGGACACACCGGCAGCCTTCATAAAGCTGCGGCGGGAGATAAGATTTTTCACAGGGAAACGACCTCCTTTTATTCTGGCTGTTACCAGCAGGCCTCCTCAGGCCCTGCTCTCATTGCTTTTAGCATAACACAGAACCCCGCCGCAGGCAAGCAAAAAAGCTCTTTTCCAACAAAGAAATTTAACTTTTTACCTATATTTTATCCAAAGTATTACTTTCCGCGAGAAAAAGGACCTCTCCGTGGCCTGTCGCAGGCGTTCGGAGAAGTCCTTTTGTTGGGGCCCTTTTCAGGGGCGGAGGACTATGATGTTATCAGATGGCATTGTATTCCTTGAGGATCTTCTCAAGGTCGGTGCCCTCGATCTTCTTCAGGGCTTCCTTCATGGCCAGGCGCGGGATGAGCGGCAGGTCCATGTCGGTGATCTTTTTGCCGTCGCGCAGCTTCACGGTGGCATCCAGCAGTGCGCGCACGTCGTAGGTGCTGCCCCAGACCTCGGGCACGCCGCGGTCAATGTTCAGCAGGGTGTACACAGCCTCCATGCCGGTACGCATGGAATACTCGGTGGTGAAGATGGTGTCACGGCCGGTCTCGGCAAATTGACCCAGGAAGGCAAAGTTGACAGCGCCTTCCGGCACGATGTCGGGGCGATCGCCCATGGCACGCGGCATGAAGAAAGCGTCGATATAGGGCATCATGACCGGGATGGTGTTGGCGCTGTGCTCGGCCAGTTCTTCGATCTGGTCCTCAGGCACACCGATGTGGTACAGCCACTCCATGCACAGCTCTTTGCCGGTGCAGTCGCGCATGGCCTTCTTGACGTAGTTGCCGGGCTTATCGCTGAACAGGCCGTAGACCCAGACACACAGCTGGTCCTTGGGCTGGTCGCGGAACTGCTGCTGACGGTTCAGTGTCCAGCTGAGCAGCCAGTTGGAGTCCTTGACCGTGACGATGCCGCCGGTGACGGTGTGGCCGCTGAACGGATCACGCTTGCAGATCTTCTGGATATACTGCGGGATCTTGTCGTCCAGCGTAGTGATGGTGGCACTCTCCCAGTTGGAGTGTTCGGGGTCGGAGCAGAACTTCTCCGGGTGACCGAAGGCAGGGTCCTGCGCAGCGATCTTCTTCCACAGATCCCAGCCGTTGCCCGGCTTGATGGTGGGGTCAAAGCCGGCAGCCTTGTCCTGTGCACCCATGGTGCAGCTCTCCACACAGCCGCCGTTGGTGATGAACAGCAGGTCGTTCTCGGTCAGGTCGATGGCGTTGGTCTCGCCTGCGTGCTCTACCACCACGCTGCTGGCCTGCTTGCGCTTGCCGTCGATGTCAAACTTCACGTCCACCACCTTGGTCTCGTAGTGGAACTGCACGCCGTGGTCCTTCAGATAGGTGACCATGGGCAGGATGATGGACTCGTACTGGTTGTAGCGGGTGAAGCGCAGGGCCGTGAAGTCCGGCAGACCGCCGATGTGGTGGATATAGCGCTTGAGATAGAGCTTCATCTCCAGAGCGCTGTGCCAGTTCTCGAAAGCGAACATGGTGCGCCAGTACAGCCAGAAGTTGGAGTTGAGCACTTCGTCATCAAAGAAATCCGTGATCTTCTTATCCTGCAGCTGCTCGTTGGGGGTGAAGAACAGTTTCATGATCTCCATGGCACCCTTATCAGACAGGCCGAACTTGCCGTCGGTGTGGGCATCCTCGCCGCGGTTGACGGTGGCACGGCAGAGCGAGTAGTTGGGGTCCTCTTTGTTCAGCCAGTAGTACTCGTCCAGCACGCTGGCACCTTCGGTCTCCAGCGACGGGATGGAACGCAGCAGGTCCCACATGACCTCAAAGTGGTTGTCCATCTCGCGGCCGCCGCGCATCACATAGCCGATGTCGTACTTGTAGCCGTCGCAGGCACCGCCGGGGATGGGGTCCTTTTCAAACACATGGACATGCTCGCCCTTCATCTGGCCGTCACGCACCAGATAGCAGGCGGCAGTCAGGGCTGCCAGACCGGAGCCGATGATATAGGCAGATTTATGATCGACACCCTCGGGCTTTTTGGGGTGTGCAAACGCTTCGTAGTTGCCACTGGAATAATACATAGAGAAGAACCTCCTTGACGCTGTCACGTTTTTCCGGCACCGCTGTGCCGTTCCTTATGGCAACAGTATACCCCGGTGGAGGGGCGCAGACAACAAACAAACTCCGGCTCCTGTATAAAATTTATACAACTTTCCCCTTTTGTAGGAAATGCGTCTAAATTGTGACAAAAGGCTCCAGCAGGAGTGCCGGTAGTTTCTCTGAGGACCGTCCGCTGGGGTGGGACCCTGTTGCCCGTAGGGCAATAGGGCGGGCGATGGAATGGCCCGATTCGTGTCCGAGGAGAAAGCTACCGGCATTTCTGCTAAATTTACAATTCTAAAAACAAAAAGCGGAAAGGCCGCAGCCCTTCCGCCGTTGGAAACTCTGATTTTATTTTGCGTTTGCCGGGGCGACCTCAAAGTCGATCTTGCCCAGGTTGACGTCGGCACGCACGATGGTGATCATCATGGTATCGCCCAGGCTCCAGTTTTTGCCGGAGACCGGGTCCGAAAGGCGCACGCCCTCGGTGAGCATGGTGCCGGAGGGCGTCAGGCTGGATGCAGGCACAAAGCCTTCCACGCCGTTTTCCAGCTCAATGAACAGGCCGCGCTGGGTCACGCCGGAGATGCGGCCCTCGTAGCACTCGCCCAGATGGCGGCGGGCATACTCGGCCTTGTAACAGTCCTCAGCCTTGCGCTCGATCTGCATGGCGATGACCTCGCGTTCGCTGGACTGCTTGCTGGCCTTCTCGGCAAAGTCGCTGTAGCGCAGCACCATGGTCTCCTTGTCGGTGCCCTTGAGCTGGGCCGTCATGATGCGGTGGATGGCCAGATCCGGGTAACGGCGGATGGGGCTGGTGAAGTGGGCGTAGTCCTGCAGCACCAGGCCGTAGTGGCCCTTGGGCTTGTCCTCATAGAGCGCCTTGGACATGCAGCGCAGCATACCGGTATTGATGATCTGCTCATACGGGCCGCCGCGCACGCCTTCCAGAATGGCGCTCAGCTCCTTGGGGGTGGGCACATCCTTGGCAAAGTGGTCGTTGATGCCGCAGGCCTGCAGCAGAGCGTGCAGACGTTCCAGCTTTTCGGCATTGGGCTCCTCGTGCACGCGGTACACAAAGGGAATCTGCTTCACGCGGGCAAAGTGGGCGGCACACTGGTTGGCCAGCAGCATGAACTCCTCGATCATAGCTTCGCTCTCGCCGGAGGTGCGTTTCTTCACGTCGATGCAGTGGCCGTCTTCGTCCAGGATCAGCTTCACTTCGCCGCTCTCGATGTCCATGCAGCCGCGCTCCTTGCGCAGGCGGGCACGGTGGCCGTACAGCTCCTTCATGGCGGGCAGCTGGGCCAGCACCTCATGGTATTTGCCCTTCAGCTCGTCGTCGGCGCTGCCGGCCAGCAGAGCGTTGATCTCGGAGTAAACGCCCTTGACGCGGCTGCGGATGACCGACTTGACGAAACGGTAATCCGTCAGGTTGCCGTCCTTATCCAGACGCATCAGGCAGGAGAAGGCCAGGCGCAGCACACCCTCGTTCAGGCTGCAGATGCCGTTGGAGAGCTGCTTGGGCAGCATGGGCACCACCTGATCGGCGTAGTAAACGCTGGTGGCGCGGCTGAAAGCCTCATTATCCAGCTCGGTGCCGGGCTTGACGTAGTTGGAAACATCTGCAATGTGGACGCCCAGCTCAAAGCCGCCTTCCGGGGTCTTGGTCAGGCTGATGGCATCGTCGATATCCTTGGTCTCGGCGCTGTCGATGGTAAAGATGGGCAGCGCGCGCAGGTCCATGCGGCCCTCGGTGTCCTTCTCGGTGACTTCAGCGTCTTCCAGCTTCTTGGCTTCCTCGCGGACCTTGTCCGGGAAGCGGTTGCGGATATCCTGCGCGTAGAGCAGCGCCTTGGCGCAGCGCTTGGCCTCGTCCGAGCTGCCGAACCGCATGGCGACGCCCACGCGGTGATCTTCCTGCCGGTTGCCGCGCTGCAGGATCTCCACGGCCACTTTGTCGCCGTCCTTCGCGCCGCCCTCGCAGTCGCGCATCATCCGCATGGAGATGGCCGGGCAGTCGTCCGGCACGAACTTCAGGCTGCCCTCAATGCGGCGGGCCGTGCCCACCAGATCATTCTTTTCTTCCAGAATGGCGAGGATCTCGCCTTCATCGCTGCCCTCCACGCGGGGATGGGCAAACTTTTCCACCAGGACCATATCACCGGGCATTGCACCGCGGGTGAAACGGCCCGGGATAAAGATATCACTGGTGCCGTCTTCCAGCATGACGAAGGCAAAGTTCTTGCCCAGCTTGACCACCTTGCACAGCAGAGCCTTGTCCGCACGGCCGGAACGGACCGTGAAGAACACGCCCTGACGCTGGCAGATGACAGCATCGTGCACCAGCTGGTCCACGGCCTCCATCACTTTGCGGTCCGCACTGCGGTCACCGCCGAACTTTGACTTTAAATCTTTGACGGTGCACGGCTGATTCTGAATCGCGTGCTCAATTTTATCGCGCATTGCCATAATATTTTTTCTCCTTGCTCTACCACGAGCGCAGCCTCCGACGGGCCGTGCTCCTGCCGGTCGTGGGCACATCCGCCCCACCCTGCCCTGCGGCGGCCCACATACAACGGCCGCCCGCAGTTCTATCCTCACGCAGAAAAACAGCCCCGTTCTTGCACACGGGGCTGTTCAGACTTTGTCAACCTGCCAGACGGCCGGTGAACACACAAGCCAGAATGGCGACCACAAAGAAAACGATGCCTGCAATGCGGGTCACCTTGGCCAGCATCTGGTCGGCCGGGGTCAGACGGGCACTGTTTGCGCCGCCTGCGCTGCCGTTGATGGCACCGGACAGGCCCTGACCGTGGGTGTGCTGCATGAGAGTGAGGAAAACGATGACGAGCGAAGCGATCAGCAGGATCGCACCGCCAACAATTTCGATAACAGACATGGATTGAAACGCTCCTTTATTATAATCAATGGAAAACTACGCAAAAATACAAATATATAGTAGCATAACAAACGCCAAAAAGCAAGCAGAATCCGCGCTTTTTATCCCAAAAGCCGCAGCGCTGTGCACAGCCGGGCAAAAACAGCAGCACTGGAATAAGCCGGGTCGGTCTGCCCATCCTGCAGCACCACGATGGTATACTTCGGCTTTTGTGCCGGGTAAAAACCAGCGAACCACAGGTTTTTGCGCTCGACGCCCTCCGGCGTGAACTGGCCGGTCTGGGCGGTACCGGTCTTGCCGCCTGCGCCTTCTTCCAGCCCGGCGGCGTCCTGCGCGGTGCCCTCTGCCACCACCTGCTCCAGCATTTCGCGCAGTGCATCGACCGTTTTTTCAGATAAGATGCGCTTTCCCTGTGGCTGCGAAAATGCTTCCGACACGGCCGCCTGCGTTTCGTCCACAGTCCCCTCCACGAAAAAGGGTGTGCGGTACACCCCGCCGCAGGCGATGGCATTCATCATGGCGGCCACCTGCACCGGCGAGGCCAGAAAGCTGCCCTGCCCAAAGCTGAAATTGGCCAGCTGTCCACTCTGGGCCAGCTCCTGCGCAGTGGGCAGATTTCCGCTGTCGGCATACAGGCGGCCGGCCACGGCGATCTGCCGCCCGAAGCCGAAGGCCTCTGCTGTCTGCAGAAGCGTCTCGGCACTCAGCTGCTGACCCAGCCGGACAAAATAGCCGTTGCAGCTCTTTTCCAGTGCTTCGGCAAGGTTCACTGTCCCGTGCGGAACACCGCCTGCGCAACGGAAGATCTGTCCATCCACCACCACGGCACCGGTGCACTCGTACTCCGGCGAAAGTCCGGCTTCCAGCGCTGCGGCCGCCAGCACCGGCTTGAACACCGAGCCGACAGCATAGCTTTCCAGTGCGCGGTTCAAAAACGGGCTGTCCGATGCACCCAGACTGGCGGCAAGGTCGTCCGGGTCGTAGCCCGGTACGCTGACGCTGGCCCGTACGGCGGCAGTCTGCACGTCCAACACAAGGATACAGCCGCTGGTCATGGTCTCGGCGGCAACGGCTTCGGCCGCACGCTGCACGGGGCGGGAAATGGTCAGCTGCACCCCCACTGCGCCGCTGTCATTCTGGATGAGCTGCGGCGTCTCCCCCTCCCGCAGGCGGCCTTGTGCCGTGACCGCACAACGCAGGGTGTCGTGGGCTCCTGTCCCGGCCAGCAGGTCGTCCAGCGCTTTTTCCAGCCCGGCTGCACCATGGCCGTCTGCGTCCAGATAGCCGATCAGATGCTGGCACAGCGGCACCGATGCATACCGTTTTGCCGCCGGGAAGCAGCGCAAACCAAGCGAGGAAAGGTCGCGCATGGTTTCCAACAGGAACGGCGCGGCACGGTTCCGGTTTTGATACAGCGTTGCCTGCCCGGTGCTGTCGGTCTCGCTATAAAGGCGGGGATAGTTGTTTTCACCGGGAAAACACAAGGTCTGCCAGCGCATTTCCAGCCCGGTGAGCGGCAGGCCGTTGCAGTCGTAGAAATTGCCCCGCCGGGTGGGCAGCGCAAGACTCACCGTGCTCTGGGCTTCGGCGCGGGCGGCGTAAGCCGGGTTTTGCGCCAGGAAATAAATGCGGCACAAAACGACCGCAAAGCCAAACAGAATGACTGCATACAGCGCTAGGACCCGTTTGCCGGACATGGTGCCGCCTCCTTTTTTCATAAGGGTGGGCCAAAACGGCAAGTGTTATACACACAAAAAAAGGAGACGGAGTCTCCAAAGAGAATCCGTCTCCTTAAGGTACTTATTGAATGAACGCGGGTGTGGCTTAGTACATGCCGCCCATACCGCCCATGTCACCGCCTGCAGCAGCGGGTGCAGCAGGGGGTTCCGGCAGGTCAGCGACCAGGCTCTCGGTGGTCAGGACCATCTCAGCAACAGATGCTGCGTTCTCCAGAGCAGAACGGGTGACCTTGGTCGGGTCCACGATGCCGGCGGCGATCATATCGTCCACAAAGACCTCATTCTGAGCGTCGAAGCCGTAGTTGGGCTTGTTGGCAGAGATGATCTTGTCGATGATGACGCTGCCCTCGAGGCCGGCGTTCTTGGCGATCTGGCGCAGAGGAGCTTCCAGAGCCTTCAGGACGATCTTAGCGCCGGTGCGCTCGTCGCCTTCCAGCGTGTCGCACAGCTCACGCACAGCGGGGATGGCGTTGATGGGAGCAGTGCCGCCGCCAGCAACGACGCCTTCCTGAACAGCAGCCTTGGTTGCGTTCAGAGCATCCTCAATGCGCAGCTTCTTGTCCTTCATCTCAACTTCGGTCGCAGCACCGACCTTGATGACGGCCACGCCGCCGGCCAGCTTTGCCAGACGCTCCTGCAGCTTCTCACGGTCGAAGTCGCTGGTAGCCACCTCGATCTGGTTGCGGATCTGAGCGATGCGGGCTGCGATGGCGTCCTTGTCGCCTGCGCCGCCCACGATGGTGGTGTTCTCCTTGGAGACCTTCACCTGACGGGCATGGCCCAGCATCTGAACGGTAGCGTCCTTCAGCTCGTAGCCCAGATCGGAGGAGATCACGGTGCCGCCGGTCAGGGTTGCGATATCCTGCAGCATCTCCTTGCGGCGGTCGCCGAAGCCGGGAGCCTTGACAGCGCAGACGTTCAGGGTGCCGCGCAGGCGGTTGACGATCAGGGTGGACAGAGCCTCGCCCTCGATGTCCTCAGCCACGATCAGCAGCTTCATGCCGTTCTGCATCACCTGCTCCAGCAGGGGGACCAGATCCTGGATGACGCTGATCTTCTTATCGGTGATCAGGATAGCGGCATTGTCCAGATCGGCCACCATCTTATCGGTATCAGTGACCATATACGGGGTCAGGTAGCCGCGGTCGAACTGCATGCCTTCCACGATCTCGTTGTAGGTCTCGGCGGTGGTCTTGTTCTCCTCAATGGTGATGACGCCATCGGAAGTGACCTTCTCCATTGCCTCGGCGATCAGACGGCCGATCTCGGGGTCGCCTGCAGAAATGGTGCCGACGCGGGCGATATCGTTGCTGTCCTTCACCTTCTGGCTGTGTGCCTTGATGGTCTCAACAGCCTTGTCCACGGCCTTGCTCATGCCGCGGCGGATATCCATGGGGTTTGCACCGGCGGTGACATTCTTCATGCCCTCGGTGACCATGGCCTGTGCCAGAACGGTTGCGGTGGTGGTGCCGTCGCCTGCTGCGTCGTTGGTCTTGGTAGCGACCTCACGCACCAGCTGTGCGCCCATGTTCTCGAACTCGTCCTTCAGCTCGATCTCCTTTGCGATGGTCACGCCATCGTTGGTGATGACCGGTGCGCCGAACTTCTTGCCCAGCACCACATTGCGGCCCTTGGGTCCCAGGGTGATCTTAACGGTATTTGCCAGGGTATCGATACCGGCACACAGTGCCTTGCGGGCGTCCTCGCCCTGCTTGATCTGCTTAGCCATAATCAAATCGCTCCTTTAAAGCTCAATTTCTTAAAATAGAGGGGGTACTGCTCAGTCCTCAACGACTGCCAGGATATCGCCCTGACGGACGATGGTGCACTCCTCACCGTCCACCTTGACTTCGGTGCCGGAGTACTTGCTGGTGAGGACCTTATCGCCGACCTTGACAGTCATCTTGACTTCCTTGCCGTCCACAACGCCGCCGGGACCCACAGCGATGACCTCGGCCACCTGGGGCTTCTCTTTGGCACTACCGGTCAGGATCAGGCCACCCTTGGTGGTCTCCTCGACCTCAACAGTCTTGATAACAACACGGTCTGCAAGAGGAATGATCTTCATAGTTCTTGCCCTCCTATAGTAAAATATAATTTAAAACATTGCTGGGAACCGAGGAGCTTCCATCTGCTCTCTCGGCTCTTTAGCACTCCTTTTCTCTGAGTGCTAAGTGTATTGTACTCATCTTGGCTCAAAAAATCAAGGCTTTTTTTGCAGATTTTTATGAATATTTTGTTACAGCAGAAAATTTGATGATTCAGCGAAAAAAGAGACGGCTCCCTTCTGAAAAGGAGTCGTCTCTTTTGCATCAAAGGCTTATTGAGTTTGCACTCTCTGCCTGCCTTTGCGCCGCAAAGCGCTCGAATGCGGGCTTTGGCAGCAGGATGCGCCCCGCCAGCGGCCGGAGCTGCACCGCCACCTGCTCCGTAGGCACACACTCACCATCTGCCGTGGCAACGATGGGCCCGCGGCCATCGACGGCACGCAGAGTCACCTGCTTTGCCCGGCGGTAGATGAAGTACGGCTGGGCCTCCTTGACGAGCTGACCATGTTGGAAATGCTTTCCGCTTTTGTACATGCCCAGCAGCTTTGCAATGGTCAGGCGGCTCACCTTGCGGATGATATACACATCCAGCCAGCCGTCGTCCGGCTGTGCTTCCGGCGCGGCGCAGAAGCCGCCGCCGTAGGTGCGGCCATTGCAGACCGCGCACATCAGGCAGTCCACGGCAAACGTTTCGCCATCAATGGTGTATTCCACCCGGCGGCCGATGTGGCCGCACAGCTGCTCCACGATGGAGAGCGCATAGGCCATCTCACCGCCGCACAGGGGAATGCGCCGGAACTTCGGGATGCCGTAGGCCACCTGTGCATCCAGACCGGCGGCGCAGATGGTGGCGGAAAGGCCGAGGCTGGTGTCCATCAGGTCGATGCTCACCGGCCCGCCGGCCAGCTGGGCATCCAGGTCCAGAAACTCCTCTTTGGTGCCGAAGGTACGCAAAAAGTCGTTTCCGCTGCCAAAGGGCAGACAGCCGACAGCCGTGTTCTCGTACCCATAGGCACCGGTGAGAGCTTCGTTGAACGTACCGTCACCGCCTGCCGTATAGATGCGCAGGGTCTCCCCTGCCTGCCGGGCCTGCCGGGCAGCCGCATTCGCAAGCTCCCGGGCGTGACCTGCGTGGGTGGTGACCTGAATGGTATATGCTTCCGGGGCAAGGCCCGCGCGGGCAGCCGCCGCTTCGATCTGCTGCGGCAGGGTGCGGGTGCAGTCGGTCTTGCCGGCAGTGGGATTCAATAGAAATAAAGTGTGCATGGAATTCCTCCTGCGATTCTGTTGTTTCTATGATAACAGAAAAACAGAAAGTTGCAAGAAAAATCAGCACTTTCACGCGGGCAGCGTTGATCTCTGCCGGCCTGCTCATAGCGTAGCCGCCGCATCCTCCCGCAGGACGATGGAGCCATCGGCAGAGCAATCTGCCGTCCAGTGCTGGCCGGTGCTGGCTTCGCCGGAGGCGATGCGGTCCGCCAGCGCCTGCTCCACGGCACGGTCCACCGCCCGGCGCAGCTCCCGGGCACCGTAGGCTGAGTGAGCCTTTGCCGCCAGTGCCCGGCCCACCTGCGGGGTGTGGTGCAGCTGGTAGCCGCTGCGGGCCGCCCGCGCTTCCAGCTGGCAAAGCAGTTTTTCGGTGATGGCGCACAGGCTTTCCTCTGCCAGCGGGCGGAACACGATCATTTCGTCCAGACGGCCCACGAGCTCTGGCCGGAACCACTTTTTCGCTTCTTCGATGGCCTGCGCCGACTGCTTTTCAAACACAGCCTCGCTGCCCGCCGCAAAGCCCAGCGGAGCGCTCTGCCCCGCCAGGAAGCGCGCACCGAGGTTCGAGGTGAGCAGCACGATGGTGTTGCGGAAATCCGCCTTGCGGCCCATGGAATCGGTGAGCTGCCCATCTTCCAGAATTTGCAGAAGGACGTTCTGGATATCCGGATGCGCCTTCTCGATCTCGTCAAACAGTACGACACTGTAGGGGCGGCGGCGTACCGCTTCGGTCAGCTGGCCGCCCTCATCGTGGCCGAGATAGCCCGGAGGAGCCCCCAACAGGCGGGCGGCAGTGTGCTGCTCCTGATACTCGGACATGTCGAACTTGAGCAGGGCTTTCTCGCTGCCGAACCAGCTTACCGCCAGCGCCCGGGCAAGAGCGGTCTTGCCCACGCCGGTGGGACCGAGGAACAGCATGGCTCCGATGGGCCTGCCCGGCTCGCCAAGGCCGGTGCGGCTGCGGCGGATGGCCCCTGCCACGGCGGCCACAGCACGGGTCTGCCCGACGATCTCCGCATTCAGACGGTCTTCCAGCTTATCCAGCCGTTCCCGCTCCTGCTCGCCCACCCGCTCGGCAGGCACCCCGCTGGCCAGCGCCACCACTCGGGCGATGTCGTCCGGCGTGAGCACCGGCTGTGACCGGTCCGACTGCTCGGCACGGATGCGCACCGCCGCGCAAGCTTCGTCCACAAGGTCGATGGCCTTATCCGGCAGGCACTTGCCCGGCAGATACCGCACCGAAAGCTCCACCGCTGCGCGCAGTGCTTCCGGCGGCAGTTTCACGCCGTGGTAGCGCTCATAGCGCGGGGCAAGGCCGTCCAGAATCTGCATGGCCTGCTCCGGGGTCGGCTCCTCCACCTGCACCCGGCCAAAACGGCGCTCCAGGGCGGCATCTTTCTGGATGTGGGTGCGGAATTCCTCGTTGGTGGTGGCACCGATCACCTGTATCTCGCCCCGGGCCAGCACGGGCTTGAGGATGCTGGCCGCGTCGATGGCACCTTCTGCCGCACCGGCACCCACAATGGTGTGGAACTCGTCCACGAACAGGATGGACGTGCCATCCCGCACCAGTTCTTCCAAAAGGTTCTTGAACCGTTCCTCAAAGTCGCCGCGGTACTTGGTGCCCGCCACAAGGCTGGCCATATCCAATGCCAGCAGGCGGCGGCCCTTCAGCGCCCGAGGCACACGGTCCGAGGTGATGCGCTGGGCAAGGCCCTCGGCCAGTGCCGTCTTGCCTACGCCCGGCTCCCCCACGAGGCAGGGGTTATTCTTCTGGCGGCGGCACAGGATCTCCACCATGCGGTCCAGCTCCGCTTCCCGGCAGAACACCGGGTCCAGCTCCCGGTCGGCGGCTTTGCGGGTGAGGTCGCGGCAGTATTTATCGCTGGCGCGGCTGCCCCGGGACACACTGGCCGACACGCGCGGCTGGGGCGACAGAATGAACTGCCCGGACAGCTGGCGGCATTCCCGCACGGCCTCGGTGAGCGGCAGGCCCATGGAGGCCAGCAGCAGGCCTGCCGTGCAGCCGTCGTCCTCCAGCATGGCGCAGAGCAGGTGTTCTGGTTCTGCGCGGTTCAGATGGGCGTTCTGGGCCCCAATGATGGCGTAGTCCATCGTGCGGCGCAGGTCCGGCGCAAAGGCATTCCGGTCCAGATGCAGGGCCGGGCCGCAGCGGCGCTCGGCCAGCTGACGGCGCACGTCTGGTTCGCGAATTTGCTTGTTTGCCAGAAAACGCGCGGCTGCCCCATGGTCCTGCTGCAGGATCGCCAGCAGCAGGTGGCCGGTATCCGCTTTTTCACAGCCCAGATCCCCGGCCAGTTCCACTGCACTGCGCAGCAGATGATCCGACTCCCGCGAGAAGCCCTTATAGCCGCCAAAGCCCATTTTCTCCCAGATGCTCATTGCATGCTCCTTGTTGCTAAAATGATTGCACAAGAAGTATAGCCCCAAAGCAGCCGAAAAAATCAGTCGTTTGTGTCGGGATGAGAAAACAAAAAGGAGATACCTGCCGGTATCCCCTTCTTGTGGATGATTTCAGTTCATTTCGGCCAGAGCCTTTTTCAGGTTCTTTGCGATCTGATCCGGGCAGCTGGTGTTGCGGAAACCGCACTTGACGCCCTCAAAGCGCTCAATGACCTGCTCGGCCTTCATGCCGCGCACGATGCTGCAGATGCCCTTCAGGTTGCCGTTGCAGCCGCCGATGACCTCCATGCTCTCGATGGTGTGGTCATCGTTCAGCACAAAGTTGGTCTGCTTCGAACAGGTGCCGCTGTTTGGAAAACTGAATTCTTTCATATCTCAAAATCCTCTCTTGTTTGACCTCTCCTGCCCGGGCGTACAGGGCCCCGGGCTTTCTTTTTATTATAGTGCTCCGGCGCAAAATGTCAACGTGACCGGGTCACACTTCGATGCCCCGGCGCTTGCGGGCCAGCTCCAGAATGCGCTCCACCTGATCGTCTGCGGTGGTGCAGGTGCCCACCGGGTGCGGCACCTTGTGGTTTGCACCGTGGAAGTCGGTGCCGCCGGTGTGAATGAGACCGTACTGCTCGCACAGGGCGGCACACTCGGCCTTGTCTTCAGGGCTGTTGCGGGGGTGGTCCACCTCAATGCCGTCAATGATGCCTTCCTTCGCCAGCTGGCGCACCAGCGGCATACTTTTGTATACCGTGGGGTGCGCGAACACCAGCACCGCGCCGGCAGCTTTTGCCGTGGCAATCACCTCCTGCACCGAAGGGTACTTTACCTGATGCAGCACCACACCCCGCGGCTCCCAGCCAAACAGATAGCTGTACAGCTTGCCGTACACGGCATCGCACAGGCCCAGCTGATGCAGCGCTTCCATAATGCCGCTTTTGAACAGTACCCCGCTGTCTTTCGCGTATTCCAGTGCCTGCTCGGTGCGGAACTGCGGATACAGTGCTTCGATCTCCTTTGCACTCTGCAGGCCGCACTCGTTGCGGCGCTGGCGCAGGATGTCGCAGTGCTCTTTCAGCGCGCGGCTTTCCGGGTCCGGGTAATAGCACAGCAGGTGTACCCGGTGGCGGTGCTCGTGGTCGTAACCGGTCAGCTCGGTGGCCGGGATGAGGTGCACGCCGTCCTGCACGGGGTGCTCATAGCAGTAGTTCACGCTGAGCAGGGTGTCGTGATCGGAAATGGCCATGGTGTCCAGACCGACCCGCGCCGCCATGAGCGGCAGGCGGTGGATGGGCACAGAGCCGTCGGAACAGGTAGAGTGATTGTGAAGATCGCCGGGCATAGAAATTGAACCTCCATGAAAGACACCCGGCCCCGTCAAGAAACAGGGCCGGGTGTCTGCAATTGCAATTAGTGCTTATAGAAATTGATCAGGCAGCCGTCGGCCAGAATTTTGCGCTCGTCGGCGGTCAGCGGGGCCATATACAGGCTGAACTCCTTGACGGTGTCGCCCAGCACATAGGCTTTGATATCCTGCAGGTCGCCCTTGAGGGCTGCGCGGACGCCCGGGATGAACACATAATCACCCAGACCAAACGGCGTTGCACCCACCAGCTGCAGCGGCAGCATGCCCCAGTTGATGAGGTTGGAGCGGTAGCGCTTGGTGGCGTACTCGGTAACGATATTGGCACCGGCACCCAGCACGCGCTGGCAGCTGGCGGCCTGCTCACGGGCAGAACCGTCGCCGGGCTTGACGGCAAAGATGGTGGACGCGATCTGCACATCGTCCCAGGTCAGGTTTTCATAGCCGGGCACCTTGTGCAGCTGGGCCAGCACTTCGGTGCTGCCCTCGCCTGCGCGGCGGGCCTTTTCTTCGGCCTGCACGGCCTTGGCACGGCTGACGTACTCCGGGTCCTTGCGGCTGAGGGTGAACTCGGCCAGACCCAGCGGGTTGGAGCGGAAGGAGGACGTCTCACCGGAGGGGATCAGCTCGTCGGTGGTGGTGACGGGGTCGGTGATGTAGGAAGCCACCTTCAGCAGCAGGTTGTCGCCCAGCGGCGCGATCTCGGGCCAGTCCTTGATGTTGGGGCCCAGCTTGAGCAGAGCGTCATAATCACCCTTGCCGAAGCCCTGATACACGCGGGTGTCGTAGCTGGACGAATCGTACTGGTACTCCGGCACAGTGGGATCGTAGTCAATGTCAGTAGCCGGGGTCAGGATGCCGCCGTTGGCCGTGGTGGCCGCAATGCTGCGGGCATCCATCAGAGCGACGCCGGAAAGCTGGCCGTTGCCGGGCTTGGAACCCTCGCGGCTGGGGAAGTTGCGGGTAGTGTGGCGGATGGACAGCGCACCGTTGGCAGGCACGTCGCCTGCGCCGAAGCAGGGGCCGCAGAAGGCCGTGCGGATGGTGGCACCGCTGGCCATCAGGTCGTGGATGACACCGGTGCGCACCAGTTCCATCATGATGGGCTGGCTGCCGGGGTAGACGCTGAGAGCGTAGTCGCCGCAGCCGCCGGTGTGGCCCTTGAGGATGGATGCCGCCTCGTAAATGCTGTCGTACAGACCGCCTGCGCAGCCTGCAATAACGCCCTGATCCACCCGCAGCTTGCCGTTTTCGATCTTGCTGCACAGGTCAAGGCTGACATCCTTGCGGCCGATCAGCTTCTGCACATCCTGCTCGCAGGCATGGAGGATGTCTTCGAGGTTCGCGTTCAGTTCTTCAATGGTAAAGGCGTTGGACGGGTGCATGGGCAGTGCGATCATGGGCCGGATGGCAGACAGATCCACTTCCACCACGCCGTCATAATAGGCAAGGTCTGCCGGGGCAAGCTTCTTGTAGTCAGCAGCACGGCCATGCACAGCGAGGAAACGCTGGGTGGTCTCGTCCGTCTCCCAGATGGAGGACAGGCAGGTGGTCTCGGTGGTCATGGCGTCGATGGCGTTGCGGGTATCCTGCCGCAGAGATGCGATGCCGGGGCCGACGAACTCCATGACCTTGTTCTTGACATAGCCGCTCTTGAACAGCTTGCCCACCAGCGCAATGGCCACATCGTGGGGGCCGCAGCCTGCGGGCAGAGAACCGGTGAGGTAAATGGCAACCACGCCCGGGCGGGCCACATCATAGGTTCGGCCCAGCAGCTGCTTTGCCAGCTCGCCGCCGCCTTCTCCAATGGCCATGGTACCCAGTGCGCCGTAGCGGGTGTGGGAGTCGGAGCCGAGGATCATCTTGCCGCAGCCCGCGAACTTTTCGCGCATATACTGGTGGATGACCGCCAGGTGCGGGGGCACGAAGATGCCGCCGTATTTCTTGGCAGCGGACAGGCCGAAGCGGTGGTCGTCCTCATTGATGGTGCCGCCCACAGCGCACAGGCTGTTGTGGCAGTTGGTGAGCACATACGGAATGGGGAATTTCTCCAGACCAGACGCGCGGGCCGTCTGAATGATGCCCACAAAGGTGATGTCATGGCTGGCCATGGCGTCAAACTTGATCTTCA
>ENA-UOJQ01000096-UOJQ01000096.1-human-gut-metagenome-genome-assembly--contig:-P63-NODE-96-length-115985-cov-22.642137_pt1 | contig 115985 bp, 109 predicted proteins | sample MGYA00242352_ERZ723899 | MGnify/ENA metagenome assembly ERZ723899
TTGAAAAACGCTTTGTCAAGGTTCACGCTACGACTTATTTTCGTAGCAAGGTGCACTGCTTGAGGGTCTTTACACTTAAAAAATAGGGGCCGCTTCGACTTTTTCTGCACAATAATAAAAAAATTTTTCAAAAAACATATAGCGAAATAGAGCGCTTGCATTGCGTCAGTGCATCATAATTCGCTTGCTATTCCTTGCATTTTCTTCTATAATGAAAACAATAAATTCATCTTAGTTCGGAGGGGTCATATGCCATTGCAGAGAGACCAACTGAGTCGCATGACGATTCATGGCTTCAAATCAATTAAAAGCTGCGACATTTCTTTCGGAAAAATCAATGTGCTGATTGGCTCCAACGGTGCAGGAAAAAGCAACTTTATCTCTTCTTTTTCTTTCCTTCAAAATATTCTATCTAAGAATCTTCAGGTGTCCGTCGGCCAAAGCGGTTTAAGTTCCCTCTTATACAAAGGGCGGAAAGTAACAGAGGAAATTGACTTTGAAGTATTCTTTGGACAGAACTCTTACGGTTTTGTTTTGGTTCCTACGGACGATAATCGGCTGATTTTCCAAAAAGAGTATTTCTGTTATCATGGTCAGTGGGACAATGAGAGCAACATTGGCCGTGGCCATAGCGAATCGAATTGGGAAATCGGTGCGCATAACCAAATTGACGACTATGTGATTCCTATTCTCCGCAAGCAGAATTGGCGCGTGTATCACTTCCATGACACAGGAAAAGGCGCTAGAGTCAAGCAAGAACACAATATCTCCAACAACAGAGTGCTTATGTATGATGCTGCAAATCTGGCGGCATTCCTATATCGGCTAAAAAACCACTTCAAACAGAATTACGAGGAAATTGTGGATACGATCCGTCTGGTCGCCCCATATTTTTCGGATTTTGTTTTGGATCCGCAGGAGGGCAATGAAGAGCAAATTGTCCTGCGGTGGCGTCAGAGCGGCTGTGAGGATATTTTTAATGCCTCTCAGCTTTCAGATGGAACGCTGCGTTTTATTTGCTTAACTACACTTTTGCTGCAGCCGCATGAATTGCAGCCGGCCACTATCATTGTTGATGAGCCGGAGCTAGGCTTACACCCCTATGCGATTACAATCTTCTCTGAGATGGTGCGGCAGCTCTCCAACGAAAAGCAAATTATTATTTCAACGCAATCCGTGGAATTGCTAAATGAATTTGATGCAGAAGATGTAATTGTAGTCGATAGAAGCGACAACGGTTCTGAGTTCAGACGCTTAGACTCGGATCAGCTCAAGCTGTGGCTGGATGGAGACTACACGCTGGGGGATCTTTGGAAGAAGAACATTTTGGGAGGTAGACTCTCGAAATGAAGACGATTTATATTTATTGCGAAGGCCTCACAGAAGAATCTTTTATTAACACTGTACTGTATCCTTACTTTTTCGCTCTGGGCATTTATGTACGCCCTATTGTCTGTGAAACAAGGCGAGATGCCAACAGGAAATATCGCGGCGGGGTGAGCCGCTATGCAAAGATCAAAAGCGAACTAATGATTCTTTGTAAAAGCCATCCCCATGAGTATGTAACGACCATGTTTGACTACTATGCGATGCCCATCGACACCCCAGGTATTGCCGATGCAACCACAGATATTTTTGAACGGATCAACAAAATCGAATCCATTATCAACGAGGACATTGGAGAGCGTAACTGCAAATTCCATTTCATGCTCCATGAGTTTGAAGGGATTTTATTTTCCAAACCAGAAACATTTTCTTTGATTGCTGGAGACGAAGTAGTTACTGCTGTTCAGAGAATTCGCGAAGAATTTGAAACGCCTGAACATATCAACAATTCTCCAGAAACCGCGCCGTCAAAAAGACTGGAGGCATTGATCCCCGGATATGCAAAAATCAAAAATGGAACACAGCTTTCAGATGCTATGGGGATCCATACAATCATGGAACAATGCCCACACTTCAAAAGATGGATTCAAGACATGGCAGCATGGTAAATTATCAAAATGACTACGACACCCAAGGTAACGCCATGGTCTAAAACAAGATAATCCAAGAGATAGAGCGTCTCCTGTGCTATCCGAATCAGCCAAATTTTACGATCTCATTCAGTCAGATTCTTAAAACTGATTCAGTCAATTTGCTCCATTCAGAAAAACCATCATTGACAAAACACCATAATTCGTGATAGGAAATGATGCAGCTAAAACATAACGCGATTATGGAGGGATAATCATGATTTACACAAAACAGGAAAAACAGAAGCTGGATCGGGTGATCTCGGTGTTTGCGGAGCGGCTGAAGGAAAGCGATGCCTTTGACCTTGTCTGGTCGGACAAGGTGGGATATGTCCTGCTGGATATTTCCACGAATTATGACTATGTGGATAGCGCGCGGCGCATTGAAACGGCAGAAGAACTATGCAGACTCATGCTGGAGGACATTGCGCTGGATGTGCTTTTGCTGACAGAAAACGAACATTCCATAGAAACAGCAGACCCGTTGGAGCGCGCTGAGATCGTGCGCCGTTGGCAGCCGTATTTTGAGCAGCTTCCGGAGTATGAATATCTCCGGGAAGAACTGACATCCGAGTGGCCGTAAGCTGCCCTTTCCTTGACAACCACAATATCTTGTGGTAAAGTTGGCTTGTAATTGAGATTTGTGCATACCGCTTGTGGCACGACAGCCGCAGCGTTCGGAGTATTCCGACTTGCACACGCATTGTCAGGCTTTTACGATTTCCGGTAGAATTACCATGTCCGCAGGACAGGTTTCTGCCGGATTTCTTTTTTGGGCGCAACGCCCACAGATTGCGGGAATGACCGCGACGCAGAAGAATCTGCGCCGCAGGAAGTTCCCGTTCTTTTTTTGCCCAAATGCCGAAAGGCTTTGAGGATATATTTTTTGAGAAAGGCGGTAACCAAATGAAAACAAGAAAGAAATGGCGTCCCGGAGGACGGCAGCGACAGTCTGCGGCGTATCATCGCAGAGCGGTTCACAAGCGGAAGCGTGTGGTACGACTGCGGGTATGGAAGAAGGGAGAAAAGAATGGTGTTGTGGCTGAAGTATGAGCCGCAGGAACTGGTAGACACAAGCAATCTAGGCAATGAAGAATGGCTGTCCTACCGACGGCGGGGCATCGGCGGCAGCGACGCTGCGGCAATCCTCGGCATTTCGCCCTGGCGGACAGCGCGAGATCTTTACTACGACAAGCTGAGCGTCGTAAAGGCAGACATGGATGAGAACTGGGTCGCACTGGAAATGGGACATCTGCTGGAAAACTTGGTCGCGCGGATTTTCGCAAAGAAAACCGGGCTGCATATCTTTCAGCGGAAGGTCATGTTCCAGCACCCGCTGTATCCGTGGATGCTGGCGGATCTGGACTACCTTGTGGAGCTTCCGAACGGCAGCAATGCCATTCTGGAGATCAAGACGACAAATTATAATGCCAGAGAGAACTGGTGGTACAACGGCGAGGAGATCGTCCCGGTGTACTACGAATCTCAGGGACGGCATTATATGTCGGTCATGAATCTGGACAGGGTCTACTTCTGCTGCCTGTACGGAAACAACGAGGACGAGGTCATCATCCGGCATCTGGACCGGGATTATGCCTATGAGTCGGAGCTGATCGCGCTGGAGGATGCGTTCTGGAATGACCATGTGCAGAAGCATTGCCCACCGGACTATACGGAAAGCGGCGACCTCATTTTGCAGAGTTTGCAGAGATGGAAAGGCATTGACCGGAGGGATTTGCCGCCGGCAGCGTTCGGTGCGCCGCAGCTTCCGCAGATCTATCAGTATTTGCAGCTTCAGGAGCAGAAAAACGCGCTTGCAAAGCAGGTCACACAGTTGGACGCACAGATGCAGCAGCTCAAAGGCTTGCTTGTCAGTGAATTGGACGGAAAGGATTCCGCGACCTGTGCGGACGGCGGACAGTGCTACGTCATTTCCTACAACCCCATCCGCAGGCAGGGAATTTCCAAGGACAACCTGATCCGCTTGCGGGAGGTTTACCCGGAGATTTACGCACAGTTTGTGGAAACGTCGGAATCCAGACGGTTCAGCATCAAAATCGCGGCGCAGCCCGCCGCATAAGTGAGGTGAAAAAACGAATGATTGCAGTCTATGATAAGCTCATCTACTTCAATGAAGCCAGCAAATACACCATTCTTCGGATGCGCACGGATGATCCGTCTGTGCCGGAGGAAGCCCGTTCTCAATATACGTTCCGTGACCGAATGCTTCGGTTCACCGCTGTCGGCTATGGACTGCCGCAGACGGATTCCGTCAAGCTGGAGATCGAGGGCGACTGGAAAGAGGGCAAGTACAGCCTGCAGCTCCATGTGGAGCACTGGCACGAGCTTGTGCCGCCGACAACAGAAGGACTTCTGAGCTATCTTTCATCGGGCCTGCTCAAAGGCATCGGAGAAAGCACGGCCAGAAGCATTGTCCAGCGGTTCGGTACAGATACGCTCGATGTGCTGGAATACCACCCGGAGAAGCTGCTGGAGATCCGCGGCATCACGGAGCAGAAGCTGGAGGAGATCAAGACGTGCTACGCGGAAAGCCGCGCCATGCGGGATATTATGGAGCTGCTGACCCCGTTTCAGGTCACGCCTGTGACGGCGATGAAGATCTATCAACATTTCGGTCCTGCCTGCACGGACATTCTGCGGAAAAGTCCGTTCCGACTCTGCGAGATATCCGGCTTTGGCTTTCGGCGCGTCGATACGATCATCCGCAAGTCCGGCGGTGATCCACACGACCCGATTCGTATCCACGGCGCTATGATTTGCGCACTGGAAAACGCGCGGCAGCATGGGCATCTGTATCTGGAGGTCAATACGCTGATCGCAGAATCCCTGCAATTTCTCAACGAGCCAATCCCGCTTCCCCAAATGCAGGTCAGGCGTGCAGAGGTAGAACAGAAATTGCAGCAGATGGCAGAAGACAATGAGATCGTTTCTGACGGAGGGCGGCTGTATCTTCCGCATATTTTTATGCAGGAGGTGGAGACTGCGGCAAAGGCGGCAGCGATGCTCATGGAAAGCACGGCAAAAATCGACGTGACGCTTCCGCTGGAACAGGTCAAGCAGAAGCTGGGGCTGCACTTAACAAAGCGGCAGAGCCGCGGCGTTGAGGTGGCGATGGAGCGAAACCTTTCCATTATCACCGGCGGCCCCGGCACTGGCAAGACGACAGTTCTGAAGGCTATCATCGAGGTCTACCGGATTTTGCACCCCAGAAACCGCATCGTCCTCGCCGCGCCGACCGGCAAGGCCAGCCGACGCATGGCACAGAGTACCGGGATGCTGGAGGCACTGACGCTGCACAGTCTGCTTGGCTTGCAGGGCGATTTTTGCAGCAAGGACAAGCAGGATAAGCCGCTGCCAATTGACTTCCTGATCGTGGATGAGGCGTCCATGGTGGATATGTGGCTGGCGCATCAGCTGTTTACGCGCTTACAGAAGGACACGAAACTCCTGCTGCTGGGCGACGTCGATCAGCTGGAGAGCGTCGGTGCAGGCAATGTGTTCGCGGAGCTGATCGGAAGCGGCATCGTGCCGGTGACGGTTCTCGATGAGATCTTCCGTCAGTCCAAGGACAGCCTGATCGCCTACAATGCCAAATTCATCAACGAGGAAAACAGCAGCCTGTTCTATGGTCCGGATTTTCAGTTTGTCAAGGCAGAAAATCAGGAGGAAGCTGCGGCGCAGATCCAGACGCTCTATCTGCAGGAATTGCAGGATACGTCCATTGGACAGCTTCAGATTATCTCGCCCTATCGGACGGACGGCGAAGCATCCTCCAACGGTCTGAACGCGCTGATCCGGGAAACAGTCAATCCGCATACGGAAAAGATTCCGGAGCTTGTGTTCGGAGAGCGTATTTTCCGCCTGCATGACCGTGTAATGCAAACCAAAAACAATTACAATCTGGAGGGTTATGATTCCGCGTGTAAGCAGAAATTCAAGGGCGTGTTCAATGGCGACATCGGGAGCATCTGCAAAATTCACCCCGACAAGCTGTGCGTGGATTTTGATGGGCGCATCGTGGAGTATTCCAAGACACAGCTCGGCGATCTGAAACCGGCGTATGCCATTACGATCCACAAATCCATGGGTTCGGAGTACGAAACGGTCATCATCCCCATTTTGATGGCGCACCGCATTTTGCTGACGAAGAACCTGATCTACACCGCCGTGACACGCGCAAAAAAACGTGTCATTCTGGTTGGTCAGAAGCGCGCGCTGTTTCTGGCGATCCACTCCGGCAGAAAGGTCAAACGGAACACCTGCCTTGCCGAACGGATCTTAAAGTACAATCAGGTATTCAGACAAAAGGCTCTGCCGCAGGGCGCGACAGAGCAGAAATTGAAAAAAGCCGGTTAAGTTGAGATGGATGTGCAGAATTTGCGCAGTCATCTCTTATTTTATTTTGGAAGGAGTTCTAAGAAATGAATGACAACAAATCCACTGTGATGAACAACGCCGCCGTGCAGCAGCTGCGCAAGGTGCCGGGCTTTGACCCGATGAAGCTCCTGCGCAAAACGATCTCCGTCAAAACCGGGCATCCGGTCTGGAAGCTGGATCTCCGCTATAAGCGGCTCTGGTTCCGTTTGGCCTGCCCGAACGGGAGAATGCTCCTGAAGCCGCTGCGCATCAGCGACCAGCTGGCAATTATCGAAGCGCAGGTTTATTTCAGCAAGGACGATCCGGTTCCGGCCGCCAGCTTTACCTCCGAACAGCGCAGGGAGAATATCCCCGGTGGGGAATTTCTCCGTGCCGCGCAGGAGGATGCGCTCAACATGGCGCTGGAAAACGCCGGTTTCGGCATCCAGTTCTGCGACGTGAGCCGCGACTACGGCGGCGAGCTGTTTGGGTCGGAAGTACCGATCCAGACAGAAGTCGCAGAAGCGGCTGCAGAGGAAACCAAAGCGCTCATTGCGGAGGAAACTGCCGCAGAAACACCGCAGACGATGGATATGGATTCTGTGCCCACTGAACAGCACGTTGCAGAAACAACCGCGTCTGATGTGCAGAACGTTACAGACGGCTTTACGTCCGTTGCGGCAGATGTGCGGCAGGAGCAGTCGGTCAGTGCAGCACAGGAAGAAGTACCTGATCTTCATGTTTTGCCGCCGCAGCAGGAAGAAGCCGCGGAAGAAGTTGCAGAACAGCCGCAGGCCGCGTCCTATACGGCAGATATGGATGTCAGCGAGATCACGCAGCGTATGACGGTGGACGAAGCTAAGGCCGTTGTGGTGCAGATCGGCACCTGCCGCGGATGGACGCTCGAACAGGTCGCGCAGCGCCGCCCGGCGAGCCTCAAGTGGTATCTCTATAGCTGCGATCAGGCGGACAATATTCTCAAAGCAGCGGCATCTGTTCTGCTGGACAATCTGCAGCAGAAAGCCGGATGAAGCGTCAGGTTTGGATGAAAGGGTGTGGCCGTTATCAAAGCCGGTTCTTCGCAGTTTCCGTTCCATATTACAGACGTTGCGGCGCTGCTGCGGCTCAACATCCGCAGGCGCGGCCCGGATTTTCTGTATGTGGACTGCCCGCTTTGCGGCGATCATCGCGGCAAGCTCTACCTGAAAACGTCGCGGGACGTATGGCACTGTAATTACTGTCAGGAATCCGGCGGGATGCTAGCGCTGTACGCAAAGGTCTACGGGATCAGCAACGCGGACGCCTATCGGGAGATCTGCGAAGCGCTCCAGACCGGAGATTACGGGCCGGAGTACCAGAGCTATCAGAACCGGCAGCCGCAGGAAATTGCGCAGTCGGCCAGAGCATCTCGGCAGGCGATCCACCAGACGCTTTCAATGCTGCTTTCCATGCTGTCGCTGACGCCGAGGCACCGCGCACATCTGCGCGAGGTGCGCGGCCTGACGGACGACCAGATCGAACGATTCGGTTTCAAAAGCACTCCGCCGCCCTATCTCTGCAAGAGTTTGACGGCGCGGCTTTTGAAGCAGGGCTGCATCGTGCAGGGCGTCCCCGGCTTTTATCTGGCGGAGGACGGCAGATGGACGGTTCGATTCGGAACGCGCACGGCCGGGATCTTGATCCCGGCCAAAAGCGCGGACGGACTGGTCTGCGGCGCACAGATCCGGCTGGATACCCCCATCCGTGAGGAAAACGCGCCCGCCGATAAGGAGGGCACGAAGTACCTCTGGCTGTCGTCAAGCAGCAAGCCGATGGGAACATCCTCAGAAAGCCCCATCCACTTTGTCGGTGATCCGTGTTCCAGAGTGGTCTATGTGACGGAAGGGTTACTCAAGGCTGACATTTGCCATGCCTTGATGAACCGCACCTTTGCGGCGACCGCCGGGGCGAACAATGTGTCCAAGCTGGACGAGCTGTTTGCATTCCTCAAAAAGAACGGCACGGAGGAGATTATTGAGGCGCAGGACATGGACAAATATCGGAACGTTCACGTCGAAAAAGGTGCGTCCAAGATCTATCTGATGGCACGAAAGCACGGGCTGCAATGCCGCCGGCTGACATGGAATCCTAATTATAAGGGACTCGACGACTGGCAGCTTGCGCTCCGGAAGAATGCTGCGAAGGGGCAGAAGACAATGACGTTCCGGGAGTGGTATCTGTATGGCGCGTGTGCGTTTTCCGAGATAGATGCCTGCGTGGAACAGTGGCACAAGACGCAGCCGGATGGTGTGTCCTTGCAGGCATACCTCGGCTTGCCGGATGAAGAATATCACGCTTTCCTACAGCCCGGCGGCAACGCACGGTTGGCAGAGCTTTTGAACGCGCAGCGTAAGCAACTCGGCTGCCGCATTTATCAGCTGGAATTTACGGACACAGAGAAGACAAAGCCGTTTGCATTCGCCGGGATCGACGCGCTTCACAAGGCAGGCTTTCAGCAGCCGCCCGCGAGGGAGTACCGGCTGGTACGGGATGAAGCAATGTTTTGCCCAAAGGATGAACCGGATCTGGCTGTGCTGGAGCGTGTATTTGACCGCTATAACGGCAAGCTGCCCGCAGACTATCCGGGGCGCTGCATTGCGCCGTCGGATGTGCTGGAGCTGTATGATGCGGAAAAGCGTCGGTATTACTATCGGGATATGAAGCAGTTCGTGCCGGTGGCGTTTTCTCCGCTTCTGGCCCGGCCAATACAAAAATGAATGGAGACAGCATATGAGAAAAATTACAGTTCTGGATTTCGCGAATCAGATCGGCGTCCTCAGCGACGAGGTTCCTGTGATCGTAAAAACGGACAGAAAGGTCATTGGACGCTTCCGCTGCTTATACGAAATACCGGAAACGGCGATGCCGGGCGTGCTCGAAGCGAAGATCGACCATGTCATTCTGCGATCCGACGAGATTACGATTCAGGTCAAGCTGAAAGCAGTCACGACCTGAATCGCTACTGACGCGGATAAGGAAAAATAACGAAAGGAAGAAAAATCATGAGTTTTTTCTATGAGATATTAAACGACGGAACACCCTACCGCAGAAAGAAGCTGCGCGTAAAGAGGTTGATCCTGACGATTGCGGCTGCGCTGTTTATGCTGATTACGCTGCTTTGCAGCTTCGCAATTATTCCATCCGGTTACACCGGTGTGAGAACGACTTTTGGACAGATCGATACAGTGGCAGTTTCCAATGGGTTTATTGTAAAGATCCCATATGTGCAGAGCATCAAGCGCGTCAACAACAAGCAGCAGGAAGTATCCTATACGGATCAAATTTGGGGCGAGAGTTCAGAGCGCACAGTCGTTTATGCCGCGGGCGTGACGGTTACATACCGGATCAACCCGGACTACTCCGCATGGATCTATGCGAATGTGTCCGACTACAAACAAAACGCTTTGCCGCAAACGCTGCTTTCGTCGGCAATCAAGGCGGCAATGGTGTCATTGCCCTCCGACGAGGTAACAAATCGAGCCAAAATCGAACCGATTGCGCGGCAGCAGCTGCAAACGGCGATCGACCAGAAATACGGTGGGAATCCGGTCATCAGCATTGTTGCTGTGAATATCGATGATATGGATTTTGAGGAATCGTATAATCAGGCGATTGCAGAAAAACAAATTGCGCAGATGGTGTTTGAGAAGCAGCAGATTCAAAATGAAACCGCCGTCAGCGCAGCCGAAGCAAAGGCAAAGGAGCAGTTGATCGCGGCAGAAGCCGATGCGAAGCAGAAGCTTGTTGCATCCAAGGCAGAGGCCGATTCTGTCCGTTCACTTGCCGAGGCGCAGGCAGAAGCGAACCGCAAGCTGGCGCAAAGCGTTACGGATATCCTGATCGAGTATGAGAAGATTGAAAAGTGGGATGGCCGCCTGCCGACTGTTTCGGGCAGCGGCGCGCTTGTTTGCGTGGATGGGATTGCCGGTGAGTGACGCACAGGCGGAAAGCAAATCCGCACTTTTGCAGCTTCGCACATTTTGCCGCAGCCTTGGCGTGCACGTCCGCGAAGTGCAGGACGGCACCAGCTTTACGGCAATGCTCTGGGAGGATGCGGACAGCGTCAGTGAACGCGACGCCGCTGAGATCCAGAGGAAAATCAAACGAAAGACCGCAGAATATCCGGGATTCGTGTGCTACTGCTTCGACGCATTCAGCACGCTGATCTACCGGGTATAACACATGAATGGGCGCAGCAGGATCGCTGCGCCCATTTTCTATCGGAAAGGAGTTTTATCATGGGCGTATTTTCAGAGCTTGATCTGGAAAACCAGCAGGCAGAATTGGAGGGGCACGATTCCAAGGCGGCCGAAATGCAGACCTTACAGGCAAAGCTGATCAAGCAGCACGAGCAGAAAAAAGCTGCCGCCGCTGCGGAAACGCCGGGCAAGGAGCCTGCGGCGGAGCCGGTTGCCAAAACGGAAGCAGAGCAGGAAGATCCTGCGGCAGCGGAAGCAGAACGGCGCCGCCAGCACGAGGAAACAGAAGCCAAACGGAAAGCAGAATGGGAGCGGCAGCAGGAGGAAAAACGTGCCGCAGAAACGGCAGCGCTTGCAAAAATCGAGCAGATGAGCGAGACGGAGCTGGTCAAGGCGTCGATGGAGCGCATGAAAAAGGAAACTGAACGCCTGACGCGCCGGAATCTCAAGGAATGCGTTTCCGAGTATGTGCAGACGCTCTGCCTCAGTGATCCCGCGTTCGCGCGGATGGTCATGCACCCGCGCAAGAGCATGGCGCATTGCCTGCAATATATCAACCGGAAAGCGCGGGAATATCTGCTCGCGGAAATGAAGGATAACGGCATGGAGCAGCGGCCGGACGGTATTTACGGCGGAGATGTGCCGGAAGACACCTGCTACGACTGGGCGGAAGAATACTACCGGGACACAAATGCCAAAGAGGACGAGGTCAAGGAAGAGAAATTCGTTCCCAAGGCGTATATGAGCGCTGCGGCAAAAAACAAACGCCAGCCGAAAAAGGAAAAACCGGCGGCGAAGCCCGCACCGGTCATTCAGATGCCGAAAGCAGAGCCGACCCCCAAAGAAGAACAGGTTTCCATGTTCGATCTGATGGGAGGCATGGCCGGATGATCGCTTACAAAGGAATGTGTCCGGGTATGATCTGCCTCGGCTATCAGCTAAAGATGGGCTTGAATGTAACGGAACAGGCAAATTGTCAGGCGAATGGGTTTCACTGCGCGGCAAATCCAATGGACTGTCTGCGTTATTATGGAGATTTTCAGAACTCGGAATACTATCTGGTTCGTCCGTGCGGCGATCTGGACGAAGACGCAGCCGATTCTAAAATCTCCTGCACGCAGCTCTGGGTGCTCCGAAAGCTGGAGCCACAGGAGTTTTTCCTGCATGCGCTTGCGTATATGGCAGACCATCCGCAGATGCCGGATGGCTGTGATGTCAAAAGAGAACGTGCGCAGGCATGGAATGGCTACGCCGTCGTGCGCGGCAAGCACCCGCGCGCAAAGGGCAAGCTCGGAGATATTCTGGCATTTGCCAGAGAAGCTGTGAACGGACCGAAGATCGAGCATCTTTCGCTGTGCGTGATCGACGGCAAGGAGCGTCTGCCGGATACCTGGTATGATGACAATTTTGAAGAATGTGAGGCGGTATAAACGAATGAAGCGAAAAGAATTAGAAAAATTGCCTGTTCTGCGGGCAACGACCGCGATGCTGAAACAGGCGGAAAAAGAAACGATGATACCAATCGGATATTTCCGAAAAGAACTGCGCTATGAACACGAGCACTACGCCAGATGCAAGCGGTTTGATCGGATTCTGAAGGTCGCGATCTATCTGACAAAAAATCTGGCTGCCGGCGGCAGAAAGCCAGTGTATGAGCTGTTTCTTGACTATGATGCGCAGGATTTCCTGACATACAGCTTTATGGAAAAGAAGTGGCGTACTGCGATGCTCCGCAATTTACCGCAGCTGGGATTCGGTATCCATGATGTGCAGATCTCATCCCGTGATTCCGCTGTGATCGGTCAGTATCTGCATTCCAAATGGGAGGCGATTGTGGCAATCCGGGAGTTTCAGGAAGGGATTCGGGAAAAGCAGCTTCTGGCCCGACACAAGAAAGAAACTGATCCGTGGGATGCGGCAATGGCGCTTGTGCCTCCGCTTCCAAAGGACTGGGACAGATGGGTCAGCAAGGTCGGCATTGAGCAGAATTATATGTTCTATCAATACCGGCGCGGCGGTACCAAAACCGGTTATTGCAGCTATTGCGACCGCGAGGTTCCGATTCGGAAGCCGAAGCACAATGCGGTTGCCAGATGCCCCAGATGCAGAAGAACGGTGCAGTTCAAATCCTTCGGCAAGATGGGCCGGCTGCGTACAGGGCGAAATATCATGTATTTGATGCAGCCCTATCCGGGCGGCTTTGTGATCCGGGAATTTTGGGCGGAACGAACCTATGACAAAGAGAAATACAGGAATATCAAGGCATTTTACCATGAGTTCCGCCGCGCGATCTTTGATGCGGACGCAAAACCGGTGCAGGCATTTTACTGGGGTGTTTATAAGCAGCGCACATCGCGTTGGATCAAAGGCTGCAACTGCAGCGAGGGATATTACCCGGATGAAAGCGGTCGCGTGTACGGGAAAACGGTTCCATATCTCGCAAGAACATATTTGCAGAAAACTGGATTGCCGGAGTTGACCCGCACCAAAATGAAAATAGACCCGGAAAAATATCTTGTCGTACTGAAAAGAATGCCGAATTTGGAGCAGCTGACAAAAGCCGGTCTGTTCCGGCTTGCAGTGGAATGTACGCAGGATTATTACAAATTGAGTTCAATTTTTCAGACAACACCCGTGCAGAGAGGTCTTGCACCAAAACTCGGCCTGAACCGACTGGAACTTGCACGGCTGCGGAAGAATCAGGGCGGGCGTGCATTTCTGGAATGGCTGCAATTTGAAAAGCAGACAGGAACGCCGATCTCAGATTTTGCGATCCAGTGGATGTGCAAGGAACATATTGACCCGCAGCAGCTGCAATTCATTGCAGATCGGATGCGCTATGGGCAGATCCAGCATTACCTGAACAGGCAGATGCAGGAACTGAATTTGAGCAGCGAACGTGTCATTGAACTGTGGCGGGACTACCTTTCCATGGCGTTCCGCTTCGGTTATGACACAAACGACCCCATCGTGTATCGTGTACGCAAACTTCTGCAGCGGCATGACGAATTGGCCGCCCGCGGAGAGGAAAAGCAGTTGACCCTTCGTGCCGGAGAGCTCCTTCAGACATATCCGCATATAGAACAGAATTTGCAGGCGATCCGGGAAAAGTTTGCGTTTACAGGAAAACAGTTCCAGATTCAGGTTCCAGATAAGCTGGAAGATATTTTCATGGACAGCCGGAAGCTCTGCCACTGCATTGCCAATAGTGATGTCTACTGGGAGCGTATGGAGCGCAGGGAAAGCTATCTGCTGTTTCTGAGAAAGACAGCCGAACCGGACACCCCCTATTATACCGTAGAGGCAGAGCCGGGCGGCACGGTACGGCAGGTCCGCACCCAGTATAATCGCCAGAATGACGATATTGGCGAGGTGCGCGCATTCCTGAAGATCTGGCAGAAGCAGCTTGCCAAGCGGCTGACGCAGAAAGATAAGCAGCTTGCGGCAGACAGCCATGAACTGCGCATCAAAGAACTGGTGCAGCTGCGAAATGATCAGGTCACGATTCACACGGGCGACCTTGCAGGTCGTCTGCTTGTGGATGTGCTGACAGAGGATCTGATGGAAGCGGCATAACAAAAACGGAGTGGGAGCGCAGCGGCGCTTCCACTCCCATAGAAAGGACTGAAAACATGGATCATATCACAGAGGCGTTTTACAACGTCATGTATCAATACAGGCTGGCCTTTACGCCGGACGGCGTGCAGGCAAACCTCGACCTGTGGCGGCAGCAGAAAACGCCACTTCTGGAGCTGCTGCGCCGTCACCCGAACTGGCGGGAGCAGGAGCTTGCGGTTGTGTTCGATCTATCCGAGCAGCGGCAGCTTGACCGGGCCTGCGTGGATGAAACAAAGTTTGAAATGTTGACGCTCGCGGAGGAAGCAGGGCTGACCGGCGAACGGCTGGAAGAATTTCGGGATGCGCTCGACGCTGCGACGGCGGATTATGCGACCGTTCCGGATGAATCCCGGCTGCCGGTGATCCGGAACCGCGGACATATCAAGTGTGACGTTGGCATGAAGGCAAGCCGCATCATCAACCGGCTGTGCGCAAAATTTGGCATCGACCAATATGAAACAGAGCGGGAGCTTGGACACGGGGATACGCTGCATACCGCGCGGGTCAAGCCCTACAATGCGGTTTTCGCACGGCTGGCTGACGCGCTCAATCCGGTGCGGATCAGCAAGACCGGCGTATTGTCCGTCCATCCGTGCGACTTTCTGGAGATGTCAGCGAAGAAAAACGCATGGCATTCCTGTCACTGTTTAGCAGACGGCGGATGGCGGGCCGGCTGCCAGTCCTATATGGGCGACGGCGTGAGCATGGTATTCTTCACAGTCGATGATGAGGTCAAGGATCACTTTTATCGTGCGCGGCGGCTGACGCGGCAGATCTTCTGTTATCGAGATGGCGTGTTGCTGCAATCAAGACTATATCCGCAGAACGATGATGATGTACGGAAGCTGTATCGAAGCGTCGTGCAGGGCGTCATTGCAAGATGTCTTGGACTGCCGAATCTCTGGAAAACGAATACGACACTTACAGAAATCCGGCCTTATTGGACAACCGTGCAGGGCAGCCTGCATTACACGGATTATGAGAACGGCTATGCCGCGTTGTCACTGATGAAGGGCTATGGAGACTATGGGCATTTGGATATCGGAAGCGCGGCGCGCTGCGTTGGCTGCGGTCGGCTCCATGATCGACGCAACTCAACGCACTGCGGCGAATGTGAAGACATGTGTGTTTGCAAGGCGTGCGGAAGTGTGGTTCCGAAAAACAGCGGCCATTTTTTAGACGGCGACGGATTTTACTGCACGGAGTGTATGCAGCCGTGCAGCTGCTGTGGGAAACTGCTTCCGAGAGAAGCGCTGCGGCCGGTGCTCAACCGGCGCGGGCGGACAAATCAGCTTTGCCCATCCTGTGAAGAAGCAGAGCTGGCAAATTGCCGTACCTGTGCGGCGCATAGTTGCTGTAAGGATTTGCGCGGCTTGCTGTTTTGTGAGAGAAGCCGCTATATACAAGTGGAATTGGAGGAACAATATGCGTAATTTATATGAGCAGTGCTTAAAGCTGACGCAGTTTGCGGCGATGGAGTTTGAAGAGATTTTTCAGTTTTCACAGGAACGTCTCAAGCAGGCGTTAGAAACAGAGTTGATTGAGAACGGATATGCCGTGCGGAAGCAACGAGGCTTTTTGTACGCGGAAGGGACGGTGCCTGTCCTGCTGGTTGCGCATTTGGATACCGTCCATCGCACCCAACCGGAAACGATCTGCTATTCCGCAGACGGCACGGTCATGATGTCACCGCAGGGAATTGGCGGCGATGACCGGGCGGGCGTGTATATGATCCTGCGTCTGATCCAGAGCTGTCATTGTCACGTCCTGTTCTGTGAGGATGAGGAAACCGGCGGTCACGGTGCACGCGCATTTACAAAGTCCGGAATCAAACCGGACGTCAATTATATCGTGGAGTTGGATCGCACGGGCAGCAACGACGCGGTATTCTATCAATGCCGCAACCGGCAGTTCGAGCGACATATCAACAGCTTTGGCTTCCAGACAGCGTTCGGAAGCTTCAGCGACATTTCCATTTTGGCGCCGCATCTGAATCTTGCCGCGGTCAACCTCAGCACCGGCTACTACCATGCGCACCAGCCGGGAGAATATGTCCGGTTGGACAAGGTGGAGGAGTTGATCGGCCGTGTGGAGAAGCTCCTGCAAACGAAAACGGAACGGCTTTCTTACACGCAGAAGTTTACGGCAAGAAAGCTGGGTGAACCAAACGATTTGCAGCGGAAACGGCTCATTGCATTGTCTGACGCGCATTTTGTCCGGATCAATCACCAGAATGTTGCCGACGGGCGTGGATATTATATGGACATAAGCGGCAGAATTTATCTCTATCTTGAGGAATGTGACCGTATGGTACATATCCGTGACGCAGAAGCATTCTGCATGGATGGCTCTGCCGCTGCGTATCAGGCGGGGTCAGCAAAAGAATACAAGACCATAGAAATGGAAGAAGCCATGCGCCTGCTGGAGCAGGAGCGCGCGGCGGGATAATATACCGCCCACCCTGCAAACAGGCATCCATCTGCTTGCAGGGTGGGCATACTTCTGATATAATAACTAAAGTTGTAAAGGAGGCGGGACGATGATAAACGGATGGATCATGAGCGGAGATACTGCGGTTGCGTCCTTTCATGGCAGAGTTGTAACACCGATTCTGCCGGAGCGATGCCCGCTTTGCTTCCAAAAGGGCGGCGATCTTGAAGCGTGGCTGGAATCAAGAGCCATTGACCGTCACCGCACAAACAGCAGAATACTGAAGCGGATTTTGCGTCTTGGCGATACATCCGATCTGAACACGGCGCTCCATGTGCATGGCGCAACGATCACGGACAATTACTGGGTCAAGACGGAGGATGAAGCCAATCTTACATGGGCGGATGTTGGCTTCCGGGAAAATTATTTTGCCGACCTGGCACTCAGCGGCCGGTTTAGCAGCATCGCAAAGAATTACACGCCCGAAGAGCTGCGCACGGCAACGCCAGAGTTGACGAACATCGGCAGCTATGAAAAGTGTTGGCGGCAGCAGGATGGCCATTGGGTCATGGTGAAAAGCGGAACGCTGGAAGAACATTTCTCCGAGATTTTCACGGCGACGCTCGGCAAGCATCTCGGCTTCGATATGGCAGAGTATGCGCTGAGCGGCGCGTATGTCGTTTCAAGGGATTTTACGGAGGGGCGGCTGAATTTTGAGCCGATGGCAAATCTGGTGCAGGACAATGAAGAATACGATTTCAACTATAATGTCCTGCAAAATTTGAATCCGTTGCTTCTGCGACCCTATCTGGACATTCTGTTTATGGACGCGCTGGTATTCAACGTTGACCGCCACACGCAGAACTATGGTCTGCTCCGCTCCCGCGAGACAGGCGCGATTCTCTCAATGGCGCCAAATTTTGATAATAACATGGCGCTGATTTCCAGAGGCTACGCAAGCGACCTGAGTAACATCGCAAATCCGCTCATTGGGCAGTTCCGGGAGCTGCTGCGAGAGAAAAACATCCAGTATGCTGTTCCGACGCTGACAAAAAAGACTTTGGAAACCATCGTAAACGAGATCATGCCGGACGCGGAGATTCGCAGAGATTATGTTGTCCGGTTCGTCTGGCAGAATTATGAGCGTCTGTGCGCAATGTAAGCAGGAGCCGAACCGGCAGTACACTTCAACATGTGCTGCCGGTTTTTTGTGTGCCTTTTGTTGAACCTGCCGTACTCCATACGTATAAGAAAAGTACGGGAGATAAAATACAATGCTAATTTCTATTGACCACGGGAACAAACAGGTAAAAACGATCCACCATGCGCCGTTCACATCCGGGCTGGTATGCAGCGAGGTACGGCCATTTGGAGGTGAAACGCTGACCTATCAGGGCAAATACTATACGCTCACAGACCAGCGGATTCCATATCGCCGGGACAAAACGGAGGACGAGCGCTTCTTTGTGCTGACGCTTTTTGCGATTGCGTATGAGCTGGAAGCTGCGTCCTTCTACGGAGCTGGCCCAGTGCGGGTGCAGCTTGCGGTCGGCCTGCCGCCGGCACATTACGGTGCGCAGCAGAAACGGTTTGCAGAATATTTTCTGAATCGAGGGACGGTCAGCTTCACGCTTCATGACAGGCAGTACGAGATTCTGATCGACGAGGTCAGCTGCTATCCGCAGTCGTATGCCGCAGCCATTACCGTATTCCAGACGCTGCAAAGCAGCCCCAGGGCGCTTATCATTGATATTGGCGGCTTCACAGCGGATTATTTGCTGCTCCGGAACGGAGAGGGCGACCTGAGCGTCTGCGATTCGCTGGAGAACGGCGTGATCCTGCTCTACAACCGGATCAAATCGCGTGTCGCTGCCGAACAGGATTTGCTGCTGGATGAGACGGAGATCGACGCGATCCTGCTCGGCAGGGACAGCGGACAGTCTGATGCAGTATCGCAGATCGTGCGGCAGCAGGCACAGGAATTTGTCAGTGACCTGCTCAGTTCACTGCGGGAGCGGATGCTGGAATTGAAAAGCGGGAAGGTAATCTTCAATGGCGGTGGGGCCGTTCTGCTCCGGCAGCAAATCGAAGCGTCGGACAAGGTGCGCGAGCCTGTTTTCATTGAGGACATTGCCGCAAATGTGAAAGGCTATCAGCTGCTCTATCAGGCGGAACGGATCGGTAGGCACAATGGATATTAAAAAAGACCCCGGAAAATTCACGATCCGCTTCTGCATGGCCGACCCAAGACAAAAGAGGGCTGTCGAGGAATTGAACGCCCAAGGACGCCTGAAAGCACAGTTTCTGACAAACGCTATTCTGCATTACGTTGGAATCGAAAACAACGGCGGCGCACCCCCGCGGGCCGAGCTTGAAACGATCGTCCGTTCCATACTGGAAAATATTCCACGGTCAAGCCAGGCGGTTGGAGCGCCAGCAGAAAGCAAGGTGCGCTCCAATGCGACACCGGACACATTCTTAACAGAAGAAAACCTCAATACGATTGCGGGCACGCTGAAAGCATTCCGCAGATAGGCAGTTACAGACCCCGCAGAAGATGTTGCATGATCTTCTGCGGGCTTTTTATGGATGCAAAACTCAGCGAATAAGTAGGTGCTCTGAAACCTATGAAGCTGGATTGCACTTGTCAGTATAAAAAATTTAAGGAGGCATGAATATATAAAGGTATATCTACCTCCATACATTTCTGTATCATTTCAAAAGTGCCAGTTAAAATATAAACAGCACTCTTTAGAAGCTGAGGTAGGCGTATGTCCGTATCGTACAAAGTAATTGGCCGGCATATTCAGGAAGTGAGAAAACGAATGAAATTGACGCAACGGGAAGTCGCGGAACAACTGAATATGTCTGATACGTATTACGGAAAGATCGAGCGCGGTGAATGTCGTGCGAATCTGGAACGTTTGGCTCAGATCAGTGCGCTGCTGAATGTACCGCTGGAGGATCTGATCAGCGGCTGCATGGAGAATGCTGTGCAGAGCAATACAGATAATCCGCAAAAGCTCAGTCTTGCCAGTCAGTTTTCGGAAATTGCCTACGGCTGCTCGGAGAAAAGCCGTAACCTTATGCTGCGCGTTTGCAGAGACATTGCGCAGGCTGACAGAGAATAAAATACTAATCCCTATATGCCCGTTCATTTGAGCGGGCATTTGCTTTTCACAGCGGTGCGGTCAACGGTGGAAAAGCAACCATACCCAGCAAAGTCCGGAGGCGTAAACACAGACCGTGAGCAATGATCCCGCAAATACCAGCTTACCCCTATATATCCGCTGTTACAGCATCTACGATTCTCAGGCCCCGCCGCAACAAATCTTTCCACGGTGCAGAAATCCTCCGTGTTCGTCTGTTTTGTCCGAACAACAGAACAGATCAATACGGAGGATGCCATGCAATATAGAAACAGCGGAGCAAGCGAAGAACATGTGATTCAGAACCAGTTTACCGCTTATTTGCTGGTGGCGCTGCGGCGAAGAAAGAGTGCCGTTCTTTCCCACCGCGATAGCCACCAGCAGCATGAACAGCCTATAGAATCAAGCGACAATGTATTTGCGTCCGCTTATGACATGGAAGACGCAGTATGCCGGGCGCTTGATCTGCAGACCGAATATGCTGCACTGATGCGACTTCTGGAAAAGCTTCAGGAGCGCGACAGACTGATATTTCTTTCCAGAGCGTTGGAAGAACGCTCATTTGCAGAGTTGGCCGACGAATTTCATATAGGCTATAAAGGAGTAGCCGCGATTTATTACCGCACAATTCAGCGAATCAAGAAAGAATTGGAGGAACGGAAATGAACTTCCTGGAACTGCTGATCTGTGCCAAAGCCGGAGACAACGAAGCTGCTGAATGCATCCTGACGATGTATCAGCCTATTTTGGTGAAGGAATCTGTCCTTGATGGAGCGCTCGACGAAGACCTGTATCAGGAACTTTGTCTGCAGCTGTTTCTTTGCATTCGGAAATTCCGTATTTAATCATGTCTAAACAGGAAGGATGCCTCTTTCGGGGCATCCTTCTTTTCATATGGCAGATACGCAAATGGAATCCACTCAGCTGCAAGAGATAGCAGTAATATATAAATAGTGGAAAAATACCCCGAAAACTTTTCCCAAAGCACAGCACTTGGGGATTATCGGTTGAATTTCTCCGTAATTTCAGTGGCCTTCGGCGCGCTGACCAGAATGCTTGACGGCGAATAAACTTTACGAACAAATATCCAGAAGTGCGATTTTTTGAATTGCACGCCGCTTGGATTCCAAAGATGGATGCACATACAACTTTAGAGTGGTGCGAACGTCTGCATGGCCCAACAGCTCACTCAAGCTCTTGACATCCATGCCTGTCTCGATGCAGCGTGTTGCGAACGTGTGCCGCAGCACATGAAAATTTCGGTACCGGATATTGCACCGCTTCAGGAAACCGCTGAAATAGTAGCGAAGCGTACGCGGTTCCATCGGCTTATCTGCTCGGCCGGTCAGAATATATGCTTGTTCAGGCAATCCGCGGACTGCGGTTTTCAGATAACAAAGCAAGTCCGATGTGAGCGGGATCACGCGCTCCGAAGCATTGCTTTTCGGCGTTTGCACCAGTAGTTCCGTTTTCTTGCCGGTCTGAATCCGCTGCACGGCGCGTGAAATGTCTATCGTGCCGGCTAAAAAGTCGATATCGGATACCTTCAGCGCACAGATCTCGCCGATCCGCATTCCGGCGCACAAGGCCAAAAGAATCCCGGTATTCTTTTGATTTGGCACGTCCTGAATCTCCTTTGCCATACGCTGCACTTCCTGATCTGAGAAGACGCGCACACGCTTCTGCTTGTACGACGGCAGCGGCATATTCAGCGCGTCTGTGTAAATATGAAACTCCTTCTGCGCAAAGCGGAGCGCACTTTTAAGCAGTACGGCCAGATCCCGTACACTCTTTTCAGAGAGCGGGCCGCCAGTGCGCAGATTTCCGCATCTCCGCTTCTCGGCCAGATACCCAGAAAGCTCTTTCGCCGTCAAGCCTGCGACGCGCCGCTTGCCGAGCTTCGGAAGAATATGAAGGTCAATGACAGTCTTGTAGCGGGCATATGTGGACGGCTTCACATCCGCATGACTTAGAAACGATTCAAAAAGCTGATTTACCGTCAAAACGGATGTTCCGGCGCTGCGTGGCGCAGGTTCCGGCGTACACGCCCGAAGCCGCTCACGGATCTTATTCCGAACGTCTGCGCAGCTCCGCCCATAAACGGATACATATTGCGCACGTCCATCCGGCTTCCTGCCGCAGATATAACGGCCCTCCCAGCGTCCATCCCGACGCTCATAGATGTTCTCGCCTGTGTTTGACAAGAGAATCCTCCTCCCCAATAAAATGCTGTTACCAGAATGCTGACGGCGATTTGACTTTTTTGCGAAGCACGAAACCGGCAAACTCCATAGAATCAGCGAACATATATTTGCCTTCCCGATATTTTCTTGTCGTTTTACTTGAAAATGAGTGGGAATCAGATTGACAATTTCCTGCCTTGTTGTATAATATGAGTGAAATAGAGCGAAAGTCATGGAACTCGTCTGGTTTCAAAGTGCTGTGCTTTGGGATATACGAACGCCGTAGATTCTATTTTAGTATGGCACGGTGAGCAAAGTGTAATACTGCTCAATTTTACAATTTCATATCGTTGGTTTTTGTTTGCTGAGGATGTGTAATCACAGGTCGCGGCCATGATTGGACTGAGCCTGTGATGAAAGAGGAAGGCTGTGCGCATTGGGAGTGTGCGCGGCTGCTCGCCCGGAGCCGTAAGGATGAGCAAGATTCCGAAATGATTCGCGGGGAAGCGTAAGACAGCGCTTGTCAGTTGGTCATGTGGCCGAAAGGCCGCCATTGTGGGGATTCCCCATGAGAAGGTAGGAATCAGAGCGCGGATGCGATCTGCATCCATAGTCCGAGTCGGAAGAATTGCTATTCTCGCTGCATGGGATTCTGTCTGGTTTATGATCCCGCGACGTGCAGAAGGTAAACAAAAACGTATGGTAGGCGGCACGATGATCTGCTTATCGTACTTGGCACGGGCGTCAATTTGTTTCCCTTTTAGGGGCAAATTGCGTCTTTTTTTGTGTCAATCCAGATTATCCCACCATAGGGGTAGTATGCGAAAAAGTACGATAGGAGGAGCATCATGCACGACGAACAACAACGCCAGCCTGCACAGCAGCCGGACGCGCGAACCCAGCAGGTATTGAATCGCGTCAGGCACATCATCAACAAAAAGAATACCCAGTTTATCCTCGACCACCAGCACGACAGCCTTGCGGCGCTGTCCCTGTACCTGCGGGACTGCATGGAGGATATCGGCCATCCGCCCGCGCGGGTGGAGGTCATCGGCGGCGATTTCCTGGAATACCGCTTCGGCTCGTGGCAAAAGGCGCTGCGCAGCGTCTATGACGGCAAAGCCGCTGAATTTTTGAAAAATCCCCCGTCGTTCGCGAACCGGAAGATCGTGCGCGACCTCTGCGCGGCAGCGGGGGTGCAGCTATGAAAGACAAGCCGTTTTACTATCAGGATAACCGGGCGCTGCACGAACGGAAAATGAACGAGGCCGCGCGGTTGGAGATATCCAGACGGAACATTGAATTCATACTGGAGCACCAGAAGGATTCGGCGGCAGAGCTTGCAAGGTATCTGCGGCGATGTCAGGCGGAGTTGGGGCACGTCCCGGCACAGTCTGAAATTCTCGGCGGCGATCTGCTGGCTCTTCGCTTCGGCTCGTGGGTCAACGCGCTGGCATACAGCGGCTTTCCGGTCAGCACCGGCCCGGCCGTGAGCAATTTCCCACTGGAACGGACAGCGCTGTTCCAGGCGGAGTACGAACGCCAGTCTGCACTGCACGCGCAGGCGAAAAAAGACCGCAAAAAAGCGGCCGAAGCCGCCCGGCGCGAACAGAGGTCGGAGAAAAAGAAAGCGAAAAAGGCGGCGGAGGAAGCCGCGGGAGGCGCTGAATGAGCGCCGCACAGGGCCGGTTTGACGGCGGACAGGTACGGGAACGGATCATCCGCACGCGTGTCAACGCGGCGCTGGCCGATCTGCCGCCCGCGCTGCGGAAGCTCCGCTACGACGAGGAATACAAGCGGCAGACGGAGCTTTACAATCAGGAACGCAAGGAGAAACGGCGCGCCAAAAGCGCGCGGAACTCATAACGGATACGATCTGTTCGGGAACAGATTTGTATAGGCCAGCGGCCCCATCCCCCTGGGGCTGACTGCCAATGCGCCGATCCCGGCGCACCGAGTCTCCCCGGCTCTGTATTGGGAACACAGAGCCGGGGAACCCCACGGATATGGAAACCAGCGGGCCTTCGCCCGTCTCAATAAGGCGATACGCGCCGACAACTGAATAGCTGCAGCGAGAGATTATATTGTTCCGGCGAAGCGACGCGGCGAAACGAGCGCGCCAAGGAACGGATAACGCGGTCCACGTTAAGGCGGGCGGGAGCGCAGGAACAGGTATCGTATCTGTGGTGCAGGAAAACTGGTGTTTACAGCAGACCCATTCCTGCTGTGACATAAACCCGGCACAGCGCTGTTTCTCGGCTGTATCGGGAGAACGTGAGAAACGAATCTTTGCGAAAAACGAAAGGAGTTTCAGGTATGAAACGGACAAGCAGAGTTTTAGCAATCCTTCTGGCGCTCGCAATGCTGTTCAGCGTAACGGCATTCGCAGCAAACACGTCGTGGCCGATCTATGGCGGCGACCTGAACCACACGTCCAATGTATCTGGTGCACCGACCAGCATTACAAAGGAAATCAGCGTTGCCCTGACCGGCGGCAGCGGCTGGGACGGCATTGACAACGTCCCGGTCATGCAGACAGTCGGCAATAAGACCTATGCCTATGTCCTGTTCGATGGCCGCGGCACCAATGGCGCACAGGTTGTCAAGTACAACTGCACCGATGAGGAAATTGTCTGGACGACTACGGCTTATGGCAATGAGGGCACGTCCCTGAATGCAAAGAGCGGCTTCCAGCTCTCCACGCCGTATCTGGACGAAAGTGCTGGCGTTCTCTATGTCGGCGTTATCAGCCAGTATGACGACTATGAAGGTGGAGAGTGGCTGACCGGCACGGGCAGCAAGATCCTGAAAATTTCGAATCTGGACAGCAATCTGCCAACTGTTTCGAACGTTAAAGTAGGCATTACCGGCCAGATCAACACTCCGATTGTCAAGTACGGCAATTACCTCTACTTCGGCACTTGGACGGGCAGCGCAGGCGGCACCTATTATCAGGTCAATGCCAGCAATCCAAGAGCTACCAAAACTTATGACTACGCTTCCGGCTTCTACTGGGCAGGCGCGGTCAAGGTTGGCGACTACATCTACTTCGGCAGCGACAATGGTGTGCTCCACTATCGTAGCATTGCAGACTTCAAAAATACTGGTAGCACAGTAACGTTGCCCGCAACCAATGGAACTGCTGCCGGCAATGTCCGGTCCACAGTTACGGCAGATGAGGCTGGCAATCTGTACTTCACCACCCAGGGTGGTTACCTCTGGTGCTATACGCCGGATGCAAGCGGTGTGCCTGTGCATCAGTGGCATGTAAAGCTGGCTGCGACCTCGACCTCCGCGCCGACCGTTGTGAATGACGGCTCGACCATCAGCATCTATACCGGCTATTACAGCGGCTTTAGCGCTGGCGGCGTTCAGGTGACAACCTATGCGGTTGGCGGCACGCCGACCGATGCAAGTGTTGCGACCATCGCATCCGGCTTCCCGGTGCAGTGCTCGATCCTGTACAGCGACGGCTATGTGTACTTCAACACAAACTCCAGTACCGGTGCTGGCTATTGCTATCCGGCAAGTGCCCGCAACCTGAACAACGAGAAATACACCTGGCGGACAACGACAAGAACCTATGCCCTGGGCGGCATGGCTTGCGCAAATGGCATCATTGTCTTTGGCAACGATTACAATGAACTGTTTGTCGTAAAATAATACGACAGGGGGCGGGGCAGTCATGACTACGCCCCGCCTTTTGGATAAAAGGGTGAATTTATGAAAAAACGCGTTTGGGCGTTGCTCTTAGTCATTGCTTGCCTCGTAACGTTGCTGTCTGGTGTTGCATCCGCGGCAGAAACAGACGCTAAGAGCACAGTTACGATAAGGCTCGACCTGAGCAACTACCCCTTCGAAATTGGGCAGTCCACAAAAATTACTAATGAGATAAATGGTATCCGGACACTTGAACCGGGTAAGGTCAATGTGCTCCAATTCAGCACAGCATCTCCGATTAATGAGCATGATGGTGAAATAAAATTTAATCTTGCTTCATTGACAGAAGCAGTCAGCTGGAACATCGCAGATATAAATTATAAGACCAACAACGATGATATTTGGTTGGGTACGACCGGCGATGAGATGGGAATTTGGGTTCAAGCCTATAAAGGCCAGTTGGTAGTTACTGTTTATGGATATGATTCAGGATATGGAACAACGCCGGGATTTGCGGATATTACAATTGTTCCGGTTTTGCTTGGTGCTGATTACACGGCAAAAGCTACCGCGTCCAGCGAGGACGAAGAAAAAGGTACGGCTGTCGCTGTGCCGACAAAAACAAACAATACGTATTCACTTGCGGCATCGGCTAAGGATGGGTATTCCTTTGACAGCTGGACAGAGCAGAATGGTGAGTGGACATCTAAGGAAAATCCCGCTACAACAGCTGCGCTGACCAAGGACACAGCCTTTGTCGCGCATTTCCATGCGTGGACACAGCCGAGCGTTGTCTGCGTAGATGAAAACAGCACAGAAATTGCCGGCCTCAATGGCAGCGCAGCCCGTGTCAAGGATGACACGTGGAAACTGACGGCTGGCACGGCAGTTGGCTGGAAGTTTACCTACTGGAGCAAGGGAGACGATGCCAGCCAGTACAGCACGGCGCAAACTCTGACTGCGGAGTCCGTGACCGAGGCGACCACGTATTACGCACACTATGAGCCAGTCTATATCACGGGTATTACGTCCGTAAAGGCGTATACCAACGGCCCGGGCAGCACAGCGGCTGGCACCGGCACCGGTCTGGCTGCCGGTGCCAGCGTCACCGTTGCAGTTAAATATACCGCCAACGGCGATGGCGTGGCGGACAGCTGCATTGCGGTGTACGCGGGCGGTCTGGACGAGGTCAAGGCCGCCGTCGAAGCCGGAACGGCGTCGCCGCTGGCCGAGCAGACGTTTGATGGCCGGCTGGACAACACCACGGCCAATCTCGTGGTACCAAAATGGCCCGCGGATCTTGAAAAGCTGACGGCGGTCGCCGGTACCGAGGGCAGAACGCCATACTATCAGGAGCTTACCGTCAGCACGCGGACCGTGAACGCGCTGGGACTGACCTATCTGTCCACGCCGGTGAACAGCGCAGTATTCGGCACAGTCAGCGGCCCGCGCCTCTACGGCACACAGGCGTATATCGATGCGGCTAACGGCGGCATTGCGCTGTACGCGGTGGGTTTTGGCGGCGTGTACCGGCTGGAAACCACCGGGACAACCGATCTGGTGCAGATGCCGGGCATGGAGGATCTCAAGACCTCTGGCGCAGGTTTCAATGACATCGGTTCCGCGTTGGCCATCGGCCGCGCGGGCGATGATTCGCATGATCTTGTGGCACTGGTCTATTCTGTCGCGGACATGCAGATCAACAACCGGGATACGTACAGCCATTATGAGTTGCGCTATTATGACGCGGACAAGGGTATCTGGGAGAAACGTGAGAATACGGTTCTTGACCCAGCTCAGTGCCGGTATTCACAGAGCAATTCCACGCCGAACAGCGCCGTCGTATTCGCGGCGGACAACGTCTGGATGCAGTATATGCATTGGGACGGCGCGCAGTGGCTGGAAAACAGTCAGACGGAGCAGTTTGTCAGCTTCCGCAAGGTCAGCGACACCGTCGCCTATGCCATGCAGCGGAACGGCACGCTCTATCGCTATGACGGCGATGGCTGGACGCTGGTGACGCTCCCCGCGGGCGTGACAGCCAGAGCAAGCAGCCGCGTGTTTAACGTGACCCCGGACGAGAAGCTGCTTCTGCAGACGCAGGATAACAGCTTCGTCGTGCTCAGCCGCGACAGCAGCGGTGCGTACACCACCGACCGCACCGTTCCGGCCATCCCCACCGATGTGCTGGGCGATGTCTGGACGACGGACAGCGTCACCACCTATGCGGCCGTCCGCCCGGACAGCATCACCATCGTGGATGGTGCCATCAGCAGTGACGGCAGCATTTACATGGTCGTAAACGGCAGCAGCAGTACCCGCGCCTACATCGTGCGTTATGATGAAAACGCGTGGACGCTGCTGGATACCGCTGACGCGTTCGACATTGGCGGCGCTGCCGGCAGTGAGGCCCGCCCCACTGCCATCACCACGGCTGCCACCCCGGCTGCCGGTATCACGGTATACTTTGGCTCCGACGGCTCGTTCTATCTGCAGACCGAAAGCCATACCGTGACCTTCAACTCCAACGGCGGCACCGACGTGACCCCAGTCACCGGCCCCGCGTGGAGCACCATCACCGTCCCGCAGCCGACCAAGACGGGCTACACCTTCGCCGGCTGGTACACGGACGAGGACTGCACCACCCTGTGGGAAAGCCCGGTGATCCCGAACGCGGATCTGATCGTCTATGCCAAGTGGACAAGCGCGGAGGATCCGTATGCCAAAGATCGCCAGATGGCACTTGAACAGCTTGACGCCGCGCTGGCCCGTCTGGATCAGAACGACTACAGCGCGGCAAACTGGCAGAAAGTCCTGACCGAGTATGAAAACGGCAAGTACCGCATCACCATTGCCGAGCCGAAGCCCGCCGGCACCTCGCAGGCCGAGATCGACAAGGCCGTGCAGGATACGATCTATGCCGCACTCAACAACGCCATCGACCGCATGAGCGCCGTGCCGACCATGACGGTCAAGGATATCACGGTCGCCGTGTCGATGGACGCGGACACGCTGGGTCTGGGCTATCTGATCAAGCCGACGCTCGTCACTGTGCCGAAGTACACGCAGGCAAGCAAGGTCATTACCGACCTGATTGTTGCGCAGAACAAGGACAGCAACGAGCTGATGCACACCGGCAAGCAGGACAAGGGCAACAACGGCGAGCAGCTGACCGCTCCGTACTATGACTATCTGACGCAGGGTACGGTGGAGGACAGCTTCTATCTGGCCCATGTCTATTATCCGCAGCAGACCGAAGCACATGTTGCAGACTATATTACTGCGAAAACCGGCCAGATCGTCTATGACAAGTACAAGAACGGCCATTATCTTGGTGAGTTCGACTACTACAATATGTCCGGCTGGATGTACTCCATCGCCGACAAGACCACCGGCGGCCAGTCCTTCCCCGGCGTTGGCGCTGCGGGCTGGCGCATGCGCGACGGTGAAGTCATGCGCTGGCAGTTCACGGTTTATGGCTACGGCGCGGATCTGAATGCGGATAACTCCATGTACGGCACCGCCAGCATCACCGGCGAAATTGGCGACAAGACGCAGCTGACCTACAAGATCGCCGAGATGCGTGAGCAGTACAAGGACGCGTCCGAGGACAAGACCTACACCTCCGGCGATAACACGCTGGAATCCAGCAGGATCTACACCAACGTGCTGGAGGGCATCCTTGGCAACCCGCAGGCAAAGCAGGATGCGCTGGACACGGCCATGGAGGATCTGGAGCTCGTGGCGACGGAGCTGAAATACAAGGATATCTTTGCCGGCATAGCGGATGCCGTGGACGCCGGTTCGCTGTCCGCGGCGCTGAACGCCTACAACAACCAGCTGACCGAGCAGGCCAAGAAGGCTTTTGACAAGGCATATCCGGAGCAGGCCGAAAAGCTTCACGCGGCAATGGACGCGTCGGATCGGGAGGCCGCCCAGGCTGTCATCGACAAGATCAATGCGCTTGGCGACCCGGATAAGGTCACGCTGAAGCAGGAAGAAGCCGTCAAGGAAGCCCGCGAAGCATACGATGCGCTGACCAAGGCGCAGCAGGAGCTCGTTGGCAAGGGCAATCTGGAAAAGCTGGAGAAAGCAGAGGCCCGCATTGAGGATCTCAAGAAGCCGACTCCGCCGACCCCGGTGACCCCTGTCACGCCGTCGAAGCCGAGCACGCCGAAGGACGACAAGCCCGCAGGCTCCTCGTTCTCGGATGTGGCCTCCGGCAGCTGGTACGAAGAAGCCGTGAAGTATGTCTCTGAAAAGAGCCTCATGAACGGCACCGCTACCGGTACGTTCAGCCCGAACGCAAATACGACGCGCGGCATGATCGTCACGATCCTTGCACGTGTCGAGGGCGTGAACACGAATGGTACGCCGTGGTACGCGGCAGGCCAGAAGTGGGCCATGGACAACGACATTTCGGACGGCACCAATATGCCGGGCGTCATCACCCGTGAGCAGTTGGCAACGATCCTGTACCGCTACGCGAAGCAGAAGGGCTACGACGTGAGCAAGTCCGCCGCCCTGACCGCCTTCTCCGATGCGGACAAGGTCAGCGGATATGCGGCAGAGGCTATGCAGTGGGCAGTCGCCGAAGGGCTCCTTCAGGGCTCGAACGGCGAGCTGGACCCGCAGGGCTCCGCCACCCGCGCACAGGTCGCGACCATCCTCATGCGCTTCATGGAAAAAATCGCAAAATGAAACATGCAGTCCAACGTTCTGAATTGAATATTGGATAACCACCCCAAGCTGGGCGGTTCCCCACGCGAAAGCGTGGGGAACCGTGCGGCTTATTCGTGCGTTTAAGAGAAGTTTTGAACATACGAATAAACTGCACAAAAAGCAGACTTTTTGAAGGGGGAAGCCCTTTTCCCGGAGGGCGAACACACATGAAAAAATTCTTTGAAAGGTTCCCATGGGCGCAGCAGGCCGGCTGCGGCGTGCTCGTCTGCGCGCTGCTGCTGAGTATCTGTCTGCCGCTCATGGGCATGCGGTCGGTCGAGCCGGATAATCCCATCCTGCAAGCCGCGCCGCAGGAGATCACCGTCCTGCAAGCGGGACAAGCGCCCGGCCACGCCGGAAACGGCGAAGCCGAGAGCACCGGCGCAGCCGGTTCCGGCGGCAGCGCCGATAGCGAGCTGACCGGCGAGCAGGAGCAGTTCGATTCGGAGGAAACGGAAAACCAGACGGAGCAGGGACAGGATACCCAGCCGGAGCAGCAGCCGGAATCGAAGCCCCAGCAGGAAGTCCTAGCCGATGCCGCCATCGGTACGAACACGGATTCCAACAAGGGCGACGAGGGCGAGGAAGCCGGAGACACCGGCGAAACAGACGAGGATCTGCCGGAAACAGAACTTGACCTCGGTGCGCTGCTGACGTGGTACAAGTACGGCTCACAGGCAAGCTCCATGGTCTGCGCACCCGGAGACTCTGTCGGCAAGCGTGTCTTACTGGCCCAGCTCGACCGCGGCAGACTGCGCTATGAACTGAACCTCACCGGCCTCGACGCGGAAGATGCCAAGATCACCGATGTGCAGGTCGCCGTGGGCAACGGCGTATCACAGAAAGCGGATACGCGCGGCGTGCTGGACATGACGCTGCCGGACGGCGCAGAGTTCCAGAACTATATCTTGACCGTACAAGCTCATGCGACGCAAAAGAACCAGAAGGGCGAAACCGTGGAGACAGACGTGAATTTCGCGTTCGTTCTGCGGCTGGAAAGCGGCATTGACCTCGATTTGCAGCTTACATGGCAACCCAACGGTCAGGCCACCTGCCCGGCCAACGGCTCGGTCAATCGCACGGTCAAGAGCGACACGCTGACAGACGGAAATTTCGCATACGCGCTGCAATTCCTCGGCGAAAACGCGGATGATGCAACGATCCGCACGGCGGAATACTGGGCGACGGACGGCGAACGCGGAACGCTTTCGGAATCCGGCGAAATTCAGATGGCCGCAGCGGACGGCAAGGACACGGAAACCTATTATCTCGCCGTGACCGCCGAGGTGCTGGGGCAGACCATCAGCTATACGTTCGTCGTAACGTATGAGGATGGTCTCGATCTCCAGCTGCAATTTACATGGTACGAAAAGTCCGTCACGGCGCAGAACGTTCTCTGCGATGCGGACAAGCGCGCGGCGCTGACCATCAAGCATAACCAGATCAATAACAGTGAGCTTTTGTATAAGCTCGGTCTGACTGGTCGGAGCGCACAGGACGCGCAGATCACAAGCGCCAGCTTCAACGGGGCGGCTATGAGCACGGGCAGCGGCTCCGTGCGGCTGGAAGCCACGGACAGCGGCGCGACCTATACGGCCCTCGTGGCCGCGAAGGTCAAGGAGCGCACAGTGAATTTCGCGGTCACGATCCGCTACCAGAGCGACGTGCGCATGGAAATGTCCTACACAGTCATGGAGGACGGCGCACAGAAGCCCTGCGTGCTGACGTGCGAGAATAAGAAGACTGTCAACGCCGACCCGGTCTATGACGACCAGCTGACGGACGGATTGCTCACATATACGTTCGCCATCCGCGGCGAGGAAGCGTCGGACGTGACCATCCAGTCTGTAAAGTGCTACCAGTCCGGCAGCTTCAAAACGATCACGCTCCCGGCCCCCAGCGGCAGTGTCACGCTGCTTCTGAATGAGGACAAAACCGGCGACAACACCTTCACAGTCACGGCTGCAAGTTCAGGCGGCGACAGCTATACGTTTGTATTCAACGTTCCCTATAAGCACAGAGGCGAAAACAAGGTGCAGATCAAAACGAACCTGCGCGACGGTGCGACCATAACCAACGGGCAGGAGGTCAACCTGACCGTCGAAGCCTGGACAGAGGACGCTGCGGGCAACCGCGTCAGCCACATCCTTGCCACCGGTACGGAGACAAAGCTGACCGTTCAGCTGGACGGCAAAGACGTGCAGTTTGAAAGCACCTCCGGCTATGTGCAGCAGTATCTGCTCATCCCGGAGAATCTGGACGAGGGCGACCGGAACGAGCATACGCTGTATATCTACGCCGAGGACGAAAAGGGCAACTATGGCGAACTGAACCTGAAACTTATCGGCAAACGCACCGAAGAGGGCCAGAAGATCGGCACGGCCAGCATCTATATCGACATGAGCATCCTGGGTCTCGGCGTCCGCGGGCCCATCAGCTATGATGTGCTGTCCAAGGAGCCTGTCTCCTATGTGATCGCCAAGGCCATCTGGGACTATGACGCGGGCGACCCGTTCGGCACGGCTGCAAACAGCTTCCACTGGCCGGCCAGCCGCTGCTCCTACGAAAATACACTGGATACCGGCTTTTATCTGCAAACGATGGACGACGGCTCCGGCCTCGGCAGCCGGGCAAATGCGCTCAGCGGGGGTTGGAACCAGTTCGGCAGCACGTCGGATGAGATCCTTGCCGGGATCGACAGCCGCTTCGGCGCGGACAGCAACGAAGCGATCCTCTGGCGCTGCATCTACCGCAACGGTATCCCGCTGTCCGGCACAAGCACCGGCATCGGTGAATTTGACTACACAATGGGTTCCGGCTGGATGTATTCCATCGGCGGCGCGACGTATTATCCCGGTACGCCCATGTCGGGCTATTATCTGAAGGACGGCGATACGCTGACGCTTCGCTACACGCTGGCCTACGGTTGGGATGTCGGTACGGGCGAAAGCGGCTACGGCAATACCGTGGGCTACTGCATCACCTGTCTCAACGGCAGCTGGTCCGTTCATCACAGCTATGAGACGGTCACCGCGGAGGACGGCACAACGAAGTACGTCTGCCACAGCTGCGGCATGGTCGAGGGCTGCCCGCATGAGCATAAGGAATATCAGGATCAGGGCGGCGGAACGTGCGTACAGGTCTGCAAGGACTGCGGCGAGACGATTGGTATACCGGGCGCACATAAGCTGGAATATACCGCGGACGAAGGCACAGATACGCATACCGCCAAGTGCAAAAACTGCGGCTTTACCGAGCGGTCCCCGCACGAATGGAAAGAGCTGACCGACACAGCCACCTGCACCGAAGCGGGCGTGAAGACCTTCAAGTGTGAGATCTGCAATGCGCAGAAGGAAGAAGAATCTCCCGCAGCCGGGCACAAGCCGCAGAACGTGTGGATCGTTGATGAGGATCATAAGCACCACTATCAGGAATGCCAGATCTGCCACGAAAAGCTGATGGACACCTACGACGTGCATCACTATGACCCGTATGGCGACGATTGGCAGTGCAGTGTCTGCGGCCAGATCCACGGCTTTGACTGTGACGGCACACTGGTGCCGGACGCGGCGCAGTCTACCTGCAAACATCTGGTGGGGTACTGCTCGGACTGCGGCCTGCTGTTGGAGAAATTCGGCGCACTGGGCGAGTTTGCGGACTACCATACGTTCAGCGAGGGCGTCTGCACGACCTGCGGCGCAATAGACCAGACCTACACGCCGCCGACCGACCCTGACCCCACCCCAGACCCGAATCCGGGCGGTGATGACGGCGGCGGCAGCGGTGGCAATCCCGGTGGAGACGGCGGTGACGATTCCGGCAGCGGAGGCGCTGGCGGCGATCCCGGCGGCGGCTCTGACAGCGGAGGCGACGGCACCGGCGGAGAAGGATAACGACATAAAAATAACGAATAGGAGCAGCTTGCTATGAATACAAAAATCAACGAAATTTTACAGGAGATCGAGTCCGTTATTGTCGGCAAGAATGAAACTGTCGAGAAGATTTTAATGGCCATTCTGGCGCAGGGCCATGTGCTCATGGAGGACGTGCCGGGCGTCGGCAAGACCACGACAGCCATGGCCTTTGCGAAAGTCCTTGGACTGGAGACGCGCCGTGTGCAGTTTACGTCGGACACCGTGCCGTCGGATATCATCGGCTTCTCGGTCTACGACAAAAAGGCGGACGAGTTCGTCTACAAGCCCGGCGCGATCATGACGAATCTGCTGCTGGCGGATGAGATCAACAGAACGTCCAGCAAGACGCAGTCCGCGCTGCTGGAAGCGATGGAGGAACACAAGGTCACGGTGGACGGCAAGACGTATGCTCTGCCTGACCCGTTTATCGTCCTCGCCACGCAGAACCCGGTCGGTTCTGCCGGCACGACGATGCTCCCCAATTCCCAGCTTGACCGCTTCCTCATCCGCGTCAGCATGGGCTACCCGGACCACAAGAGCAGCGTCAACATTCTCCGCGACCGCCATGTGGATAATCCCCTTGACCGTGCCTACGCCGTGGTCAACAAGGAAGAACTGCTGGGACTGGTGCAGGACGTGCGAAAAGTGGATATGCGCGACGCCGTTCTGGACTATGTGACCACGCTCGTGGAAAAGACCCGCACCCATCCGCAGGTCGCACTCGGCGTCAGCCCGCGCGGTGCGCTGGCGGTCTGCCGGATGGCAAAGGCGTATGCGTATCTCAATGGACGTGACTTCGTCATGCCGGAGGACGTCGCGGCGATCTTCCCGGATGTCTGTGCCCACCGTCTGATGCTGAACAGCAAGGCCCGCATGATGGAGGAAAAGCCGGAATCCGTTCTGGCCGAGATCCTCAAGACAACGGATATGCCGGTGCTGAAAAAATGAAAATAGTACGAAAATTCGTCTGGCTGCTGCTGACGCTGGGGCTTCTTGCTCTCACCGTCCAGACAGCCAGCCCCATCGCGCTTGGCCTTGCCGCCTGCATGGTGCTGCTGCCGCTTTTGTGCCTGCCAATGAACCTGTATGCGGCGAAAAAGCTGAAGCTGACGGTCAGGCTGCCTGTGAATCTCCGCAAGGGCGAGGGCGGCACGGCAGAGCTGACCGTGCAGAACCCGACTGTTTTCCCAATTTGCCAGATTTCCTGCCGTGTGCGCTTGGAGAACCAGCTGAACGGTGAGCCGCAGACCGTAAATGTGAGCAGCGGCATCTGGCCGAAGGGCAGGCGGACAATGAAGATTTCTCTGCAAAGCCCGTGGTGCGGACGCATTCGCCTGGCCGTGGAATCTGCCCGTCTGTATGACTGCTTCGGCCTCATCGGCGTGAAAACGCAGCCTGACGCGCACGGGGCCTGCGTCGTGCAGCCGGATACGTTCCTGCAGACGCTGATGCTGTCTCCCGCTGCGGCGCACATCGACGATACCGAGGATTATTCCAACGAGCGTCCCGGCTATGACCTGTCCGAGATGTTCCAAATCCGCGATTACGTTCCCGGCGACAGCCAGCGGCAAGTCCACTGGAAGCTCAGTCACAAATATGGCAAGCTTATTGTAAAAGATCCGTCGCTGCCCATCACGCGCTCTGCCGCGGTATTCTGGGAGCGCACGGAAGAAAATCCAACGGCAGACAGAACGGATGCAGAAGCCGAGATCGTCGTTTCCGTTTGCCGGAATCTGCTTTCCCAGTCCGTCCAGTTTACGGTGGGATGGAACGAGGGCGATACAGGCCGCTGTGTGTTCCAGCAGATCCGGGATATGGACGACCTCATCGGCCTGCTGCCGCGCCTGCTCACGGCGCAAGCGGCTACAGGCGTCAGCGGTGCGTCGCTGCTTCTCCAAGAGGTACCTGCCGGAAGCTGGTCGCATCTGATTTACGTTTCCGGTGAACAGCAAGCAGAAACGGAGCAGCTTTCCTCGATTGGCCGCCTGACCGCGCTTGTCTGCGGCGAGCAGTTCAATGAGAAGGACTACGCCGCGCAGCTCTCCGAGCTGGAACTGTAAGGAGGGCAGGCTATGAAGAACAAAAGAAATACCGGCCTGTGTGCCGGCGTTTATCGGGAAAGCAGCAATCAGAAAAGTACGCTCTTTGATCTGCTTGCCAGCATCTTGATTTTCCTTGCGCTTGCCGCGATTTGCTACACGGTAAGCGGCTTTACTGCAATGCTCTGTCTGCTGGGTGCAGGCGTTCTGACCTGCATTGCAGCCAAAATCATCCGGCATTTCGGAAAAACGAAGCTGCTGTTCCCCATTCTGTTGGCGGCACTGCTGCTCGTTGTCCTGTTTGCACGAAATCCGCTGCTGAACGGTTTCGGCGCGGCATGGAATACGCTGCGTGACCTTTGGGCGGCGGAAAAAGGCATCCTTCTGCCGCTTGCCGAAACGGACGGCACCGGCCTTTGGCTGGCCGGGATCGTAACAGGTATTCTGCTTGCAATGGTGAGCGTTGCGCTCTCGCGCGTACCGACATTGACAGCGGTTTTGCTGGCAGCTTTGAGCGTAGCGGCAGCATTCGTGCAGCCGGGCGTCCTGCTCCTTGTTGCGGCAGCGATTGCTCTGCTGATGCTGACCTGGCAGAGAAGCAAAGACATCGTTTCTGCGGCGAGCTTCCTGCTCGTGGGCGTAATTGTCACGGGCGCGGCTATGCTGGCGCTTCAGACAGGCGCGATGCAGAATCTTTCGCAAAATGCGAAGGACGCTTTGCATCACTGGCGCTACGAAAAAGCGGAAGGAGTTCTGCCGGAAGGTGATCTGTCCAAACCAGTCGTGAAAACAGAAAGCACAGACACCATCCTGTCTGTCACGGCGGATACGGCGCAGACGCTCTATCTGCGCGGCTTCGTCGGTGATACCTACGAAAATGAAACATGGACGGCGCTGGACGCAGAAACCGCCGCAGAGGAAAAAGACCTCTTTTACTGGCTGCATCAGTCCGGCTTCTATCCGCAGAGCCAGTTGGCTTCTGCTGCCCGGCTGATGGGCAATTACCAGTCCGGCAGCGTCAGTGTGCAGAATCTTACCGGGTGCAGTCTGTACCGCTACGAGCCGTGCACGATTCTTCCGGAACGCGCAGGGCTGGCAAGAAACAAAATTCAGCCGTCCGCAGTCGAAACGAGCGGTCTGCGCGGTGAACGCGGGTATTCCTATGAGACGGTTTCGGATGCGCAGACGCTGCTGCCGGAGCTGCTGGACTTTTTGCAAAATGACACGTCGGACGGCGTGAAATCGTACTTACAGATGGAAAGCGCGTACCGGGAATTTGTGTATTCCTACGCGCTGACCGTTCCCGCGGAGTTCCGCGCGCAGCTCGGCGCAGTGCTGGATCAATGCTGCGCAAGCTACGGCCCGGCAAACAGCCTGACGAAAGAGCAGGCGCAGACGGCGGCGCTGGCATTTCTGGAATCATGCTTTGACGGAAACGGCGATATCGCGCTGCCGCTGGCAGATACCGCAGACGGCACGACGTACCAGTACGCGACCGTTGCCGCCTTGGCGCTCCGCTACTACGGCATCCCCGCCCGCTATGTCGAGGGCTATACGGTCAAGGCCGCAGAAAACGAGCCGACGAATGTAGACGCAAGCGCCGCTGGCGCTTGGGTCGAGGTCTATCAGGACGGCATCGGCTGGCTGCCGCTGGCGTTGACACCGGGCCTCGAAGATCTTTCCGCCGAACAGACCGAGAGCGGCATCAAGCCAGTCGGCGCAGGAAAAGAAGGCAACGGTGACGGCCCCCGCGTAACAGAGGGGCAGGAACTGGAACAGGACGACGCGGAACCGGACAACTCGGAGGACAACACCCCGGACGGCGGCCAGCGGACAGGGCTTCTCCACAAGCCCGCGTTCTGGATCATCCTCATTGCCGCGCTGCTGCTTCTGCTGCTTGCGGCCATCCTCATCCGCCACGCGGTCATCCTCAAAAAACGGAACGAAGCGTTTATGCAGGAAGACCCGTCCGCCGCGGCTGCCTGCCTGTTTACAGACTGCGCATCGCTGCTGGCCGCGATGGGTCTCAAGCGCGGCACAGGTTCCATGTTGGAGCTTTGTGAAACGGCAAAGGAGCAGCTTGGTGAGGATTACGCCGCGAAGCTGCACGATATGACCATGTATAATGCGCAGGCGCTGTTTTCCAGCCGTGCGATCTCGCCGGAACAGCTCGCAGAAATGCGAACATTCCACGACACGACGCTGGAAAACCTGAAAACCCACACGAACTGGCCCAAAAAGCTGCGGCTGAAATGGCTGAACTGCCTGTATTGAGGAGGAATTTTGATGAAACTGAAACGAATGACCGCCGCATTGCTCCTGCTGGCAATGCTCCTGTCCTGCCTGCCGCTCGGCGTGCTGGCAGCGGACGCAGAGCCGGTCGAAGAGCCGGGAACCGTAGACGCTGTGCCCGTAGAGGATACCGGCACGGAAGAAATTGCAGAGGAACCTGTGGAAGAAGCCGCAATTTCGACACAGGCGGTCAATGCAAACAATTACTTCTATTTCTCCGCCGAAACAGCAAGTAAACTGCTCATTGCGCCGGTGCGGCTAGCCTTTACGGACGGCCAGACCATCCGGCAGGCGCTGAACGCCAGTAAATACAGCTTTACGACGGACGCCAGCACCGGCTTTATTTCGGCAATCGAGGGCGTCATCGGCAACTATATCTACGGCAGCACGCCAAGTGACGTTTCCATTGACAGCGCTGCCAATACCGTGACGCATTTCAGATTCAGTGAAGCTATGAACAGCACCCCGTCTTCCGGCCTGCAAACGCTGATGCAGGTCATGGCGGACTATCTGGAAGAAGATTCCGATGTGCAGAATGTCGCAGCAGACGAATATCAGACGGCGATTAACGGCTACTTGGGTGTTACCAGTGAGAACGCACAAAGCTATGCAGCTGCGATCACGGCGAAGATCAATGACTATAAAGACGGCCAGAAAACCCAGTATACCGTGACCTTCTCCGGTTATTCCGGCGATAGCTATACTGTGTCCGCCGTCAATGACTACGGAAAGCAGTTTACAGACCCCAATCATACCGGTACGCTCCAACTCCCGGCAGGCGGCTATACCTTCTATGTCCGGCAGGAGAACCGGATGGTCTCCGGCAAGATCACAGTCAGCCGAGCAATGACGGTCAGCGCCAGCCTGCCCAGCGGCGACTGGTTCAATGAGAGCAGTCTGAAAATTTCCAGCGGCTATGACGCGGATTTCGATGCAAACTGCTATGCGTATACGCTGACAGACCATACCGCGACCGTGCAGGTGCCGGACAGCTTTACGGGCCGCCTGTATCCATATTTTGAACTGAGCACTACCGGTGCAAAGGTCAAGGCAGTCTACACGGATGTAAGCGGCGCGGCCAGAGAAAAGGACATCCCGGCCAAGTCCAAGGCGACCAGCATCGACAATGCGCTCTCCCGCGGTGCGGCAGGCAGTACGGTCATTCTCCGCGCCAGCAAGACAGGTTCAGACAACTATACGCAGAGCATGGATCTGACGCTCCGGCTCGACCGTATGCCGACGCTCGGCAGTCTGCGCGTGACCAACGCCGCCGGAACGGCGCAGGCCGCGACGGAGCGCTTCTCCAGCACCAAGACGGAATATACTTATAAGATCCTCGATTCCGAAAAAACACTGAAAATTTATCCGACTGCTACGGTTTCCGGGTCTTCCATCACGGTCAACGGAAACGCGCTGGACGCAGACGGCAGCGTGACCGTAACGGTCTCCGGTGAAACGACGGTTTCAATTCAGGTTTCCTCTGGAAGCTATGCGACGACCTATACATTGACGATCCAACCGGGCCAAGGAAAGAAGGTCACGTTCAAGACTGCCAGCGATGTGACACTGACAGTCGTAAACAGGAACGGTGAAGAGCTGGCGTACACAAAAACGAATGGCAGCGGAGGTACGGTCAATTATCTCTACACGCTTGTACCGGGTGACGACTACTCGTATGTCGCAACGCAGGGCACCTATTACCATGCGAAGAAATCCTTTACGCTTGGCAGCAGCGAGGTTATTCAGGTGTCGGTCAAGCAGGAGGACTGGTTAGCGGAATTGGCGCTTGGAAACAGTGAAAGCAGCAATAGCAAGGGCGGCATTGTTCTTGATGCAGCATTCTCAAAAGCCACACATGCGTACACCGCTGTTGTTCCAGACTATTCAAGCACCGTGTATGCGTGGATTGCAAACGTGGTCGATTTGACGGATCTTTCGAAAAAATATGAGTGCTCTGTCATTTATCAGGCGCAAAGCACGGCAAGTAACGACGGGGGTTCAACAACCATAGCGTTAACGAGCAGAAAACAGACCGGTACGCAGCTGCCGCAGGTATTACTCCCAGGGAGCGCCTATGAAAATACAATTACGTTCCGAGTCACGTATGTGGACAAAGACGATGGCGTAACGTATTACACAGATTACGCAGTCGCACTTTTGAGAACGCTGAGCCTGAAAAATATGGAAGTCTCCTTCCAAGGCGCGCCCGTTACCCTGAACCGCAAAAACAGCAGTCTCGTTGGATACAGTTCCGGTGAAAATGCGTATAGCGTACTTGTACCGGCGGCAGCTTCCTCACTGGATGTCACATTCGAGCTGCATACGGATGCGCCAAGATATGGCGATACCGACAGCGGGTATGAGATTTCTGTAAATGGTGAGCGTGTGCCGTCAGGTGGGACGCTTGCCGCAAAGCTGAATGGCCGTGAGGAGCCGGAGCTTCTCACCATCGAGCTGACGAACCGCAAGAACAAGACCGCAAAGACTATCTACACCATCGAGGTTCAGAAGGCTGCTACCACAGCGGTTACCTTTGAAATGACGCCCACGAATGGGCAAATCTATATCTACGAGTGTGTCAGCGGAAACCGCAGCTGGCCCCAAACGGGGAGAACCTATGCACTCTCAGAGGGCTTTACCTACACCGCAAGCTTCACCTGTGCGGGCTATCGCGGCCAGCAGGCAGAGCTGACGCTGGAAAAGGACGAAAACGGGCAAGTTGTGCTGAAACTCGGAGAAGAAACCTTCACGGATCTTCATGCTGTCCAGATCAAACTGGACGCTGCAGAGGAAAACAAGAAAATTCAGCACAATCTGAACGCTGAATGGGCAGATTTCCGCGGCACATCCTATACCGGAGCGACCATGGGCGGCGGCATGAACAGCAACAATGGCGTTACAGACGCAAAAACGCCGGTCACAGCAGAAAATGGCATGATGTACTGGGCGGTGAAGTTGGGAGAGGGCTATTCCGACGGAGCTGTCAGCAATCCGATTTTGGTGGACGATTGCCTGATTGTCTACGCGGGCGACCATATTTACCGCGTAAATAAGGACACAGGCGCGGTGGAGGCCACAGGCCAGATGGCCGGGAAATCCAGCTTTGCCATCAATGGCCCGACCTATGCGGATGGCATTGTGCTGGTTGGCCTGTCCAATGGACGGATCCAGGCCTTCAACGCAAAAACACTGGAATCCCTGTGGCTGTACACTGACCCGCTGGGCGGCCAGCCGAACTGCCCCATTACAGTCCTGAACGGATATGCCTATACGGGATTCTGGCGCGCAGAGGAGCTTGACGCGAGCTTTGTGTGTATTTCTCTGACCGATGAAGATGTAGAAAAAACAACAGAAGCGAAATCGGCAACGTGGCGGCACGTTCAAAATGGCGGCTTCTATTGGGCCGGAGCCTATGCCTGCGATGACTTTATTATGGTCGGCACAGATGACGGCAAGGACCACTGCTCGTATCTGTATCTGTTTGACCCGCTGACCGGCGCTGTACTGGATTCCAGAAGCGGGTTCAACGGAGATATCCGCAGCACAATTTCGTACGACAAGCAGAGCAGCGCATATTATTTTACATCGAAGGGCGGCATGTTCTACCGCGTAAAAGTTGAAGTGAAGAACGACAGCTACGCCATTACAGCATGTGACGGACTGAAGCTGGACAACGGTGCAAATGATCCAGCCCTTCCGCCGATGAGCACTTCCACGCCGGTCGTCTATAATGGCCGCGCGTATATCGGTGTCAGCGGCACGGGTCAGTTTACGCCATATTCCGGCCATAACATCACGGTCATCGGCCTCGGTGACACAATGTCCATTGCGTACAGTGTGCCGACACAGGGCTATCCGCAGACCAGCGGCCTGCTTACAACAGCGTATGATAGCCATGTCTATGTTTATTTCTTTGATAACTATACGCCGGGAACGCTCCGTGTACTCAGAGATGCACCGAACCAGACGTCAGCTGATTACACCACGCAGGAGCTCTACAAGGGGTATAGCTATCAGGCACCATATGCTATTTTTACGCCTTATGGCGATCAGGCGCAGTACGCGATCTGCAGTCCCATCACTGACAGCAACGGCACGATCTACTTTAAAAATGACTCTGCTTATCTCATGGCGTTCGGCAGAAGTGTTGAAAAAATCGAGGTTACAAAGCAGCCAAACAAGGCGCAGTACGAGGTCGGCGAAACCTTTGACAAAGCCGGCATGGTCGTGACCGCGACGCTTTCGGATGGTTCGATGCGCGACGTGACCGACATGGTGTCTGCGCCGGCAGGTAAGCTTGCAGATGGCACGACGGAGCTCACGCTGGAGTTTGGCCGAGGCCAGACCATGTACCGCAATCTGCCGAATGGCAATAAGATGACTGCCGGCAATAAGATTGCTGCAATTACAACGACGGTACAGATCTCTGTAGGGGAATCGACAGATGCGGTCGAGCTTGCCGACGGTATTACCTGGAGCTTCCGCCCGGCAGCCAATACGCTTTCTATTAACGGCGAGATCCCGGAAGGGCATAAGGTCCTGATCGCCTGCTATGATGAAAACGGAATGCTGACAAAGCTGGAGGTGCTGACCATCAAGGGCAGTGTGAAGCTGCCGGACAGCGCAAGGATTCGCGTATTCTATATTGACGGAGACAGCAAGCCGCTCTGTGCCGCCGCAACGGTTCTCGAATGATAAGGAGATGCAGCGCATGAAACGATCTGGTCCTAAATTACTTTGTATCCTGCTCCTGCTGTCGCTGCTGCTCTCCCTGACTGCCTGCGGCAAACAGGCCAACCAGCTTGAAAAAACGGCCGGCTATCTGCAAGCGCAGATCGCCGCGCCGGGGACAGGCTCTGTTGGCGGAGACTGGCTGATTTTCGGGCTGGCACGCTCCGGGGTGAAGGTCCCGCAGAAATACTTTGACGCCTATTACGAGAATGTGGAAGCGGCAGTCCGGGAGAAGAACGGAGTGCTGAGTGACCGAAAATACACCGAATATTCCCGCACGGTACTGGCGCTGACGGCTATCGGGAAAAATCCCGTCGATGTGGCCGGATTTGACCTTTTGAAACCGCTTGCCGACTTTGAACAGGTCACCAAGCAGGGCATCAACGGCACGATTTTCGCGCTGCTGGCGATGGACAGCGGAAAGTATGAGATCCCTGAAAATCCGGATGCCGCCGTGCAGTCGACACGGCAGATGTATGTGGACGAACTGCTTGCGCGGGAGCTGCCGGACGGCGGCTGGACACTGACCGGTGGGGAGCCGGACGTGGATATTACGGCAATGACGTTACAGGCGCTTGCCAAATACCGCGACCAGGCGGACGTGACGGCAGCCGTGGAGCGCGGTCTTGCAGTCCTTTCCTCCTTGCAGGAGCCGGACGGCGGGTATGTCTCGTGGGGGTCCAGCAACAGCGAATCCGTAGCGCAGGTACTCGTCGCGCTGACGGAGCTCGGCGTTCCGCTGGATGACGAACGCTTCACGAAGAACGGCATCACCGTCGAGGACGCGCTTCTGCGCTTCGCGCAGGAAAACGGCGCGTTCGTGCATGTGCGTGACGGCAGCGGCGGCGATGACGAGATGGCGACCGAGCAGGCTTTTTACGCGCTGGCCGCCATCCATCGCGCCGAGACGGGCGAAACCACACTCTATGACATGACGGATGTGATGCAATGAAGCAGTTTTACAGACTGGCTGCGCTCCTTCTGGCGCTTTTGCTCCTCTGCGGCTGCGCGGCGGGAAACGGCTACGGCAAGCCCGAACGAAAGGAGGGTCAGGATCAGTACCTGACCGACCCCGTTCCGGAGGGCAAGCCGCAGCCCGTCGAACCGCAGGACGTGACGGTCGGTGAAACGGAATACACCTGCACGATCTCTATCTCCTGTGCGTCAATTCTGGAGCACATGAGCCTGTGCGACAAGGAAAAGGCCGAACTGGTGCCGGAGGACGGCTGGCTGTTAAAGCCCGTGGAGGTCACGTTTCAGCAGGGCCAGAGCGTCTTTGACGTGCTCCAGCAGGTCTGCCGGGAAAACAAGCTCCATATGGAGTTTTCCATGACGCCAATCTACAACTCCGCCTACATCGAGGGCATTGGAAACCTCTACGAATTTGACTGCGGGGAAACGTCCGGCTGGATGTACAAGGTCAACGACTGGTTCCCCAACTACGGGTGCAGCCGCTACCAGCTTCAAAACGGCGACGTCGTAGAGTGGGAATACACCTGCGAACTGGGCAAGGATATCGGCGGCGGCTACGCGGCAGGCGGTGAAGCATGAAAAACAGAGATACCTTTTCTAGCTACCATCCAACAGTCAATTTTCTGTGTTTTGCGTTGGTGCTGCTCTTTTCCATGTGCCTCATGCACCCAGTCTATCTGGCAATCTCGCTGACCGGAGCACTGGCATATGACATTTATTTAAAAGGCCGGAAGGCCGTGCGCTTCGCTGTCATGGGCTTACTGCCCATGGCAGTGCTTGCAGCGCTGGTCAATCCGGCCTTTAACCATGAGGGCGCGACGATCTTGACGTATCTGCCCTCCGGGAACCCGCTGACGCTGGAATCCATGCTTTACGGCATAGCGGCTGCGGTCATGCTGGCAAGCGTTGTATTGTGGTTTTCCAGCTACAATGAAATTATGACCTCGGACAAGTTTGTGTACCTGTTCGGGCGCGTGATTCCGGCGCTGTCGCTTGTTCTGTCCATGGCGCTGCGCTTTATCCCGAAGTTCAAGGCGCAGATGCAGACAGTCAGTGAAGCGCAAGCCTGCATCGGCAGAGATACGAAAAACGGCAGCGTATTCCAAAGAGTTGGGAACGCCGTCAAAATCTTCTCCATCATGGTCACATGGAGCTTGGAAAATGCAATTGAAACGGCGGATTCCATGCGCTCCCGCGGCTACGGATTGCCCGGACGCACGGCGTTTTCGATCTATCGTTTTGACGACCGGGACAAAGCCGCGCTTGCGTGGCTGGTTTTCTGCGGGGCGTATCTCGTTTCCGGCTGGATGGCGGGTGGGACGTACTTCCGGTATTATCCGACGGTAAAAGGCGCCGCATGGACGCCCATGACGGCGAGTTTTATGCTCGTGTATCTCGCGCTGGTGCTGACGCCGGTGATTCTCGACCGAAGGGAGGACAGGCAGTGGAACTCTTTGCAATCAAACATCTGAATTTTGCGTATCCCGAACAGGAACAGAACGCGATCTCCGATTTCTCGCTGTCCGTCCGGCCGGGAGAATTTCTGGTGCTCTGCGGCCCGTCCGGGTGCGGGAAATCGACGCTTTTGCGGCAGCTGAAAACCGTGCTTGCACCGCATGGACGAAGGAGCGGCCAGATCCTGTTTGACGGAAAGAATCTCGATGAAATGCCCCAGCGCGAACAGGCCAAGAAAATCGGCTTCGTGCAGCAAAGCCCGGAAAATCAGATCGTCACGGATAAGGTCTGGCACGAGCTGGCGTTCGGGCTGGAATCGCTCGGCTATGACACGCCGACGATCCGCCGCAGAGTGGCGGAAATGGCAAGCTTTTTCGGCATTCAGGACTGGTTCTACAAGCCGGTCACGGAGCTGTCTGGCGGACAGAAGCAGCTGCTGAATCTTGCGTCCGTGATGGTCTTGCAGCCGAAGGTTCTGATTCTCGACGAACCAACGAGCCAGCTTGACCCGATTGCGGCGTCGGATTTTTTGGCTACCCTTGGCAAGATCAACCGGGAGCTTGGCACGACGATCATTCTGACGGAGCATCGTTTGGAAGAAGCGTTCGGTTTTGCTTCGCGCGTCGCGGTCATGGACGGCGGCAGACTGCTTTGCAGCGGAACGCCCGCCGAGGTGGGCGCGGAATTAAAGTCCAGCGGAAACGCGATGTTTTTGGCCATGCCCACCGCTATGCGCATCTGGGCGGCGACGGATTCCACGGCGTCCTGCCCCATCTCCGTCTGCGACGGGCGGAACTGGCTGCTGGATTACGCAAAAACGCACGAGTTGAAGCCGATTCCAGAGGAAACAAAATATGTGCCGGACACGGAAACTGTCGTGTCGGCGCGGGAACTCTGGTTCAAATATGACAAGGATTTGCCGGATGTGGTAAAAGGTCTGTCGCTGGAGCTGCGAAAGGGCGAATTTCTCGCCCTGCTCGGCGGCAACGGCACGGGCAAGACCACCACGCTCAAGCTGCTGGCAAGCCTGAAAAAAGCGTATCGCGGGGAATTAAATATAACCGGCACTGTCGGAATGCTGCCGCAGAACCCGCAGACGCTGTTTGTGAAAGCCACGGTGCGCGAGGACTTATTGGAGATTTTACCAAAATCCGAACGGAAAACCGAGCGGCTTGCACAAGTCGTTTCGCTCTGCAAGCTGTCGGAATTGCTTGACCGCCATCCCTATGATTTATCTGGCGGCGAACAGCAGCGCGCAGCGCTGGCAAAAATTCTGCTTCTGAATCCGGACATTTTACTTCTTGACGAGCCGACGAAGGGATTGGACGCGGAATTCAAGCAGACGTTTGGGCAGATTTTAAGGACGCTGCAAGCGTCTGGCGTGGCAATTTTCATGGTCAGCCATGACATCGAATTCTGCGCGAAGTATGCGGACAGGTGTGCCCTGTTTTTTGACGGCAATATCGTCACCGAGGCTGCGCCGCGCGTGTTTTTCAGCGGCAACAGCTTCTACACGACCTCCGCGAACCGCATTGCGCGCGATGTGCTGCCGGAAGCCGTTACGCCCGAAGACGTAATCGCGGCCTGCGGCGGCGCGGTCGAGCCGGAACCGGCGCTGCCGGAGTACCAGCGCATTCCGCCTGCGCCGGAGAAGGAATCCCAAGCACTGAAAAAACTCCCGGTCTGGCGCAAGGCGCTTGCCGCCGTATCCGGTATCGCGTCGCTGGCGCTGATCGTGCAGGCCATTGGCGTGACAGACCTCACAAAGCTTGTTGACGCGGGCGGGCTGACAGGTCTTGCTGGTGACCAGCTCAGACTCTACGGCATTCTGCTTCTCTCGCTGCTCGTGTTCGCGCTGTCCATTGGACGAAAAGCGGACAGGCCGGATTATCTGATTCAAACGCCTGTTGAAAAACGAAAGCTGAAAAAGCGGACAATCATCGCAACGCTTTTGATCCTCCTGCTCATTCCGCTGACGCTGTTCGTCGGCGTGTACTGCTTCGGCGGGAAGCGGTACTATTTCATTTCGCTGCTCATTCTGCTCGAATGTATGCTGCCGTTTTTCCTGATTTTCGAGGGCAGGAAGCCGCAGGCGCGCGAGCTGGTGCTCATTGCCGTTCTGGTCGCGCTGAACGTTGCAGGCCGCGCTGTCTTCTTCATGCTGCCGGAGTTCAAGCCGGTCGTGGCGATGACGATCCTTGCGGGTGTTGCCTTCGGCGGAGAAACGGGATTCTTAGTCGGCGCGATGACCATGCTTGTCTCGAATATGCTGTTCTCCCAAGGGCCGTGGACGCCGTGGCAGATGTTCGCGATGGGTATCATCGGCTGGCTGGCTGGCATTTTGTACCGCAAGGGCGTTCTGCGGCGTGGCCGACTCAGCCTTTGTATCTTCGGTGTGATCGCGTCCACGATCATCTACGGCGGCATTATGAATCCCGCGTCGGCGCTCATGTGGTCGCAGACGGTCAACTGGAAGATCATCATAAGCTATTACATCACCGGCATCCCGGTCGATCTGGTGCGCGCGGCCGCCACGTTCTTTTTCCTGTGGCTCGGCGCGGAACCGATGCTGGAAAAGCTGGACAGGATCAAAGTTAAATACGGATTGGTGTACTGATAATTCAAATAATCTATAACATCCGACTATTTTGCTGTGGGCCTTTATTGCAAACAGACGCGAGGCTGGCGGTTTCCCACTCCTCTGCTAAAGCCACAGCATTTTTCATGGAATCGTTCCCGTTGATCGAGTTCGTACTTCCCACCCATGCAGGATGAATATTGACAGTCACCGGATATCGTGCTACCATACAGATGTAATTGAGTTTTGCGCCCGTCTGAATGACAACGCGATTTTTCGCATTGCGCACGAGAATCAGGTTTGTATGTTATGCCAGCAATTTGCTTCGCCCTTATCCGGGCGAAGGGGTTGCTGGCATTTTTTATATAGATAATATGGCCAATGGCAGAAAGGATGAAGCAATGACAGAATACGGCCCCCAATTTAGGACGAGCAGTTTGCTTTCCAGTAAGGAAAGGAATTGCGGCAGTGAACAAGGATATCATGTGAGTAGACTGACAGTGCGCAGCAGAATGCGCTGTCGGTCTTTTTATTTCAGAAAGAGGTACAAACATGAATTTAGTAGAAAAAATCAATCAGGTCGAAATCAAGGCAGATACACGCATTTCAGGAGCCGACAGAGCCTTTTGCGAACGCCAGCAGCGCGCCTATGATGCAGCACGGGAGGCGTTGAAGGAACTGGATTTTACATGGACAGACTGCATCTCACAGCAGAAAATGATTCTGGATGGTGAGCAGGCATATACATACTATTTGGGAAACGACCGCAATCTGAAGCTAGCCTGCTTTCGGGATGAACTGGAACGTTTACATGAACACTTCATCAACAGATTGACATCATATTTTGCACGTACATATAGTGTCGATCTTTCCGCGCAAAGCATCACAGAGCGATTACTGCCATCTAACAACAGCAAAGGTATCTTTGAACGGGAAAAAGCAGAAGAAGCAGAGGCTGCATACCATAACGCCATGCGTGAGCTTGCGCTGCGCTACACCGACGTGCTGGATCAGATCTTCATTCAGCTTGGTGGACGCAGTTTTCAGGAAAAAGCGTTTTGGGAACTGCAGCAGCGCTGCTGCAGCGCAGTATGGAACACATACAAAAACGAACCGCAGTATGTTCAGCAAAAGGATATCATTCATTTTTATTGTCACTTCTGCAGCTGTGACGCAGATTGGACACCGCCGCGCTGGAGTATGACTGACCGCGCAAAGAATGTTTTGTGGGGTGTCGTCCATTTTGAAACCGGAAGCTATACAACGGTGCCTGCCGTACTTTCTGATTTTTTCTCTTATCGGGATGTAAGGCAAGCCTGCACAGACTTCCACGGATACAGTAAACTCCGGCAGATTCGCCTGTTCAAAAACGGAAGAATGGATATCCGGTTCGCAAGCAGCGCGTTGGCAGAACAGTTTATTGACATTTACTTGAGCGCTGCATATTCGTGAGGTGCGGAATATGAAATATCCTTTAACAACAGAACCGATTCCACAGTCCGCGCGCAAGCAGATCAATGAAAAGCTGCTGTATCTGATCGATAATGATGCCTGCGCGACATATGACGTATCCAAAGCCGACGTGTTTCAGGCGTATACCGGACGTGGCGGCTTGCATGGACTGCGGCGCAGCGATTATAACAGCTATGCGGCATACAGCGAAGCAAAAAAGGAAGCAGAAAATGGGCAGGTGTTTACACCTGCGCGTCTGTGCCAGTTTGTTGTGGATTGCCTGCACATCGGGCAGGACGATCTGGTTGCAGATCTGACCTGTGGGATGGGGACATTTTTTAACTTTCTTCCGAATGAACGCAATGCTTACGGGTGTGAACTGGATATAGACGCCTATAAGGTGGCGTCGTTTCTGTTCCCACAGGCACATCTGGAAAATAAGGATATCCGCCGCTATGCGCCGGGCGTGCAGTTTGATTATATCCTTGGTAATCCACCGTATAATCTGCGCTGGTGGGTAGAAGAAGGGAAAAACTGCCTTTCGCAGTTTTACTACTGTATCAAGGCTGCAGAGCTTCTCAAGCCGCTCGGTATTCTTGCAATCATCATACCAGCATCATTCTTGAGCGATACGTTTTCTGATGGCGCAATGATCTCGGCGATGGAGAATGCGTTCAGTTTCCTTGGGCAAGCCGTTCTGCCAGAAGACGCATTTCGGGATATGGGTGTCGCACAATTTCCGGTCAAGCTGCAATTCTGGCAGAAACGCAGCCAGACCATGCCGGAGGTACACCGTTATCAAATGGAAAGTATGGATTTATCCGATGGATTCTCTGCGGAACAGGCGCTGCAGATCTACAGCGAAATGATCCAACCGGCGCAGGAACTGCTGAAGGAGAACCGTGCGAAGATCCTGCGAGAGCTTGCGCAGCGCAGAGATACGTCTGAGCAATTCTTATATCAGGTTCAGAAAATGCTCTATCAGATCAAGGCGCATCCGCGGATACGGGATTCTTACGCAAGCTGCATGGAATATGTACGCCGCTTTTATACAGAAACGCAGCCGAGCAATATGGATTATAAGGAATGGTGCCAGAAACGTTTGACTGAAGCCAAGGTGCTGGCATATCTGCGCAGAGTGCTGAAAAAACAGAATGCGCGGCCAGGTGAAGATGTGATCCGATTGATAAAGCGTGACGGCTGCTTTGCATATAAGGCTTATAGCGCAGCAGCGCGGCGGCAAATGCGTGAGAACCAGCGAGAGGCATTACCAATCTATCAGGCGGTAATATCCGGCAGCACAGATTTGACGCCAGAGTATGCGCGGCTGATCCGAAGAAAGCATAGAGCATATTTGAATCAGAGCCAGAAGTTTTCAGAGATGCAGCAGGATACGGACATTGCAGAATGGCTGGAGGATTTTCAGCTTTGGGATCAGGAGAATTGTGAACTGATCTGCTTGAATGAGAATCAGCGCCGGGATCTGAATTTGGTGTTGCAAAAACGGTATGCACTTTTACAGTGGGAACAGGGCAGCGGAAAAACGCTTGCCGGAATTGCGGTAGGGCTATACCGAATGCAGCGACAGCACCTATATTGCACATGGGTCGTATCCTCGGCCATCTCGATTCGCAACAACTGGGACGGCGTACTTACCAACTACGACTTGCCATATGTATTTGTAGAGCAGCTGCGTGATTTGGAGCGGATTCATCGGGGCGATTTTGTCCTAATCACAACAAATGCACTTGTAAAATACAAACGGCAAATCAAGCGCTGGATGCGGATACACGGGCATAAAGCAAATCTTGTGCTGGATGAAAGCGATGAGATCACAAACCCGTCAAGCGCCCGTACAAAGGCAGTGCTGTCCTGTTTCCGCCGATGCCGGGCAAAGCTGCTTACGACGGGAACGAGTACGCGGAACAATATTGTGGAATTTGCGCCGCAGCTGGAGCTGCTTTACAACAACTCGTTCAATATGATTTCATGGGTGCCTTACATATACAGCACCGAACGAGACGGCGATATGACGACAAAGAGCAATCCGTATTATGGCGCACCAATTCCAGCGTACCGAAAGGGCTATGCACTGTTCTCTGCGTCTCACCTGCCGGAGAAAATCACGGTGTTCGGCGTCGGGCAGTGGACGCAGGATATCTACAATGCAGAGGTGCTGCGTGACATTCTGGACAAAACGGTTATTACCCGTTCCTTTAGGGAGATCGTTGGACGAGAGATCCGGCGACTCCATCAGGTTCCGATTTCGTTTACCGAAGCAGAGCGGGCTGTATGCAAAAAGGCAATCGAAGAATTCAATCAGTTGCGGGCAAACTATTTTGCGACGACGGGAAATTCCAGAAAAGACGCGATGATGCGGCTGATTCAGCAAATTACGCTCCTACTTCGGATCAGCGCTGCGCCCAATACGCTGATAGAGTACACGGGCGATCTGCCCGGAAAGCTGAGAAAAACCACCGAAATGATTGCACGATGGGATCAGGAGATCGTCGCGGTCGGTGTGCGCCATGCGGTAATTCTGAACGCTTACGCGGATGCAATCCGAAAAGCCATGCCGGAGCGCCCCTTGTTTCTGGTAACAGGCGCGACGACAAGCTTTGCCAAACGGCGTGCGCTGCGAAAAACGCTCCGGGAGAGCAAAAACGGAATCCTGCTTTGCACACAGCAGAGCCTTCCAAGCTCTGTCAACTTCGAGTTTGTGAATAAGATCATCATTCCGGAGCTGCATTATAACAATGCGCAGATGAGCCAGTTCTATATGCGATTCGTTCGCTATACCTCGACCGAATGGAAGGACATCTACTTTTTGACCTATGAAGACAGCATCGAGGCCAACCTGATGCAAATGGTGTTGGCAAAGGAGCGGATCAATCTGTTCATGAAAGGTGCAGACACGGATCTGGACGAGGTTTACAAAAAATTTGGAGTCGATTACAATTTGCAGGCGCAGCTTCTCAGCCGTGAAGCAGATGCGGACGGCCGGATGCGGATTCGCTGGGGGCAGCAGCAAATTGCCTAAGCGCTTTTTACAATACTGGCATTCAAAAAATGTGCAGTTCTCAAACGAGGACTGCACATTTCGTATGTAAGCGTGCCAGAATAGAATCTTTCTCAGCGCATAGAAAAAATTTGCCGATAAGAACGAATAAAATCAGGTCTGTCAATAGAAAAAGCCGCCTGGTTTCTCATGGAAACCAAGCGGCTGTGTTAGAATATTTGCTTTTAAGGAATGAAATCAGATCATCCACACAGGGACGATATATGTGCTGCTGTCGATTGCGCTTAATGTCTCCCGAAGGCAGATGATTGCGCCTGTGCCTCTCGGCACGGAGGCCTTATCCAGCAGTTTGAAAGCGCCCGTAATCTGTGTGGGCGGATTGATGCTTTTTTTGATCTCTATGGGATGAAGTTGTCCGTCGCTCTCCATAATCAGATCGATCTCATTGCTGTTCTTGTCCCGGTAATAATGCAGCAGACAGTCCCTGGCGTTGTTGCTGTAGGTTTTTCTGATTTCCGACACAACATAGTTCTCCAGAATCGCTCCGTTGATTGCCCCGTTCATCAGAATTTCAGGGTTTGAGTACCGAGTCAGGTAGCAGACCAGCCCTGTATCGAAGAAATACATCTTCGGGGTTTTGATCGTCCGCTTCAGAAGATTGTTGGAGTAGGGGTGCAGGAAGAATACAATACCGGATTTTTCAAGTTCCTTCATCCAGCGTTTTGCGGTATCGTCACTGACGCCCACATCCCCGGCGATGTCATGCAGGTTCAGCATCTGGCCGCTTCTGCAGGCGGCAGCACGGATGAAATCGGCAAACATCACCTTATCCACGCCGGGAATATCGGTGGACACATCCCGGTCGATATAGGTCTGAATATAGCTGCTGTAAAACACATCCCGGTCTTTATACTTGCCGCTCCTGTGGCCGGGGAGTGCGCCGTCCCAAATCCTCTGATAGATCTCATTCGGTGTGGCAGGGGAAAGCAACGCCTTGCGCTTCTGCAATTCGTCAAGCTCCAACGAAAAGGGTGAAACCTCCACCGCGCCGCAAAGCTCCGACTGTGACAGTGCCGACATATGAAGAATGGCGGTTCTTCCGGCCAGCGACTCCTGTGCCAGCTCCATCAGGCGATACGCCTGAGAGCCGGTCAGCCAGTAGGAGCCGGGTGCAGCGCCGTTATCCACGGCGATCTTGATATATGAAAACAGCTCCGGTGCATACTGAACCTCATCGATGAGAACCGGCGCGGGATGCAGCTTCAAAAACATGGCAGGATCGGTTTTGGCAAGTCTGCGCTCCTCCAAATCGTCCAGCGAAACCTCGGCTCGTGCCGTACCCTCCATCAGATGCCGCAGCATGGTGGATTTCCCGACCTGACGCGGACCGGTCAGCAGCACACAGGCGTATTCCTCATTGATTGCAACAAACTTCTTTTCAAGCTGTCTCTCGATATACATTGCTCCACCTCCTTTGGGCCAAAATACGATGCGCCTATATTTTAGCCCAAACGCAGTGGGAAGTCAATAGATTTAAGGCTAAAATACGATACACTTATATTTTAGCCTACGCAGGCAGCGATTATGCGTGTCCGCAAAACAGGCCTTAACCTTGTCCTCACAGAATAAAGCACACCTGCCTTTCGATTACAGTCTAACAGAACCAAAAGGCAGGTGCGAGTGTACAAATTTCCGAATCGCGCAGCCAGTGCGATGGATTGCGAGTTATAGATCTGTGACTTGCTTTCACTTCTACAGGAATAATCTGTTCGCCTGTATACCCTGCTCTGCGTTTGGCCGCTTTTCAATACAGCGTCCACCAGTAGTCAAATAAGCGGCGATAAAAATTTCCTTTTGCCGGAGCGTTCCGGCAGCTGCGGATCCGTCGGCTGGTTTCTCGCTTGATCCATCTTTGACAGTTGCTGTTCTTGGGATATTTGATGTACTTGCCTGTGTGCAGCAGCGTCTTGCCGTCAAAGCCCCAGTCGATATATCCGCGATGCGGAGCATAGCCGCCATAGTTTATAATGTGCAGCAGCCTGTCGCTTTTTTGAATATCTCGAACGCGGCGCAGTCTGCGACGGCCTTTGCTTCGCAGATGCGCTTCGGATAATTCATTCTCCGTGAGCTTGGCAATCTTCTCGTTTAATGCGGTTTCGGTCATAAGTCCTCCCACTCGGCACGGCACGTGTCACGGGCGATATCCCGTACCAACTCCCGCGCCGCTTGCTGTGAAATTCCTTCTGCGCCCGCTTGCTCTGCTTCTTCAGCGGTACTATATTGACCATCATTCATCCACCTCTATTTTACAATTAAATTACAAAGTGCATTTTCATCTTGCATCCGGCTGCCATCTCTGATATTTTGTAATACCACGATCTTAAAGGAGGCAAGCAAAATGGGCATGAAAGCATACCCCGTGATTGATCCCGTTGCGACGGGAACCAACATCCGCCGTCTGCGCATGGAGCGCGGCTTGACCGTCCGGGAGCTGCAAAGCTACTTCGGCTTTGAAGAACCCCGCGCGATCTACAAGTGGCAGAAAGGTGAGAGCCTGCCCACGGTGGATAATCTCTATGCGCTCGGAGCGCTCTTTGAGGTTCCGATGGATCAGATTCTGGTTCCTGTTATAAAACTGCATATCGTCAATGAGCAGCAGGCCGAGCCCTGCTGCTCACATCATTTTCTCTCCGGCTATTTTGGATACGGCAAGCGTCCGATGCAGCTTCTACCATTTGCTCCGTCTGCATTGCCTGCTGCGTGACAGGTCACGCATTCAGCTTCGCACACGGAAAAAGATCAGCATTTGATCGTGATTGATCTTGTAATCAGCGAGTAGGCTTGCTTGCCTTACATATGGAGATGTCAGTTTGGATGCAGGAAAGCGTGTGATATGGAAAAGGCGGTTCTGACGGAAGAACGTCTGGCGATGATGGAGAAGTGGAACGCTTCTTTTCTTCATGCTTTGAAAGCTCGTAGGGTGAGCCGAACCAGAATATCTTTATAATAAAATGTGCAGCGTTATCGTTCATCTGCACCTGAACCGGTATCCGCGTTCTCTTGGCTTGCCGCATCCAAAATAGCCGGGCCGTGTCGGGGCATTATGCCCCGACATTTTCTGTGTACGTCTCGAATGCTTCGGCAAAGCTGGCGTTCACATCGAAAGGCGGCGCGTAGTCCACCTTTGACGTGACAAGGCACAGGTCGATTTTGGTGGAGGTTTCGTCTGCCTTCTGATTCAGCCTTCCGAGCGCAGCGCGGATGACCTTGCGGTCATAGTTGATCGTCGTCACCCGACGCACATCGCAGCGGTAGGAGATCTGGTTGCCCTCAGCGTTGAACCGATAGCCGGTGCCGCCGCCCGTAATCGTCTGCTCGGAGTTGCGCAGATCATTCATCCGTTTGAATGTGCGGGCGATGCTCTGCCGCGTCGCATTGAGGCTGACCGCGCTGTCCATGTCGATGTCCAGTTCGGATTTTGTCTTACGGATGGCGGCAAACAGCTTGCCTTTCTCGTCCAGCAAGTACAGGAGGAAACGAGCAATGTCCGTGATCTGCTCGTAATACTCTGTTTCCGGCACCGCAAGAACGGTTTCGTCCTCCGCTTCCGTCATGACCTTGTGCCGCAGATAAGTGTTTTCGACCCGTGTGACATTGGTGTCGCGGTCGAGGATGCTCTGTGCATCATCCATGAAGGACTGGAGCTTGTTCTGGTAGCGGAATGCTTCTTTCAGATTCATAGTTTCTTCACCTCTGGCTCGAAAATTTGTTTCTGTCTGTATTTTAACTGCCAGATTTGAAAAAGTCATGGAACTTGTGGTTCACCTTGTTTGAGCGATTTGAAGTCCAATTCTGCGGCTATCTTCTTCGCGTTATCAGAAAAAACGACAATGTACAATAAGCTGCGCAAAAAGGAGAACGCATAAAAGAAGACATAGCTTGCGGGCTCTGGCAGAATGAAGTCACAAGACATCATTCTAAAAGGAGACAGCAAACTATGTCCGAGAAGATTGTAGAATTCAACGTGGAAATTATCAGGGGTCAGATCAAGGAACTGGTTCGCGGCAGCGTAGAAGAAACGCAGAACGAACTGCTGGAGAAAGAGATGGAGTTACTGGCGCAGGCCGTGTGCTGCGAGTGCAGCGAAATCCACCAGAGCTACCGCAGCGGGCGCTATGACTGGCTGCTTCACCACAACCTCCGGCGACGTCACGCTCCATAGCTGCGGCTCAGGGACGTGTCCTTCAAAACAGCTATCACAAGGTATTGCAGTCAGTGGTGAGAACGGAGCAGCGCTGTTGTTTTGAGATTGACACTCATCAGGTCGCGCTGGGCCTCTCTGGACATCTGACAGGTTGGTATCAGGAACGTCAGCGCTTTTTGGATCTGCTTGAGATCAGCGGCAGATACCCGGCCTGCGTGCAGATGCTCCAGCACATGAATATAGGAATCCTTCAGCGCGGCGGATACGGCCGGACGAAGAAAGTAGTTGGAAATCAGGCCGCCAATCAAGGCGGCTTCGTTATCAGTGTACTGCATGATGCTCCTCCTTTGGTCGTTGGCGTCAAACAAACGGGAGTATGATACCACAAGATGCTGTGGCTGGCTATGCGCGAAGTGACGAAATATACGATAAAAATTTGGTGTAATTCAGACTTGACATCTGCTGAGGGCATAGAAAAGCCGTGCGGTTCGATTGAAACCGCACGGCTGCTGCTTTTCTATACCACTTTATGATGTGGGATTAAATCAGTTTCTCATATTGTCTTGCGCCATAGAAAAAGTGCAGGACATATACGCATTGCGTCTGCTCATCGACACGGTAAAGCATCACATAATTTTTAATCACAACCTTGTGATACCCCATACGATGCAGCCGGAGATTGTGGGAGAGTTCATACATATACGGCGTGTGCTTCAGCGCTTCATACACAGATAAGACTTCCTCAACAAATGCGGTCGCCGCTGTTGGATTCTGAAGCTGAACAGACAGGTATTCAAGAATATCGGAAAGCTCCCGGTCAGCACGATCAGTGATCGTGATATTATACATGGTACTTTTCCCGCAGCTTTTGCAGCGCAGCAACGCCATCTTTTGTCTTCCCGTTTTTCACTTCTTCTTCTGCGATAGCCAGCTTTTCATACAGCTCCAGCATCATGAGTTTCTCTTCATAGGCTTTCATGCTCATCAGAACCATATCGCCGTAGCCGTTTTTTGTTACATAGATCGGTTCTGTTGATTCATTGCACATCTGCGAAATGGCAGCTGTATTTTTTAGGTCACGGATCGGAATAATACGCGGCATTGCAATCGCCTCCTCGTGGCTTAATCATACCACAATTATGTGCCGGATGCAAGAAAACATTCTGGCTGAGGATATGAGATTGGAATGGTGGAGTGTATGGTGTGCAGCGAACCGAATCTATAATCGTCTATTCCATGCCAAAGATATGATACATATAATTCTTTCGGGCATCTGCAAAATGGTAGATATAAACCGTATCCATCGCGATTTTGTAGATGCAGACGTATTGGCCGATGAACAATGCTCTGAAACCGTGCTTGCCCATCAGCATATCGTATTTGAGTACGCCCAGCTCCAGAAACTCTGCAAGCTGCTGCGTAGCATGAAGGACTTTATCCGCAAACTTTTTCGCGTAAGGCGCACCGACTTCGGTTTTGTAGTATTTCAGAAAGGCCAGAAACTCATGCACCTTGTTAAGCCATTCAACTCTCGCGAAGAATGTCCTCCACGTCGGCACGCAGTTCGCTTGCGGAATATGTTCTTGCGCCGGCGAGTTTATTTTGCTCCCTGCGCAGCATTTCCGCAAAGAGCTCCAGTTCTGCCTGACGTTTTTCCCAAAGCTCGATTGGCAGGAACACCATTTCGCCGTCGCCGTTGCGCGTCAGATAGATCGGCTCCTGCTTTTCTGTCGAGAGCTTCACCATGCCATCGTAGTCATTCCGAAGGGCCGTCGCAGATCGAATCATCATATAGCATCCCTCCAAGTATTTATTCTGTTTTAATTATAGACGAATTATACACTTTCGTCAAGGCACTGCAAAACCCTATCCGGGCTCCAGCATCATTCCAGCAGCTTTGTGTAATTCCGGCGAGCATAAACCACTCTGGCAATCGTCACACGCTTTTCTGTCTCGGACACCCAGTAGAGCATCATATAGTTCTCAACGAACAGCTTCCGATACTCATGCTTTAACGGGCGCAGCGGCGTATAGGCAGGCTGCACATACGGGAAATCCCGCAAACTTTCTCCGGTCTCAGCCAGCTGATCCGCGATGTGTTCCGCCGCAGTTGGGTTGTTCAAATTCCGTGCAATATACACAACGATCTCTACCATGTCCTGCACAGCAAGCGGCAAATACTCAACGTTATACAACCTTCGATTCTCCAATGGCGTCCTTCATCGCCTTCAGAACATCCTTGGAGGAATAACGTTCGCTGGACAGTTCTGCTTCACGCTCGGCAGCCTGCATCTTGAAGTAGACTTCACTTTCAAATTGCAGATTCTCAAACGCTTCCATGCTCAGAACGACCATATCGCCGTATCCGTTCTTCGTCAGAAACACCGGCTGCGCGGTTTCGTGGACGGTTTTGGAGATCTCCGCAAAGTTGTTTCTCAGGTCGGAAACCGGACGGATCATGTTCATCGTATCATCCTCCTTGTATCGTTTGCAGTTTAGCATAATTACGCTAAAACTTCAAGTCCTCGTCTATCGGTATATGTTGCCTCTATTATCCCGCACAGTATCCAGATCTTCTGTGTCCATCTTGCAGCTATCCAACGCTGCGAACCTTGCAGCATCCCGTGCACTCCGATGCGTCTGAGACCTTCCAGTAGACCTCGTGCATGCAGCGTGCCAGCATCGAGGCTCCATGTGATCTCGACCGTCACCAACCTCCCTTTGTTTTCCCGCGGAGTAGGCAGAGGGATGCGCAGCCAAACGTGCTCCTCGATGAGCTTGCAGAGGAACTTGTGTGCGTTCTGCGCGGGAGTATGCATCCTGAACTCGAAATCAAAATCCAGATACGCATATGCTTGAGTCTCTCGGTTGTAAGTGGGTCTGTATTTGTAAGTCATCTCAATAACCTCGAATATTTCGAATATTATTGCAAACGCACATAATATGTGCTAGTATTGTAGTGCAAAGGAGCTGATGCTATGGATACCAATATGACGTTTCGGATGGACGCGGATGTAAAAGCCCAGATGGCTGCAATCTGCTCCCAGCTCGGCATGACAACCTCAACGGCGTTTAATATTTTTGCGAACGCATTTGTCCGCATGAAGGGCATGCCCTTCCCCGTTGCAATCCAGGAGCCAGTCCAGTCTGTATCGCGAGCGAAGATGCTAGCTGATGCGGATCAGATACTCTCGGACTTCGCAGCAGACTATGAGGAGATGGCTAAATGATATGGATAACCGCTGACGATGTCATTGCGTTGCACAGCAGGGTCATCCAGACTTCCGGAGGCATTGATGGGCTCTGCGACCGTGCTGGCCTCGAAGCTGCAATCGCTGCTCCACTACAGGCATTTGGAGGGCAAGACCTGTTCCCGTCCATGCTTGAGAAAATCGCACGACTTGGCTACGGCCTCGCTGCTAATCACGCTTTCATTGACGGCAACAAGCGCATCGGCGCCATGATGACGCAGCTGCTGCTGAAATGGAACGGCTTCCAGTTGAAACTGCAGACTGGTGAGCTCTCGGAGATGTTTATCGCCATTGCAGATGGTCGCGCAGATGAGGAGGCACTATTGCTGTGGTTGCAGAAGCATATTGATTAAGGCGCAAGGGGGCTTTCCCCTTGCGCTATTTTTTAGTCCTCCATAGCGGCGTATGCAGCATATCATACCGAATATGGGCATCTTGACAGGCGTGGCGAACAAACTCAGCCTGCTGCATGCCCACGGCGTTTCAAAGCCAAGATCACAGAATACGACAAGATCATATGCGGGAACCAACGGATATGAATGGGTGAGTCCCTGTTGCGCTGCGTTTGCGTTTTCGCAGGGTACCAAAGCAAGTACGGTAGAGTGCATACCAGCTCCAAACGAGAGCATTTTCATAGCAACAAGCACAGCATAGCGGCGCTGCGCATGATGAAGAAAACGCACACAAATATGTTCATGCTGCGTCCAACGCCTCTTTTGACTGGACACACTCGACAGAAAAAGGAACGCGGGAAAAGGATGGAGCATTCTCCGCCATGTACTTCTGCGCGGCCCTTTCCGTTCTGAATTTCCGCACGGTTGCAACCGTCGGATCAGCGGTGCGGATGGTCATGACGCCGTGCCGCGTCCGCTTTACAAAGTATCCGCTCCACGCTCTCAGAACATAGAATTGCTTCAACTTATCAAATTTTGACTGCTTTCTGACACGCGGCGGATGGTAGAAGCTGCGGCAGGAATCAAAACGGATGTCAGCGTTCTGCTCACCGATGCGGGAAAGCGCAGTCAGAAATGCTTCTGTTGTGGAAGCATACGTCTTTTTCTGTGTATTCCGGTCCGTAAGGACGATGGAATTTCCGTATTGACGGTATTCCTCAATCGTGTGCGCGTTCTTCAGACCTGCAAGAAACCACCGCTGAAACTCACCGGCTTCAAAAGCGCTGTTTCGGCTCCTGCGCATTCCGCCGCGGTTGCTGTTGCTGAAGCCTTCATAGGTTTCCGCAATCTTCTGGATCTCCTCGCTTGTAAACAGCAGCCTGCCCCGATATGGGAGATCCAGAACAGACCAGTACCGCTCTGCAACCGCGCGCCCTTGCGCACTAAATTCATAGGTATTGGTCGATCCGCGGCAGACAAGTGGGATAAACAGACCGCCAACAGAAATAAATGCCTTGTCGTAATAGACTTCACTGCTCATATTCGTAAAAACCTCTTTTCCTTTTATAATTGTGGGCGGCACAGAATCATTCTGTGCCGCCCGGTTTATGTGTGCTCAGCCTGCGAGCAGTGCTTCAAATTCTTCCTCTGTCAAGGTTGGAACGCCGAGCTGCTGCGCTTTTGTCAGCTTGCTCCCGGCCTTTTCACCAACGATCAGATAGTTCGTCTTTTTCGTCACAGAGGACGCCGGAATTGCGCCGATCTGCAAGAGCTTGTTTTGAATGCCGTCGCGCGTATAATGCTCCAGCTTTCCGGTCGCTACAACGATCTTGCCATATAACGGGGATTCTTTCGTAATACTCATAGGTGTCGTCTCCTTTATAAAATGAATTTTTTCCAACAGCGGACGCCAGAGCTTTGCTTCTTCCGCGTCCGCGTACCATGTGTAAAGGTTCTCCTGCATCACAGCGCCAAAGTCCGGCAGCTGCGTGAAGTCGAACCCTTTCTGAATTGCAGCTTCAAACGCTTCCCATGAACCGCCGAAGCAGCGGTCAAGCGCACGTCCGGCATGACGGCCAACCGTCGGAATACCAAGTCCGGCGATGAATTTTGCCAGTGTGCAGCTGCGGCTTTTCTCAATGGCCGCCTGCAGCCGCTCGAAGGATTTTTCACCGAAGCCATCGGTTTGAATGATCGCGTCACGGTGCTGCTCCAGATCGTACAAATCCGCAAATGTATGAATCCAGCCATGCCCGATCAGCTTTTCCAGCGTCGTCTCTGACAGGCCCTCAATGTTCATTCGGCTTTTATCGCAGAAGTGAACAAACTTCTGTACCAGCCTTGCGGCGCAGCTTCGATTTCTGCAAAAAAGCTGGTGTGTTCCGCCGGTCGTTTCGCCAACCTCCAGCGCTGCGCCGCAGCAGGGGCAGTACATAGGGATTCGGTATGTACCGCTCTTGGTCAAATTGCACGCAATCTGTGGAATGATCATATTGGCACGATATACCCGGATCGTATCGCCGGATCCCAACTGGAGGGCGCGGAAATTGTCCAGATTGTGCAGGTAGGCACGGCCAACAGTCGCGCCGTCCATATTGACAGGATCGAACCGTGCAGTCAGGCTGACCATTCCGGTGCGCGTCGTTGCAAGTTCCATGCTGCGGAATGTGGTTTCATATAGTTCATCCGCCCATTTGAGCGCGATCAGGCGATTTTCATGGTGCCCGGTAGCGCCAAGGCTCCTGCCATACGCAAGGTCGTCATATTCCATGATAAGGCCGTCAACGGGATAGGCAAACCTGGTCGGCTGCATGCTGAAAATCGCACGTTCAATATCACGGGCGCTGCATGAAAAAGGCAGATACAAATATGGAACCACGCTGAAGCCGCAGCTCGCCAAAAGCTGCTGCTGCGCGTGCTTGCTGCCGGATTCCAAGCTGTCGCTGACCAGATCGAATGCCCAAAATTCCAGCATCCGCTTCTGCGCTTCCGAAGCGTCCAGCTTTCGCACGCTCCCGGCTGCCAGATTTCGAGGGTGGCTGTAGGCATCATCCAAGTCCGCATTGATGGTGTTGAAATTCTTCCATGAAATCACGCCCTCTCCGCGAACCTCAAATGCCTCTGAAATGGGAATGGTCAGCGGTACATTGAGAAAGGTCTTTACGGTGTGGGTGACGTCCTCCCCGATGATCCCGTCGCGGCCGCGGGTAATGGCCTGCGAGAGATGTCCGTTTTCATATCGGAGGACGAGTGTAAGTCCATCCATTTTCCATGAAAGCAGCACATCCTGACCAGCAGCGAACCGGATCAGATCATCGACAGATTTTGTTTTCGCAGCAGAAAGCATCGGCTTTGTGTGCCGAACCTCTGCCAATGTTTCAAGTGTTTCGCCGGCGACATGCTGTGTGGGCGAATTGGACAGGATCACACCGCTATCCTCCTCCAGCGCGACCAGATTGTCCATCAGGCGGTCATATTCCAGATCGCTCATGATTGGCGCGTCATGCTTATAGTAGGCGGTATCCGCTTGCCGGATCTGCTGGATCAGCTGCTGCATTCGTTCATAAATCGGTTCGTTCATTCGGTATGGTTCACTCCTTGTGTCGTATAGTGTTTCTTTCTCATGCCGCATCTTTTTTTGCATTATGGACTGCTAAAATCAGATCTCGCATACAGTCAAAGAATTTCTGTGAGCATGGACTCTTTCTTGCGCGGTAGTAGGTAACGGAGCCGCAGAAGTCCTCCTGAACGGTTGCACTTGCCAACCGCTCTTTGATCCATCCCTGTGTGCGGAGCGGCACGTCAATGTGATATTCGCGCATCAAATACAGAATCAACGAGGTTTCCACAAACGAGCCATCGTCTTTGTAATAGCAAAGCGTATCGTTTTTCAATGTACCGCCGCTGCGGATGATTTGCAGCGCGGCGCCGACAGCTTTTTCTTTTTCTGTATTGACAGACTGCTGGTACACACGATCCTGCTCGGCAATCTGTGCCTGCCGGATTTCATCCTCCTGCTGTTTATTTGCCTGATAGATTTTGGAAAGCTGTATGCAGTGGTCAAGCTCATCCGCCATCAATGCGCCGATATAATCCGGGAAGGTTTTGCCTTCGCTTTCCTTGCTGGCGGTATACCGCATAAGATGCTCATTGAGGATACCGTGGATATAGTCTGCCTGCCGGGGCGATTCTTTGCCCAGATGGTAGATCACAGTTCTCTCGATTGCGACAGCTTCCTCAATAGCGCTCTTTTGCAGACTGTCAAAATACGTTCTCCGATGTTCTGCACCGCCATACAGTTCCCGCATAGCCGGCAAATACCCACAATGTTCGGTCAGAAAATATTCTGTCATGCCAAGCGGTGCGAGGTATCCGTGGATCTCAACGTATAGCAGGTAGCGGTCAGATTCTACGCGGGGATAGTCTATATCTGGCGTTCCTGCTTTTGTCCAAAGGCGATAGCGGTGCTCCCCATCGGAAACATCATAGAGGTGGACCGCGCGGATTCTGCGGCCGCCACAGTTAAACGTGCCGTTACAAAATAGCGGCATCATCAGCTTTGCATCAGACATCCGGCACCCCTCCATTCGTAATGCAGCATGCAGGAACAGAGATGTCCACATCAATTACTATCAGATACTCCTCGGTGAGATGTTCGTAGCGCCAGCTTGCGTGTAAAAAATGCTATAAAAGTGCACGGGAAAACTCCATGCTGAATGAGCGTGTCCGGTCGGAATCATCCGGGATCAGATCCGGAAAGTCTGTCGTGGTTGCGGAAATCGCATCCAGCAGAACATGAAGCTCCGGGATGGAGAATCTTCCGGTTTTTAACGCGATGCACCAGTAGTCGTAGTCTTCTACCATGTGGCACAGCTGAATCGGACGCTGCAGCAGCGTTGTCAAGTGCTTCGAAAGAATGGATGTGCAATCGTCCCAGCGCAGGAGAATTGCACCGGTGATTCTGGATCGATTCATGTATAACCTCCATTTTGACCCAACTGCTCCCACAGGAATGCAAGCAGCTGGCGTTGATTGTGTTCAAACTGCTCCTGAAAGGGCTTGCTCAGGTCGTAATTCCAGTAGCGGTAAAACAGAAGCTGGAACAGCGAATGCTCGACCTGCGCTGGCATCATTTGCCGGAGCAGCTTGCCATACTGCCGGATCGCTGCGTAATCGGCTTTCACAAAGCGACGGGCGTCTTTGGGGAAATTCTCATAGAACCAGTCGCTGACTCGGATGCGGCCTTTGCCGAAGTGACCGGGGTAATCCGTGCAGAGAAAATACTCGAAGTCCTTACCGCGCCGCCCTGCATCCACAGTGAATGGGTACATTCGGCAGGCACGCGGACGGCGCGCATAAACACTGCAATGATTCCCGTTCAGGAAAATGCAATGTTGATCTTCGCCCACGGCGTTCAGCAGAAAAATCGGAAAATACGGTTCCAACGGCATGGGGTGCGCATATTGTGCGCAGATATCTTCCGGCCTGACGGATTGTGCCTCGCACTGAAAATGAAGCGCAAGCTGATAAACATCGTATGGTTCCAGCATGACCTTGTTTTCCACATGGCGGCAGCAGGTGCTGCACCGTTGGCATTGAAACGCGATTTTTTGATTCCCGGAAACCGGGATGACTTGTTCGTTCATAAAACCTCCTGACGGAAAAACCGCAGCCACAAAAACTGTGGCTGCGGTCGGCGGGGCCTGCGGCAGTCAGACGGGAGACTGCCGCAGGGTGTTCATTCATGCAGCGACGGCCATCAGAATTGACGCCGCAACTGCTGCTTGAAGCGGAGAAAACTTCACATGATAGTGGGTATTCAGCGTTTCAAACTTTGCTTCCTGTTCATTTTGCACCTGAATGGATGTGACCAGCGAGGTCAGAATAAACTGCCCTTCGTGGTCGATGAGCGCGCTGCTGCCGACCTTCAGTGGTCTGAGCAGCCGCCCGTGGAGCATCCTTGTGTGCTGATCCTTCATTTTTTCGCCTCCTTCCCGTCCCCACGGAACCGCAGATAGGCGGAATACAGACTTTTGAGCATTCGGCGCACACGCCGCGGGTCCAGCTTGTACTGCGCGGCGATCTCCGCAATGCTGTACCCGTGCAGGCGCAGCAGAGCAAACGCAGCCTGCTGCGGCGTTCCGCATTTTTGCAGCTCCGAGAAGAAATATGCTTCCGAAAGCTCCGCGTCACAAACGTTCTCCCTGCGGCCGCAAAGCGCACAGTAGGCTTCCTCTGCCTGCCTGCGCCGGCTCTCTCCGCGCTTCCACGACACGATGCTCTGCTGCATCGCGCGGTAGGCGACGGTAGAGAACGAAAAGCGGCGCAGATAGGCGTGGGAGCAATATCGCTCTACGGCACGCAGGTAGCCCATAACGGCAAGATCGTAATATTCGCCGGGATCATACCGCTGCTCCTGCAAAAACGCATAGACCAGCTTGTGATTCTTTTCGGCAAATCGTATCTGCCGTTTGCTTAGCGGAGCAAGCTTTGTTGACTGCTTTTGTTTAGAGTGGCAGCTCGTCGCGTTCGCCGTCAATGACGCCCGGATAGGAAAAGTGGTCGCCGTTATCGGCGAGCTCCAAGGGAGCCGTGCCGGTGAGTGATTCCACATCGGACTTGTAGTTTTCCACACGCTGTGCCAGAAGCGATTTGACCTGCTCTTTGAAATTTGCTGCGTAGCTTTTAACGGCCGCAAGACCTTCCCCCTCAAGCTCTCGTACCTTTCGGAACGTGGCGACACTGTAGGTATAGCCACCACTTTCCGCGCGCTTCAGACCAATCTCCACGATGGCGGAATAGCTGGGGCGCCGGCGGGCGACAAAGGCGAGGTTCATGAAATCATTGAACGGGCGCAGGCTTGTGGGCGGCAGGGAGAGCTGCAGCGGAAGATACTCGCCGCTGCGCAGCAGATAGATCTGCCGCATATTTTTGCAGGCTTTTCCGCTGCCGTTTGCCGTACTGCCGAATTGGTTGAATGCACAGGCTGCGCAGACGCCGCCCGGTTCACCGTAGCCCTGCTTGCCGTCGAAGGACTGGCAGAATGGCGGCACGTTGTCGTCGTACTCGCTGCCCTCTGGCCAGTAGGCGTTGGCGAGATGGTGATAGAGAATTACGCCGACGAGCTTACGCTCATAGTCGGGGTTGTCCGGGTCGTCGCCGCGAATCTCAAACTGCAGATTTCCACCGCCGGGGATCTTGACCCGCTGCATGGTCAGCTGCAGGCCGTCCATATCGTCGGCAAGATCCTCGCTCGAAAAATCGCTGTCCAGCGCCGTGGGAAGTACAAAATTCTGATACACATCAACTGCGGTGTTATTCTGAATACTCATAAAGAAAACTCCTTTTCAAATTTTACTGTCTGCCGTTATGCGGCAAGTTTTGTGACCTGTGTCTGATTGATCTTTTGCAGCAGCATCGGCGACATCGTCATCACGCTGTAGCCAATCTCCTCCAGCTTCGTTGCACGGTCATAGCTTTCAACATCCTGACTGAACCGCGTGACAGCGTTTGCGAGGCCATAGAGCGTAAAGTCTCCGTCTTCAATCAGATGTTGCAAAACACCCTTGCCTTCTTCCTCTAAGATACCGAAGCTGGAACCGGCGAGCTTGACAAGACCGGGCAAGTCCTGCGTGTTGAGCTGCGCCTGTTTGCTTTCCCGCATCCGCTCCAGAACCGTCGAGAATCTGGCTTCGTCAACGGCAGCGCGCACAGTGTCCTGAATTTTCAGGACAAACGCGCGATCCTCCGCGTCCAGCGTCTGCTGGGAATAGAGGGCGAAGTTCACATCCGTGGTGTTCACGCGGCCGATGTGCGCCCGGCGGGTGCCGGCTTCATTTACGACCATGCCGTTGGAGCATACCAGCCGGTAAATAAGTGGCTGAATGTTGACGGCACCAAGTCCTGTCTCGCTGTTGGAGATCATAATGCCGGCCTGCACAATATCACCGGGAACTACCTCTGCCTGCAAGCGCGGATTGACAACTTTCAGATACATCCGGTCGTCAGTGATCTCGCAGCTTTCAAAGCGTGCGCCCTCCATTTCCCCGATGATGGGCAGAACGACGCGGGCGATGTCCAGATTGTCGATGCGGCGATAGCGGTTGCTGAGAAACGCTCTGGCCTTGCCGTCCATCGTGCGCAGCAGCTTCTGTTCCGGCTCCTTCTGGAACCAGCGGTTGACGTTGTAGCTCAGAAGCGCGGGATCGCGCTGGAGCATCCGGTCATAATACTTGCTGGGAATGTCCAGATAGGTGCCGATCTGCTGGTGTGCGGTCTGCTGAATTTCCAGTGGCTCGATCTGGTCGATACCCTCACGGTCGAGCACACGGATCACAGGGCTGTCGCCATATGTATCCATGTACAGACGGTCGGTTGCGACCAGATAGTCTGCCTTTGCCTCCTGCTGGCGCAGGATCTCGCGGCTCACGTCCTGAATACTGCGTCCGCTTTTCATTCGTGTTTTCGCTCCCTTCTAAAAAATTACCATGATACGGCGATCTCACTGTCATGAACGCTTGCGGTCAGGCCCTCGCTTTCCAGTACCTGTCCCAGACGCGGCCAATAGACTTTCGGCGGGAAGGCGGTGAGGTGTTCCTGCGGAATATCCTTTGTGTCGTCGTCCTCATGGACGCACACGCTGCCGTCCTCTTTCAGTGTCAGGCTGCTATGGCCGCGGGAATCCAGATCGGCAATCACGCGCTCCAATACTTCACGTCCTTCTACGTCATACCAGACCTGCGGATCGACCGGCTGCTGGTTCGGCGGTGTCGGTGCGTCCATACGCGGCTGCACCGGCAAGACCTTCAGAAGATTACAAGAGAGATTGCCGTTGCGGTCGATCTGAACGTCCGCATAGTCATATTCTTCAATGCCATACACGCGGATTCGACCGGTGCCGCCCTGCATAACGAGCGCAGTTGGGTTCCCGGTTGTCCATTCCCAGCGGGCGCTCGGATAGACCGACTTGAGATACGCAGAGATCCGATGGTTGACGTGCCGCAGCAAAAGCTGCATGGCGTCGCTATTTGCCTGCGCCGTACTGTAAAGCGATGCTTCCCGCTGCTTTCTGGCGTCGTGTTCCTTCTTCCGGTATCCGCGGATGGAATCCCACGCGGGCTGAAGCTGGAACATGACCACCCACAGGCCCCACGCCGTAAAGGTCAGGAGCAAAAGCGGGACGAGCCATGCGCCGCGCACCAGCGCCAGGATCGCAATGACCACACCGATCAGGACGGAGACACTTCCCCAGAGGGGACTGGATCGTTTCATAAAAATAAGCCACCTTTCAAAATTCTTTCGATAAAATAAAAAAAGAGGAACCGCACCGACGAATCATTTCTGAATCATCTGGTGCGGTTCCTCTTCCGCTGCGCCGGTATTATTCCGGCAGTTCTTCCCGGTCGCCGTCGATCTGTTCGGCGGAGACAGGAAAAACCTCTGTTTCATTCTGCGCTGGACGGCCTGTTTCCCGTTTTCTCGGAACAGGCGCCCAATCGTCCAATCTGAGTTTCAAGCGCTTATCCTTTGTGACGCCGTCTTTCTTCGTGAATTCTTCCAACTCCAACGTGCCGCTCAAAAAGATAAAATCGCCTTTGTCCAGACTGCACTTTGCAAGCCGCTGCGCCATGTAGCCCCATGCCCACACGTCAACAAACTGTGTGTGCCGCTGTGAACCGAAGCCGACATACTCGGCGACGGAAAAGCGGGCATAGGGTTCACCCTTGGCGCTGTGCTGCAATTCCGGACCTTGCGTGATCAGCCCGATGAGACTTGCTTTTGCCATAACACTCCTTTCTGCCACCGGCATGAATATCTATATAAAAAATGCCGGCAGCGACATCTACCCCTTGCGGGCAAATACCATGCTACCAGCACTCAAATACAAACCTGACCAACGTGTGCAATGTGAGAAGCCCCACGCACAGACCATACGGTCTGCGTTCCGATGAACTGCACAAATATCAATTACATGAGTATAGTAGCACAATATCTTGCGATTGTCAATTATGATAAAACTATATGTAGATTTCGCAAAGGATAGAAGATGTCCTCTATTTATAAAATAGAGCGGCAATACGATTTTTCTGCACAATACAGAAAAAAGCGGCCGCAGATCTGCGACCGCTTCGGTTATGCAACTGTGATCATTGGTTTCACGGTATCCAGTGGAAGCCCGGCTTTCTGGGCCTGCTCACGCTCGAAGGTGAACCTTGTGATTTCCTCGATGAACTGCCGCTCTTTGGAGGTGGCTTTGCTCCAGCTGATGCCAAACTTGCGGCACATCTGCATATGGATTTCATAAAACCGTTCGCGTGAACCGCTGAACTGATCCAGATACCATTTCATTTCGGCGTCTCTATCCATCGTATCACTCTTTCAACGTTCTGATTCATAGATCAGAATTCCTTTATGGGACACTTCGTTTTCTACAGTAAACTGGTCCTTGCGCTCGGCAAAGCCGCTTTTTGTACCAACCAGAATATCCACGGGGCGCTGCTTCACGTTACGGATCGCTTTGTGTGCAGAAGCAACTATGGCATGGAGATCTTTTTCGCCATCGTTTACAACGATGTAGAAGTCAAGGTCGCTCTCCGCATGGGCTGTGCCGTTTGCAAAAGAGCCGAACAGATAAATACAAATGGGATTGACCTGTTCAATGAGCCTTTGCTTTATGATTTCAATTTCGTCCATAAATGTCCAGCCCCCTTCGCTTATAATACTATAGCAAACTGCAAAACAATAATCAATGACGAGCAGGAAAGCGGAAACCTTTGAAAAAGATGATATTTGTATGGGCACTGTTGCTTTCTTTTGCAGAAATGGTGTGTTATAATATAATAAAAAATGGAGGGAGATGCTGCCGTGTTTTTTGCACCTTATATTGTGCGCTGCTCTGATAGTTCGTCTGTTCAGGTCAAGATCGATACAGCTTTACCAGCAGACATTTCCGCAACACACAATGCTCCACTTTGGCAAACAAATTGGGACTCGCCTCTTTTATCAGATCCCTCGGTACAAAAATTTGCAATGAAGACAGAAGATGGCGAGTTGGTCGCTTTAGCAGCATATCAAATCTCCGGTCGAAAAGCATATGTCTATATTCTTTACGCAGAGAGCGCACCAGCAAGCAATCCTGTTCTCACAAGAAAAGCAGAACGAAAGTATTGTGGGATAGGCGCAGCTTTGATCGCATTTGGTATTAAATTCTCCATTGACAACGGATGTCGCGGAGATGTGGTGTTCGACGCGAAAACAGATGAGTTGGCCAAGCACTATGCGGAAGATTTCGGTGCTAAGCGTATCCCCAGCGCAACGAGCGGAGGCCCAAAACGGTTTATGCTTGCAGACGAGGATGCTTGGCTGCTGTTCTCAAAATACTTGGTAGAGGAGGAACCGGAACATGGATAAAAAGAACAATGCACAATATGTGATCGACGAATTAGCTTCGCAGGCAGGCGGCTACTTTTCAGTGCCTACACAGGAGGATATTGCATACACAGATTTACTTTTTGATGTTTGCCAGCAATTTGGCATCCGATACTATTCGGCTTCTGCTAAGGAAAAAGCTTTTGTCGAAGAGGTAACAAGGGTGACATGGGCGAAACAGCAGGAGAGCACGACAGGGATCAAACAGAATATCCGCCCCGCGTTTTCAGCGTAGCATCCGTGAATTGCTGCAAAATCTAAAAATATCAGGACAAAAAGCGGGAAAATCCGAAATATTTTCGGATTTTCCCGCTTCGTGATTATGTGATGACATACATGGTAAACTGATACTGGAGTATCAGAAAACATAAAAGTGAGGCCCCAGCTTCGGAGCCTCACAGACGCTTTCTTTCGGGATATCCCTATTCAGCCTGCGGCAGCGCTTGCCCAAGCAGCACTCCACACCAGACCGAAGCTGAACCGGCCGGATGCTTCTACATGACGATAAACAGTCAAGCTGCTATCTGTATTTTAATTATAAGGTTTTTGCTGACTTTTTTCAACTCATTTTTCGGACGCATCAGGGACGATACATTTAGAGCCTGTTTCAATTTTTTCAACTGCCAATGCACATGGCTGCGGCAGGTGCGTGGTCTTGACTTCACTGGGAATTGCGAAAAGCGGCAAATAGATCCGATAGTTTTGCCCCACAGACAGGCGCTTGTTCTTTTCTATGCAGAAGATGACCTGTTCTCCGTCCGTTTTTTGCAGCGTGACCCTGCGCTGCCGCTGAAACGGAATACTGGAAACTGAAAGACAAATGCCTTCCTCTGCGCAATAGCATTCGTTCGCGAGCATTACATAAAGTTCCGCACAGCGCACGCTGCAGAAAAACAGCAGCAATGCACTAAGAATCAGAAACGTCCGATCGCCGGAGAATGCGGAAACGATGGCTGCAGCCAGAAACGGCAGGCAGAGCAACAGCGACAGCAGCCACTTCTGTAGCAGCGGCGCGGGCCACGCAAGGATTTCTTTCATATTCAGCACCGCTCAAAGACGATCTGCTTGTGCAGATAAAGATTTGCGATTGCCGCCGAGACAGGGCGCGCCTGCCGGGAGGCTGCCATCAGGATGGGAAGATTCTCGCTGGTGGTCAATTCATCGTCATACAGGCAGTCCATGAGTTGCGCATCAGAGCGAAGCGTCCGCACGCCGCGTTCTGCGCATTTGATCAGCTCTGCGCTGCTGAGAAGCGCCTGATTCGCCAGCCGCACGATTTGCCGCTCCTCTGCGCTGTGCTTCGGGCGTGAGAACAGGCGAATTGCTTTAGAGAACGGTGCACCATCCCAAAGCCAGAGCTTCAGGAACGCGCCAATCCGCAGAAACGGATTTGCAGATACCGGTGCGATATACAGGCAGGAAAGAAGATCATAGAGGGCTTCATACTCGCTGTTGCCGCGTCCCTCCGCGACCAGACCGCGCGTGACGAGCCGGTCGATGCAGTCGTCCAGTGTCCGGCGTGACGTAAACGACAGCCCGCGCGTCAACTTCAGATAGGTTTCCGCGATCTGCCTGCGTGACAGGATACGCCATGCGAGGCTGCTCCAAACGGTCATTTCCTGCACGTCGAGCATATATTCTTTCCGCCCCACAATGACAACGGGATATTTCTTGCCGTCCAGTGTGCGATGGCATTTGAAATGCCCGACGGCAGCGTATTTCGTGTATTCCATAACAGTACCTCCAATGTGTTTTTATTTTTCTTTTACGAATGCACCCGAAGAATTTCAACAGGCGATGTCGAAAGCGTCCAGAAAATCCGGGTCGCTGCGGAGTTTCTTTGCCGCGCGGGAGATCCACGCGCCGACGTTGTTGGAACTGGTGTGATAGAGCGCCGCAATATCCTTGCAGTCAAAGCCCTTCGTTTTAAGAACGAGCGCATCAACGCCGAGCTTCGCCACGCCGCGATAGTGCTTCTTGCAGGCGGTCAGCACCGCACCGGTGTCCACGCCGGAAAAATGCACATAGTCTGTACATACGGGCGTAGGGAGATTTGCGTCCGGGTCATCCAAAGACTGCTCGGAGATGTACTTTCGCCAGCTTGTCTGCTTGCGGCAGCAGTCGATCAGATGGTTGCGAATGACCGTGATGGCGTAGGTCTTGAATGAGGTGCCGCCATGATAGCTTGCCGCCGCATGGCACAGCGCGACGCAGCCCTCCTGAAAGAGATCGTCATATTCCATATGGCAGCTGCTTTTGGGAATGAGCTTTGCAATCGTCCAGTGGACAAATTCCAAGCTGTTTTCTACAAGCAGTTGCTGTTCAGCGGTCAATACGATGCTGCTTCGATCCATTTTGTTTCACCTTCCTTTGTGCGTTCAAAAATTCCTTGCAGAGCGATATGACCTGGTCGCAGCGATACTCTGAGAAGTTGGCGATATGCGCGTCTGCTTCCGGGAGGCCGAGCCGGACGCACAGCCATGCGTAAGCATCCTGTTTGCGCATGAGGCCTTTTTCCCAAAGCTGGTTGAAGGTCCGATGTGCCTGCATCCGCTTTTGGCGGAGTTCCTTGTTGGCAAGCGTCCCCATCGGCAGACCGGTCGCTTTGTGTGCCTGCACATAAGCGTCGCAGGCGGGGTACCGGGAGCAGACGTAGAGTTTCGCGGCCCGGTCTTTTGTGTGGATGCCATAAATGCTGCTGGCCGGGCGAAGCTGCGCCGGCGCGTGGCAGTATGGACAGGTAATGTGAGCTTTTTTCAAACTGAGATCCTCCTATGTACTATTCAGAAGGAAGAAGAGAGAGTATCTGTAAACAGCAGCTTGTGTTGTCTGAGAGACACCAGTTGAGGTACAGTGCATAAATGTCCTCGAAAGCGCTGCGGGAGAGCTGTCCGCGGCATTCGGTTGGGTCGATCCGCTGCGCGGTGAGGCGTTCATATTCAGCAATGGAGATCAGGACAGGCTTGCCGCCGGCATCTGCGCTCATCAGATAACCGGAACAGGGTGTGCGGCATTTGCAGACACCGCAGGAGATGAAGCAGGCATTTCGCCAGTTCCCGCGGCAGGCGGTTAGAAATTCTGCAAGCTGCTGGATGGTTGTCCGCATAGGTTTGTCCTCCAAATCCTTCTACTTTAATACGCACCGCAAAACGACAAAAAGACCACTTGAAGTTGTGAACTTTTCGTAAATTATGAAAAAGCACCCGGTCAGCAGTGCTGATCGGGTGCGAATTTCAGCCGATAATCCAGAACGGCCCGCCGGAACCGGCGGCTTTGCTGGCTTCATTCAGAATGATGGACAATTCCCAGCTCTGTTCGCTGCGTGTCCGGCTGGCAGGGTCGGCGACGAGGATCTTTTCATCCTTGACGCCGCGCAGCACAATAAAATGTCCGGATGAGGTGAAATGCCCGGCGGACATGATAGCGACGACCAGCTTGCCGCTGGAAAGCGCGTCCGTGATCCGCTGTGGCTCCGATGCGGTGCAGCCGGAAACCGGCAGGCCCCACGCTTCGGCTGCCGCCGGGATGAGTGCATGATACGAACCGCTTCCGCTGCACCAGTAACCGTGCTCATATGACCACTTTGCCATCTCCACGGGATCGACCAAATCATCCGTGAGGGAAGACACTACCATTGCCATGCAAGTCGGTCCGCAGCCGTAGCCGCCGATATCATCAGTGCCATAGGGCTTGTTCGCATAGCGTTCATCGAGTTGATTGTAGTAAACGACCTCCGTGCCGCCGTCCGTATAGCGGATGTTTCCAAGCGCAGGGATCGTGAAGCTGCTCTCAGACGAGGAAAGATTCTGGAACAGGCCGTCGCCCAGAAACAGGCTGAGATTTTCGGCAAAGTTCTGTGCGAGCGTTTTCTGTTCAGTGGTCAGATGAAAAATGGAGTCGGCAAAATACGCTTCGCCGCGATAGGTAAGCGTGTAAACGCGCACCGTCACTTCACAAAGTTCTGTTACTTCTTCGCCGTTTTCATCGAGAACAGTTTCCTCAACCTCGCGCGTTTCATCTTCATAGGTATAGTCATACAGTTCCCCGACGCCATCGCGCAGAAGCTGCTTCATATCTTCCAAAGAAATAGCAGCAACGTCCGTATCGCGGTAGGCACAGTATTGTGAGATGAACAGATTGACGTTATTGATGCGTTCATCCTCATACGGGTTGACGATCTCATACTGATTGGCGCTGGACGCAGCAAAATCGTCCGCGATCCGCTGCTCGGCATCGGTAATGCCGCTGCCGAGCAGGTCGCTGACCGCAAACGCGATCTCGTTCATGTTCTCGGTAATCGCTGCCTGATTGTTCAGAATGGTGGTGTCGCCAGCGTTCTGCGCGGTGCCGCCGAAGATCAGTGTCGGGAGCATCACGAGGAACAGCAGCGGGATTGCAAGGATGGCGAGCAGCGCAAGAAGAATCTTCTTTCCGTGCTTGGCTGCCGCGATTGCGACGCTGGCAGCCGCGCCGTAGGGACCGCCGAGGGCGGCCCCGTTTGCAGCTGCGGCCGTGATCTTGCCTGCTTTTGCAGCGCCTTCCACGACCTTTGCGGCGGTACTGCCGACCTGAACGGCTTCGTCCAGTCCGGACTGCCGGTTTTCATTTACGCCCATTCGAGTACAAAGACGACCGACATGATCTCCTGTCCGGTCACAGGCTGAGAGACGGCGGACACGACGGCATCATAGTTGATGGAGAGTACATCTGCTTCTTTGACCGTCCACGGCGCAGCCAGTGTGAAGATCTCAGAATCGCCGGTTTTGCTGGTCTCGGAAGAATTGATCTTGAAACCGACCTGCTTGGCGTCAACCTTAGCCTTTGCCATATTGGTCGAATACGGTACAAACTCCCAGCCGTTCTTGCTGGTGACGCTGACGGAAGAAACCTTGACATCGCCGGTAGAATTGTTGACGATGGAAGCAGCGGCAACATAGACCTTACCGGTTTCGTCTACAACGAGCGGCAGAGTGGCCGGAACTGTCACCGAAAAGAGCTCCGTGATTTCCCAATGTGCATAGTAGGTCGTCCCACCATCCGTTGTATAGGTGGTATTGGAATCAACCTGTGTGCCGCCACTCGCTTCTGTGAACCAACCTAAAAATTCTGCATTTTTGCGTTCCGGATCAGCGGGTAGCACCAGCTTTTCACCGTAGGCCTGTTCAGTCGTTTCGCTCTGGCCAGTTCCCAAATCCCATACCACGGTGTACTTGTTGGCCTCGAACTGCGCGTAAAACGTTGTGCTGGCTGTGATCGAAGTGACGGTGTTGTAGAGCTTTCCGCCCGTTTTTTCGGTATACCAGTTCTTGAACGTGTGTCCGGTTTTCACAGGAGGCGCACTGGGCGCGGTCGGCTTGCTGTTCGGCTTCACGGTTTCGGAAAAGCTGGCCTTGCCGTTGATCGTGCCGCCGTTGCTGCCCGCGTCCCAAGTGACGGTCAGGCTGACGGTTGCGCCGCAGTCGTCACATCTGCCGTCGCCGTCCGCGTCGGTGTGGTCAGCGTATTCATAGCCAGAATCGCCACAGGCCGAGCACGTCTTGGTACGCTTATGCCGCACCTCATTGTCCGATACCCATGAACCGTAGCTATACGAATGGTCAGCATAGTCGTAGGTAGACGCGCCGCAGCCGGAGCAGGTTTTGCTTCTGCGATGCTGCGTATCCGAATACTTGCTCCATGCACCAGTGGAATAGCTATGACTGCTATACTCTGTTGTGGAGTACCCGCAGGTGCGGCAGGTTGCAGTACGGCTATGTTGACTGGAGGAAGAATTGCTCCACGCCCCATAACTCATGCTGTGCGAAGCGTAGTCATAATCCGTTGCACCGCAGTTTCGGCAAGAACCGGTGCGCCTATGCTGGCTGGACGAATACTGCTCCCACGAGCCATAGCTATAACTGTGACCGCTGGAATAGATTGTCTCACTCTTGGACTGCCCGCAGGCACAGCTGTAATTGCGGTATCCATTGCTGGTGCAGGTGGCGGCCTGCTGGCTTTGCAATACCCATGTATGGCTTCCACATTCCGGGCAAGTGCCCGATCCATAGCCGCCAGCCCCGTGGCTCTTAGTCACATATGTTCCTATATATTGGACATAATGACAGGAATTGCACTCATTGTATGTTGCGTGTCCCTGCGATGAGTGCGCGATTTCAACGTAAGTGCCTTGGAACGAATACTTGCCGCAGCTCGGACAATTACCGATAATCGAGCCGGTCGAAGTGACGGAAATGCCCGGCGTACTCATGGTACCACCGGCTGTGGGGGTATCAGAATACACACCATAGAGGTCATAAAAATAGCGTTCACTGCGGTTGGACGCAGACCAATCGTAAGTGTGGAACGGCACCGACGATTTGGGATACCCGATGATATAGCCGATATAGAGCGTATCGCCGAAATCTGTTTTCCGCCAGAAAGCGTCCTCACCGATGCTCTCCAAGATGTCTTCTCCGTAATAGATCGTGAGGGTGGACAGTTTTGAGCAGCCATAGAACGCATGGCGGCCAATGACCGGCGTGGTGCCGGGGATCTCAGCCGTGGTCAGATTGGTGCAGTCTTCAAACCAGTACGCAAGGTCAGTGATATGCAATGCGTCCATATCATCAAACCAGACCTGCGTAATCTGATCCCGGACAGCCGCCCACGGCTGGTCGTCCTTGCTCGTGAACGGCTCACAGTCGCCGGAGCCGGAAATCATCAACCAGTTGTGCTCATTCAATTCCCACTTGATCTTGCTGCCGGGGATCGTGCCGGAAGCAGCCGTCTCAGACTGTGTTGCAATTTCTTCGTCGAGAGCACTGTCATAGACCGTATGCACGTCCGCCTCTGCCGCGAATGCGGCCACGGACAGGGAAAACAGCATACACAGAGCCAGCACAAATGCGGTGAATTTCTTAAAATTCTTCATCATGCAGCCTCCTTATCTGTTACAGCGGCAATCGTGAAAATCACAATTGCCGCATTGACGTTGGTTACGGCTTCGTTGGCAGATACCTTCGCCTTATAGCGGATGGCGAGGTTCTTTTCCGCAGCAATCGCTGGGAACGAGCCATCCACGAGTGTCAGGCTGCCTGCGCCTTTTGTGCTGCAACCGTTGATGTTCAAAGCAATGCTGTTTTTGTTGGCACTGAAATCGTCGTAATTGCCGATTTCAAAGCTGCCCGGCTGAACATCGACTTTTGTGACGCGGATTGCACCGGTTTTGCCGGTGTTAGTGATCGCGGCGTTGTTGGCGCAAACCACATAGCCGTCAACAAGTGAAACCGGCAGCGCGGCGGGAACCGTACACGAAATCGGGGAAACCGTGTTCACGACGGTCAGCGTGACAGGAACCTTTGCTTCAGTCATTTCTGCCGCCGAAGCCGAGATCGGGAACACGAAGATAAGCGCCAGTGCCAGAAGCAGCGCCGCTGCTTTCTGATAGGTTTTCACCATGTCACTGCACCTCCTTGGGCCAGAGATAGGCAGCATGGAGCGTCAACTCAGTGCGCAATGTGCCGATCTGCTTACCATCGCGGTAGGCTGTGATCGTTACGATGCAGTCTGTGTTGCCAAACTCCGGCGCTTCCAGCAGCGTGAGCGTCGAAATACTCTTGCCCGCAGCCAATTCAAAAGCGTCGGCAATGAGAGCATTGTCCTTATTGCGTCGAATCTCGATCTTGTAGGTATCCGATTTACTGCTGTTGCCGAAATCAGCTTTCACGTTGGTTTCCCCGACAATAGCATACAGATGAGCCGGAGCAGTAATATCAATCTGATTGTCCGCGACGATGGCATTGAGCTGCTTCTGGGCTTCACGGAGACCGCTGACATCGTAAAAGACAACCTCAGTTTCTTTGAAAGCCTTTGCGCGTTCCGTGATGCGAACCTTGATCGTGTCAATGACTGCGAGGGTGGAATCCCTGTCATAAATGACTTTGACCGCATCGTCTACACGGGCTACGACAACAGCGGGCATATTCGTTCCAGCGTTGCAGTAAACAGCTTTTGTACCGCCACCCCAAACGAGCAGCCGTCCAGTTACGGTGACGTTGTCCAGCGTGATTTTTCCATCCGCTGCGCCGCAGCCGATGATGAGGTCGCCGTCCACGGTCATGTTCTGGAGCGTCACATCGTCGGTGCGGATCAGAACGCTGCCTTTGATGTCCTTATCATAGCTACCCTTTACCGTGATATAGCTGCCAATGATGTTCGCAAAAATCTGCGCAAATTCCGCTCTCGTGATATTGTCTAACGGGGCAAGATTTTTTCCTCTGCCGTGGATATAGTCAGCGCCGACCATCGCGCGGATGTAGGGCAGCGCCCATGCGGAGATTTTGTCACGGTCTGCAAATTTGGACAGATCCGTTTTTGCGTATGCGTCATAATCCAGTTCCAGCGCTCTCGCCACAACAGTCATCGCTTCCTGCCTGCTGATTGGTGCGTCCGGAGCCATTGCGGAAGAACTGCGCCCGTTGTAAGTCCCCATCTGGACGGCGAGGGCTACATCCTTGTAGTACCACGCACTCTTGGAAACGTCCTTGTACTGCGAAATGTCCGCAGTTTTATAGCAACCAAACGAGCGGTTGATAATTGCGGCCATCTCCGCACGGGTCATCGCGCCATTCGGGTCGATGACGGTACTGGATTTGCCGTAAAGCAGTCCGTTATCCACGGCCGCAGACACGGCTTCGGCGTACCATGCGGTACGGTCATAGTCTTTGAAATCTGTGGCCTTGCGGGTGACTGTGTTTGCCGCCGACGCACTGACAGCCAGCGACAGACACGATGCGACGGCGAGGATCATTGCGAGGATTCTTTTCCATTTCATTTTGAAGTCCTCCTTGTCTTGTAGAATCAGGTAAGGGGAACGCGCAAGCGTTCCCCTTTGCAGTAGATAGTTGAATTAGACCGCATCCCAAGCGATGATGAAGAGTACGCTTGCGATGGCGGTGTTCGTGACGGCCTCGGAAACCGGGGTCACGATGGCGTCATACGCGATGCCAATGCTGTTTGCAGAGGTGTCGCCCACACCGCTCATGTAGCAGCCTTCAACAGCAGTATCCAGAAGGGTCTGCTTGCTGGCGTTCTTGTTGTCGGTCAGCTTCTTTTCACCGTTGCCGAGCGCGATCTGGAAACCGAACTTGTTGCTGTCAACCTTTTCCTTGGCAAGCGTAGCCTTGTCACCGAACGCGGTCAGATTCCAGCCCTGCGCGGCTTCGATAGAAACGCTGTTGACTTTGACAGCACCGAAAGAATTGTTGACGATCTTTGCATCGGTCGCGGTAGAAACAGTGCCGTCAGTGCCGACAGCGATGGGCAGCACGGTGGGGACGGTCACGGACATCTTAGTAGCTGCCGGGTCGCCGCCGATGGAACCGTCTGCGGTGCTGGACAGGGTGACGGAAGAAGTGCCGGTGCCGCCAGAGGTATCAACAGTGTTGGCCGCGGAAGCGGAAATGGCGAGGGAGGCGAGCATGCAGATGGCGAGGACGAGGGATACGATTTTCTTAGTGTTCTTCATTGTAAATACTCCTTTATAAATTGAAATTAGTGTTGAATTGTGATGTTGATGATGGCCCCGGCTGTGCCGATAACATTGCCGGTCTCAGGATCGAGGTTATGGAACATCGCTGTGCATTCGTATGTGCCAGCCGGAAGCTCCACGGCGAGAGCAGCACGTTCAATTTTACTGCCCACAGGGATTGCTTTGGACTGATAAATGATCTCCTGCGTGTCATTGCGGATGAACTCGACCTGCTGCGGGTAAAGATTGATGTCCTCGTTCACGATCATGACATTGCCCTCAGCTTTGCCATTTTCAAAGTACGGCGCGGTGTTCATCGAAATATTGATCATGCCTTCCGCAACCTTTTCGTTCAGTTTTTCCGCAATTTCTTCCGGGCTGAGATTGTCCCAGCCGCCCTCGACAGCGCTGGAGTCGTAGACAATTCCGGATTTGCTGCTTGCAAGCGCCGTATCTGCGGGCTTATGCAGTAGCTTGACCGCGAAGAAAATGCCCGCGCCGACCAGCAGAACGAGGAAAATGATCGCGTAGACGGTGATGTCCTTGGAGCGTGTTTCACGAGGGGCGTCAACGTATTCTTCTTTGGCTTTCATAGAGAAAACTCCTTTTGTAGTTTAGTACCGTCAGGGAGGCACCCTCAGACGGCGCAGCAGCGGTTCCAGTGTGGGCGCTGCAAGAAATATGAAATCAGTCATAGGCAGAACGCTGCCGGATTACAGGTTCCGCTTGATGATCCGCGTGATAATGCCGACGGCAATGCCGTGTTCTTCATCCAGCCGCGTGACTGCAAAGCTGACATCATCCTTCTTACCGGGCATCCGGGAATCGTAGCAGGTGTGTGCAATGGCGTTGACGCCGTTGTTCAGGCGGATATACACCACGCCGCCGCGAAGATCTGTGACCTTGCCGGCGTACTTGCTCTGTACCTGACACTTCTTCAAATTGTCCACGCTGGTTTCAGAGAATGTGCTGCGGATGTCGGCGCGAATGGAAAGATGCTCGGCATCCTCGCCGCTGATCTCCTGCACACGGACCAGAACCCGGTCGCCAACGCTGTAAAGGTCACGGACGTCGGACACCCACTGCCAGGACAGGTCACGGGCAAAGATGGCGCACTCAATGCCAAAGGCTTCGACGCGCAGCACCTTTTCCGCGACAGCAATCACACGCGCTTCGACCAGACGGCCGGGATAGATGTAGGGGTTTCCGGATGCGTCTTTGCCGAGATAGAACGTCTGCCGTTTTCGGAGCATGGCTTCCCGGCGGCTGGCAACGGCGCTGTGCGTGGTCGAATCAATGCCCTTGACAATGAAGTCGATCTCCGCGCCGAGCATCGTGCCAAGAATGCGGTTCAGCCGATTCATGTAGTCGGCATATGCTCTGCCGGACGGCATACGTTCCTCCAGCACAAGCATTTCGCGGATCGGGATGGCAATGCGGAAACCACGGAAGCTGACTGTCGCCAGCGTTTTGCCGCCTGCCGTCTGCTCAATGCCGTCCAGCGTGCCGGTCAAGATCCGCCGCGTCCGGTAGGCATTGCGGATCTCATGCCAGAGTTCGTCGGTGGCTTCGGCTTCGCTTTTGATGCGCGTTCTGGCAGTGATCGTCAGAACCGCGTCATTGTACGGTATCGGCAGAGATTCCGGGGGCGCGGATTCGCCGGACGGTTCTTCTGCGGGGATGGTCAGTGCCGGTTCTTCCTCTGCGGGCATCGGCTCCGCTTCGTCAGATGAAGCTGGCTGTGGTTCTTCCTGCATGGGAGCTTCGTTCAGTGCCTGAAGAAATTCTGTGTATTCTTCCGACGGCGCATCTTCATCCGGTACGCCCTCATCGGGCGGGCTTTCTGTGGGGATGGGTTCCTCCTGCGGCTCGGTGAGCGGCGCATCGGGAGACTCCTGCGGTTCAGTAGAAAGCAGGTCGTCCTGTTCGCCGCTGTCCGGGGCAGGTAATTCCTTTTTTCTGGGCATGGGTCATTCCTCCTTTTTTGCTGTTTTGGGTTTGGATAAAATGGATTCTTTGCTGGTGGTTATGATCTTCTGCTTTTTTGCAGGAGTATCCTTTTGGGGCGCTGGGGTAGTGCGCGGAACAGGGGCGGCAGGTGTCGGCGGCGCTTCGCTTCTCCAGCGTGGGATATGCGCTGCCGCTTTGTCCGGACGCAGCTTCTTTGCTTCGTAGTGTTTGGAGTAGTCGAATTTATCGACCTCCAGAATGTTTCGCCCGCGGATGATAATGAGCGCCTTATCCACGTCCAGCCGTAAAACCTCGTCCATCGTGAGCAGCCGCCTGCGGCCGACACCGCTCGTTTCGCGGTATTCCGGAGTGTAGTTGGAAATACGCCATGTACCGAGCTGCTTGGCCTGACTGGTCACGGCAACGCTCGCTTCGCCGGAGCGTGAGGAAATGAACTCTGCCGTCAGTGCATCCGTGCATCCAAGAAATAGCTGCACGTCGCAGTTGCCTAGAATTTCCTGCCACTGGTTGTTGGGATAGCGGTTTTGCAGACCGGCGAGATTCTGGAATACGCAGGACATACTGATGTTTCGGGAGCGGATCACGGAGATTTTTCGGCTGAGATCGGGGATAACGCCGCAGGCGCAAAGCTCTTCGCCAAGCACATGGACGGGAACCGGCAGACAGCCGCCTGGACAGTTCTGATCGGCGTATCGTACCAACTTGATAAAGATGAAGGATAAAAACAATGAGGACAGGAAATCGAAGGTACTGTCCTGATCGCTCGTGATGCAGTAATAAGCGCACGGCTGCTTGCCCGGTAGTTCCAGATCGATCTCATCATGGCTGGTGATGGCGCGAATGTCCGCATTCTGGAACACCTGCAGCCGGGAGCCGAGACCGATAATGACGCCGCCGCGCACGCTCTCTGACGATTGCCGGAAGATGCTGTACGGCGCTCTGGCCGGATGCCCCAGCGGGAGTGCGTCAAACAGTTCGTTCAGTTCCTTTTCCGAGCAGCTTACAAGCAGCTGATACGCTTCGCCAATGTTCCGCCGCTCCGGTGGATAGCTCCGCTCGACAAACAGGACAAGCGCCTTGAGAAGATTCATTTCGGCGCTGTCCCAGAAATGGTCGCCCCGGTCGCTGCCGGTGTTGCGGATGATAACGTCGCAGAAAAGCTGTGCCATCAGCTCCTGTCCGTCGATCTCGGACAGGCAGTTCCACGAATCTGATGACGCAGGCGTGACCAGATTGAACACACGCACGGTATAGCCCTGATCACGCAGATACGCGCTGGTTTTCTCGTATAATTCCGACTTGGGATCACATATGACCAGCGAGCTTTTCCGTGCCGCGCATTGAAGGATCATGTTGACACAGAATGCGCGCGTCTTTTTCGAGCCGCTTGCACCATAGACGGCAAGATTGCCGTTGAAGCGCGTTTTCTCCGGAATGCAGACCACGCGGCCATCCACTTCACCGAGAATGGTTCCCTGATGCTTGCGCAGGTCCGGAACGAAGTCGAGTACCTGCCCGGCTTCCTTCGGATTCAGGAAACCGGCTGTTCCGTAGGTTCCCTTGTGGGAGTAGGTCAGGTTTCTGGTTTTGTCATATTGCCCGTCGCCGCCGGCGCCCATGTGCATGATCGCCACGACAAGCAATACGATTGCTGCCAGAAAGATTGCCATGCCGTACAGACCGTATGGAAAACGGAACACGAACCGCAGGCAGACGCCGAACGCAGCGTCCGGCATCGGCGGTGAGGTGCCGCTGTACGGCGTGCCGCCTTCGGCTGTCCACGTCTGGTAGTTGTAGATAAACTGCGCAAGATAGCCGCCAGCATAGAAAAGCGCGGCCAGCGCAACAGGCAGAAAACAGGCCAGCGTGATCTTCTGTTTCTTATTGATGGAGCATCATCCTTTCATAAGCGGCAAAGTCGATGCTTGTGATATTGACCTGTGCGCCGAACACTCCCCGCAGCGCTTCTGCCTGATAGTCAAAGCAGAGAATGCTGCCGGTCTGGTTATGCAGCGTCAGCGCGCAGCGGAACCGATGCAGCCTTGGCAGGTCGCAGAGATAGGAAAACAGGACGGGCGACCCGTCCTGCTCCAGAGCATCATGTTCGATTGGCAGTGTTGGAGACGGCGGCAGGAGGTTTTCGGAAAGAATTTCGTTCAACTGCTCCTGCATACCCGGTTGACATAATTGAAAAACGCTGACTTCTCCAAAATGGTCTAGCGTCAGAAAATAGAAATGCGGATAGCTGCCATCCAGAAGGAAATGGTTCTGCGCCATGCCATTCAGGATCGCAGGTATCTGCATGGGAGAACTGCCAAATACAATGCCGTTCACAAAAGATTGAGAACGGCGGCAAAATTCTGTCTGTAAAACGGCTTTCAATCGGATTTCGGCATTGTATGCCCATCTTGGAAAAGTCGAAGCCATGTTGTAAACCGGGAAGATAACTTGTTCTGTGAACAGCACGCCCGTCATGCGGGAATTGCGGATTTTGGTGCAAAGATTGCCGAGAGCTTTGAACTCGCGGGAGGAATAATAGGCTGGAAATACAGATGGATTTGAGCGCCAGTCCTGTATAGACGGCTTTTCCCACGGCAGCGACGGGATTTGTGCGTTGTGCAGAATCAGAAGCGTCTCTGCCATCCGGTGCAGCCGCAGCCGGCGCTCTGGTTCGGACTTCAAAGAATTTGTTTCGGACGCGCCTGTGAGATAGGGCGCGAGGTCAACCGGATATTTTTGAAGCAGCAGCCGTTTGGCGCTTGCGGTCAGCCTGAGTCCGCGCAGGCCGTTCTTGGTATACGAACGGAGCAGCCCGTCCTTTTTGAGCTTGCCGGTCACACTTTCGATGTAGCTGCTGCCGCCCGGAAAGCGGCCGGAAAAGGCGGCCGGGAACTCGCCGGAGACGGCAACAATTTGCAGCATAAGAAGCGGCAGCGTGCCCTCGGCAGGAAGCGTTGGTGGATTCATAAACGATGACCTCTTTTACCGTATCGGCTCTTAACTTCGGTAATTTTTGCGCTGCCAACCAAGCAAAAACACCTGATTTTTCAAAGGCAGATGCCATGCGCGGCGGTATCTGAAAAAGAAAGGCAAAAAACGCTTAAAAATCCGACATGGTTTCCAGCGCATTTTGATGCTCTTCCAGCCAGCCCGGAAACATGTCTTGATCCATCACATAGAGCTTTGTGACGTCTTCCTCGCCCAGCTCCGTGGTGTTATAGACGTTGCACAAAAGCCCATTGTCATCCTTCATAAGATAGGCGCAGACAACGTCCAGAATCTGCTTCATTTCCAGATTGTCGTAGTCCCGGATGCGGCCGCGTCCGCCAGATACCGCATAGATATGGCAGAAGCAGATGATGCACGACTCAAAATGGGAAAGAGGATGATCTTTAACAAACTGTCCGAGCGCCTGCTCCAGCGGGTCGGTCAGATATTCGGCGCTGCGTTGCTTTTTCTTAGGAAGCAGACCCGGCAGCGTAATTTCCACCAGTCCTGGCTGCGCAGTGATCGTGATGCCGAGGACGTTGGCGGCAGAGGTAAGATACTCGTGCTTCTGCACGGTGGTGAAGCCATACACCAGATGCCGCATCCGGCAGGCGATCTGCTCTGCGCGGAGCGCTGCATCGGTGGAAAGCAGCTCATAGTTTTCCGGATACCGCTGCAAGTCCATCGTGTTCATGGCACAAAGCGCATTGCTCAGCCGTGAGACCTCCGCCAGCAGCGATGATATCCGCTTGGATAAAAGCGCACGGTTCATAGGTAACCTCCGTAGTGAAATAGGGCTTCAAAAAAGAAAATTGATTTTATTTAGAATCTAGGCTATACTGAGTTAAGAAAATACGACGTGTGAAAGGAGCGGTTGTTATGGATCAAATGCAAAACCGCCGAATTGCTGCGGTCAAGGCAGCCGATGCAATCAATGCGATTGAAGGTGTTCCGGTTTCCGATTATGCCAAAACGCTCTCTGCTTGTTGGGCAAGGGGAGAAATCACAGATCAGCAAATGAAATCTGCATTGCTCGCTTCTCACAGAAGGCTGGTGGCAACAGTGCATAGCAACGACTGAAATGTAATTTATATAGTTTATTTTCTAGACGGATGCAGACGCTGCATCCGTCCTTTTACATGAGTTCTTGAAGATATTGAACACTTCCATCACCATCCAGCAAACAGTATGCGCGCACGTTTGGGATAGCAAGCAGACCAATTTGTGCGGCATCTTCCAGAATGACCAGCCGCACAGGTGGTTCCTGTGCTGGGCGGGCAAGCATCAGATTCAGAATAGCTTCCTTTCCCGGTTCGGCGTAGAGAATTTCATAGACCTCGCCGCCGGCAAGGAAGATGATCTTCACGGGATATTCTCCCGCGGCGTGATACTCGACCTGCTCCATAAAGTCCGCCAGAACGGTCACCGCCGCTTCCAAGCCTCGGTCGCGGTCTTTCGGCAGCTCCGGTGTCAGGGAATAGAAGCCGTCTACGAGGAACAGCCGTTTTTGCTTGCAGAGATAGGACAGTAGATTTTTGATCTGCTCATCTTTCTGAGGATAGAGGCCTAAAATCTGCTTTTGCGTCAGAATGCCATAGGTGGAAATATCCCGCAGGATGCCGCTGGCTTCATGCGAGTAGATCTGTGCACGGGTTTTCATAGTCGTCACCTCTGATTTTTGTGCGTATAACTGCCGCACAGAATACGTACAAACTGTAGCTGTCAGATTTGAAGATGGCAGCTATACGCACAAAAGACGTATTGTGTACGCAAAGATAATTGGAGAAGAATGTTGCTTTCAAAGCTGCAAAATTGATTGCATTTTTAGGCATGTTCATATATGCTGGAGACAAATAGGGGGCGATTCGCTTGGATACGAGAACGGTAACTTTTACGGCTCACGCAGAACCCGATGCAGAAGATTTGGCGGATGGGGTTGAGAAGCAGTACGATATTTCAGAGCCGCTTGTCCGCGCTGAAATGACGGATGCTCAATTTAACGCCATGATGCGAGATGGCCTGAGTGCTGCAAAGGCTGACCATTCCAGCGCTGCGTCCGAAGTTTTTGCAGATTTGCGCAGAGAACTCTGTATATGAATGGGCTGCTCGGATTTTTGAGCGTTTACAGAAAAGTTAAAAACCATCCTGCGTATGCGACCTTGATAAAACGAGAAAACCATGATAAAATATGATTGACCATAGATTATCCTAAAAATACGGAGGGAACGTTATGGCATATATCACACGAGAGCTCGAACGCAAGTTCTTAAAGCTCAATGATTTTTTCAAGGTCATCCTTGTTACAGGTGCGAGGCAGGTCGGTAAAACGACGATGTTAAAGCACCTTGCAGAAAGCAGCAGAACCTATGTCACGATGGACAATACAATGGCAAGAGCGCTTGCACAGTCTGACCCCGTACTGTTCTTCCAGACCTATAAGCCACCCATCCTCATTGACGAGGTGCAGAAAGCACCGGAGCTGTTTGGGCAGATCAAGATCATTTGCGACGAGAGTGATGAAAAGGGGCTGATTTGGCTGACTGGTTCGCAGCAGTACAATATGATGAAGAAAGTGCGGGAAACGCTTGCCGGAAGAATTGGCATTCTGGAGCTATACAGCCTATCCGCGAGAGAAAAAGCAGGGCTTGTATTTGATACGGATCTGGATTTCTCACTTGCCACGCTGCAGGCAAGGCAGCAGAAAGTCCCGAAGAACGATGTGATTCAGGTGTTCCAGCACATTTGGGAGGGCGGTATGCCGCAGGTGCAGGGCGTGGACGATGAACTCAGACAGGAGTATTTCAACTCCTATATCGACACGTATCTGATGCGTGATGCAACCGAAGCTGGTGGAATCACCGATGCTGTGCGTTTTCGCAAGTTTCTTGTTGGATGCGCCTCGCTCGTGTCGGAGCAGGTCAATTATTCCACATTGGCTGAGTCTGCCGACATTGCTCCGAGCACGGCAAAAGAATGGCTGAACGTGCTTGTCGGACTGCGTATCATCTATCTGCTTGCACCGTATTCCAACAATGAACTCAAGCGTCTCAGCAAAACGCCGAAGCTGTACTTCTGTGATACCGGGCTTTGCGCGTATCTATCTATGTGGCTGACGCCGGATACGCTGCGCAGCGGTGCTGCAAGCGGCCATTACTACGAGAACTATGTCGTAATGGAGTTGGTTAAGAACTACGCCTACGCGAAGTCTAAGGTGAATCTGACCTATTTTCGGGATTCCAACGCAAAAGAGATTGATGTGTTTGTTGAGGAAAACAATGTCATTCATCCGCTCGAAATCAAAAAGAGTGCCGCGCCCGACCGCCGCGAGGTCAAAAAGTACAGTGTCATTGACAAGGCTTCCCTGAAGCGCGGAAATGGCGGCATTATCTGTATGTGCGAGGAGCCAATCCCAATCGATGCGGATAACTGCTTTATCCCGAGCAATCTAATCTAAACAATTTCAAACAATATAAGAAAGCATCTCTACGGAGGTGCTTTTCTTATACCTGAAACCAAAAGAGGAAAGATCGACTATTGCAATTTTACATACAAATGACAGACCACACCGCAAAGCAGATTATCGCAGCATTTCCCACACTGTCCAATCAAGCACGTTCTGTTTTGCTGTTCCGCTTCAGCAATTCCTGCAGCTCCCTGCGGTCGGTGGTGATGAGCTCCTTTTCCAGTTCGCTGCATTTGATCTCGACGGCGACATTATTGTTGTTCGTGCTGATAAGGGCGCTGCCGCGCTCAAAGTGCGTGATCTCCATCAACTCTGCTTCAGAAAGATGCAAAATCGAGCCGACGCGCTGGGCTTCTTCATCCTCCAGATTCAAGATCACCTTGGTCTTGGAGTTGTTGATGATACCCTTGCCGTATTTGCCGTCCTCCAGCGCGAAGAAGTCGTTGAGATCCTGCGTCGCGCAGACGGCCGAGCCGCCGTAGCCGCGGATGATCTTGAATATCTCCAGCACGAACTCCGCTGCCAGGCGGTTGCTGCTGGCGCCGATGAGCTGCCAGCATTCGTCAATGAAAATGGCTTTTTCCTCCGTGCGGTTCTCTTTTGCCTTATCCCATACAAAGTCCAGCGCCATAAACATACCGACGGTCAGAAGGTCGCCGGTCAGTTCCGAAATATCCAGAACGATATACTTATTATCGAGCGAAACATTCGTCTGCTGGTTGAACGTCTTAGCGGAGCCGCTGACGAGTCGATTCAGAATGTTTGCCAGCCGCAGCGTGGAGGAAGATTCCTTGAGGACTGCATACAGGTCACCCAGAATCGGCATTTCACGGTACCGCTCCGGGTGCTTGGGGTCGCGGAGCGTTTCATTGTCGTGCGTAATGCCCTTTTTTGCATAGGTGCGGATCATGGCTTCATCGAGAAGCTGCCTTTCCTCATGGTTCATGTCGGGGATCAACAGGCTGAAAAAAATATGAAGCCGCTGAATTTTGGCGGCCAGCATGGAATGTTCGACCGTACTGCCGTCAAGCTGCTCATCAACCGAACGGTCTGTCTGCCGAATCTCCATGACGTTGATGCAGTTGGGAGACGCAGGCGAGATCTGAATGAACGCGCCGCCGATGTTGGAGCAGGCCCGGTGAAATTCGTGACCTTTGAGCGGTGCGACGATGAACACCTGAATCCCTTTGCGCCGCATCCGCAGCGCCATGAGTTGCATGGTAAAGGTCTTGCCGCTGCCGCTCGTGCCGAGAATGGCAATGTTGGCGTTTTTGTAGATACGCGAATCAAAGATGTCCACGATGATGAGAGAATTGTTATGCTTGTTGACGCCGAGCAGGATACCGTTGTCGTCACACAGCTCATACGCCGTGAACGGATAGCAGCTTGCTGCGCCCAGCGTCAGCACATTCCGCTTGCTGCGTTCAAAGAGCGATTTATCCAGCTTCACGAGCGGAAAAGACGAGCGGAGCGCCTGTTCCTGACAGAAATTGCAGTTCTGCACATTCATATCCTGCGAAATAAGCAGCTTCTTCATTTCAGCGCACTTCCAGTCCAGATCGTCCGGATTGTCTGCGGTCACGGTGATGAGCAGATTCAGGTAGTAGAAATCTTCATGGTTGCTCAGACCATCCTTCAGGAAATAGCCGCTTCGGATGGCACTGTCGAGGTCGTCAAAGTCTGTATTGGTGTCGCTGGTCTCCTTGATCTTGCTGCGATTGATGCGAAGCTGCTGGCCGAGCTTGCGGATCATGCGATCCTTTGGCTGCCGCGTCAGAAATACGTCGAGGTCAATGCCGTCCCCGGCGTTGACCAGCAGACTCAGCCAGCCCGCGGGAACCTCGGACTTATACCCGTCCGACGGCACCAGCAGATACGCATAGTACGTTCCGTCGATGCAGAGATAGCTGCCATGCGTAAAATCCAGCTGCGAGGGCGCAAAAAAATCACCGACGGGAATTTCGTCGATGGAGCAGCCAGCCTTTATGTAGTTGGATGTGATATGGGAGATGCGCTGCAAAAACGGAATATCCGTGCTTTCTCTGCGGCAGAGAAATGTATAGAGCATTTCGGCGGCAGCTTCGTCCTCATTCTCATGCTGGACAACGCTGTTGCCGCATTGCCGGAGATAATTTGCCGCCGTCCGCGCCGCTGTTTGCAGTGACGAAATGGCATCCGCTTCTTCGCGGTCTTTCTTCGCGCCGGGGAGCGGTTCGTATTCCATGATGAGGAAAAACCTGCGTGCGATGGCTTCTTTGGAGCCGAGCTTTTTGAGCAGCTTCAGATAGTCCTCCTGCTGCATCCGGCAGCTTTCATTCGTCTCCTGTGCCATCTCCCGGCGCACGGTTTCGATATGCCGGTTCATATCTGCGCGCTTGGTGATAACCTTGATTTGAAGCTTCACAGGTGCGATTTTGAGGTAGCTGATGAACGAATACACGATATTCCGCTGCTCTCTTGCGCTGCGAAGCAGAAAATTGATCGGCACGATCTCCAGGATCTTGATAAATCGGTGGTCGGTCGTGTAGACAATGCCGTTTTCGATTTTCTGAATCGGCACATACGCTGCAAGCGGATTGCCGGGGCGCTCGGCCTGCTTCTTCTGCCGATAGGCGGTGTCCAGCATCAGGCGGCGTGTGTCCTTTGCAAAGCGGATGCGGCTGCCGTCCTTTTTGTAGGCGGCGGGCTGCACAGCCGTGCTGGGGCCAGACTTTTTATCCCATGTCGGGAGGATCGCCTGTTTTCGGCTGCTTTTGCCGCCGCTTTTACTCAGACTTCTGCGGTTGCGGAGGAAACGAAAAAACAGAATGATATAGGAGGAAAGCGGCATCCCCGCGATCCCGATGAGCGCCAGAAGCGCCAGCGGCAGCGAGGTCAGGCAGAGCAGGATGATCCGGACGGTCAGCGTCAGCGAGAGCGTCAGGATCGGAAGCCCGGTGCCGGCGGCAAGGATGACCGCCTCGACCACATTTCGCGCCTTGAATAAGCCGCCGAAGAACGAACCGCCCTCAATAAAGTTTGGCGGGATCACATAGCTGTCCCGCTGTTCCTGACTCATAGGTTCTCACATCCGATCTTTTCTTTGCGGCGGATTCGGCAGCTTTTGCACGATCTTTTCGTGATAGGCAATCTTGCCGTCCTCCGCCTGATAGGGCTTTCGTTCAACGGTGTCCTCCGCGTACTGCTTATACCATGCAGCATCGTCCGCGGAGTAGACCTTGCTGTAATCGCCCTTCGGCTGGGCATACTGGTCGGCATGGTACATACAAAAATCAATGCCGCCCGGGTGCTCCGGTGTGAACTCGCGCCCTGTGATACGGCCGCCGCCGATCTCCACGTCCTGATAGCGCGGAATGTTGGTTGCATGTTCTCCCAACGTGGTGAAGCCCATGTAGGACATCAGAGAGCGCGTCGCGGTCTCGCCGGTGATGGAGCCGGTCGTGCGGTAATCGCCCTTGGCGACCGTGCCGATCACATCGTTGGCAAACGCGCCGCCCTGATAGAGCGATTTCGCAAACAGTGTTCCGCCGAAACTGCGGAACTGCGTCGGTGCGGACGGGATCGGCGCAGGCCGGGCGGCAGGCGCTTCATTTGCCGGGGCAGAAGCGGGCGCAGCAGATGGTGTTCTGCTGTGCAGGAATCTGCCGGGGCGCTCCTGCGCTTGAACCGTCCGCTCTGCAATGGTGGTTTTGGAAAGTCCATTGCGGACGGAGAAAAACTGTTTGTCAGATTGCGCAGTATGCTGCCGGGATTGCGATTCCACCTGTCCGAAAGTGGAGCTTTGCGTCTCCTGCTGGGTATACTGCGCCTGCTCACGCTGGGTAACACCGATCTGCTCCTGCTGCAAGGCAGACTGCATGACCTGCGACTGTTCCGTTCGGGCTTCTTCGCTGCTTGCTTCAAATTCATCCGACTGCACCACAGAGCCGACAAACTCGCCCTGTTCCGACTGGAACGCCAGATGCGATGCCTGCTGATCCTCCGTATGCAACGCCGCGTGGAACTGCTGCTCCTGCGCAGTCTGTGTATCCTGATGGAGCTGGCTGGCATCCATAGAATGCTGGGATTCGTGGAGCGCTTGTTGGGACTTTTCACGCTGTTCCGAGTTTACGACGCGGGAAGAAACCGTCTGCTGATTCTGGTCAAGCTGGCTGGTATTCTGCCGCTGCTGCTCAGAAGCCGTCTGCGAACCGGAATGGGTGTCGCTGCTCGCGTGTGTCCGGCTGACTGTCGCCTCGGCCTGCTGCGGCTGGACGATGTTCTTCTCAGCAGTTGCTGTACGCACCGCATCGCTTGCGATTTTGCGGCTTGCCATACCGACGAGTCCACCGCTGAAAAAGCCTGCCGATGCTGCGCTTCCAACCCCAGATTTTCCGGATGCAGGCGCAGAAGCGTGATGGCTGCGGCTTCCCAATGCGCTGCCGACTGCGCTTGTCGCGGTGTTGATGGCGCGCATGGCGATCATCGCCTCAGAGAGCATGGAGCCGCCGGTATGCCCAACATTCAGGCCAAGACTGGACAGAAAGCTGTCGATCTTCTGCGATACTTTCAAAAAGGCAATGGCGCACAGAAACCATACCAGTACATTGCCGGAGACAGCTTCCTTCCCGGAAGCACTGACTGCGGATTCTACATCACTCTCCGAAATAGCGAATGCGTTAGTTGACATAACTATAACGAGGGTGAGGATCAGCAGGCAGTTCAAAAAGAATCGTTTTCTCATAGGAAAGGATATTCCTTTCTGCCGCATTACAAGATACCAAGGAGAAATGAGACATGGCATTTCGGACGCGGCAATACTGCATAAATTGTCGAATGCTATAAGTTTTTGCATTTGAGTGCAAAAACTTGATTATTTGTTTAGGTGGTGCTATACTAATGCCACAGGAGGTGTTTGGCATGATAGATTCCCACGAACTAAAAAAGCGCGATATTTATCTGAAGAAGCTGATTGGCTTCCAGGATACCGAGCCGGTCAAGGTGATAACTGGCATTCGCCGCTGCGGCAAGTCCAGTCTGCTGAAACTGATGGTACAGCACTTGAAAGATACCGGTGTTCTGCCGGAGCAGATCATCGAGATGAATTTTGAATCCTTTGATTTCCGAGGGATGAGCGCCGACGATATCTATCGGTATGTGAAAGAGCGCAGTGTCCCCGGAAAGCGGATGTATCTTTTCTTCGATGAGCTTCAGCGGATCGAAGCATGGGAGGATGCGGTCAACGCCTTCCGTGTAGATTTTGACTGCGATATCTATGTCACCGGGTCAAACGCTTACCTTCTTTCTTCGGAGTATTCTACCTATCTATCCGGACGGTGCGTGGAAATCAAAATGCTGCCGCTTTCTTTCCGAGAGTTCCTTGCTTTCCACGACTTCGAGGTTCGGGAAACGCGAAGCGCCCTCGGTGGGCTCCGCAAGCAGGTATTTGATAAGAACGGTGAACGCTACGAGCTGCGCGAGGTTTTTGACGCTTATATGCGTTTCGGAGGAATGCCCGGCATTGCTGATGTTGGGCTGGAACAGGAAAAGACGCTGTCGCTCCTCGATGGCATCTATTCCACAGTCGTGATTCGTGACATTCTGGAGCGAGATAAGCGCAGGGGGCAAAAGCAAATCACAGACCCTACGCTGCTGCGGAAAATCATCCTGTTCCTCGCCGACAATATCGGCTCCAGTGTTTCCATTGCCTCCATCGGCAATACGCTGGTAAACGAAGGACTCCTGGATGACGGCAAGCGCAAAGGCGCACCCAGCGCCCATACGGTGCAGGCATATGTGAACGCGCTTCTGGAGAGCTACTTTTTCTATGAGATCAAGCGATTTGACATCAAAGGCAAGGCATACCTCCGTACACTCGGAAAATACTATATCGTTGACATCGGCCTTCGCAATTATCTGCTGGGCTTTCGTAATCGGGACAGCGGTCACGCCATCGAGAATGTTGTTTACTTTGAACTGCTTCGCCGGGGCTATGATGTAGCGATTGGCAAGATTGGCAATGCGGAGGTGGATTTCATCGCAACGACTGCCGACGAGAAAAAGTATATCCAGGTAACGGAGTCCATGATGAGCGAGGACGTGCGGAAACGGGAGCTTGCCCCGCTGCAGAGTATCCGCGATAACTACGAAAAAAACGTGTTGTCCCTTGAACCGGGGTTCGATGCCTCTTATGACGGCATCAAATCCGAAAACCTCATCGAGTGGCTGCTCCGTGAGTAACAAGCTTTTGCGCTGCGTTCTAAAGAGAAAGCGGATTTGCGATAAACGTGCCGACCATGCTGGTAAACAGCCGCAGACACCATGCGTTCATAAGCAGCAGGAACACCTGCCCGCCCAGCATCCGGCACCATGCCTTGAAGATATTTGCTGTGGACTGAGAGCCGCCCATCGAGAACGCGACCGGCGCGGTGTAAACAAGAACGCCGAGCAGGATATACCGCTCGGCGGCTTCAAAGAGCAGCTTCAGATAGTTCCACGCCAGCAGCACAACGATGATGAGTACGATCAGCGTGACCGCGCCGTTTGCACAGGCACCGATGATGACCAGCATGACAGAATTGAAATCCGCAAAGCTGAGCGGCGGCAGCTCGGATGATAAGATCCAGTCATACGGCGTGCCGCCGATCTTCAGGACAATCTCGACAATGCTTTTCGCACAGTAGGTAAGCGTGATGAAGATGATCGCGCGGAACGTCAGCTTGACTGGATGCTCTGCTTCAAAGCCGGCGCCCAGCCAGTAATTTTTGAACAGGTTCCAGACCCACATCAATAAAATCAAGCCAATGCCGATGGCGGTAAAAATATCATACATTGTTTCAGCTGCCGGGAAGTAACGCAGAAACGTCTCCATTCCGCAGCCGAGTGCACCGAGTACCGATGTGTTGATGAGGTCCAGACCGTGCATGATCTGTTCGGAGATCCATTCGACAACGCCGTCAAGAATCCCCATGCCTTATGCCGTCCACTGACCGCCGGAGAAGAACGGCGTGACGTAGGCCATGATGAAGCCGAGACCGTTCAGGATCGCCCAGGTGATTGCAATGCGTTTGAGCCATGCACGCGATTCCTCGACCGTTCTGCCGCTGCGCGAGAAGTTCATCATTAAAAGCGCGACGGACGCGGTGACGATGGCAGCGATGGTGGAGATGAGAAGAATTTGCTGATAGACGTCCTTCATGATCTCCGTCGCCTTTTCCCAGATTGTCGTGGCCGAAGCCGGCTGGATCAGAAGCGGCAGAATGCTGACGCCGAGCCATGCAACATAGAGCCAGCGCCCCGGACTTTTCCTCGGCGGCGGAAGCTGCGGTAAGTTATTGGATGTGTTCAAAGATGCTCCTCCTTTTCTTTTTCCGATGCAAAAAGCAGACGCCAAGGTCAGGCGTCTGCTCGCAACAAGATTCAGTTTTATATGCTTTTGAGCATCTTCAGTATAGCATATATGGATTTGCGCCGAAAGAGCAAAACCGTGCCAATGTTGTGTCAATACTGTGGCGTGTTTTCATTATTGGCGGTCACAGCAAGCTACAGGCAAGTTAAACTCCTTCGTCGTTTGGATGTTTTGCTCCTGCTTTCGTCCCGTATCTTGCGTTTTTGCGCTCAAAACATATCAGGCCGTTTCCTCAAGCAAATTGTCAGCAAGTTAAATCACGCTCAGATAGAAATGTATTTTAGAAGTGATTTTTGCAACTATACACAGTTTTCGCTTCTAAATACGGTGCTGTACTTAACTTGAATAGCTTATGGTCGTGTACTTCCTCATCTATTTCATTGAAATGTTGCTGGGGTTATCTTTGAACTTTTCAGTAAGAACGTTGATTTTTCTCTTGTACTGGAATATAATATCTATTGAAAAGTAGCATGATAATATCGGAAAGTTTTCAATGGAGGTTGGGCTATGGAAATAAAACGAGATTGCTATTTGAAGAAAATCATCTCCTTTATGTGGGATGGTCAGGTAAAGGTGATCACCGGCATCCGCAGATGCGGCAAGTCCTATCTGCTTCGCAATCTGTTCAAGAGATACCTTCTCGGTGAGAGCGTTGCAGAAGACCACATTCTGTCCTTTGAGCTGGATTTGACCCGTGATATTCGCTATCGCAATCCGTTGGAGCTTGCGTCTCATGTCCGTGAGATCGTAGAACACAGCGCAGACCAATATTATCTCTTTGTAGACGAGATCCAGATGTCCGACGCAGTTCCGAATCCCTACAATCCAGACGGGAAGAAGATCACTTTCTACGATGCGCTCAACGATTTGAAATCCTTGTCCAACTTAGACATTTATGTGACCGGAAGCAACTCCAAAATGCTGTCCTCGGACATCCTGACGGAGTTCCGGGGGCGCAGCGATGAGATCCGTGTGCATCCGCTTTCCTTTTCCGAATACTACTCGGCTGTCGGCGGCGATAAGCAGGACGCTTTTGACGAGTTTGCTTTCTACGGCGGTATGCCGCTGATTCTGTCCCGTCCCACAGATGCCGCAAAGATGGCCTATCTGAAATCTCTCTTTTCCGAGGTCTATCTGAAGGACATTGTAGAGCGGAAGAAGATCAAGCGTGAGGATGTGCTGTCCGCTATTCTTGATCTGCTGTGTTCGTCCATCGGCTCTCTGACCAATCCGACAAAGGTTGCAGCCACCATCAACACCGTGCAGAAGCGCAGCGGTGAAAATGTGGTTGCAGTAAACACTGTGAAAGCCTACATGGATCACTTATTGGATTCCTTCCTCTTCACCGAATGCAAACGCTGGGATGTCAAGGGCAAGAGCTATTTTGACTATCCCAATAAATACTACTGTGAGGACATTGGACTGAGAAATGCCCGTATCGGCTTCCGCCAGCAGGAAATGACGCATATCATGGAGAACATCATTTTCAATGAGCTGATGATCCGTGAATGCTCCGTTGACATCGGCATCGTCTATGGCAATGAGAAAAATGCCAAAGGAAAGGTCACGCCGGTTGCGCGGGAAATCGACTTCATTGCAGCCTCCGGCGGCAAAAAGACCTACATTCAGTCCGCCTATGCGCTGGGAACGGAGGAAAAGGCCATCACCGAGAACAAGCCCTTCGCGCTGACCGGCGATTCTTTCCCGAAGATCATCGTGCGTCATGACATTCGCAAGCGTTGGTATGATGATAACGGCATTCTCAACATCAGCGTCATCGACTTCCTGTTGGATGACACGCTTGTCTGAATCCGCTTAAAACAAAACTGCTCACCGTAAGCTAAAGGTGAACACGCATAAGGACAACAAAAAATCGCTTAGAGCAACAACCGGCAGCAGTCAAGTGACTGCTGCCGGTTTAACTGTGTATTTATAGTCGCTATATGCCGCGAGATAGCTGAAGCAGAACCAGAAGCCGTCGCGCTTAAGTAGTTTTTCACGCAAGGCATCGGCTTTTTCCGTCTCGCCACGCGTTTCCAGCAGAACGCAAAGACCGTAGGCCGTCATGGCAAACTGCAAATCGTCCTCTTCCGCCTCCAGCTCCGCCAGCATATCCTCCATCGGTGCAAACCCTGCCGGCACGCGCATGGCTTTTTCATACGCCGTGTGGTGGCCGACGTACATATCGGGTCGATAATGCTGCTTCAACGTTTTTTGTGCCTCGTCCGCTTTTTCAGCACGAAGCTGCGAAAGTACCAGCCAGTAGACATCCGCAATATACATATCGTCGTCCTGCGGCGCGATGGCGAGCGAACCAGCAAAGGCGGCGGTCGCCGCATCATAGTTTTGCAGCATATACTGCGCCATACCAATGCGATAGCGCGACTCGACGCTCACGCCGTCTGCCTGCTCGCAGCGCGTATAATCCGCGAGCGCCCGTTCAAATTGCAGCGTATCGAGATACTTGGGGCCGCGCTTGCGGTAAGCCTCCATGCGTTCCGGCTCCAGCTTGACTGCCTGCGTCAAAGCGTCGATCGCCTCCCGGAAACGCAGCTGCCAGCACAGCGCGTCTGCCAGCTCCAGAATATTTTCATACGTCTGCGGTTTTGCGCGGCAGGCGAGAATTTCGTCCGTGTCGGCAAGCCCATGCGGCAGATCCTGAAGCTGACTTTCGTGCGACGCATGAACGTCTGCAAAGTATTTTCCCATCTTACCCCTCCGAAATGGTTTCCTTTCTGGCGGTCAGCCAGAGACTGATCAGGTAAAATGCCAGACACAGCAGCATGACACACACGCCGGGTGCCAGCAGATATTGGTACGCCCCCCGCAGAAACGCGCCACGCTTATACGCAAAATTGACCATCGTCCCCCACGTCGGGCGGTAAAGGTCGCCAAGACCCAAAAATGAGAGCGTCGACTCCATCATAATGCAGCTGTTGACCCCAAGCAGAAAGCGCGAGAGCAGCACGTCCGACAGGTTCGGCAGGATGTGCCGCACGGCAATATGGGCGCGGCTGTAGCCAAGGATCCGGCAGCTTTCGATAAACGGCTGTGTGTGCAGCTGCAAAACCTTTGCGCGCACGGCGCGTGCCGTGCCGACCCAGCTGAACGCCGCGATCAGAATGATCAGGTGCGCGGCAGAGCTGCCAAAAAACGTCGCCAGAACAATGAGCGTAATGAGCTTTGGAAGCAGAACAAAAATCTGAATCAGGCCATTGAAAATCTGCCCGACCCAGCCGTGAAAGCTCCCAAGGATCCCGATACCCGCCCCCAGAATCAGCGTCAGAATACTGCTCAAGACGCCGACCAGCAGCGTCTGCCGCGCGCCGTAGATGAGCTCGGTAAAAATGTCATAGCCCATCGCGTTCGTGCCGAGCAGATGCTCCCGGCTGATCGGCAGCCATTTTGTGAACAGCTCCTTCTGCCCATAGCTTGTAAATAGTTCGGGCGCAAACGCGGCCAACGCAAAAACGGCCAGTAGCAAAAGCCCCAGAATGAGCGGCAAAAACCCTTTTTTCTTCATGCTCTGCCCTCCAATCTCCGCTTGGGGTCAAGGAGCAGACACAAAAAATCGGTAAGCAGAATCGATAGCACCATGATGCACGTCGTCACAAACAAAATGCCCTGCATGAGCGGATAATCGAGCGTATAGACTGCCTCCGTCAGCAGCGAACCCATCCCGCCGATGGAGAAAATTTTTTCGATCACGACCGAGCCGCCCACGCAGAGCGACACGCTCATGCCGAGCATCGTGAGAAACGGCTGCGCAATCGAGCGCAAAAGATACTCCCGGCGGATGACTCTGTCCGGAAGTCCCCGCTGCTTTGCGTACAAAATGTCCTTTCCGTCCGACGCGCTTGCCGCCATGTTGCGCACAAGCAGATACCGGCTGGGAAGCGCCGCCAGCGTTAAGGTTCCGACCGGCAGCAGCAGATGCAGAACTCTGTCCCATACATGCCCAGCCGTACCGCGCACAGCCTCCGGAGAATTGAGCCCGGTATAGGGTAGCCACCGGTTTTGAAAGCAGAAGACGATCATCAGTCCCAGTCCAATTAAAAACGTCGGCACGGCGTTGAGGATAATCAGTGCTGTTGTAGAAAAGCGGTCGGCAAGCGAATCCTTTTTGTACCCGCACCGAAGTCCCCAGAGAAGGCCAATCCCCGCCGAAAGCAGCACCGCCGGAACCGTGATCTGCAGTGTATAGCCGATTTTCTCACCGATGAGCGCCGAGACAGCTGCGTCCTTTTTATACGAATACCCGAGCGTCCCGTCCAGCAGCGACCGCAGATAGAAGCCAAACTGCGCCGCAAGCGGTTTGTTCAGATGCAGCGCCTCCTCATAGAATGCCACCTGTGCGGGCGTCATATCCTGCTCGGAAAAGCCCGTCAGGTACGCCACAGGGTCGCCGGGCAGTAGCCGCGGCAGGAAGAAATTCAGAACCACGACCAAAAGAAAGCACACAAGCGCGAGCCGCATATTTTTTCTGTAATCCTTCACGCCCGCACCTCTTTCAGTTGGTGAGTTTCATCAAATTCATAGACCGTATCGCAATAAAAATTCGTCAGTGCCCAGTCGTGGCTGATGAACAGCACAGACCCGCCATTGGGCAGCATCTGCGCCTTTACAAGCGCCAGAAGATTGGCCTGCGTGGACACATCCAGCATCGACGTTGCCTCATCTAAAATCAGAAGCTTCGGGCTTAAAAGCAGGCAGCGCGCCAACGCCACACGCTGTGCCTCGCCGCCGGAGATCTGCCGCGGCAGATGGGCAAGAATTTTAGGCGGCAACTGCATCTGCGCCAGAATGTCGGCGATCAGTTTCTCCGTCTCCTGCCTGTTTTTCGTCAGACGATGATAGGAAATCAGCTCCCGCAGTCCCGCGCCGATTTTCTGCGAAGGGTCGAGCGTGGCATGCGGCTGCTGATACACCATCTGGATGGCAAGACCGCGCTTTCTGTCATACGCTTCTTTTGGGGACACAAGCAGTTTCCCGTCAAGGAAAACCGCTCCCGCGTCCGGCGGCATTACGCCGCAGAGAATTTTTGCAAGCGTCGATTTTCCGATGCCGCTCGCGCCAAACACGCCGATGATGCTTCCGTCAGGAATGGTCAAGGAAACATCCTGCAAAACCGTATGGTTTCCAAACGATTTGCAGCAGTTGTTGATCTCAAGCATGGCAGCACCACCATTCCGTCTTTTCGTCCGTATGTTTCTGCATCTCGCCGTTCAGACAGGCTTCGTCTGCCTTCGGGCAGCGGGCGTAAAACGGACAGCCGGATGCACCTTCGCGCAGAACCGGCGACGGCTGCATCCCGTTTGCGACCTGCGCGGCAAGCAGCGCTTTCGTGTATGGGTGGCGTGGAGCGCTTAAAACTGTGCTTGACACGCCCGTTTCCAGCATCCGCCCGCCGCACAGAACCAGAACCCGGTCGCAGCGTGCGGCGACGGAAATATCATGCGTGATAATGAGCTTCGCCGCGTCCGGGAAAATCGAGTCCAGAAGCGCAAAAAACTGTGTACGCCCGGCTTCGTCCAATCCGTTCGTCGGCTCATCCGCGATCAGAAGCCGCGCCCGGGAGCAGGCTGCCAGCGCGATCGTCACGCGCTGCGCCATGCCGCCGGAGAGCTGAAAGGGATACTTGTCCAGAAGCGTCTCCGGCGCGTCAAAGCCCGCAAGACGCAGCTTTTCTGCCGCCAATGCCGGGAAATCCTTGCGCGGCAAGCCGAGCTTTTTCAGGCTGTCATAGAGCTGCTTTCGCACCGTGCGCGTGGGGAGCAAAAATTCCGCGCCGTTTTGCGGAATATAAACAAGCTTGTCGCCGCGCAGCGTTTGCAGCTGTTTTCCTGCGGGAAGCGCCGCGCCGTCCATCTCGATACAGCCGCTTTGCATCCGCACGTTTGCAGGAAGAAGCCCCAGAATCGAGAGTGCCAGCATGGTCTTGCCCGAGCCGGTCTCGCCGATGATCGCCAGCCGCTGCCCGGAAGAAAGAGAAAAAGAAACGTCCTGCAAAAGCACACGTTCGCCGCGCGAAAGCTTTGCGGAGATCATACCGCAGGCGTAAGAGAACGCCGGAAGTATTTCAGCTGTGGCCATCGGCGTTCCCTCCCTTCGCAATTTCCATTATTGTATCGTATCCGGACGGCGTGCGTAACCCTCCCCGGGGGATGGAAATTGACAAAACACGGAGATTTCCGAAGAAACCCCCGCGTTTGAAAGGTACCTTGATTATTTTGCTGTGATCGAGAACCAGGTGCTTGCGTTGTTGAGCCCAAACACCGCGTCTACGGTGAAATTCTCATATGCCGCGCTGTGGACAAGGATCTGGCTGTCCCAGTAGAGGGCAATGAGCGGTGTATGTGCAGCATACCAGTCCTGCAGGCTGCCCGCCGCAGTCGTGTATTCTTCCACAGTCTTTGCTTCGCCCATTGCAGAGAGGATAGATTGGAATTCTTCGTCAAACACCTGACAGCCGCCCTGCACGGGATGCGTGCCGTCGACGTAAATGGAAGCAAGCCCGTTCTTCATGCCCATACCGGCGGCCGTGTAGCCGTAGATCGCAGCTTCCATCGTGATATTGTTCTCAGAGAATTTGTTGCTGGTCTTGGCGTTGTAGCTGTCGCCGTCCAGCGTTTCGAGATCCACCTGAATGCCGAACTGCTCGAGCTGCGTCTTGACAAGCTCTGCATAGCCGACATGGGCTTCCTTGCCTGCGTTGCAGGTGAGGGTAAAGGCACAAACCTCGCCGTCCGCGTTCACATAGAAGCCGTCCGCATTCTTTTCTGTGTAACCGGCATCCGCCATGTACTGCTCGGCTTTCGCCAGATCCTGACCGAGCGCTTCGGTCTCCTTATAACCCACGGTCACAGGCGGCACGAAGCCGCGGTTGGGGTTCGAGGCATAGGCGCTGCCGAATACGGTGCGGAAGCTGTCATAGTCCAGCGCATAGGAGACTGCCAGCCGAAGATTCTCATCCGCAAAAGGCCCATTTGCGTTGTTGAACGCCAGCACCGCCGGTGCATTCGCCGCCGTGACGGCTTCGAGCGTCAGCGTGTCGGTCGCAGCCAGCACATCCTGATACGAACCGGAAACACCCGTGGAGTATGCCCACGTCATGTCCAGATCGCCGCTCTGGAGCGCGAGATACATGGTATCCTCATTGCCGAACAGCCGGTAGGTAAGCTTGCCGACGTTCGGTGTCTGCGGATAATATGGATTCGGGATGAAGGTGAGCGTCCCGGTCTCCTTGTTGAAGCTCTCCAGCATATACGGTCCGCAGGTGACGCGGGCTTCAGCTTCTGTGACGGAATCCTTGCCCTCGTAGATGTGCTTCGGCATGACGCGGAAGGACGTCATGTTGGAAAGCTCACGCACGTTGGCAGAGGTCAGCGTCAGGGAAATGGACATTCCATCGTCGGAAATCGCATAGGATGCGTATTTTGCCTCCGTGACCTTGCCGTCTTCGTCCGTTTGAGAGACAAAATTGGCGCTGCCGTTTGCGTCGTCATATTCGAGTGTGAACAGAATATCCTCTGCCGTGACTGGTTCGCCATCCGACCACGTCATGCCCGGCTCGATGGTGTAGACCCACGTGACGGAATCCGCGGTCTCGTAGGAAGCCAGCAGCGGATGGTAATTGCCCTCCGCGTCCTGCCAGACGAGCGGCAGCTCGCTGACGCCGCTGGCAAGCATATCGAAGTTATACTCACCAAACGTCGCTGTCTCAATGGCAGCCGTCGTGCCGACCGTGAACTGCTCGATCGGATATGTGAGTCTCTCCGGTTCAGGCTGCTCCGTCTGCGCCGGTTCCGACGGCTGATCCTCCGTCTGTACCGGCTGTTCCGCTGGCTGCTGCGTCTGGGATTCAGGGGTGCTGCAGGCTGTCAGAGCAAATACGAGGCTCAGGCAGAGCAAAATTGCAAGAAGTTTTTTCATTTGGGGTTCTCCTTTGTGTGAATATATGTCAAATCAGAGATTTGCAGTTTGAATGAGATCTCAATCAACCTCCTCCGCGTTTACAAACAGGTTCGTGACCTGCACGGGGATCGGCATCCGGCTCTGCTTGACGGCGCGAAGCACCATATCCTTGAGCTCAGCGCAGCACGGTTTGTCCATGCTAACGACAGTGACGCTTGCAACGTCGTTGAGACTGAAAATGTCCGCCAGCTTCACCGTAATATCAAAGTCGTTTTCCGGGCAGCAGATCAGCGGCACCCGTCCCTTGGACAGGGCGTCATGGAAGCCCGGATAGGAAAACGCCGAGCAGTCCGCCGCAATGAGCAGATGGCCGTGATGGTAGTAGGGCGAGAGCTTCGGCGCTTTATAGAGCTTGATCGGCCACTGCACCAGATCGCTGCTTTCCTGAAGCAGCGCTTCGGGGTTGAACTCACGAACTCGTTTCCACGGGTCAAAATTCTTGTCGATCATAGCGTTCCTCCTCAGCGAATGTAGCGGTCAATGGCCTTTTTGAAATCGTCGAGCGTCTGTGTATCGCCGGACTGCACCGCGTCCACAACGCAGTGGTCGAGATGGTCTTTCAAAATTACCTTGGCGATGGATTGCAGCGCGCCAATCACGGCAGAAAGCTGCATCAGAACGTCTGAGCAGTCTTCTCCGCTGTCTACCATCGCGCGGACGTGCTGCAAATGTCCGGAGGCTCTCGCCAGCCGGTTCTGAACATATTTCGTGTTTTCATGATGGTGCGGATGCTTGTGTCCATCCGCATGGTCATGCTCGTGCGGATGCGCATGCTCGTGGTCATGCGTGTGTTCATGTTCATGAAAATGCTCCTGTTCCAGTTCGTCCACGCATACCGCCACCTTTCATTTTTGTATTTTACAAAATTTCGCGCTGGCTCGTAAGCCTCCCCGGGGGATGAAATTTTGTGCGCGGCACAGAAATCGAAACCCCCTCCGGGGGTAAAATGCGGAATGAGCGCGTTTTTTGGATCGTGTTCAATGAAACGGCGACCTGAATCGTGAGAATTGCGAAAACCCACTGATTATTTTTTGTGCAAAATGTTCAAAGTGAAAAACAATATCCGGTATAGGGGATGTAAAACGCCCTCCGCGCAACTGGCGCGGAGGGCGTTTGGAATGGGATCCGCTTTATTTTTCCATCAGGCGATACAAAATGGTGACGACCTGTGCACGGGTCGCGGTAGCAGTCGGATTCAGATTGCTGCCGCTGCCCTTGACAAGCCCCTCGGAAACGGCCCAGAGCATTGCGTCAGACGCCCAGGATGCGACTGCAGATGCGTCGGAGAACTTGGCAAGATCGCCGGACACAGCCGGTTTTCCGGCGTTGCGGTAAAGCATGGTGACAAGCTCCTGCCGCGTGATGCTGCCGTTCGGATTCGTGCCGTCGGAAATGCCCTCGGTCTTTGCCCACTCCAGTGCTTTCTGGTACCACGGGCTGCCGCCGTCAACATCTGCGCCGGCTGCGCGTCCAAGCACTGCCCACAGCGCTGCGCGGGTCATGTTAGCGTCCGGACCGAAGGTTTCCTTGCCGGTGCCGTTGACGATGCTGTTCTCTCTTGCCCATTTCACGGCGTCGGCGTAATAGGCCGCCGCCTTGACATCGTGGAACACTTCGTCCGTCTTTTCCAGTGAAATGCGTCCCTGTGCACTGGCGTAGCTGCTGCCGATCACGCCGTTCAGCTGCTCCTGGATGTACTGCGCGACAGCGTCGCGGACCTTTACGCCATTGCCGTTGTTGGCGTAGGCTGCGCCGGCTTCCTTGGCTTCCTTCAGCGTGTAGTAGGTGTCATTGCCATTGATCAGGAAATTGTCGCAGACAACGGCGTAGGTCGCCTTGCTGTCAAATGCCTTGCCGTTTACGGAGGTGATGGTCACGCGGCTGACAGAGTCTGCACGGAAGAACTTGCCGTAGGCCTCGCCCGCGTCATATTCTTTGCCTGTGTCAAGCGAGTAGGTCAGACCAGAAACCTGCGCGAAGCCCGGGCAGTTTTCCCGCTGCGATGCGGCCTCCAGCGTTTCCAGAAGCTGTGCGCCGGTCAGTTCAATGACACCGATTCCCATCGGGGAGAACGGCAGCGCCTTCAAAAGATCTGTTTCGGTGATCTCGCCGGAATACAGGAAGTTGTCGCAGTTGCCGCCGTTCTGGATGGCAACGAGCGGAAGCTTCTTGTTGTATCCATCGATGTAGTTCTGCGCATACCAGCGCAGTGCGTCCGTCGTCAGATCGCCGAGATTCGTCTCGCCGTTCCAGTTCGCGGAATCCGCGCCGGTCAGGATAACATCGGAGCGGCCGACCGTTTTACCGGCAGCTGCCTTCAGCGCGGCGGCACTCTTGGCGATCTCCGCGTCGCTGCCGCTCAGATCCGGCGTAAGAGCAGTTACGGTTTTGCTGGAATTGTCAATGACATACGCGCCGACCGTTTCCGCATTGCCCGCATCAATGACAAGATCGCCGTATTCGCTGCCGCTGACACCGGCGTTGGACAGGCAGATCGTCACGTCCGCGTTCAGCTTTACGGGCTTCGGCTCGGAAACGCGCAGGCAGCCGTCCTGCACATTCGCTGCTGCGGAAGTAGCGGTCAGGCCATAAAAGCCGACCTTCAGGCCGCTCTTTGTCGTAAGGACCGTACTGGCTTCAAAGGAATAGTATTCCGTATCGGAGGTTGCGTTGGCAGAAAGAACCGTGAATGTCGCAGCCGCTTTCTCCGCGCGGTCCGCCGTGACCTCGCCCTTCATGTCCTTGTTGTAGGTCAGAGCCTCTGCACCATTCTGCAGTTCAGCCTGTGTGTAGTATTTCGTGATGTTCTTGTGGTAACCGTAGCCGGTCGTGGCGTCGGCGTATCCAAATTCCGCAAGCCCCATCGCCGCAACGTCATAGCCAGCCGCGTCCATCAGGTTGTAAACGCCCAGACCGCGGTCGCTGTTCGCCGCAGCTGTGCCCTGCAGGAAGTTGCCGGCATCGGCCAGAATCACGTCCGCACCTGCGTTTTCGTAGGCCGTCTTTGCAGCGGCGACCTTCGCATATACGTCCACATCACCGCGGACGTTGGCGGTATAAAGGATCACAGTCTTGCCGGTGTAGTTCTCCGCCGCGAAAGCGGTGACAGAGCACAGGCTGAGAACCATGACCAATACCAGAAGAAGACTCAGTGTTTTTTTCATATTGTTTGATTCCTCTCTTTCACTCTGGAGTGTATCTGCGCAGATTTCTGCGTTTTTACCAATATAGCAAACCGCTTTGTCTGCCGCAAGCTCCCCCGGGGGTTCTGAAAAATCATTTTTGCGAAAAAACTTCCGGCTTTGCCGAAGCGCAGCCGGAAGAATTTTATTATGAAAAGCTGATTGGAATGGAACTGATGTTCAGCTCCTGCGCGGCCTTCGCAAGATCAACATCCGTGTACCAGTCACCGTAAAGCCGCTTGGCAAGCGCCAGCTTTGCGTATAGCATGGTCGCCTCGTCGCCCCAGAGCGCCGAGGGAGAAACCAGAATGATCTGCTGCTCCGGGAAGCGCGCCTGCGCCGAGGCACGGATGGAAGCCGCCTGCGACAGATCCGCGCATTTGAGGACGACCTGAGGCTTTTTCGCCTGTACCCAATCGTCCGTAACGTTGGGATCGTCCCGGCTTTCCGCAATATTGAACGAGCCGGTCGCTGTGATCAGATCGCAATATTGCTGGGTCACGCCGTCGGTTTCCGTTTCAAAATAGATGGAGATCTGCTGGCAGAGATAGATCTGCTGCGTCTTGTTTTGCAGTGTGAAGGTCCAGAACGCCAGCGGATCATACGTCCAATGCGCGTAGACAGTTTGGTCGTCCGTGCCGGAAAATACGGTTTCCGGCAGGATCTGTTCGCCACCGTCTATCTGCGTCCACCAGCCGTTAAAGTCATATCCCTCCCGCAGCGGAATAGGAAGCGCGCCGTAGCAGTCGCCGTCGCTGAGCGCCAGCGTCGCCTCCTTGGACTTGATCCTGCCGCCGTTCGGGTCGAGGGTCAGCGTCGCGGCGTCTCTGTGCTGCCAGTGCGCATAGAGCGTATGCGCCTGCACATCGGAAACGATTGTTTCCGGCAAAATCTGCTCTCCGCCGTCCGGCAGCGTCCACCAGCCGACAAATGCATATCCGCGCCGGACGGCCTCCGGCTGCGCGCCGTAGGGCTGACCGGGCGTAACGCTTGCGGACACGGTTGCGCTGTCGCCGCCGTTCGGATCATAGGTCACGGTAACGCCGGCTGCCAGCTGCTCGGTGTAGACTGCCGTGCCTGCCTGTGCCACAGATACGGAGGTATCCGGCTGTTCCGCCTGCGCGGTCTCATCCGGCTGCTGCGGCGTATCGGGCTGGATCTCCTCCGCAGGAGGCTCCTCTTCCGACTCCTGCTCCGGCGGCTCAGGCTCCTCCTGCGCGGGCGGCTGCGGTTCTTCTTCCTGCGGCGGCTGCGCTTCCTGCTGCGCCTGCAGGATCGTGTCGGCCTGCGCCGGGTCTGCGATCAGGCGCACCCGGCAGGCGCACAGCGTGCCAAGGAGCGTCAGGCACAGAAAGATCAAAAATATTCGTTTCATCAAAATTCCTCGCTCTTTCACAGTGCAAGCCAGTACGTTGTCCAAAGCCGCTGCTTTTTGGAGAGCTTCTTCCAGACAAGCGGCGCAGCAGTCTGCAAAAACACGCGCATTTGCGTACGCTGCTGCTCGGTCATCTCGTGCGTGCTGTAAGCGGCCTCCTGCCACAGCGGGAGGATCTGCAAATACTGCGCGGCGATCTCAGGTCCCAAAATCGTTTCGATTTTCTCCGAATAGCTTGCGAACGGCACATTTCCCGGCTCCAGACCGGCAAGCCGCAGCCAGCGCAGCACATAGCGGAAGCTGGCACAGATACACGCGCACGCATCCGCGTCCGAAAGTCCTGCCCGGTTTCGTTCCCGCTTCTTTTTCAGCCGATCCAGATAAACGGATGGCACAAAAAGCATCAGCAGCAACAGAAAAATCACCAACACCGCGCGAATGGGACGGGAAAGCGGTTTCCTGTCTCCGTCCAGTGTGCTTTGCATGGACTCCTGCCGGAACGTCGGCGGTTCGCTCTGCGGCGTTTGCTCCGCAGGCACATCCTGCTGTGCCGGAAGTTCGCCGTAGGCAGCCGTCTGAACGGCAAGCGAGTCCCGCGCACGTTCCTCCCACGCCGAAAGCCGCGCGTTCTCCGTTTCCGGCAGAAGCAGGCAGCCCGCAGCCAGAAGGACAAATGCCGCGGCGATCGGAAGAAGCCGCCATGGACGCAGTCCGCCGTCCTGCGGCAAAAGCGTCAGCAGCAGGCAGCCTGCAAGCGCGATCAGCCAGCCGCGTTCCGGCAAAACGCCGAGATACGCCATCACACCGCACAGTGCGGCCAGTACAAACGTCCGGCTGAACCGCCCGGGCAGCGTCAGCAGCTGCGCAAGCAGCAATCCAAGCAAAATTGCGGCCGTCTGTAAGCAGCCGGCCTGTTCCGCCTGCGGCGCGTAAACAGGGAGCTTTTCATAGAGATAAGCCTGCTGCAGCTCACTTGCGGCGAACAGCCGGTTCAGGAAAAGACAAACGCCGTCGCGCACGGACTCCCACAAAACCCACACCGCAGCACCAAGCAGCAGAAAGAGAGAAAGCCGGACGATATTTTGAATCTTTGCTTGCTCCGGCAGAAAACAGAGTGCCAACAGCAGCACCGTGCCAGTCCCCCATGCGCCGAGCAGCGTCCGGCCAAGCCCTGCCATGCTGCAGAGCGCGCCCACGCTTGTGAGATAGACGGCGGTACAGCCGATCGCGCGGAATATGCGGTTTTCCTGTTTTGCCTGCGGCGGTCTGGTGTCAACGATCTGCATGGATCATCCTCACAATTCAAAATGGAGCGTCCCGGCGCGCAGCGCATCCGCGCGGAACGCATGAACGCGAACGCGGCCTGCTTCAGCGATCTCCGGCAAAGCGCCGGCATCCGGGAAAAGAATGCTCACACAGCCGGTTTGCGCGAGATCCTCCGCCGCAGGGACGGCACTTGCTGCGATCAGTGCGATATGCGCGTAGGAAAGCGCAGGGTGCTCCTGCAGGAACGCTGCGGTACGTTCGATCTCCGGCGCACGGTGCAGCAGTGTATGCACCGTCTGCGCCAGTGTGGGCATATCAGCAATATCATGCAGTTCCCCGGTGCAAAGCAGCGTGTGCGGAAGCTCCTGCCGCAAAAGCTCCGATGAAACAGACACCATCGTATCCAGCATAGCGTCCAACTGTTCCGGCGAAAGTGATCTCTCCGGAAAAAATACAAGCAGCAGCCGGTTCATTGCCGGCAGGCCAAACTCGCGCACCATCAGCGTCCCCATTTTCTCGGACAGCTTCCAGTGGATCTGCCGGATCGGGTCTCCCGGCACATACTCGCGGATACGGAACGTCTCGCCGGGATCATTTCCCGCTTTCTGTGCGGAATAGCTCTCGCTATCCAGTAAAACCTCCGCCGCCTGATCCAGACAGACGGACACCGGGAAGGTCTGCGGCGGAAGCAGGACCTCGACTTGCGCAGTGCATATCCGTTTCCGGGAAAACAGGCCGAAGCTGTCAAACTCACGGACGCTCGTGCAGGAAAGGCGTACGACACCGCTGTGCGTTTCGGCAAGCTGCCACGACAGCGATGCCGGCTTTTTCCCAACGGAAAGTGGCATGACCCGTGTAGAATATTCACCGGTAAAGCTGTTTTCAGCTTCAACCGTAAGTTCAAACTGTGCCGGTATCCCGGATGAGGAAACAGTAAGCGTGCATGTCATCTGCTCACCGCGCCCCACTGTTTCCGGTGCAGAAAGTGCAATCGAAATCTGCCGCGGAAGCAGCAGCGATACGGCGGACAGCAGTGGCAGCGCGGCGGCAAGCAGCACGCAGAGCGTTCCCGCGCTGTTCGCAAACAGGTACAGGCCGAGTGCACCAGCCAGCAGAATGCCCCAGAGAACTCTACGACCTGCCATACTCAAAATGCCGCGTCCGGCATCGCAACTTCCCGTAGAAGCGCCTGCATGACGTCCTGCGCGGTGCTCTGCTGCGTCTTTGCCTGCTGGGAAAGCAGCACTCTGTGTGCGCAGACATCCGCAAAGATCTCCCGCACATCCTCCGGCAGCGTGTAGTCGCGCCCGTGCAGATACGCGCATGCTTTTGCCATTCTGGATACCGCCAGCGCACCGCGCGGACTGATCCCGAGCCGGAGCAGCGGATGCTCGCGCGAGGCCATTGCCAGCCGCGTGATATAGTCGATGATCTTATCGTCCATCGCCACCCGGCGAACCTCCTGCTGCATGGAAACAAGCGCCGCTGCGTCCGCAGCCTGCTGTACCTGCTCCATGGGATTTTCCAGCTGCCGGTCGCGGATAAGCGTCATCTGACTCTCATAATCGGGGTAACCGATCGTGAGCTGCACCAGAAAGCGGTCCATCTGCGCGTTTGGGAGCGGCTGTGTACCGGCTGTGCCGACCTGGTTCTGCGTAGCAATGACGCAGAACGGATCAGGCAGCGGATAGCAGATCCCGTCCACAGTGACCTGCTTTTCCTCCATGGCCTCCAAAAGCGCAGACTGCGTCTTGCTGGAGGTGCGGTTGATCTCGTCGCCCAGCAGTAGATTGGTGCCGGTCACGATGCCCGGCACATAGCGGAACGCATTCTGCTGCTTGTCGTACATGGAAAAGCCGACAATGTCCGACGGCAGAACGTCAGGGGTAAACTGGATCCGGCGGTAGCGCAGCCCAAGCGCTTTGCTGAACGCGACGGCAAGTGTCGTTTTTCCTACGCCCGGCACATCATCCAGCAGAATATGCCCGCCGCAGAGCATCGCCATCAGCACCTTTTCTACAATAGCCTGCTTGCCGGTCAATGCCTTTTGCACTTCCCAGCAGATCGCATCCAGTTTCTGATTCATTGCAGCTACATCCTTTTCGGTCGATTTTTTATATAGTAGCAAAAGATTTCTGCCTGAACAACCCCGGGGGGAGGTTGTTCAGGCAGAGAATTTCCATTACAATGAATAGCCGGGGTGATAAAATGGAGTTGTCTTCTGTCAAGCGTGCGTGCATCTGTGCGCTTTGTACAGCGCTGTGCTATGTGCTGCCGCTGGCGTTTCACGCGCTCGGCATGGGAAGCACACTTTTGCCGATGCATCTGCCGGTTTTACTGTGCGGTCTGATCTGCGGCGCGGGCTACGGCGCGTTCTGCGGTATAGCCGGTCCGGTCGTTTCGTGCGTGCTGTCCGGTATGCCGACGGCGCTGCAGCTTGCGTCCATGGCACCGGAGCTGTGTGCCTACGGACTTTTGTGCGGGCTGATTTACCGGCACATCCGTACCGGGAAGATCTATCCGGATCTGTACTGCGCCATGCTTCCGGCCATGCTGCTCGGCAGAGTGCTCGGCGGTCTTTGCAAAATGCTGGTTTACCTTGCCACGGCAAGGGATGGCTTTACCATGACGGTGTGGCTTACGACTTATTTCGTGCAGACACTTCCGGGAACCGTTTTGCAGCTGCTTGTCATTCCAACGATCGTATTTGCACTGACGCGCGCCGGCCTGATCCCGGCAAGATACCCAAGACAAAAAAGAACAGGAGAACCAACACCATGAATAAAGCTGATGTGATCGCTTTTTTTGACCGCTGTGCCCCGGAATGGGATGCCGATATGATCCGTAACGAACCTGTTATTCAGACGATTCTGGACAACGCCGGCGTCTGCGCCGGTATCGATGTGCTGGACGTTGCCTGTGGAACGGGCGTGCTGATCCCGGATTATCTGAAGCGATCGGTCCGCAGTGTGACCGGCATTGATATTTCGCCGGAAATGATCCGCATTGCAAAGAAGAAATTTCCGCAGGAATCTGTGAAGCTGATCTGCGGCGATGTAGAATCGGTGCAGCTTAACAGGCAGTTCGACTGCGTCATGGTCTATAATGCGTTCCCGCACTTCCCGAATCCAAAAGGGCTGATCGACCATTTGGCAGAGCTCGTACAATCTGGCGGCAGACTCAGCATTGCGCACGGGATGAGCCGTGCCATGCTGACGCGCCACCATTCCGGCAGCGCCAGCCGCGTGTCGATCGAGCTGCCGGAGGCGGAAGCCGTTGCGCAGATGATGGACGAGGCATTCCGCGTGGACGTTGTCATTTCTGACGACACGATGTATCAGGTCTGCGGAATCAAAAAATGAGTTATAAAATGGGAATGCCCGATGCAACCGCATCGGGCATTTGTGCTTATTTCTTTTTCAGCAGCGACGCTTTTACCGCGCCTTTCGGGTCCTTGACGAGCAGGATCACAAGCCAGATGATGAGACCCAGTGCAACCACGGACAAGCCGAGATAGAAGTCGTTGAGCATATCGATTGGTTCCGGCGTGAAGAACGCCTCATGCAGCTCGGCATATTCAAAAATCGCATCACCGAGCCACATAAGCGACGCGCCCCAGTACATGAGACTCAGTGTACCGAGCCGCATGGTGTTATCCGGCGCGTGCTTGTACCATAAAATCGAGCAGATGATCGCCGCAAACACACAGGTCAGAAGTGTCATTGCATCTCCTCCTTATCGAACGGCAGGCGTCACGCCGGACTCGCGCTTGACAACCTTATCCGCGGCGAGCGCAATGCAGCCCCACGCAGCCGTGACCAGAAGTGCCATCGTCACGCCGACGGTCGCCATCTCGTGCAGCATAACTGCCGCATCCTCCGGATTTGCCGCAGCCGTCAAAAACGGGAACCAGGGTACAACTTCGCCATGCCAGACATGCTCATAGGCCAGCAGCGCTGCGCCGCCCCAGAGCATATTCTTGAGCCATTTGAGTTTGCGGGAGAACGGAATTTTGCCTTCTACCACGACCTCATTCTTCTTTTCTACCGTGGAAACTACGCCTGTAACGATGGCTTCCGCAGTCGGAACCAGGAAACATGCCATTGTTTGTTCCTCCTTTTTCTTTGGCGATTTTCGCCGTTTCAGGATACCATCCAGTGTAGCGCGACGCATCGGAAAGAAAAAGCTCCCGGGGAGGTTCAAGTCAAAATGATTGTAGAAACTGTAAAACTTGCAGCCTTTATATTGTGCATTTTAGAGAAATATGACGCGATACGGAACCCCGTGGGGAGGTCCAGTTTTTTGAAAAACAGTGCGTTTTTCCGCGCAAAACCCCATGTGGGGATATGAAAACACGCGATATGCGTACAAAAGCATCCCCCGGGGGAGCTTCCGAATAGGCTCGCGGTCTGCTACAATACAGCCATCGGTTAATACGCTCAACCCAATCCAATCCTAAAACAAAAGCGCGGCGTTTCTTGGGGAAGAAAACGCCGTGTTTTTGTTTGGAACTGAACATCAGGAGGAAACGTCATGCATCTGGAACACGAACACGATTGCGGTCATACCCATGACCATCCGCACACCCATGAGCCGGAACACGCCCATGACCATTCGCACACAGCCGCGCCGCGCGATGAGCTGATTGCTCTGATGCGCTACATGGTCGGTCACAATGTTTCGCACACCAACGAACTCAAAGAGCTGGCACATAAGCTCGCCCATACCGGCGACAGCGAAGCCTGCGCGCAAATACTCGACGCAGTCCAGGATTACGAAACCGGCAATCAGAAACTCGCGGCAAGTCTGGATCAGCTTCAGAAATGAACGGCTTCCGCTAAATCTGTTGGTTTTGCCTACGTTGGATTATCCAATGTTGGAAAAACCTATGTTGGATAATCCAACGCAATAAAAGAAAGATATATTAAGTAAAGATATATAAATTACTGATAGAATCGATTCGATTCAGAAGCGGCGGCAACAAGAAAAATTTTCTGCGAAAGATTATTGACAAACATTTGTTCTAATGCTATTATGTGAAACATAGCAGGAAATCCTGTCGACAACAGAATATTCCGAAGCGCACCATAAAACGTAATGAAGGAGCGCTGCGGCCAAATAATGGCCGCAGCGCTCCTTTTGGTGCTCTTTAGGAGAAATATGGGGTGGGATCACAATCCCAAACAACTGAATAGCCAGCAACACGGATAACACCGCAGGTTGGGAAACGCGCACGGCGCGCGCGACGACC
>ENA-UOJQ01000097-UOJQ01000097.1-human-gut-metagenome-genome-assembly--contig:-P63-NODE-97-length-115860-cov-17.748543_pt1 | contig 115860 bp, 125 predicted proteins | sample MGYA00242352_ERZ723899 | MGnify/ENA metagenome assembly ERZ723899
AACGAGCTGCTGAGATTTTGGACCCGGAGCACCGGGAGACATACGAGAGCCTTGAGATCGTGAACGAGGCTTGCCGGATGGGCCGGGCGGCTCTGTTCCGGCGGATGCCGGAGCCGCCGCACCCGGACGGGGATGAAAGCATCCTGGCCTGCCCGACCTGCGGGAGCGGTGAATATCTATACAACGAGGACGGGAACCGCTGCTGTTTCTGCGGCTGGTGCGGACAGGCCATCGACTGGAACGCGGAGACATTCAAGGCGGCAGGCCAGATGAAGCCAGTGCTGAAATATCCGGGGAGCAAATGGCGGCTGGCGGAATGGATTGTATCCCTCATGCCGCCGCACAAGAGCTATCTGGAACCGTTCTTCGGGAGCGGGGCCGTATTCTTCAAAAAGCCGCCGAGCCGTATCGAGACCATCAACGACCTGGACGGCGAGATCATCAACCTGTTCCGCTGTATCCGGGAACAGCCGGAGGAGCTGATGCGGGCCGTGGCCTGCACGCCGTACAGCCGGGGCGAGTATGAACAGGCGTGGGACCATTTCAAGGCGGGAGGACAGGTCCGACCGGACGGCATCGAAGCCGCCCGGCTGACGCTGGTACGCTACTGGCAGGCCCACGGGAGCACCGTTGTTTACAAGGGCGGGTGGAAAAATGACCGCGCCGGGCGGGAGTACGCCTACGATGTGCGCTACTGGCGGCAGCTCCCGGAGCGTATCGCCGCCGTGGCGGAACGCCTGAAAGATGCGCAGATCGAGCAGGCACCGGCGGTCGATGTGATCAGGCGCTTCCGTCACCCGGACGTGCTGATCTACGCGGACCCGCCTTATATGCTGCATACGCGCAAGGGCAAGCAATACATCGTGGAGATGGCGGAGGAGGCCCAGCACATCGAGCTTCTGGACGCATTGAAGGAGCATCCGGGGCCGGTCATTTTGTCCGGCTATGACAACGACCTGTACAACGAACACCTGCAGGGGTGGAAAAAGCTGCACCGGCGGGCGCAGGCGGAAGGCGGCGCGGTAAGAACGGAAACGGTGTGGCTGAATTACGTACCGGAAACGGGAGGAAAAGTGTATGAAACTGTGTGATAGGTGCCGGGTATCCGGCTGCCTGCTGACCTACGGCGGGAAAGCCTGCCGGGAGGCCAGAAAGCAGGAGTGCCCGGACGTGGTGTTCACCCGTGCGGACAAGATCAGGGAGATGGACGACGAGGAGCTGGCCGTAGTCATTATGTGCCCGCACGACGGGGACGAGGACAGCTGTAAGGGGTCGCCGGATGCGCAGACGTGCATCAAGTGCTGTCTGGAATGGCTCCGGGAACCGGCGGAGGTGCTGTGATGGACGAGAAAGTGATCTATTCATGCGTGGACCAAGAGCACAACACCTGGAACTGCCGGGGATGCGGGTACATCGAGACCTTCGAGGCGGACGGGCCGGTGGAAAACGGCTGGAACTTCTGCCCCGGCTGCGGCCATGAGATCGAGGTGGAAGCGGTCAGCCCGTGTCCCTTCGACAACGGGAACTGTATGTGCCAGTTTTGCGAGGCTCAGTGCAACAACGGTCTGAACTGCTCGGACTGCCGCTACGAGGGAAAACCTGTGCACGACATCCACCTCTGCACGGGCTTCGTCGGAGACATCACCCAGTACATTCGGAACTGGATGCGCCATCACGGCGGGAAGGCTGATACCTGAGCGCGTGAGCGGCACATACATATATAAACTAAAGGAGGACAAGCACATGAGCGAATTGACGCTGCGATTTGGGGAGGCCCGGCTGCACGTGGAGGGCGACGCCGATCTGGTGGCGCGCGAGCGGGCGGCGTTCCTGGAACACCTGGGCCGACTGGACCGCCAGAGCGAGAAGGTCGGTGAACTGCTGGCCGTGCTGCTCCGGGCCGGGCACGCCCCCGAAAAGGCCGAGGAGCCTGTGAGCAAGAAGGCAGAGCCGGAGGAACCGGCGGAGGAAAAGAGTGTGACGCAGGACGACTTATGCAGGCTGCGGAGCATCCACGTCGGCTTCGTCAGCCCGTCCCAGTTGAAGCGGGCGAAGGCCGAGGGCAAGCTGGACCACCTGCTCGCCCAGCGCGACGAGATCGAGGTGCCGCTGGATACCGGCGGGACCGTCACCGTGGTCTGCTGCTACGTGTCGCCCACTTCGGCCCGCTTCGTCTTCAAAGACTGCTGGGACGAGGGCGTGATGAACGACGAGGCGACCAACAAGACCGGGTATTTCAAGAGCAAGGGCCGCAAGCACGTTTTGGAGGACATCTACCCGCACATCGCGGCGGAATGGCGGGAGATCATCGTGCCCCGGACCTTCGTGGAGACCATCGAGGGCGAGCGGGTAGAGTATTCGGACCCGCTGTGGCTGCCCTCGGCGACGGATGTGTTCGGCACGCCGGACGGGGCCTGGTGGAAGGACGGAGACGACGACTTCCAGCTCCCGGTCTTCGCACGTGAGCGCGACCGCGTGAAGGAGTGCGGCGACAAAGGAACGTATCCCTGGTGGCTCCGCTCCGTGCGTGCGAGCTACACGAACTACTTCTGCAGTGTGTTCACGGACGGGTCTGCGAGCAGCAACAGCGCCTACCGTTCGAGTGGCTTCGCGCCGGGCTTTGACATCTGATCGGAAATCGAAAAAATCTCCGGTGCGTAAGCGCCGGAGAGCAAAGGAGACAGCCATGGTCACATTAGATATTTGCAAAGGCAATCCGGGCGCGCTGACGTTCGTGATGCTGGCCTATGAGTACAATCCGTATCGCGCCGAGGCAGCGTTCCGGCGTATGCAGAACAACGGCATCACCGGGGACAAGTTGTATATGCTCTGGAATGACTGCTGCGACCGTGATGTGGAGCAGGCATTGGTCAACATGGAGTGCATGAGCATGGAGGAGATCGTGTCCCACATCAACTACGAAGGCGGACGGGGCATCCCCATTCCGAAGAAAGAAAATCTGTGGTGGCTCCGCTCGCCGTATCCGAGCCAGATGGGCGGTGAGCAGATCGACGAGATCGTCCGCATCACAAGAAATCCATATCTGTTCTAAAAAACATTCTCCCCCGGCGCTCGCTGTGGGAAGCGAAAACCGGGGGAGAAATCTTCAAGATTTTGCTGTGCGTGGGGTCATTTCCTACTACATATTATACCACAATGCACGGATAAAGTCAAGATAGCGGCCTCGACGCAGGATGCAGAGAGGCGCGCCGCAACGCCGCCGGGAGGCGGCGGACGGGCTTGTAATGGGTATTATCCTTCTTGCGAAAAGCATCGAGGAAGGACCAGGAGACGATGCAAAGGGGTACACGGATGATAAACAGGTCTTTCATACGGGAAAAGGTCGTTCACTGTGGTAAGAACTTCCTTTCACCGGAAATCTATCCGTACAGCGGACAACAGCAGCAGGCGGTCGGACGGAAGCGTGGGAAGAAAGTCAACGTCTCTGCGCCGAAGCAGAAGAACCTCAATGACCGGAGAGCCAAGCGCTATTTCATTCAGCTCGCCAACAGCAATTTCGGCGTGGGTGATCTGGTGGTCCATCTGACCTACGCCCCGGAGTTTCTGCCGGAGAGTGAGGAGGAGGCCGCGAAGATCGTCGCCAAGTATCTGCGCCGGGTAGCATACCTGCGGAAGAAGCGGGGCCTTCCCCCTCTCAAGTATCTGCTTGTGACACAGATCGGACGGAAGAAGGATGGGACCCACCGCATCCACCATCACATTCTGATGAACGGCGGACTGGACCGCGACGAGGTGGAAAACCTGTGGTGGGAGACCAAGGGCACAAAGGAGCGGGAGCCGGTCATGTACGGATGGGCAAACGCTGACCGCCTGAGACCGAACGCAAAGGGCATCGCCAGCATGGCCGGGTACATGGTCCAGGACAGCGCCGGGAAAAAGCACTGGACGCAATCGCAAAATCTGGAAAAGCCGTGGCACCGGGCACCGAATGACCGGAAGTACACGCGCCGCCAGTTGGACAAGATCGCAAAGCTGCCGGAGGACAGCGAGGAGTTCGTGCGTTTTTGGGAAAAGCAGTATCGCGGCTGGGAGCTGGTGGAGTGCGAGAAGTCATTCAACGAGCAAACAGGATGGTATTTCTACCTGACCATGCGGCGAGCGCATAGAAAACAGAACGGAGGGCTGAAATGACAGGAGAAGAACAGTTCAAAGAGCTTTACCGGCGGTATATCCACCGGGAGGGCGCAGAGGAGCTTTTGGAATGGATGGAGCGGGAGACGGATTTTTTCACCGCGCCAGCCAGCACGAAGCATCACCTGGCCTACCCCGGCGGACTGGTGGAGCACAGCGTCAACGTGTTCCGGGAGCTGCGGAAGGTCGTGATCGACAACGAGCCGACGATGGAGGCCGTTGCAATCTGTGCGCTGCTCCATGACCTGTGCAAGGCGAATACATACGTGCGGGAGCATCACGCGGGACCAGGTGAGGTCTATTCCTACGTGAAAAAGGACCGCTTCCCCATGGGACACGGGGAAAAGTCTGTCTACCTGATCGCGCGGTTTATGAAGCTGGAAGACGAGGAGGCCCTGGCTATCCGCTGGCACATGGGCGCGTGGGACGACGCCGTGCGCGGCGGGAGCCGTGGCCTGAACGAGGCAATGAAGCTGCACCGCATCGTGTACGAGCTGCACGCGGCGGATATGCGGGCCACGCATATCGTGGAGGCTGGTATGGCATGAAGGGACGACGCGGAGCGCTGGGCCAGTATCACGCCAGCATGAGCAACAACCGGGGCCATGACTTCGAGGAGGCCATCCGTCAGGCGTGCCTTCTGTACGCGAACCAGGGCCGGGCGAAGGTGGAGAAGACGCCGGAACCGTTCCGGGTGCTGGAAAAGCGGGAAGGCGGTATTTTCGTGGGCCGCTTCACCGCACACGCCCAGCCGGACTTTCAAGGCACGTTGGACGGCGGGCGCAGTATCATTTTCGAGGCGAAGTATACCACCACGGACGCCATGAAACGGGACGTGCTGACGGAGACACAGATGGAGACCTTGGAACGGCACCACCGCTGCGGCGCGCTGGCGGCGGTGTGCGTGGGCATCCAGGACCGCTTTTTCTTCGTACCGTGGCCGGTGTGGCGGGACATGAAGGAAGCCTTTGGGCACATGAGCGTTTCGGCGGCGGAGCTGGAAGACTTCCGCGTGCGCTTCACCGGGGCGGTCCTGTTCCTGGCCTATGCACACAAGATCGGGGGCCGGTGGATAACCGGGGCCGACTGTGAAATCGAACGATGGAGAAGGAGTAAATAACATGAGCATTATGGAGATCATCTTTGCGAACTTCTGGACCTGGGCGGGCACGGTCGTCCTGGTGGCGACGCTGCTGGACGGCCTGGCGAACGTGATCGCGGCCATGCGCAAGCCGGAGCGCTCCGTGCGCCGGACCAGCTATTCCGACGGCACCAGCATCGTGCAGATCGACAACGCCACGGCGGCGGATGTGGACCGGGCCGTGCGCGCCATCAACGGAGCGGAAAGCGGGAGGACTGGCCGATGAAGCTGAAAAAGGTCGCGGCGCTGTGCAGCAGCGCAAATGCGTTCTGCCTGTTCGACCGTGTGGACGGCGACGGAGTTGTGACACAGTGGCTTGGGGACGGGTGCTGCGCCTTTCCCCTCCATGGCCTGCCGGTGCTGTCGGAACCGGAGCTTTACCGGATGTTCGACGTGTCGGAGAAGAAGCAAGACAAGATATATTTCAATCACAGTGCGCTGCCGGAGGGGCTGAACGTGGAGGACTGGTGCCGCTCTGAGGTCCGCGCGGAGGATATGGACGTGACGATCTCCTCCGGCGGGAAGGTGCTGATGCCGCTGCGCTTCCCCGGCGGGCTGCTGTTCATCCAGAGTAAATACCTTGGACCACTGGAAGACCAGATGGATTTTCTGGAACTCTACGTGCGCCGGTCGGACAGCGGCGGGCGCTATGTGGTGGCAAAGACGGGTATGCTGGTCGCGGGCGTGATCTTCCCGGTGCAGGCCGTGAACGAGGGATTTTGCGACAAGCTGGAAGAACTGGCGTCAATGACGCGGCGGGAGTTGGACAAGCATCTGGCTGCGCCGCCGGTGACTGAGGAGGAAGACGAGGGCCAGGAAAACGTCTTCGGAGGCGGCGATGGGGAAACGTAAGCGGCCCATGCCGTCATTCTACGGGAAGAACATCGCCCAGCACGCCCAGCGGCGATTTTTGGCCCGATGGGAGGCGGAGCACCGGAAGAAAAGCGACCGTATCCTGATCGCGGATGAACTGGATAAAGCGCCGGACCGCACACAGGAGACCCGGCGGGAGGAATAAGCAACAGAAACGAGGCTGACAGATGCGCGAGAAAAATGTGAAAGAGATCGTCCGATATTACTACGAGATACCGGAGATGGTGCGCCTGCTCAAGACGGAGCAGCGGGAGCAGGAGAGCTTGTACGACACGTTGAAGGGCACCGGCGGCGACGGGATGCCCGGAGGCGGAGGCCCTGGGAAGCCGGTGGAGACCGCCGTGATACGGCTGGACGAGCGAGGCGTGTATGAGCGCCTGCAGGAGATACACGTGCGGCTACTGGTTTTGGAGGGCGACGCCGCTGCCGTGCGGGGCTGTTTGGATGGTCTTTCCGGTAAGTACAAAAGCATCCTTCAACTGCGGCACAAATGTCACCATAGCTGGGCGAATATCTCGGTACGCATGGGAGCGCCGGACAGCACCGTGCGGAGCTGGCACGACAAAGCTGTTTTGTGCCTGGGCGAAGCGCTGGACGAGGTGCCCATGGCGGAGGAGCTTTTGGAGCGTGCTTCACGCGCGCGTACATATTAAGCGCCGAAAAAATCGAGGGCTGGCGGGAGCTGCTTTTTCACCTGACTTTTGGTGAGGGCGGCGGCCCGGCGGCTGTGGGACGAGCTGTTTCAATTTCCTGTGTTTTTCTGTCAGTGAAATCGCGTGCGCAAAGACTGTTTCCGGCGGGAACGAATGGCCCGTGGGAAAACAATTTGCGAATGGCATAAAAAGCACCCCGGCGGGCTGTTGGTCGCAGCCTGTCGGGGTGGCGTTCGTTTTATGGCGGTTTTTGTGATCAAGACCGCCGATTTTGTGATCATGGGAGGCTTATTTGTTATCAGCGGGAGGGTCAAGCGTGAGCGGCTGGCCCTCGCGGGTCATGCGCTCAGTGCAGGCTTGGAGCACATACGCCTGGATGCTCTGCCCGGTGGCCTTGGCGGCGGCGCGGATGGCATAGCCGACGGCCTTTTGTGGGCGAAGGCTGATGTAGTCGCATTTGGCGTTGTAGGCGTCATTGTTGCGGCGCTTGCTTTCACGTATGGGCACGGTCATTCCTCCTTTTCGTGGTAGTCCGTCAGGTCGATCATGTTGATCGTCGGCGGCGGGGGCGTGAGCTTGTAGAAATGGCCGTTTTCGTAGTGCTGGTCGGTCACGCCGTCGTACCAGCAAATATCCCCGTGGAGCGCCTGCGCGGCCTCCATGCGGGTTTGTGCCTGCTGATCGGTCAGGCCGTCGAAGGTGAGGCGCTGGCCGTCGGCGAACTGGGCCACGAGACGGTAAGCGGGGAAAATGTCGGCGTTTTGGTCCATGGGAGCCTCCTTTGGATTTGGGTGCATTATAACACGCTTGCGTGTATAAGTCTATGGGTTATTTTGCGTTGGAGCGGGCTTTGATGGCATCGCGGGCCGCGATCAGCAAGGCTAACTCCTGCCGGTTTTCTGTGCGATGATGGTTTTGGACATAGCGCTCGGCGGTTTTACACAGGCCAGCAAGGTTCATGCCGGGGCGGCCCGCTGCTTCCTGCAAACAGGCTGTCAAATGAAGAATGTGCTTGCGCTCGATCTCCTGCGCGGGTTCGCTTGGGTCGCCCGCGATATATGCGCGGGCCTGAGCATCGTTCAGTTTGGATTTCATAAGGCCACTTTCTCCCCGTCGTGCCCGATAGGACAGGCGTTTTGTTATCCGGCGTAGGCAAGCTGTTCTTTCAGGTGCTCGATCTCGTGCTGCCAGGCCGGGGCCATGGGGCTGTCGGGGAAACGGTCAAGCGCTTCGTAAAGCTCGTCGAGGCGGGTGATGATGGCGTTCTCGCTGGGGATGTTCCATTCCATTTTGTGCTCCTTCTGCCCTCGTGACCTCCGGGGCGGGATTTGGTTTGTTATTCGGTAAGGCCCAGGGCGCGGCGGGCGGCGGCTTCGGCGTTGGGGGTAAGCTGGCGCTGCCATGCGCTGTACCGGGGGGACCAGCGGAAGCCGTTTTGTTTCAGCGCGGCGCGGGTGTCCTCGTCGGGCTTTTCGTCAAAGAGGATTTGGAGCCGGTCCGCTTCCAGGTTGCGGACGATCTCACCGCCGGGGAACTTTGCGCCGTCGGCGGGCTGCTCGGCCTGCTGGGCGCGCTTGTCCAGCTCGTCGAGGCGGGCCTGCACGCGCTTGATCTTGCCGCGAAGGCTGGTCAATTCGTAGTCAGGGACGGGAGACTTTACCCAGGGGCAGCGTTCTTGTGTGTCGGCAAAGCTGGCGGTGAGCTTGGCGGCGGCCTCGGCGCTCAGGCCGGGGAAGCCGTCGAAGGATTTGTGCTTGCGGTAGTAGGCGTTCAGGGCCTTGCTTTCGTCGAGTTTGTTTTGGAACTTTTGGAGCTGGTCGGCGAGCATTTCGCGGGCGTGAGGGTCGGCCAGATCGACCGTGCCGGAGCCGACGGCCTCGATCTTGTTCAAGATGGCCTTGATCTCGTCGTACTCGTTCCAGAGGGTGCCTTCACGGGACATCTGCTTTTCGTGCTTGCGCATATTGTAGCCGCCCGCGCCGGAAATGAACTGGCTGGGATAGCTGGCCTGGTTGCGGTTGTAGTCGTTCATCCACTGGGCCAGGCGGCGGGCGTAGCGGTCGAGAAGCGCGTCGAGCTTGTCGTGGTAGAAGGGACTGACGCGGGCCTTTTTGGCCTCCACCAGGGCGGCGGCCTTGTCCACGGCGCGCCGGTATTCCGCCGTGGCGCTGCCGGGCTTGTAGTCGCTCATGTGGACGCAGTAGTGAGCGTTGCGGGCCGTCTCCTCGTTGATCTCGTAGTAGCGGGCGGCGGGCGCGGGCGCTTCGGCGGTCTGCGGGCCGATCATGCTTGTTTGTTCGTACATTTTGTGTACCTCCGTTTTGTGTTTTGGGGTTTCGCTTATGGGGTCGGGTCGCTTTGTTGTCCGGTGCGGCCCGCGAAGGTGTCCGGCGGCGGGGTCAGATTGTGCCCCATGGGGCGGCGTTGTAGTCGGCGGTGTTGGAAACGAGGAAATGTGTGTAGACGCGGGAGAAGTCGATCAGGGCCAGGAGCAGCGGGTCTTTTCTGGTGGCGTCCTCGCTGGCTTGGTATATCTCGCAGTCGATCAGCTTGGCGAGCTTGTAGTGCCAGGGCAACAGCTTTTCGTGCTGGTCCTCGCGCTCCCGCTCCTGTACCAGCGGCGGAACGCTGGGCATCTCCGGCGGCGCGGTGTCGGCATCGGTTTTGTAGCGCCCGGCATAGGCGCGGCTGTTCAGGTCGTACAGGCGGCGGAAGATCAGGCTGGAGCAGTAGAAGCCGTAGCGGTCGCGGCAGTCGCTCAGGGCTTTGTAAAGGCTGTCGGGAGCGTCGAAGCCGAAGCGGTTGAAGCCGCTGTTGAGGATGTATTCCAGGGCGTTCGCGGTGGCGGCGTGGGCCTGGTCGGACATGATGAAGCAAGACATTTTGTGTACCTCCGTTTTGTGGTTTTGGTTAGTGGGTGGGGCACTGGAACAGGACGCAAAGATCAGCCTTGCGGGCGATCTCGTTGATGCGCTGGGCGGTCGTGCTGCCGAGGGAAAAGACGGCGATAAAATTCACGTGGCAGTCGTCCGGGGTGAAGATCGGCTTGCACTCGACGCCCAGGGCGCGAAGATGCGTTGTGATGTTGGCGGCCTCCGTGACCTCGTGCAGCGCGTCGGCGTAGCACTCGCGGTAAAGGTCCACGCCGTATTTGTCGCGGATGGCGTCGAGCTGGTCCACGTCGAAAAGCTCGGTGAACGGCTCGTATTTGTGCGGGGTGGACAGGTGCGCGTTGATGATCTCGTTTCTACAAGGCCAGTATCCGGCGGTTTTCATTTTGTGTTCCTCCTGTGTTTTGGTTTTGGTGTTACCCATGAGCGCCCGCCCCGGTGGGGGCGGCTGGACTTGCACCAGCGGCGGCGGGGTGCCGTCGGCCTTGCGGGTTTTGGGTCAGGCGACGCGGAAATAATAGGCGTTCTTTTTGCTGCTCCACTTGCCACCGGCGGCCTCGATCTCTTTTTCGTGGGGCTTTGTGTCTCCGGCGAGCCAGACCACCGGCGCGGCGGTCGTTGCGCCTTTGATGGTGGCGGTCAGGCCGTCCACCTCGGCCCAGCGGGCCGCGATGATCTCGGCGGCGATTTTGGGTTCGGGCTTCTGTTCGGCGGGCTGTTCCGTCTTGGTTTCGTGCAGCTCGGCCAGCTTGTTTTTCAGCTCGTCGATCTCGTTGGCGGCGCGGTACAGATCGCCACGAAGCGCGGCGGCTTCTTCCTGGGCCTGGACCGTGAACGGGGCGCGGGCCAGCGGCGCGGCGTCGGCGGTGTCGCGGACGGTATCGGCGAACAGCTTGACCAGATCGAGCTTGTGCGCCTCGTCCTCGTGCTTGCCGTCCTTGTCGAACGTCCACGCGCCCGGCTCGCAGCAGGTCAACGGCTGGACCGTGGCGGCGTACTCCGGCGCGTTCATGGTGCAGAGAAGAAAGCCGTTGCAAATGTAGATCGTGCCGTCCTCGGAGACCTGGCACAAGATACGCTCGGAGCCTTTCAGGGCCTTCGCGGTGTTGGTGGTGTAGCGTCCGGTAAACTTTTTCATGGGGTGTTCCTCCTGTTGTGTTGTTTTGGGGTTTGCTGTATGGGGCTGGGTTGCTTTGTGCGGTGCAGCCCTGCTAAAGTGTCCGCTTGTGCTGGGTCAACGCTTGGACTTCTCGACCTGCAAGGCGTGGAAAAGATGGGCCTTCGTCATGTAGAAATGCGGGTCGGTTTCGGGGGCGTCCTTGCCGTCAGCCTCGGCGGCTTCGCGGGCGGCCTTGCCGGGCTTGTCGGTGTACTTCCAAAGCTGGCAGGTCAGCGCGGCGTGCTGGCCCTTCTTCACACTGTACCCCATGCGCTTCCACTCGGCGAAGGTGTGGAACGTGTCAGCGGCCAGCATGGCGGAGAAGATGTTCTCGGCGCTCTCGTCGCTGCCCTCGTCAACGGTGATCGTGACGGCGGCGCGGCGGGCGGCGATCTGCTCGGCGGTGTAGGTGGCCTGTACCAGCTCGGCGAGCTGGGCGGGGGTGAAGGTGTTGCGGACGGTCTCGAAGATGATCTCGTTGTTAGTCATGGCGTTTTTCCTTTCCGGCCTCTTCGGCCTGTACACTGTTGCGTGTCGTTTTCTGCTGCAAGCATACACTGTTGCGTGTCGCCTTGTCAAGCACTTTTTTTCGGCGGCTGGGTGTTCCCCCTATGGGGGAAAATTTTTTCAGCGGCCCCGGCGGCGTTGCTTTTTCCGTGCGGGTGTGCTATGCTTTACCCGTGGCCGGGCGGCGGCGAACTCGCCGCCCGTGCCGGATTGTCAAGCGTCGGGGGATGTCGTGCGAGGACTGGCCCCCGGCGCTTTACTTGTTCAGCCGCTCGCGGAGCTTTTCGCGGAACTCCTCGATGGTCTTGCACTCGTCAGCGAGTATCAAGAGCCGGAGCCGTTCGGCCTCCTGCGCTTGCTGTACAAGCAATTCGCCTGTGTTCGGCGTGGTCATGTTCACCTCCCCTTTCTGGTCGCCGCTGGCGGCGGTTCGCTGGGCGGTGGCCGCTGGGCCGTCCGCTTGCCCCGGATGATAGCGGCGATTTTTTGCGCCGTCAATAGGCCGAAATCCCTTCCCACGGCCCCCCTTTAGGGGGCCTGGGAATTATTTTTGCACAAAAATCCGTGGCGGTTTTCTGTGCAGATTGCACAGGCTGGGGGGCTATAGGGGGCATATTAGCATAGCTTACCAGGAGACGAGACCGGGCGCGGTAAATACCCTCGGCGGCGGGCCGTGGCCGTTTTCGGCGGGCCGTCCGGCGATGGCGGAGCCGGTGCGCATCGGCATGATGGGGCAGGCCCTCACCGGAGCCGGGCCAGCCGTGGCGGCGTGGGTCGTGTGTGCCTGCTGGGATAGCTGACCGGCGGCGGAGCATACCGGCCCGGCGCAGGCCGGAGCCGCCAGCCGATGAACAGCGCCAGCACCAACGCCAGCGAGTCAAGCAAACGCGCCCGCCCATGCGCAAGGCAGGCAGCGGGCCGCCAGCACCGCCAGCCATGCAGAGACCAGGCACCGCCAGCCAGCGCCGCCAGCACCAGCAGAGCGCCAGCCCAGCAAACGCGCCCGCCCGCGAAGATACCAAACGCGCACGACTTCTTCTCACCGCCATTGATAGCAATACACCCCCTCCTATACCCTCCCCCAGCCCGGCGGCGGGTCCTCCCGGCGCAGACGAGGACCTTTGCGGGTTCGAGAGCGCAAAAATTGATTAGGTGCGATGCATTTTTTTCATTTCCGGCGGGTCCGGGCGAAAAAATGGAAGGGGGTCAAAAAATATGGAACGCGCACGCGGGCGGGGGCGCGCGAGGGAAAAGGAACGCGGGCGGGCGTGAGATCGGGACGGGTATCATTTTCGCGGCGTCACGAAAATGGTGGAAGGAGCTGGCGCGGCGGAAGCTGCTGGGGCGCACGGATGGACCGCACGCGGGCGGGGGCGTTACGCCGGGGTGGTGATCTGGTACGCTGAGGGGCGTTTTGTTCCGGCGGGTTGGGCTTTTGGTACACCTGGGAAAAATATTTTTCGGAGTTAGCAACTTTCGCAGGTTTTCCGTGTTACATTGATATTGTGCAGTAATGGCTCATGGAGAAATCCATGGGCCTTTTTCATTGGCGGGGGCCGCTGTGGTCGTGGAAAACCAGGCGGGTTTCGCATCCTTTACCGCTGAAAGGGTCAGGGTTCAAGTCCCCTCTGGCCGCAGGCGGCACCGAATGGAAAACGTCCTGCTGCCGCCGAAGGTCTGCGCTCATGCGCGGAAGTATCCGCTGCGCGGCGGAGGTAGGCGGAGCGGGACACGCTGCATACCGGGACGGGAGGAGCTGCGAGGCAGCCCGCCCCGGTCCCGGAACTATTACAGGGACGCGGAGGCGAAAGGATACCGGATAGACAGGGGTGAGAGCAAATGCCGAAGCGGAGTGAGAAACGGGACGCCGCAAAGGCTGAATACCTCGCCCGGAAAGGCCGGGGCGAACTGGTAGACCTCCGGGAGCTTGCGGAGGGCCTGGGCGTCAACTATCAGACCTTGCGCAACTGGAAGTCGGCGGATGAATGGGAAAAGGCGGAGCCGAAGAAGAAACGCGGCGGCCAGCCTGGGAACCGGAACAGCGCCGGACATAAAAACGCCGCCGGGAGCCACAAGGGCGCACCGGCGGGCAATCACAACGCAGAGAAGGATGGGGCTTACAGCACCATCTTTTTTGATACGCTGAGCGAAGCCGAGCGGGAGCTGGTGATGAATACGCCGGTGGGGAGCCGGGCGGCGCTGGAACACGAGATGCAGATACTCAAGTTCCGAGAGCACCGGATACTCACCAAGATCATCGAATATGAGCAGGCCCCGGAGGACGAGCTGTATTTGAACAGCGTGCTGGATATGCGCCAGCCTGCGGGCCGGGGCGACAAGAAGATAGACGGCGCCAGACAGCAGATGGGAATGTACAGCAAGGACAGCGCCTTTGCACGGGTGCTGAAATTGCAGGATGCCCTCTACAAGGTGCAGGGCCGCATCGCAAAGATCGCGGACAGCCTGCGGGCTTTGGAGGAGAACGAGAAGCGCCTGGAACTGGAAAAGAAGCGGCTGGAAATCCTGCGTATGCGGGCGACGGGCGTGGTGGAGACACCGGACCCGGAGACCGGCGAGGACGCGGCGGAGCTTTGGCCGGAGGGAACGGAGGATGCAGATGGACCCGAAACGGTTTGAAAACACATACACCTATCACGCGCCGAAGGGAGACCAGACGGCGCGCTATGAAAAGCTGAGGGCCAAGGCGCGGGAGCTGGCGGAGCTGATCGAGGCGTGCTGCCCGGACAGCCGGGAAAAGAGCTTGGCGCACACGAAGGTGGAGGAAGCGACTATGTGGGCCAACGCCGCCATCGCAAGAAACGAGTGACGCCATGCGCCTGTACACGAGCAAGGTGATCGCCGACTGGCTGGGCCTGACGGAGCGGCGGGTGCGCCAGCTCCGGGACGAGGGCATCATCGAGGAGCAGGCACCGGGCCTCTATGACCTGCGCGCCACTACGCGGCGGTACATCTCCTACCTGCGGAGCGGGAGCCTTGCCGACGAGCGGGCGGGCTTGACCCGCGCAAAGCGGGAGGCGGCGGAGATGGAAAACGCGCTGCGGCGCGGTGAGCTGCACCGGACGGAGGAGATCGAGAGCGGCATCAAGACGATGCTTTTGAATATTCGCGGGCGGTTCCTCTCCCTGCCTGCGAAGCTGTCCCCGGCGCTGGCGGCCATGGGCGGAGACCAGGCCAGCATCTTCGACGAGCTGAAACACGCCATTGACGAGACGCTTGAGGAGCTGCGGGACTTCAACGTGGCCTTTGCACAAGAGGAGGACGGGGATGGAGAAAAAGAAGAATAAGGACCCATGCGCGGGCTGCGTATGGAAACTGTGGACAGGCACGAGCGAGAAGGTGCTGTGCTCCCTCCCTGTATGCAAGCGCGCCGAGTATGAGCGGATGATGCGGGGCGAGAAGGAGCCGGACCATGAAGAAAAAGCGCCGGACGATTGAGCTTGCCCCGCAGACGGCGGAGATGTTCGCCCGCTGTGTGGCGGTGCTGAAACCGCCGCCTGAGCTGACGCTATCCCAGTGGGCGGACACCTACCGGATGCTGAGTGCGGAGAACAGCGCCACGCCGGGCCGGTGGCATACGGACAACGCGCCGTATCAGCGGGAGATCATGGACGCCATCGGCGACCAGCACGTGCGCAAGGTCGTGGTCATGTCCGCCGCACAGATCGGCAAGACGGCCATGCTGATGAATATGCTCGGCTACTATATGCACTACTATCCCGCGCCGGTGCTGGTGATGCAGCCGACCCTCGAAATGGGCCAGACGTTCAGCAAGGACTTCCTGGCTCCCATGATACGGGATACGCCGGTGCTGCGGGTGCTGGTAGACACCAAGAGCCGCTATTCCGGCAACACGATCTTGAAGAAGAACTTTCCGGGCGGACACGTGACGATCATCGGCGCGAACAGCCCGGCGAGCCTTGCCAGCCGACCGATCAAGGTGCTGCTGTGCGACGAGGTGGACCGCTACCCGGCCAGCGCCGGAACAGAGGGCGACCCGCTGCTCCTGGCGCAGAAGCGCCAAACGACCTTTTGGGACAAGAAGACCGTTATCGTATCGACACCGACCATCAAGGGAAGCAGCCGCATCGAGACGGAGTTCCAGGAGACGACGCGGGAGGAATGGAACGTACCGTGCCCGAAGTGCGGGCATTATCAGCCCCTTCGTTGGGCCAACATCGTATTCGACCGGCACGACCTGAAAAAGGGCGTGCGCCACAAGTGCGAGCGCTGCGGGCGCGAAAGCAGTGAATACGCCTGGAAGGCCCAGGAGATCAAGGGGCATTTCGTGGCGGCAAATCCGGGCGCGGCGGCGCGGGGCTTCCACCTGAACACGCTGGCCTCCACCTTCTGCGGGTGGCAGGAGGTCGTGGAGAAGTTCCTGCTTGCCAAGGAGATGCTGGACCAGGGCGACCCGGAGAAGATGAAAACGTGGGTGAACACAGAGCTGGGCGAGACCTGGGAGGAGCCGGGCGAGCGGCTGGAAGACACCGAACTGGTGAACCGCCGCGAGGTATACGACGCCCAGGTGCCGGAGGATGTGCTGGTGCTGACGGCAGGCGTGGACGTTCAGGACGACCGCTTCGAGGTGGAAGTCGTAGGCTGGGGCGTCGGCAAGGAGAGCTGGGGCATCCGCTACCAGAAGATATACGGCGATATGCTCAAGGAACAGGTGTGGCGCGATCTGGACGCCTTCCTGACAGCGACGTTCAGTAAGAAGGACGGGACGCAGCTTCCCATCCTGTGCACCTGCATCGACAGCGGAGGCCACCACACCGATCAGGTCTACCGCTTCACCAAGGAGCGCTACGAGCGGCGCATCTTTGCCATCAAGGGCAAAGGCGGCCAGGAGGTGCCATATATCCGCAACCCGTCCACGAACAACCGCGTGAAGACACCGCTGTTTGTTTTGGGCGTAGACGCGGGCAAGGCGCTGGTGTATCAGCGCCTCAAGCACGAGCCGCCGGAGCGGAAGGGGCCGAACTACTGCCACTTCCCGCTGAACGAGGAGGCCGGATACGACGAGCAATACTTCCGGGGCCTGACCAGCGAGAAGGCCGTGGTGCGGTTCCGCAAGGGGCGGAGCGTGACGGTGTGGGAGATCAAGGACGCGAGCTACAAGCGAAACGAGCCGCTTGACCTGCGCAACTACGCCACCGCTGCCTTAGAGATCGCAAACCCGGTGCTGAAAGGACCGGAGGAGACGGAGACAGAGCGGCGGCAGAGGGCAACCGGAAGACGCCGCCTGAGTGGAGGTATTTAACATGGCAGTTTTCAGCAAGGAGCTGTGCTCCAAGAAACTGAATACATGGCTGGCGGCGGAGGAAGCCGTGGCGACCGGCCAGAGCTATCAGATCGGGACCCGTATGCTGACGAGAGCCGACCTGAAACAAATCCGGGCGCAAATGGAATACTGGGCGGCGAAGCTGGCAGAGGCCGAAGCCGCTGAGACGACCGGCGGCAGAAACCGCCTGTACCATTTCGTACCCCGTGATGTGTGAGGAGGGCGGCCATGGCAAGGAACTTTATTGACCGCTGCTTCGAGGCCGTGGCCCCGGTCCATGCGGTGCGCAGGAGCGCCGCGCGGACGGCGCTGCAATTTCTGAACAGCGGATACGGCAACTACGGCGCGAACCTGACAAAAAAGAGTATGCGCGGATGGGAATACCACGGCGGCAGCTCCAAGGAGGACATCGAGGACAACATCGACGTGCTGCGCCAGAGGAGCCGCGACGCCTACATGGGCGTGCCGGTGGCGGCCTCGGCCCTGAAAACGCTGCGCACGAACGTGGTGGCGGGCGGCCTGATGCCTGCGCCGCAGATCGACGGCGCGTTTTTGGGCCTGTCGGCAGAGCAGACGGAGGAGCTGCAGGAGAAGATCATCCGGGAGTTCTCCTTGTGGGCGGACACGCCGGAGTGCGACATGGACGGGCTGGGCAATTTCTACAAGCTGCAACAGCTTGCCTACCTGGGCTACCTGATGAATGGCGACGCATTCGCGGCGTTGCCTATGTGCGAGCAGGTCGGCCAGCCCTACGGCCTGCGTGTGCGCGTGATGGAGGCGGACCGTATTTGCAGCCCGGACGGCTACGACCGGCTGGCTCCGTGCACGGTGCGAGGCTATGAGGTCCACAACATCGTACAGGGCGTGGAGACCAATGCGGAGGGCCGCGTGGTGGCCTACTGGGTGTGCAACCGGCATCCCCTTTCCGACACATCCATGCTGGGCAGCGGCCTGGAATGGACGCGCGTGGAGGCGCGCGGCGAGCTGACCGGACGGCGGAACATCGTCCATGTGATCACACGGGAGCGAGCGGGCCAGCTACGCGGCGTGCCTGTTCTGGCCCCGGTGCTGGAAGCACTCAAGCAGTTGGGACGGTACACGGAGGCGGAGATCAACGCGGCGGTCATTTCCGCCATGTTCACGGTGTTCGTGCAGCCCGCCACGGCGACGGATGATCGCCCGTTCGGCGAGATGCTGCCGGAGAATATGCTGATCGACGCAGAGGACCAGGGCAGTGTGGAGCTGGGCAACGGCGCTATCGTGGGATTGAACCCCGGCGAAACCGTATCCTTCGCGGACCCGAAGCACCCAAACGCCGGATACGACAAGTTCACGGAGGCCATGATCAAGCAGATCGGCGCGGCGCTGGAAATCCCGCCGGAGGTCATTTCCAAGCAGTTCTCCACCAGCTACAGCGCGGCACGCGGTGCACTGAATGAGTTCTGGCGCTCCTGCGATGTGCAGCGCGACGACTTTGTGGACAGTTTTTGTCAGCCAATCTATGAGGAGTGGCTGGCGGAGGCCGTGGCGCGGAACCGCATCAAGGCTCCGGGCTTCTTCCAGGACCCGGCCATCCGCAAGGCTTATAGCGGGTGCGCGTGGCCCGGCCCGGCCAGAACGAGCCTGAACCCTGTGCAGGAGATCAGCGCGGCGACGAAGCGCGTGGAGGCCGGTTTCTCCACCGCGCAGGAGGAGACCGCGCAAATGACCGGCGGAAATTATAACCGCAATATCCGCCAGAGAGTGGCGGAGGCCAAGAGAAAGCGGGAGGTGGACGAGATCGTGGACCCGTCCAGCGCCGCGAGCGAAGGAGGAAATGGAAATGCCTAAACCGTTTTGGAAGTTTCAGAATGTGGCCGGAGGCAGAGCGGAGCTGCTGCTGTATGGTGACATTTCAGACAGTACGTGGTGGGGCGACGAGGTAACGCCCAAGCAGTTCGCGGAGGACCTGGACAAGCTGGGAGCCGTGAGCGAGATCACGGTGCGCATCAACAGCGGCGGCGGAGACGTTTTTGCCGCGCAGACCATCGGCAATCTGCTCGAACAGCACCCTGCGAACGTGGTGGCCCGCATCGACGGGCTGTGCGCCAGTTCCGCGACCATCGTGGCCTGCCACTGTGACCGCGTTGTGGCGGCCAACGACAGCACCTACATGGTCCACCCGGTCCGGCTGGGCCTGCTGGGCTACTACGACGCCACGACCATGCAGCAGTATTTGAACGCGCTGGACACCATCAAGGAGAACATCATCAGCCTGTACGCGAAGAAGACGGGCCGGGACAAGGAAGAAGTGACCGGCTGGATGGACGCGACGAGCTGGTGGACAGGCCAGGAGGCCAAGGACAACGGCTTTGTGGACGAGCTTGTGGAGGATGTGGAAACGCCGGTGGTGGAAAACCGCGACGGCGTTTTGTTCGTGAACAGCGTGAATATGCACCTGCCTTTCGACAAGGCACCCACCTTCATGCAGAACAGTTTGGCAGCACCCACCGCCGCCGGACGTTTTGTAAATAAACCCGGAGCCATGAAACCGGGAGTACAACACGAGGAGGTACAGAACATGGAAATCAAGACTGCGGACGACCTGCGCCAGGCTTATCCTGCGCTGGTTGACCAAATCGAGCAGGCGGCGGCTGATCGTGCGACCAACGAGGAGCGCGAGCGCATCCGCGACATCGAGGAGATGGCCCTGCCGGGCAGCGAGGAGATCACCGCCGAGGCGAAGTTCACCAAGCCCGTCAGCGCCAGCGACTACGCCAAGGCCGCCATGAAGCGCGCCAAGGAGCAGGGCAACGAGTATCTGAACAACGCGAAGACCGACGCCAAGAACAGCGGAGCGGGCACTGTGGAGAACACGCCACCTGCCGGTAAGACGGACGAGTTCCTGGACGCCATCAAGAGCGTGGGCCGGAACGCGCAGAAGAAGTAAGGGAGGGCAAAAGCATGAGCATGGATTTGGCAAGAAAGACTTTTTCCTGCGAGCCTGAGTATTTCATCGCAGGCACCAACATCCGCATCGCCACGGCGGTGAAGGAAGCGGGCGCTGACCTGAGCGCCCATACCCCCGTCCTTCTGGCGGAGGGCAAGGTCACTCCCGTGGCTGAGGCTGCGAAGCTGACCGGCCTGTACGGCGTGACCGCCGAAGCCGCCAAGAGCGGCGAGGACGCCATCATCTACCTTTCCGGCGAGTTCTTCGCTGATGCGCTGGTCCTGCCTGCGGGCATGACTGCCGCTGATGTGGAGGTCCCGCTGCGCAACCTCGGCATCTACTTGAAGTAAGGAGGAAACAGAGATATGCCTAACGAAGTGAATATCTATACCCCCCGCTATCTGGCGGAGGTCGTGAGACAGGCACCGCCTATCCACACTTATTTCCGCGACACCTTTTTCACCAACATCAAGACCTTCTCCACCGAGCGCGTGGACATTGACCTGGTGAAGGGCGACCGCCGCATGGCCGCCTTCGTACATCCCCGCGTCGGCGGGCAGGTGCTCAAGGCCAACGGCTTTAGCACCGAGAGCTACAAGCCGCCCCTGATCAACCCCTACGACGTGACCACGGCAGACCAGCACATGACCCGCCTGCCCGGCGAGGACCTGTACAGCGGCATGACCCCGGCCCAGCGCGCGGCCCGCAAGCTGATGGACGAGTACAACCGCCTGAACGACGCAACCACGCGCCGCGAGGAGTGGATGTGCGTGCAGGCCATCGTCACCGGCCAAATCCCCATCGTCGGCCCCGGCGTGAACGAGGTGATCGACTTCGGCTTCACCAACAAGATCAAGCTGGACGGCACGAAGCAGTGGGGCAAGACTGCTGCCAAGCCCATCGAGGACCTGGAAGACTGGACCGAGAAGGTGCTGACCGGCGGCTTCACCAACGTGGACCGCGTGATCATGGGCAAGGCTGCTCTGCGCGCCTTCGTCAACGACGAGAAGGTGCAGAAGCTCCTTGACAACCGCCGCATCAACATCGGCGGCTACGACCCCCGCGACCTGCCTAACGGCGTGAAGTATTACGGCCATCTGACCAGCCCGAACATCGACCTGTATACCTACGGCGAGGTGTATCTGGACGACTGGACCGACCCTGAGACCCCGGCTGTGAAGCCTCTGGTCCCGGAGAACGTGGTCATTCTGATCTCCGGCCAGTCGAACTTCATGCTGGCCTACGGTGCGTGCACCTACATTGAGGACGGCACGCAGCAGTGGGTGACGGCGGAGACCAGCCGCCTGCTCCGCAGCTACGTGGAGCACCACCCCGACCGCCGCATGGTGGAGCTGCAGGCCCATCCGCTGCCTATCCCCGACAAGGTGGATAGCTGGCTGGTGGCCGAAGTGTGCTGAGATGGCACTGTTCGAGCTGAAACAGGACTATGAGAATGAGGCGGAGGGGCTGCCCCCTCCGCCTACGTTCAAGGACTGCGCGGCGGCGGACATCGACACCGTGTTCTTCAACGGCAACGAGCACGCCGACCGGCACATCATCGACGGCAAGGACGTTCTTGTGGTGATCGTGGAAGGCGGCACGCGGGAGCATAATTCACACTGGGAGGCGGGAGCCAAGAAGAACTTCGATACCGGACTGTACAAGGCGCACACCATCCTGTACATCCGCACGGAGGACTACGGGCAGAAGCCGAAGGTGGGAAAGCCGCTGGTGATGGACGCCGGGACGGACCATAAGCGCACCTTCGACATTATGAAGTGCGAGGAGGAGTGCGGGGTCTTCCGCATGACGTTACAGAGGACGAGACAATGAGCAACGTGCGATATAACGCGGGGACCATGACCATCGAGGTCGATGGTCTGGACGATGTGAGCGCGGTGCTGGGCGACCTGCGGAAGAAGACCCCGGCGGTGGCGAAGGTCGCCATCAACGCCACGGCCCGGCAGGCCCGCAAGCTGATGATCGCGGAGGCGAAGGCCCGGTACGCGGTGAACAGCGCGGGCAAGCGGCACCTGAGCGACTTGGTGCAACGAAAGAAGGCCAGCAACAGCAGCTTGAGCGCGGAGCTGCGCATCGCAAGCTACCGCAACGACCTGGGCTATTTCCAGACCAGGCCGAACCGCCCCTTCATGGGGCATGACGTGGCGCAGGCCCCGGAGTATTTCACGGCCCGCGTGCTGAAAACCTCCCCAATGAAGCCGCTGACCGGCAAGGGCCGGTTAAGCAAGGGCTTCCTGGTGGAGTTCAAGAGCGGGCACGTGGGCATGGTGCAGCGCATCGTGGGCACGGGGCGCTTCCACTACACCGTGCGCAGCGGCGCACCGAGCACCAGCGACAAGATGCAGACCATGGGCAGCCCCAGTGCGGCGGCGATGCACTCGACCATCTGGCCGGAAGTGGAGCCGGAGGTGGAGCTGTTCCTGGCGGCAAAGCTGACCGAGCGGGCCGAGCAGGTCTTAGCACGGGCAAAGAGAAAGGCGTGAGGGTATGAAAGAAACGATGAAAGTGGGCATCGGCCAAACGCCGCAGCTCTGCCAGGATGCATTGATCGAGATGCTGCGCGAGCTGTTCGCCGGAAAGAAGTACAACGGCCAGGAGGGGCGGAAGCCGCTTGCGATCTTCAAGCAGGACCTTCCCATCCCGGAGGAGAACGACGTGGACGCCGACACCGACGTGGCGCACGCGCCCTACATCGTGGTACGCATGACCGGCGGAGAGATCGCGGACGATAAAAGCCCGCAGACGGTGGAGTTCAGCCTGATCATCTGCGCCTATGACACCGGCATCGAGCGGGCGGGATTTCAGGATGTTGCCAACATCAAGGAAGACATCGTGCAGAGAGCGTGCACTGCGCCGTACTTCGGCGGAGCCTTCACCATCCTAAAGCCTATCGCCTGGGCCTTGCAGCAGGACGACACAGCCCCGTATTACTACGGAGCTGTGACCATGAACTGTACAGCTCCGGCCATGACCCAAGACACCGAATTGGAGGGACTGCTATGAGCAAGAAAACAGAACCCCGCGCGGCGGATATGGCCGCGCCTATGAGCGAAGCCGCTGCGGCGGCGGAGGTCAAGACTGCCGTTCCTATGGAGCGGGAAGCAAAGACCGGCCCCGTCGTCTACTGCGGCCCCAGCGTGCGCGGCGTCGCCAGACAGTACACCGTGTACGCGGGAACCATTCCTGCCGCGCTGGCAGACTTCATTCAGGCCCACCCGGCGGCCAAGGGGCTGCTGGTGAGCGTGGGCCGTTTCGCTCAGGTGAGAAGCAACCTGGGCCGGAGCGGGACGGCGGAGGCTATCCTGTTCCAGAAAATCAAATCCGAATTGTAAGAAGGAGGAAAGAACGTATGTATCGACATGGCATTTACGTCAGCGAGCAGGAAACCAGCATGATCGCTCCGCTGAACGGAACAGCCGGTTTGCAGGTCGTGATCGGGACTGCCCCGGTGCACCTGCTGGCGGACCCGGCTGCGGCCATCAATAAGCCTCTGCTGGTATACAGCAAGGCGGAAGCCATCGCTGCCGTTGGGTACAGCGACGACTTTGCGAGTTTCACCCTCTGCGAAGCGATCTCCGCTTCGTTCGCGGTGGTGAACGTGGCCCCCCTGGTGCTGATCAATGTGCTGGACCCGGCCAAGCACTCCGCCGAGATGGAGGAGAAGACCGTGCAGATCAACAGCGGAATGGCTGTTGTGGAGGAGACGGGCGTGCTCCTGAGCACTCTGGTGGTGAAAAACGGTGAGGAGACGCTGACCGCCGAGGAGGATTACACCGCCGTTTATAACGCCGACGGCACCGTGAGCATCGTCCTGATTGAGGGCGGAAAGGCCAACGGCGCGACCAACCTGACCGTTTCCGGCAAGAAGGTGGACGCCAGCAAAGTGACCGCTGCCGACATTGTGGGCGGCGTGGACGCGGCCACCGGCGCGGAGACCGGCCTGGAAGTCGTGCGCCAGGTCTACCCCAAGCTGGGCATGACCCCCGGCATCCTGACGGCTCCCCGTTTCAGCACCAACGCCACCGTGAGCGCGGCCCTGCAGGCGAAGACGAAGGAGATCAATGGCGTATTCAAGTGCGTGTGCATCGCGGACGTGGACAGCGGCGCGGACGGCGCGCGCAAGTACACGGACGTGAAGGAGCAGAAGGAGCGCCAGGCTTTGACCGACCCGAACGCTTACGGCGTGTGGGGCTACGGCAAGGTGGGCGACGTGATGTACAGCGGCTCCGCCCTGGCCTCTGCCCTGACCGCCTACACCGACGCGGCCAGCGACGACATCCCCAGCAACCCCAGCAATAAGACCATCGCCATCAGCGCTATGTGCCTTGCCGACGGCACCGAGGTCCTGCTGGACCAGGACCAGGCCAACGTAGTCAACAGCTACGGCGTGGCGACCTGGCTGAACATGAACGGCTTCCGCCTGTGGGGCAACCGCACCTGCGCCTACCCCGGCAACACGGACCCGAAGGACAGCTTTTTCTCCTGCCGCCGCTACATGAGCTGGCGCGCCAACAGCTTCATTCTGACGTATTTCCAGAAGGTGGACAGCCCTCTGAACAAGCGCCTGATCGAAGCCATCGTAGACAGCGAGAACGTGCGCGGCAACGGGTATGTCGCCATGGGCGTCGCCGCAAGGGACGAGATCGTGTACAACGAGGACGAGAACCCCGTCACCGATCTGATGAACGGCAAGATCACCTTCCACCAGTACATGACCCCGTACACCCCGGCGGAGGACATCGAGGACATCATCGAGTTCGACCCCGACGCGCTGGTAAGCGCACTGAGCTGATAAGGGAGGTACGAAAACATGAGCATCAGCAACAACTACATCCCTGAGAAGATCAACGACTTCAACACCTATCTGGACGGTAACAAGATGATCGGCGTAGCTGCGTCTGTTACGCTGCCGGAGGTGAAGATGAAGACCAGCACCGTGTCCGGCGCTGGCATCAACGGCGAGATCGACAGCCCCACCATCGGCCAGTTCGAGAGCATGGAGCAGGAGATCGACTTCAATGTGCTGTACAGCAGCGCCATGGATATGCTTTCTCCCCTGTCCGTGGTGAACCTGACGCTGCGCGCCGCCCAGCAGGTCTACGATAAGACCGGCGGCTACGCCTTCAAGGGCCTGCGCGTGGTGGAGATGGGCCGCGTGAAGACCTTCAACCCCGGCAAGGTGGAGAAGGGCGAAGGCATGGAGGCCAAGGTGACGCTTGAGCTGACCTATCTGCTGGTGGAGAACGACGGTTCCCCGCTGCTGGAAGTGGACAAGCTGAACGGCGTCTACAAGGTCAACGGTGTGGATATGCTGGCGGGCATCTCCGAGCTGACCTGATAAGGCCGGAAAGTCAAAAGCGAAACGAGCAGGCTCTACTCTCTGCACCGGCGGAGGGTAGGGCCTGCGCCATATTCAAAAATCGAAAGGAGCAGCACTATGAGCGAAGAAAAGAACATGATGGCGGAGGCCAATGAGGAAACCGCGCAGATCACGCAGAACGAGCGCGTGATCGACCTGGGCAAGCCCTACAAGTTCGAGGGCACGGAATACACTTCCATCGACCTGAGCGGACTGGATAAGCTGACGGTGAAGGACGCCATCGACGCCCAGCGCCAGCTTTTCAACGAGCGGGAGGTGGCCGCCGCTATGCTGTGCGAGACCACGACCGCGTTTGCAAGGGCCATCGCCGCGAAGGCGGCGGAGCTGCCCATCGAGTTTTTCAAGCTGATGCCGCGCGGGGCCAGCCGCAAGGTGGCCGGTGTCGTGCGCAACTACATGAACGTGGATGCCGCGACGGAGAACCACGTGATGCAGCTTGAGGAGCCGTATCACTTCAAGGGCCAGACCTACACGGAGGTGGACCTGAACGGCATCGCGGACCTGAACAGCATGAACGAGAGCGAGGCAGAGAACCGGCTGGCACGCGCTGGCTTTATGGTGACGGAGACCTCCTTCAACTACCTGTTCGCCTGCATCCTTGCGAGCATGGCGACGGGACTGCCGGAGGAGTTCTTCACGGGACTGCCGCTGCGCGAGGTGCTGAAACTGAAAAACGCGGTGAACGACAGCGGTTTTTTCGAGTAAAGGGCGGGGCGAAAGCCTTACGCCAAGCGGCCATCCGCCTGTCAGCGGTCACGAGAACGGGCGTGGACTTCTACCTGAAACTGCCCGTCGAGGAGTTTATCGCGCTGAATAACGAGGTGGCGGAGGAATGGCACAGAACAAAACATTAGAGTTAAGCATCAAGATCGCCGGTAAGGTAGACAAAAGCCTGACGACGGCGATCAACCAGACCAATACCCTGATGGGGAGCCTGACCACCACCATGAGCAAGGTGGGCAAGGCGGGGCTTGCGGCCATGGGGGCGCTGGCAACGGCGACCGTAGCCGGACTTGCCAAGTGCACCTCCGAGGCCGCGAAGCTGGAAAACAATATGTCTGCGATGGTGCGCTACGTGGACGGGCTGACGGAAAGCGCCACCACCAGCACCGAGCAGGCACAAAGCAACCTGAAAGCCATGAGGACCTATATCCAGGACCTCAGCACGCAGATACCACGGACCACCGAACAAATCTCCAAGATGTCGGCGGCCCTGGGCCAGTCCGGCATCGGTGCGGACCGGCAAATGAGCACGGGCATCCTGCGTGATACCGCCGTCGCCGCGACCGCTATGGACCTTGAAGACGACACGGCGGGCAACTACATGGCGAAGTGGGAGGCCGCCTTCAACTTCAACCATGACCAGGTAATGACGCTGATGGACCAGATCAACTACCTGGGCGCGAACAATGCCACGACGGCGGCGGAGATCGCGCAGAGCGTGAACCAGGCCGCGTCTATGGGCCAGATCGCGGGCGTGGACCCGTCGGCTACGGCGGCCATCGCCACGGCCATGCAGGCGACCGGCGTTGCGACGGACCGCGTGGGAACCAGCATTTCACGTATCTACACAAACATCAGCAAGGGGTCCAACGCCACAAAGGCACAGAAAGCCATGTGGGAGGAGCTGGGCTTCACCGCCGAGGGCATCGCAAGGTCCATGCAGAGCGACGGCATCGGGACGCTGAAATCGGTGTTCCAGGCCATCAACAATATGCCGGACGAGCGCAAGGTGGCTGCCCTGAACACCTTGTTTGGACAGTGGGCCATCGAAGGCGGCGCGAAGATCACGCAGAACCTCGCGCTGCTTGAGAAGACGCTGGGCGAGGTCAACGACCCCGGCATCTATACGGGCAGTATGGAGCGGGAGTTCCTGATCGAGGCGAGCACGCCGGAAGCGGTCGATCTAATGCTGTCGAACGCGAAGGCGGCGCTGATGCAGGACATCGGCCAAGCGTTCCTTCCGGCAAAGAAGGAGTTCAGCCTGTCGATGATCGACTTCCTGAACCAGATCAGGAAGAATATGCCGGAGCTGACGACGCTGGCGAACTCACTGGGAAAGATCGCAAGCGACGGCGTGGAGCGCCTGGGCGACGCTATGGAGCGGGCGCTGCCATACATCCAGAGAGGGCTTGACTACCTGGCGAACAACGGGCCGCAGGTGGCCTCGACGCTGGGCAAGCTGGCGGCGGTGTTCGTGGGCATGAAGTTCGCGCCGGGCATCGAAAGCCTTTTGAGCGGCGCGGGGAACCTGCTGCTGGGCGGCTCTGTCGGCGGCAGCGGAAAACGCACCGGCGGTCTGCTGGGCGGCATCAAGAGCCTGTTCCGGGGCGGACAGAAGGCGGCGGGCACGGCTGGCGGCTTCCTCTCCACCTTCGGCGGCGCGGCCAGCGGAAACGGCTTTTTCCAAACGCTGGGGAGCGTGGCATCCAGCCTGATCTCCGGCAACGGCATCAAGGGCACGGCGGGGCTGCTGGAAGCGGCAGCGGGAACGCCGGGCCTCTTATCCGGTTACCAGGGCGCGGGAAGCGCACTGAAAAACAGAATTGCAGGAAGCGGCATCGGGCAGTATTTCGGCAGCGTGTTCTCCTCCCTGGGGAACTTCGGGAGCACGCTGGGGAACACGAAGACCGGCGGCTTCCTTTCGGGTCTGCTGGGCAAGGCGGGCGGCGCGCTGGGCAACCTGACCATGCCGCTGCGCCAGGGCATCGCAGGCATCGGTGCTGCGGCGACCATTCAAGGCAGCATCATCCAACAGAACCTATCCGGCCTGCTGGGTAAGGCGGGCGGCTTTGTGAGCGGCATCGCCAACTCCGGCGCGGGAAAAGCCATCGGCGGCGTGCTGGGGAGCCTGGGCACCGTGGCGAAGTCGGGAGCCGGTGTGCTGGGGACCGTGTGGGGTCCCATCGCCTCCGGCTTCGGAAGCATCTTCGCGGGAGCCGCGCCGGTGATCGGCGTGATCTCCTCCATCATCGCCGTGGTGAGCATCTTGGGCGACCACCTGGAAGACATCCGGGGCATCATCCAGAACGTATTCGGCGATACCGGCGTGGCCGTGTTCGACAAGTTCATGGGCGTGCTGCAAAACGTGGGCAGCTTCATCACGGGACTGTTTGCGGACGGCGGCGTGGCAAATGCGCTGGCCCCGCTGCGGGAGACCATCACGAACCTGTTCGGAGAGGATGCGGGCGCGGCCTTCGACGGGCTGACGACCATCCTGCAATCGGTGATGGGTGTGGTCGGGCAGATCGTGAGCTTTGCACAGACGACCGTGAAGCCGATCATCCAGGACATTTTCAGTTTCCTGACGGGAACCGTTGTGCCCATCATCCTGCAAACCTTCACAGCGGCGGCTCCGTCTATCGCTGGCATCATCAGCGGCCTCGGCTCCGCCATTATGACGGCTATGCAGATCATCGGCTCAGCCATCCAGGCAGTCATGCCTATCGTGCAGAGCATCATCACCGTTATTATGAGCATCGCTTCCGTCGTGGTGCCCGCTGTGCTGGCGGGTATCTCGGCACTGGCGCAGGGCATCGGCCCCATCCTGGAAGGTATCAAGACCGTATTCGACGGGCTGATCGCTTTCATCACGGGCGTATTCACCGGGAACTGGTCCCAGGCATGGGAAGGCGTAAAGCAGATATTCGGCGGCGCGTTCGACGCGCTGGTGGGCCTGCTGAAAACGCCGGTGAACGCGGTGATCGCGCTGATCAACAAGGCCATCTCCGGCATCAATGGACTGGGCCTGGACATCCCGGACTGGGTGCCCATCATCGGCGGCAAGAGCTTCCACATCAGCATCCCGGAGATACCGATGCTGGCAAAGGGCGGCTTCACCGACGGCGTGAGCATCGCGGGCGAAGCCGGGCGCGAGGCTGTGATCAGCTTCCAGCGCGGCGTGCGGGCACAGAACATCGCCACCTGGGCACAGGCGGGCCGGATGCTGGGCGTGAGCGCCGAGCAGGCGTTGAGCGCGGCGGACGGCGCAGAGCTGAAACCCATCGACCCCGGCGAGGGCGGCGGAGGCGGAGGCAGCTTCACCTTCGCGCCGAACATCGTCATTCAGGGCAACGCCGACGCGGACGTGCTTGAGGAAGCGCTGCGGCGGGCCAAGGAGGAGTTCGAGGCATGGTACGAGCAGATGATGCGCAAGCGTGCCCGGACGGCCTATTGATGGGAGGAAGCTATGTACACGACAAAGAGCGGCGACACCTGGGACGTGATCGCCAAGGAAGTCTATGGCAGCGAATACCACGCGGACGCGCTGATGGCGGCCAACCCGGAGCACATCGACACCTTCCGCTTTTCCGCCGGGGTCGTTTTGAAGACGCCGACGGTGGAGGACGCGCGAGCGGGCACGCTGCCGCCATGGAAATACGAGGCGCAGTATGAATAAGGCAAGAAGCATCGGACTTGCGGTGCAGTACCGCAGCACCCCGTATTCCGCACAGGTGCAGGCGAGCGCCCAGGTGGACGCGGCGGAGGGCGGCGGGAGCGCTGCTTCCTCCGCCAGCTCCGGCTCCGGCGCGGCGGCGGGACAGGCGGTAACGCTGAACAACACGCCCCTCTACGTGAGCAGCGTGGCGAAGAACCCAGCGACCCACAAGACGGGCGTGTATTACTTCTACGACGGTATCTTGATACGCGGGCGCTACCGCATCACCAACACCCCGTCGAGAGTGGGCAAGACCCCGGTGGGACAGAACGTGACCGGCTGGGCGGACGCGGCGGACTGCGGCGCGGTGAGCACCACCAAGGCCACGCCTAAGAAGGAGACCTCCGGCCAGGAGGACGCGACGCTGGGTGCGGGCACGGGAACGGACATCGGCCTTTCCATCGAGAGCCTGACCTATGTGGACAACGCGGCGGACGACAGCGACAGCATCGACCTGACGCTGGACGCCCAGGACAGCAAGTGGCTGTGGGGCTGGATGCCGCAGAAGGGCGCGACGCTCTACCCCCGCCTGCTGGGCCACGACTGGGAACGGCCAGGCGACGAGCGGGCCATGGACTGCGGCCTTTTCGTGGTGGACGACGTGAACTACTCGGACACGCCGACCACCTTGCAGCTCGGCGGCGTGAGCAAGCCGAGCGACAGCAATTTCAGCGAGACAGATCGGAAGGTGACGTGGAAGAACACCTCCATCAAGCGCATCGGCCAGACCATCGCGGCGCGCTACGGCCTGGGCTTCACCTATGACGCTGAGGACTACGACATCGAGTGCGACGAACAGGACGGAGCGGACAGCAGCTACTACAATACGCTGTGCCAGAACTACGGCCTGGTGCTCAAGGTGTACGCCCGGCGGCTGTGGGTCTACGACCGGGAGGCATACAAGGCAAAGCGGGCGGTGCGGACCTTCGACCGCACGGACATCATCCGTGGGAGCCTGAGCTGGACCACTACCCTTTCCGGGACCTACACCGGCGGGACCTTCGACTACACCGACGCGGACAAGGACTGCGACATCTCCTGCAAGGTGGGCGGCGGAACGCACATCAAGAGCGTGAACCGCAGGGCCATCAGCGTGCAGGATGCGGCGGTCCAGCTCTGCGCGGAGCTGAACCGGGCCAACCATGGCACGATCAAGCTGCGCTTCACCGTTCCGGGAGACTGGACCGTGAGTGCGGGCAACACAATCAACATTACCGGCTACGGCGGCGGCCCCTCCGGCGGAGAGGGCGGCATCAACGGCAAGTATTTCGTGGACAAGGTGACACACAAATACACCAAGAGCGGCGGATTTACCACGGCCTTCGAGTGCAGCGGCGTCCGGGAGGGCTTCCATCCCTACGAGGTGGGCGGCTCCATCCAGTACAACACGGAGGGGTCCGACACCAGCGACACGAATTACAGCAGCTCCTACGAGACGAGCACGGCGGCCAGCGCCGCCAGCGCGGCGGCGGGAGCTGAGGCCGGGGCGGCGGTGACGCTGACCAACGCCCCCTTCTACTACACCAGCGTGGCCTCAAATCCGAGCTGCTATAAAAGCGGCGTGTTCTATTTCTACGACGGCATCCTGGTCAACGGGCGCTACCGCATCACCAACGCGGCCTCCCGCTGCGGGAAGCTGCCGGTGGGACAGAACGTGACGGGCTGGGTGCCCGCGAGCTACTGCGGCGTGGGCACGCGCACCGGCGGCGGAGGCGGCACGAAGGCGACCATGGAGGTGAAGTAGCGATGGCAGGGACGAACCGGGTCGGACGGGTCAGCTCCATCGACTATGAGAGCGGGACCTATGAGGTGACGTATGCGGACCAGGGCCGGAGGGTCACGGCCCGCATCAACGCCATGAGCAACGGAGAATACAAAATGCCGAGAGTGGGCCAGATCGTGAGCGTGACGCACACGAGCAATGGCACGGCGGCGGCCACCACCAGCGGCACCGTATGGAACCGGAGCAACCGCCCAGCGGAGGGCTTCGCCGGGCTTTACCGCAAGGAATACGGTGAGAAGGCCGGGCAGGCTTTTGAGCGCTACGACGCCAACACCGGCATCTACACCCAGTACACCGACGTGCGGACCGGGCGCAACTGCAACGGCGACATCTTCGACGAGGCCAAGGGCACCATCAGCCTGATCGCGGAGAAGCTGGTGCAGATCACGAGCAAGATCAAAAGCGTGAGCATCCACGGCAAGGAAGGCGTGGGCATCGGCGCGGAGAAAAGCGTGACCATCGACGCCGGGGAGAACATCAATCTGGAAGCCGAGGGCGACCTGGACGAGGGTGCAGGCGGCGACCGGGCATTGACCGTGGGCGGAAAGAACACCGAGCTATACAAGGGCGAGGTGGAGCGGGAGTTTCAGGGAGGCATCCGCGACACCGTGACCGGCGAGGTGACGCTAACGATCAACGGTGTGACCATCACCATCAGCGAGGGCGGCGATGTCTCCATACAGACCGCCGGGAAAATCAGCATGAAGGCACAGCAAATCGACCTGCAGGGCGGGTCCTCCCTGGTGCTGTAAAAAACGAACAGCGAGGAGGAACGGAAAATGGTGGGCAGCTATATGGGCCGGGTGTTCACGGTGAGCAGCCAGAGGATATTGACGCCGAGCAATCTGAAAGGTAGCGCCGGAAGCGACTGGGCAAACCATGAGATCATCGGCAAGAAGGCGCGGAGCCAGTGGGTAGGCCCGAAGCTCAAAAGCTACACCATGGACATCCTCCTGCGAGCGCAGGACGGTGTAAGCCCCCGGTCCACGCTGGACTACTTCCAGCGGGCGGCGGAAAGCCAGATGGTCGATTGGTTCATCATCGGCGGGCGACCGATCTCTGACAACCCCTTCAAGCTGGTGAGCGTCAGCGACGAGTGGGACACGGTACTCAACGGCGGCGCGCTGATCGAGTGCCGGGTGAGCCTGAACATCGAGGAATACACATAAGGGAGGGCAAGCCGTGATCTACATTGAGGATACCATCGTCGAGATTGAGGCCGGGAGCGTGGACGACCAGACGGCACAGGAAGTCTACCGAAATCTACAGGTGCTCTACGGCACGGAGACGGGGGAACAGGCCCTCGACCGCGAGTTCGGCATCGACATCAACATTCTGGACAACCCGCAGGAGGCGGCGAAGGCGCTGCTGACGGCGGAGTTCGTGCGGAAAACAAAACAGTATGAGCCACGGGTCCGGGTCATGCGTGTGGAATGGACCCAAAATCATGCCAGGGACGGCGGCATCGTCCCGAAGGTGGTGGTGAGCTTTGTCTAATATCAAAGAGCTGGCAAACGTGCCGGAGATCAGCTTCATCGAAAACATGAGCCTGCAGGAGACTGAGGAGCTTGTGCGGGCAAACTACACGCGCATCTTCAAGGAACTTACCGGGCAGGACGCGGAGCTGGGCGAGGCGGACGCGAAGAACCTGATCATCAAGTCGTTCAGCCTTGTGCTCTACCAGGTGATGCAGTATGTGGAGGCCAAGGGCCGGGCGGAGCTTTTGAAGACCTCGACCGGCGACGCGCTGGACGCACTGGCGGCCCTGTTCGGCATTACGCGGCAGGAGGCCAGGCGGGCCACGTGCATCGTGCGCTTCACACTGTCCGGCCAGCGGAGCGAGCCGACGGCCATTCCGGCGGGCACACGGGTGAAGACCCAGGACGGGAAATACTTCAACACCGTGGACTACGCGGAAGTCACGGCTGGTGAGCTAACCGTGGACGTGGACGTGCAGGCGGAGGAGGCCGGAGCAGAGAGCAGCGGCATCGCCGCCGGAGAGATCGACACGCTGGTGGACCCAATCCCATACGTTGCGAGCGTGGAGAGCATCGAGGCGAGCACGGGCGGACTGGACATCGAGGACGACGACGGTCTGACGGAACGGGTGTGGCTGGCTCCCAGCAAATACTCCTGCGCCGGACCGCGAGACGCCTATGCCTACTATGTGAAGGAATGGCGGACGGACGTGGACGACGTGCAGATCGTCAGCCCGGAGCCGTGCGTGGTGCACGTTTATGTGGTGCTGGACGGCGGCGTGCTGCCCACGGAGACGGAGCGGGAGGAACTGGCCGCCTACCTCAACGGCGACACCATCCGCCCGCTGACGGACATCGTGAGCTGCCCGGAGGCGGAGGAGGTCCCCTACGACATCAGCCTGACCTACTGGATCGCCAGCAACGACCAAAAGAGCGCGGGCACCATTCAGGCCCAGGTGGAGGCGGCAGTGGACGCCTACGAGAGCTGGCAGCGCAAGATGGGACGGGACATCAACCCGACCGAGCTTGTGTACCGGGTCCGCGCAGCGGGAGCCAAGCGCGTGAAGCTGACGGCACCGGCGGACATCGTGATCGAGAAAACGCAGCTCCCGAAGCGGAACACGCGCACCGTGACCTACGGAGGGCTTGAGGATGATTAAAAGTCTGCGTCAAGCCCGCATTACAGACGGCCTTCCGAGGGTGTTGGCGAGACAGGAATGGGTGATCGCCCTGTCCGAGGCCCTGGGGCTGGCCCTGGGGAAGACGCTGGACTACACCGACGAGAGCCAAATCTACACACGGCTGGACACTGCGCCGGAGACGGTGCTGGATGTACTGGCCGTGGACTGGAAGATCGACTGGTACGACACCGAACTGACGGTGGAGCAGAAGCGCCGCATCGTGAAGACGGCGCTGACGGTCCGGCGGCTGATGGGCACAGCGGCGGCGGTGAAGCTGCAGGTGCACGCCATCTACCCGGAGGCCACCGTGACGGAGTGGTTCCAGTACGACGGGAGGCCGGGCTGCTTCCGGGTGAGCCTGCCGCTGCCGAAGGAAGGCATCACGGCGGCGGAATACCGGCGGCTCAAGACCGGCATCCTGACCACGAAGAACGAGCGCAGCCACCTGGACATGATCGACATTCAGCATGAGTGCGAAGCCGTGGTGATCACGGGCGGGTGCTGCTCCATGAGCCAGATCATCGAGGTCTGGCCGGAGCTTGTGAGCGAGCTGGAAGTGACCGGCGAGCGCTTGACTGGCGGCGCGGCCAGCATGAGCCAAACGGCGGAGGTCTGGCCGGAGCTGACGGAGGCGCTGGAAATCCTGACATACCGGCACACCGGCGGAGCCGCGAGCACCGCGCAGGCCGTGGAGGTATGGCCGGAGCTGGCGGCGGTGGTGGAGATCACCGTGACGCGGAACACCGGCGGAGCGGCGCACACGGACCAGGCGCTTGAGGTCTGGCCGGAGCTGACCGAGCAAATCGAAGCAACGACAGAGCTGGACCGGGGCGGCGGGACCGCTGCGAGCCAGGTCGTTGAAATATACCCGGAAGGGGGAGGATGAAATGGACACTGAAAACGTAGTTGTCACCAAACAGGACCGAAAGTACAAGACCCTCGTGACCGACATCGGCAAAGAGAAAATGACCAACGCTATTCTGAACGGCAAGAAGGTCAACGTCGTCATGGCGGCGGTGGGCGACGGCGGCGGAAGCTACTACCTGCCCACGGCGGATATGACCGCGCTGGTGCATGAGGTGTGGCGCGGGGCCATCGCCAGCAAAGAGATCAACAGCAAATCCTCTAACATGGTAGACGTGAAGTTCGTGCTGCCGGGGACCGTGGGAGGCTTCACCGCGCGTGAAGCTGCCCTGATCGACGACGAGGGCGACATGATCGCCGTGTGCAACCTGCCGGACACGGAGAAGGCAGCCATCGAGGACGGCATCGCCGCTGCGCTGACCATTCTCATGCACATCGTTATGACCAACAGCGACGCACTGACCTTTACGCTGGACCCGACCACCGACACGGCGAGCGCCGTGTGCGTGGCCTTTACCATCCCGCATGAGGCATGGCAGAGCGCGGGCGGCGCGGAGGACGACGAGGGCGGCGGCACCTACCCGTGCCGGGCTGATGTGGTGTGCGACGAGGCGACCGCCATGCACACGCCCATCGCAACGCTGGACAAGGCGTGCCTGGCGGCGGCCAAGGCGTGCGAGCTGTGCCCAACGGTGGAGACCGCGAGCGGCGTGCTGCGCTTTTGGGCGATGAAGGTGCCGGACGGCGAGCTGACCGGAAGCGTGCTGCTGGTCGGCCAGGGCGGCGGAGGCAAGAGCGGCGACGGGAGCTACACCCTGCCGACGGCAACCCCCTTCCGCCTGGGCGGCGTGAAGGTGGGCGACGGCCTGACCGTGGACAACGAGGGCAAGCTGTCGGTCGATGCGGCCAACACTGAGGAGACCACCGGCGCGCTGAACGAAGTGTTCGGCGCAGAGGACGGCAAATAAGCCGCCCCACAATCCCATAGCACCGTCGCTTGAAGCGGCGGTATTTTTATCGACAATTCCGGGGGCATCCCCGAAATTGAATATTTTTTAAGGAGGACAAAAATATGTCCAAATTCGTAAATCTCGAACAGATCAAGGTGCTTGCCAACAAGGTCAAGTCCGAAGACGACGCCCTGGGTACTAAGCTGGAAGCGGTCACCACCAAGGTCGATAACCTGGTCGCCGCCGGCGGCGAGGCCAACATCCTCGAAGGCGTCAAGGTCAACGGCGCTGCCCTGGCTATCTCCGACAAGATGGTTGACATCCTGATCGCCTCCGGCGAGGAGAACGGCACCATCTCCGTCAACGGCGCTGCTGTTGCCATCAAGGGCCTGGCCGCTCTGGCCTACAAGTCCGAGATCACCGAGGACGAGCTGGGCGAGGCTCTGAAAGCATCTATCGCCGCGAAGGCCACCAAGGCCGATCTGGACGCCCTGACCGTCCGCGTGGGCGACATCGAGAAGGCCGGTTATCAGACCGCCGAGCAGGTCCAGGCCGCTATCGCTGCCTCCGGCCACGCTCATTTCGAGGTCGCTGAGACCGACCCCACCGCTGAGGGCTTCGAGGCTCAGGCCAACGTCATGTACCTGTACATGAACAGCAAGACCAAGCACTATGACATCTACGCCAAGGTCGGCGAGAGCGTTGTCCTGCTGGATGATACCACCGTCGATCTGAGCGAGTATGCCAAGACCGCCGATGTGACCTCTGCCATCAGCACCGCCATCGCCGCGCTGAACATCGACCAGTACGCCACCGACGACGACCTGACCGCCGCCGTTGGGCGCGTGACCGCCCTTGAGACCGCCATCGCCAACGTCTACACCAAGAAGGAAGTGGACGACAAGCTGGCGACCAAGATGGATAAGGCCAGCATGGACGCCTACGCCACCGACGAGGAGGCCCAGCAGGCCGCCGCCACCGCCGTTGCCGGTGCTCAGGCCACCGACACCGAGTTCAACGCCGCCATGAATGAGGTCTGGACCCCCAGCGAGGGCTAAGGCACCTCCTCACGTCAGAAACGAATACCAGGGCCGGGGCGAAATGCCCCGGCCCGCTTATCAGGAGGTGAAACCCAGTTGGCTGACGAGAAGAACGTAACTCTGGAACAGTTCAAAGACTTTATGACCAAGGCCGACGAGCGGCTGGACAAGTTGGAAGTCGGCAAGGAAAACAAGGTTTCGCCCGTCAGTATCACTATTCCGACGGAGGGGTGGGCCTCCGAGGAGATCGGGGAGACCGACGAGGAAGGAACCGAGGCATCCTATCCCTTCTACTACGACATCGCGGCGGCGGACGTGACCGCAAAGCACCGGGCGGACGTGACGATCAGCCGCGAAAGCCTGGATGCGGCGACGGTGTGCGGCCTGTGCCCGACCAGCGAGACGACAGAGGGGAAGATCAGGCTGCGCGCTATGAAGGCACCGACGGAGGCCATTACGGCGGAATACTGGCTGCGCAGCGGGAAGGAGTAATACATGGCATTAGGACAAGTGAATGTTCCCGGCGCTGCCGGGATGGACGCCGTAGAGGCGAAGCAGGCCGCTCAGGCGGCCAAGGAAGCGGCTGAGGCCGCCCAGCGCACCGCAGAGAGCGCCGGGAAAACGGCGGACGCCGCCATGCAGAAGGCTGCTGACGCCGAGACGGCGGCGGGCAACGCGGACAGCAAGGCGGACGCGGCCCTGGATGCGGCCAACACCGCCGCCGGTGCCGCGACGGCTGCCGCCAGCGCCGCCAGTGCCGCCGAGGAGAGCGCGAACAGCGCCAACACGGCGGCCAACGAGGCCAAGACTGCGGCGAGCAACGCGCAGAAGGCGGCGAACGACGCGCTGAAAGCCGTGACCAAGCTGACCAGCGTGATCAACAGCGTACCCACCCAGGCGGGCATCTTGACGTACACGGGCGCGGCACAGTCCCCCTCGTGGAACGGGTACGACACGGAGAAGCTGACCATCGGCGGAACGACCAGCGGCACCAACGCAGGCAGCTACGTTGCGACCTTCACGCCCAAGGAGGGCTACGAGTGGGCCGACGGCACCAAGACCGCCAAGAGCGTGACCTGGACGATCAGCAAGGCCAGCCTGTCCGTACCCGCGCAGAGCGGGACGCTGACCTACACGGGAAGCGCACAGTCTCCCCAGTGGAGCAACTACGACAGCAATAAGCTGACCATCGGCGGGACGAGCACCGCCACCAACGCGGGAAGCTATGCCGCGACCTTCACGCCGAAGGCCAACTACCAGTGGTCCGACGGCAGCACCAGCGCCAAGAGCGTGACCTGGGCCATCGGCAAGGCGGCGGGCAGTCTGACGCTGGCGAAGAGCAGCGTGACGCTGAACATCTCCTCGCTGACGGAGAACGTGGCCGTGACCCGCGCGGGCGACGGCGTGATCAGCGCCACGTCCAGCAACACCGCCACGGCAAGGGTTGAGGTGAGCGGCACCAGTGTGAAGATCACCGGCCTCAAGGCGGGCACCGCTAAGATCACTGTGAAGGTGGCGGCGGGCACCAACCACACCGCGCCCAGCGACAAGACCATCAACGTGACGGTCAGCCTGCCCGACACGAGCCTGGCAAACAACACGCCGGACATCATCGCGGCGGCGGCCAAGTCCGGCCAGGCGGCGAACTATTGGAGCGTGGGCGACAAGGTGGGTATCGCGGTCAATGGCTCTTTCGGAGGACTGAGCTATAACAACACCGTGTACGCCTTCATCCTGGGCTTCAACCACAACAGCAGCGTGGAGGGCGGAAACAGCATCCACTTCCAGTTCGGCAAGACGGCGGCTGGTGTGGACATCGCGTTCGTGAACAGCTACGGCTCGACCAGCACGGGCTTCTGCATGAACACCAGCAACACCAACTCCGGCGGATGGAACAACAGCTATATGCGCAAGACCATCTGCCCGGCGTTCCTGGCGGCCCTGCCGAAGGCATGGCAGAACATCATCGCGGCCTGCACGAAGTACAGCGACAACACGGGCGGCGGCTCCAACACCGCGAGCTACGTGACCGCGACCTCGGACAAAATCTGGCTGCTGAGTGAGATGGAGGTCCAGGGTACGAGAAGCTACGCCAACAGCGCCGAGGCGAACTACCAGAAGCAGTACGACTATTACAGGAACGGTAATAGCAAGGTCAAGTACCAGCACACGGCGACGACGAGCGCCTGCTACTGGTGGCTCCGCTCCGTGCGTGCGGGCTTCACGGGCAACTTCTGCATTGTGAGCGCGGACGGGTCTGCGAACTACATCCACGCCTACCGTTCGGATGGCTTCGCGCCGGGCTTTAAGGTGGCCTAATCCAAAATCAGGCATCGAAAGTGGAGCGGTTGGGGCGCAAGCCCCTACCAGCGAAACGCCAAGCACCGAGTACCCAAATCAGCACAGGCCCCATCCGGCGGGAGCGGCAACGCTCCTGCCGGTGACGGGGGGCACCAAACCGGAAGGGAGAACACCGAAATGGCAGTATACAAATCGCGGCGCAAGGACGCGGCGGCGCAATTCGTGGCAGACGCACGAGAACTGCGGAAGGCCACGGTGCGCATCGCACGGAAGTTTCCGGCCAGCTACAAGTACGTGACCACGGGGCCGCTGCTGCAACTGGCGAGCGAGGTCTACATGAACGCGCTCAAGGGAAACAGCATCTACGTCCACAAGGACATGAGCGAGCGGGACTACGAGCTGCGGCACCGCTATCTGGCGGCGGCCACGGCCAGCGCCGACGCGCTGCTGGGCGAGATCACCTTCTGCTATGAGCTGGTGGACGACGGCAACAACTTCTTCCGCAACAAGGAGGAGTACGAGCGGACGTTCCAGACCTGGACGACACTGGCAAACAATGCGCTGTCGCGCCTGCGGGGTGTGATGGACAGCGACAAACGCCGGTGGAATGGGTACATGAGAGACCGGAAAGCAAAAACACCATAAATCCCCGTAGGGCAAGTTCTGACGGCCGCGCCTGCTACTGGTGGCTCCGCTCCGTGAATGCGAGCAACACGGACTTCTTCTGCAATGTGGGCACGGACGGGTCTGCGGGCGCCTACAACGCCTACTTTTCGCGTGGCTTCGCGCCGGGATTTAAGAACAACCTGGGGCCTGAACAAGTAGCGAACTGCGAAGCTGTGCCCCAAATCTTAAAGGAGAACTTGACCCTTGGAGACTGGCCCGCCATGCGCGGGCTTCATTCCTTAAATCACCACTCGATACGGAGGCCCGGACGCTTCTTGCATGGCCGGGGATTTACGGCGGCGTTGCCCCGGCTCCATGAGCAACCGTTATGCAGCTACTTCAAACCGCTGCGGCAGACGACGCAGGTGCGGGAGGTCATGCGACCCGCAAACCGCGCGCCAGACCGAACGCTGTACGGGTGGGATACTGCATTGGAGGCAACATGATTGAATAGCCAAGAGAGGCACGAGGCCAGATACCAGCGGCGAAAGGCCCGGCGCGAGCAGAGGGCGCGGGAGGCCGGTGGAGCGAGCTTCGAGGAGGTCATGTCATTTGGGAACATCTGCAAGGCCGGAAAGAGCTGCTGTGACGGAGCGCGGTGGAAGACCTCCACCATCAACTTCGAGACGAACCTGCTGGGCGAAGCACAGGCGACCTATGACACGCTGCACTACGGAAAGCGCGTGTTCAAGGGCTTCCACAGCTTTGCGACGGTGGAGCATGGGAAGGTGCGGAACATCGACGCGCTGCCCATCCAGGAGCGGGCCATCCAAAAATGCCTGTGCAAGAACCTTCTGACGGAGGTTTATTCCAGGAGCTTCATCTACGACAACAGCGCGAGCCTGAAAGACCGGGGCATGGACTTCCAGCTCCGGCGGCTCAGGAAGCACCTGCAGGACCATTACCGGCGGTATGGGACTGAGGGCGGTATCTACCAGTTCGACTTCAAGAATTATTTCGGGAGCCTGCCGCACGAGGAGATCAAGCGGCGGGCGAGGAAGAAGATCATGGACGACCGGTTATACACATTGTTCTGCGACTTTGTGGATGATTTCCGGCTGATGAAGACCGCCGACAAGGAAGCACACCGGGGCGTGGGCCTGGGCAGCGAGGTATCGCAGATCATCGCCCTTGACTACGCCAGCCCCATCGACCATTACGTGAAGGACGTGCGCGGCATCCACGGGTACGGGCGGTATATGGACGACGGGTATGTGATCAGCAATTCCTTGGAGGAACTGGAAGACATCAAGCGCAACCTGTACCGCCTGGCTGAGGCGCTGGGCATCGCCATGAGCGACAAGAAGAACATCATCACGCCGTTCCGGCACCACAGCTTCACCTTCCTGAAAATGCGGGTGACGCTGACGGAGACGGGCAAGGTGGTGATGAAGCTCAGTCGCAAGAGCATCCGTGCCATGCGGCGGAAGATGGATATTTTCCGGCGGTGGATGGACGAGGGCCGAATGGGACCGGAGGACGTGTTCCAGTCCTATCAATCGTGGAGAGCGCACGCGAAGCGGTGCAACAGCTACGACACGCTGCGCGCCATGGACGAGCGCTTCACGCGGATGTTCGCTGAGGAACTGGCCGGGCGGCGGAAGCCGTTCCCGTGCACGATGAAAGCCACACGGACCGGGTGCGGCTGGATATACCGGCGGCACGGAGCCGTCATTGAGGAGGAAATGTGCGCATGAAGTACATCACACACAACAGGTTCAAGAAGCTGGCCGCCTGCGGCGAGGCCGTGAACATCCCGTATGGCACGGAGATGGAGACGGCGGGCGACTTCGTCATCACCACGGAGGGAAAGCCGATCTGCTACGTGACCAGCGAGGCCGCGAAGATGCACTTCGCCCGCAACGACGACGGGCAAGGGCTGGAACGCGGGAAGCTGACCTGGGCCATCGCGTACTCCCAGCGGGTGCGGACCGGCCCGAACGGACGGCAGCAGCGCTTCACCGAGGAGGAGATCGAGCTGCTGGAACGGAAGTGGGCACATTTCCTGCGGCAGGATGTGGAGGTCATTCTGTTCAACGAAGACTTTTTCGCGGCGGCGGTGCCGGAGCTGAAAGAGCTTGCGGACGCGCTGCACATCAAAGTGAGGAGGTAACGACCCATGTATGCAATTATCAGCAAAGGCGAGCTGCTGGCCCTGTGCGAGCGTCCCCGCTATGTGAAGCGGAACGAGGAGACCGGGGCCTATGTGGAGGCGGCGGAGGCCGAAGCCATCGGTATCGCCGTGGGTGGCGAGGTGTATAACCTGCCCGGCGGCACCGCCATCCCCGACGCGCCGGAGGCGCTGGCACAGGAGGGCGAGGCTGAGGAGTATGTGTTCCGCAACCACGCCCGCATCATCGAGAACGAGGAGACGACCAACGCCGCCTTCGCCGCCGTGGAGGAAGCCATGTGCGAGCTGGACAGCTCCTCGGAAGAGCGGCTGACGGCGGTGGAAGAAGCTCTTTGCGAGCTGGACAGCGCTGCAAACGGAGGAGGTGAAAACTGATGAACGCTATTTGGGCTAATCGACTGGTGGCCGGTACGCGCAAGTGGGCCGAGGTGCCTGCTTCCCGCAAGGCTGGCGTCAAGGCGGAGCTGGCGAGCCGCGTGGAGAACGGCAAAATCAGCGCCGAGCAGTACGAGGAGATCACCGGCGAGGTCTATGCCGGTGAGTAATCTCCAAATCATCGAGGAGCTGTGCGGCATCTGTACCGACCTTGCGAAGATCGTAACGGAGCAGCAGAGGCTTCTCACGCAGTACGACGCCATTGCGCTGGCGGAGGACATCGACCGGGTGAAGGTGCGGTATACCGCGCTGATCGGAAGCGGAGAATGGCCGGACGAGGCGCTGGGCGAAGAACTATGATCGGCGGGGGCCGGGTGGGATAGCTGCCCGGCCCTCCCCTGTATCGTCAACAACCAGGAAAGGAGGGTGCCGTTATGGACGACCCCTATATCTCACGGGCAGAGCACGAGGAGTTCAGCCGCCGTCTGGCGGAGGAGAACAAGAGGCAGGACAAGCGTATCGAAATGCTTGAGGAGAACGTGCGCGAAATGCGGGCGCTGACGAACTCGGTGGAGCGGTTGGCGACCAGCGTGGAGGACATGGTCAAGGAGCAGGAGAAGCAGGGCAAGCGCCTGGAAGTGCTGGAAGGACGGGACGGTGAAATGTGGCGCAAGGTCGTGGGCTACATCATCACCGCCGTTATCGGCATCGTGATCGGCTTCGTGTTCCATCAAGTCGGTATGTGAGGAGGGCGGGCCATGAAGTACGTGTGGGTAGTCATGGCCGCCTTTTTCTTTGGCCTGGGAGCGGGCCTTCTCCTCTGCAACAGCACGATCAGCCATCTGCGCCGCAGGCTGCGCGCCCTCCGGCTGAATGGCGATCAGGGGAAGAAGACCGAGACCATGAAAAAGGTGGTCTGGATATGCCTGGGAAACGGGTTTGCGTGGATATGGTGCAGCTATGTCCTCGCCTACCTGGGACGGGAGCAGATCGCGGAAACGCTGTCGTCGGTGGCCGTGAAGGAGATCATCGGCGTGGTGCTGGCATACGCCATCAAATCCGTCCTGGAAAACCTGAGCAAGAACAATCACTGGCCGGATAAGCCGGACCCAATCGCCCCGGCGGCGGAGGAGGAAACGGCGGACCAGCCAAGCAACGACCTGTAAGGAGGGAAAAACGGAATGACTGAAAACCAGTTACGCCAGAAGGTCGTCAAGATCGCGGTGAGCTATCTCGGCTGCAAGGAAGCGGACGGGAGCCACCGGAAGATCATCGACCTGTACAACAGCCACAAGCCCCTTGCCAGGGGCTACGCCGTGAAGTATACGGACGCATGGTGCAGTACCTTTGCTTCCGCCGTCGCCATCGCCGCCGGGCTGACCGACATCATCCCGACGGAGTGCGGGTGCGAGAAGCACATCGCCCTGTTCAAGAAGCTGGGCGCGTGGGTGGAGAACGACGCCTATGTGCCGAAGCCGGGCGACTACATCTTCTACGACTGGCAGGACGGCACGAACTACGCCACGACGGACAACACCGGCGCGGCGGACCACGTGGGCATCGTGACCGAGGTAAACGGCAGCACCATCACCGTGATCGAGGGCAACATGAGCGACGCCGTGGGGTATCGCCATATCGCCGTCAATGGCCGGTATATCCGGGGCTACGGCGTGCCGAAGTACGCCAGCAAGGCCACGGGGGCCGACGCCGGGACGACCGGCGGAGAGAGCGGCGGGACCAGCGATGCCGGAGCGGGCACCTGCAAGGTGGGCGACATCGTGACCTTCACCGGCGGGAAGCACTACACCAACGCAAACGCGGCCACCGGCACGGCCTGTAAGCCGGGCAAGGCCAAGGTCACGCAGGTGTACCAGCCGGGCAAGGCGAAGCATCCGTATCACCTTGTCGCCGTGAGCGGCGGCGGAAGCACCGTGTACGGCTGGGTGGACGCGGCGGACATCGGCGGCTCTGCATCCGGCGGGACGCGCACGCACACCGTCGTTCGCGGGGATACGCTGTGGGCGCTGGCAAGTACCTATCTCGGAAGCGGGAGCCGCTACAAGGAGATCATGCGCCTGAACGGCCTGACTTCCGAGATCATCCATGTTGGGCAGGCGTTGAAGATGCCTGCCAAATAAGAGAGGAAGACGTTTATGGAACTGACGCTCAATATTTCGGCCATCGTCGCCATCATCGGCGCGCTGACCGTACTGACCAACATCATCGTGGAGGTCCTGAAACGGGCCACGTGGGAGAAGATGCCCACGAACCTGCTGGCGATCATCGTCGCCATGGTGCTGACGCTGGTGGCCTTCTTCGGGTATATGGCCTTCATGGGCTACGCCGTCATGTGGTATTACGTTGCCGCCGCCGTTGTGGTGGGCTTCGCGGTGGCCTACGCTGCCATGTTCGGCTTCGACAAGCTGAAAGAAGCGCTCGGTCAGATCAAGAAAAATAACGAATAAGTGAGAAATCCCCCGGCGGAGGTCCAGAGAACGGACATCTGCCGGGGGATTTTTGTTTAGGCGCGCCTGCTCAGGTACAGCACGTGCGAGATATAATATTCCAGAGTGAAATCGCTGTCCGCTGAGATGTTCTGCTCCATGGCGCTGCGGACGGCGGCGCTCTCCTCGCTGCCGAAGTCGTCCATGATGAACAGGTCCACAATGCCGGGGCACACGATCTGCTCCTGGCACACCTCCTTGAAGCGGGAGGCAAGCTCCGTGCGCTCCTGCTCCCCTCGCATCAGCCCGGCAATCAGGCAGGCCCGGAGGGTACGGCGGAAGTTTTCGGAGTTGCACAGCTCACGCATGGGGTAGCCCGCGAGAAAGTCAAGGCGGTGGAATGGAACATCATAGCTTGCGAAGATGGTGTGGGTCTTGCCGGAGGGGTGAACATAGCCCCACCGGCTGTCATAGTCACGGTATGCGGCGACGGCTCCGGGGTAGTCCGGCTCCTTCAAAGCCAGCGTGGCCCGGCGGATAGCCTCGGACAGGTTGACGCCGTGGGCCGCGATCAGCGCGGAACCGGAGGCGGTCAACTCCAACAGTCTGCGGCTGGGGCTGATACGAAAGCCGTCGGCCAGAAGCCGGGCGGCCTGCTGCTCCTTGGTGCCGCCGACCGAAAGGCCGCGCTTGCGCAGAAGCTCCTTCATGGCGTCCTTCGTGTAGAGCACGGAAAGCGTCTGACCTGCGTCCGCGTTCTGCACGAAGCCACGTCGGACCAGAACGCGCCGGACCTCTGCCTTACTGCCGAAGTCTGAGGCGTCCAGCACATCCGGCGTGAATGGGCGTGAGCGCTGTGGGTCCATGAAGCGGATGGTGTAGAAAACCGCCCTGGGGTCGCGGTGCTCGCCTGCCGCGATCTCTGAAAAGGCCGGAAGCACGGCGGGATACAGCAGATCGGCGGTGTGTGGGACGCTGCCGGAGCTGTTGACACGCGCCGGGGGCTTACGAAATGAGAATAGGCCCATGTTCTCCCCTCCACATTTTTTATATTTTTGCGCATTTATGGGATATTACCATAAGAATATCAGAGAATATGGTAAAGTCAAATAAAATATGGGAATATCACATAGCGAGGAGAGGCGAACACTTGAAGATCATCAATCTGGACGGACGGCGAAATGTATCTGGCGAGCGGGTCCGGCAAATGAGAACGAAGAAGCGTATGACACAGGCGGACTTGGCGGCGAAGGTGCAGACCACGGGCGTTATCCTGGAACAGGACGCCATAAGCCGCATCGAAAGTGGGAGCCGCATGGTGCAGGACTACGAGCTGCGCGCCCTGGCGGAGGTACTGGGCGTCACCTCGGACTGGTTGATGGACGAGGAAGAAAAATAATTATGCCGTAGGCTTAAAGCCTACGGCATTTCTTTTTGCGGCGCTCTGAGCGCTTGACATTCTGCGCTTTTATGGGTTATTATCCCCGAAAAAAGAAGGGAGTGCCCACAATGAGCAGCGAAAAAGGACGGAGATTTTCCCATCTGCGGTGGAAGGACCGGCTGAAAATTGAAAGAATGTTGAAGGAAGGCCACAAGGTAAAGGAGATCGCGGCGGCGCTGCACGTGGACAGTACCACCATCTACCGGGAGATCAAGCGCGGAAAGACGGTCCAGCGCACGACGGAGCTGATCGACCGGGAAATCTACTGCCCGGACGTGGCGGAGAACAAGTACCGGGCCAACCTCGCGGCCAAGGGTCCGGCGCTGAAACTGGGCAACGACTACAAGCTGGCGGCATACATCGAGCAGAAGATCGTGGAGGAACGGTATTCGCCGGAGGCGGTCCTGTTGAAGATCAAGGAGGAGCGGCTGACCTTCTCCGTGACGCTCTCCAAGTGGACGCTGTATTCCTACATCACCAAGGGCGTGTTCCTGGGCGTGACGAACAAGAACCTGCCGCGCAAGGGGAAGAAGAAAAACAAGGGGTATCGGAAGGTCCGGGCCGCGCACCTTCCACAGGGCGACAGCATCGAAGACCGCCCGGAGGAGATCGCGGAACGAGCGATGCCAGGAGACTGGGAGATGGACACGGTGGTATCCTGCAAGAAGGACGCGGCCCGGCTCCTGGTGCTGACGGAGCGGATGTTCCGCCAGGAGATCATCATAAAAATGCCGGACGGCACTACTCAGAGCGTCGTCCGGTCGCTGGACAGGCTGGAAAGGAAGCTGGGGTCGCGGCTGTTCCGTCGGATATTCCGCACGATCACCGTGGACAATGGCAGCGAGTTCGCAGACTGCGAGGGCATGGAGCGGTCATGCCTGACAAAGCGGGCGCGGACGCACATATACTATTGCCATCCGTACAGCGCCTTCGAGCGAGGCAGCAACGAGAACGCGAACAGCCTTATTCGGCGGTGGCTCCCGAAAGGGACGAAGCTCTCCGAGGTATCGCAGGCGGAGATCAAGCAAATCCAAATCTGGATGAACAACTACCCGCGAATGGTTTTAGGCGGGCGCTGTGCGAACACGGCGCTGGCCGAGTGGATGGCGGCGGAGGGCGTGCTGCTCCCGCTCGTTCATATTTAAGAGAAAAACGCACGCATAACACACGAAAATAGCACGGAAATAACACGATAAAGCATAGGCTACCGGCGGGACTTTAGCGGGTGGCCTTTTCGTGCTGCCAAAAATGCACAAAATAACGCAGAATAGTTTGTTGAAAAAGCACGGCATTTTTTGCTTGACTTTTTCGCGCGGGAGAGGGCCGCGAAAAAAGGTTGACATTTCCCGACGACACTGCTACCATGGAGCGGTACGCCGAAAAGGCGAATTTTGAACGGAGGTGAAGGTTCATGGATAGCTGCGGAAGTACAGGACGAAGCCGGATGTGCGGCGCGTGGGAATATGGGCTTCGGATGCGGTCATTCATGGACTTGAACTGACCACATTCCATTTTGTCGTGTTCTTCTGCACCGCATCTCAGGCGTCTTGCTGCGGCAACTATCGCTGAGACGGTGCATTTTTGCGCCTATTTTCAGAGCCAAAGGAGGACACGACTATGATGAACAATATGGTAAAGAAGGATCTGACCCAGGATATCGGCAGCCGGATGAGCGGCAACTTTGTGTGCATCCGCGACACGCTGACCATCCGCGAGGCCATGAGCGAGCTGGTGCGGCAGGCGGGAGTCCACGACAACATCGCCACGCTGTATGTGGTGGATGCGGGCGGTGTGTACGCCGGCGCCATCGACCTGAAGGATCTCATCATTGCACGGGAAAACGATCGATTGGCGGACATCATCCGCCGCGGCTATCCCTACGTTTTCGCCAATGAGCGAACGGCGGACTGCGCGGAGCGCATCGCGGACTACGAGGAGGACTCCCTGCCGGTGTTGACGGAGGACCGCCATATCGCGGGCGTCCTGACGGTGCAGGAGCTGGTGGAACTGGTGGACGACGCCATGGGCGACGACTACGCCAAGCTGGGCGGCCTGACCTCGGAGGAGGACCTGCGGGAGCCGGTGCTGGTCAGCATGAAGAAGCGGCTGCCGTGGCTCATCGCCCTGCTGTTTCTGGGTATGGGCGTATCGTCCGTGGTGGGTGTTTTCGAGTCGGTGGTGGCGGTGCTGCCTGTCGTCATCTGCTTCCAGTCGCTGGTGCTGGACATGGCGGGCAACGTGGGCACCCAGTCGCTGGCCGTCACCATCCGCGTGCTGATGGACGAGAAGCTGACGTGGCGGGAAGAACTGGCCCTGCTGGGCAAGGAGATGCGGGTGGGCCTGCTGAACGGTGGGTGCCTGGGCGTAATGGCTCTGGCGTGCCTGGGCGTCTACGTCCGCGTGTGCAAGGGCTACGCGTGGCTGTCCGCATTCCTCATCTCCGGCTGCGTGGGGGTGTCGCTGGTGGTGGCCATGGTCATCTCCAGCCTGGTGGGAACCCTTATTCCTATGCTGTTCCACAGGATCCGCATCGACCCCGCCGTGGCCTCCGGCCCGCTGATCACCACCGTCAACGATCTGGTGGCCGTGGTGACCTACTATGGGCTGGCACTGGTGTTTCTGGTGAATATGTTTCATATCTAAGGGAAAACGGGAAAGCTCTCCTGAGCTTTCCCGTTTTTATGCGAATTACTGCTGCTTTGTGACCTGACGGATGCCTACCAGGATCAGTACCGAACCCAGCAGCAGGGCGGGCGTCAGCGGCTCATGCAGGAGAACTACGCCTGCAAACATGGAACACAGGGTGGTCAGAGATCCCAGGGACGACAGCTTCACCACGGACATCTTCCCCGCCGCGTAGTTGACCATGTTGTTGCAGAGGATGGAGCAGAACAGGCTCAGCACCACCACGCAGATCAGGAACTTCGGATCCGACAACGGCCGCACGTAGGCGGCGAGGTCGCCCTTGATGGTACGGAGGGCCGATAGGGTGAACGCCGCCGCGCAGGCCAGCATCACGACATATGTCCGCTCGAAGGCGGTGAACTCCTGAGCCGTCCGGCGATTCACCGTTTTATACGCGCCGGAGGTCAGGCAGGCACCCATCAGGAACACCACGCCCAGAGGGCGAATGATGCCCATAGAGCTGCCGGAGACCGTCATCAGCATGACGCCCGCCACCGGCAGCAGACAGAACACGGCCTGGCGGCGGGTGGGGTACTCCTTCAGGAACAGCACGGACAGCAGAATGGCCACCACCGGCGCCACCGCCAGCACCACGCCTGCGAACGTGGCGTTGGTATACAGGATGCCGTAGCTCTCAAAGTAGAAGTACATAGGCTCCGTGACGGCCAGCAGAAGCAGCGGCTTCAGATTTTTTCCGCGGAGGGATAGCTTCGCCTTGCCAAACAGGATCATCAGCGTCATCAGCAGCGCCGACAGCAGAAAACGGATGGACAGCAGCACGTCCGGCTGGGCCACCTCCATGGCTACCTTGGAAAACAGGACGCTGAAGCCCCAGATGATATGCCCCAGGGCGGCCATGGTCAGCGGCATCCAGGGACGGTCTTTCAATGGTGTATGCTCCATGGGTCAATATCCCTCCTCAAATTGCGTCCTTATTATAATGAGAGATAGAGGGGTTGTAAAATACAATTTATCATGCTATCCTATTGAGCGGATTCAATAGAAATGAGGCGTTACCATATGACAAACGCGGGAATCGAGGCTTTTCTCATCGTCTGCAAGCAGCACAGCATCTCCAAGGCGGCGGCGGAGCTGTTCATCAGCCAGTCATCCCTGAGCATCCGTCTGCGGACGCTGGAAAAGGAGGTGGGGTGCCCTCTGTTCTTCCGGCACAAGGGCAGCCGCGAGATGGTCCTGACTGAGGAGGGCAAGCGGTTTTACCAGCTGTCCCTGCAATATCAGGACATCGTGCGCAGTATGCTGGCCATTGGGAACCGGAAAAGCAGTCTGCGGCTGTCCGCTCTCAACAGCGTGTCCACGTATCTGCTGCCGCCGGTGTATGAGCAGTTCATGCGGGACCACCCCGACATCCACCTGGAGATACAGGACATGACCGTGGAGGCGGCCTGCCAGAGCCTGCTGCGGGGCGAGACAGACCTGGCGTTCACCTCGGACGTGCCCCGCACCGATGCCATACGGGCGGAGCTGGTGATGACGGAACCTATGGCCCTCATCTGCGCGGCAGGCTCCTGCTATTCCGATGGCATCGGGCCGGACGAGCTGCCCGTCCGGCAGGAGGTGTACGTGGGGTGGACCGACGAGTTTGCCCGCTGGCATCAGGAGCTATGGGGTGTGGACGCGGTGCCCCGGATCCAGCTGGAGATCATGAGCCAGCTGCAGATGTTCATGACCAAGCGGGACAGCTGGGCCGTGGTGCCCCGCAGCGTGGCCGATGGGCTGTGCGCCGCAGGCGGGAGGCGGCTGGCGGCGGCGTTCCCCTTGCCGGAGCGCCGCATCCACGCGCTGCAGAAAAAGGCGGTAAGCCTGGAGGCTGCGCAGCTGTTTCTGGGCATCACCCGCCGGCTGTGGGCCGCAGCGGAGGCATGAGCGCGAAGCCGCGCCAACGGGGCTGAGGGAAAGAAAACCGAAAAAAGACTCCGGCGAGAGGAACTCGCGGAGCGACCCGACGCGGGAAATATATGGAAAATACAGGGAGGGATCGGTTTTCGCCGACCCCTCCCTGCTGCTATTGCGGCGGTTCAAGGAGCGGTGCTCTTTTTCGGCACGAAAAAGCCGGACGTATCGGCATGCTCCAGCGTCAGCAGCTGCACCTTTCTGTCGATGCCGCCGGCGTAGCCCGTCAGATTGCCGCCGGCGCCCACCACGCGGTGGCAGGGGATAATGATGGAGATCGCGTTGTGGCCTACCGCACCGCCCACCGCCTGAGCGGACATATGGGAAAGGCTCTGCTGCGCCGCCAGCTGGCCATAGGTGACGGTCTGGCCGTAGGGAACGCGGAGAAGCAGATCCCACACGCGGCGGCGGAACGCGGAGCCTGTGGGGTGCAGCGGCGGCAGGAAGTCCGGCTCCCTGCCGGTGAAGTACATATCCAGCCAGCGTCTGGTCTCCGAAAGAACGGGGGTGTCCTGCTCCGTGTGCTGGATGGGCAGGTCACGGGCGAAGTACTTCTGCCCGTCGAACCATAGGCCGGTGAGCCCCGTCTCATCCGCTGCCAGCAGGATACCGCCCAGCGGGGAATCGTAATGCTGCGTAAACGTCATGGCGTGCGCCTCCCCTGTTTTGGCGGCTGATAGTCCTTCATCTCCGGAATGGCCCCGCCGGCGACCGCCCACAAATACAGGCTGGCCACGCTGCCGTAGGGACTGAAACGGCGGCGGTATTTTTCGAACAGCCTGCGGTCGATGCTGCGGTGGTGGTAGACCATCCGCAAGCCCCGCAGGATGGCCAGGTCATCATAGCTGAGGATGTCGGGGCACTGCAGGCAGAACAGCAGGATCATCTCCGCTGTCCAGACGCCGATGCCCTTCAGGCCGCTCAGGGCGCGGATGGCCTCTGCATCGGGCATGTGCGCCACGGCGTCCAGATCAAAGGCGCCGGTGTGGACTTTTTCGGCAAAGTCCGTGATGTATTCCGCCTTGCGGAAAGTCATGCCCAGTGCTTGCAGCCGGGGGACACCTGCGGCCAGGACGTTCTCGGCGTTCACCCTGCCCAGCGCGTCCTGCATCCGCTGCCAGATGGTGGCCTGGGCCTTGGTGGAGATCTGCTGGCCCACGATATGGTGGACCACGGCGGAAAACAGGTCCGTGTCTACCGCGCGGCGGATAGGGCCCACGCGGTCGATGACCTCACCGAGCCGCTTGTCCTTCTGCCGCAGGTAGGAGAGCTCTGTCTCCCCGTAGGTGAAATACATATCCGCCGCCTCCCTGCACGCATGTTGCGGTATTCATTATAAATCAGGCGATGGAGTTCGTCAAGAAAAGTAGAACAGATTTTCTATACTTTTGATTCTTTCAGAAAAAGTCGGATTTTCTCTGTACCGCAGGGCGGTATTCGCGGTAAGCTGCGGCATAGAAAGCCGTGCGGGACACGGGCCCGCCGCTGAAAAGAGAAAGGAGCCATCCTCATGACGTACAGCTTTGACGAGATCGTTGGCCGCCACCATACCAACGCCCTGAACAACGACGGCTTCCGGGGCTGCATTGTCCACGCGGCGGAATACGCCGAAAATGCACCCGCGCATTGCCTGCGTGACCGGAGAAGAACAAGCGAAAAGCCGCCCAACGGGCGGCTTTTTCCTGCGTACTCACCGGCGGCAGGGGTGAGACTATTTCTACTTTAGCACGATGGAGCGGCCAATGCAAGAGAAAAATGAGGTTTTGCAACTATTTCTCCGCGATTCCACATTTTGACGGTGAAATCAGGCGAAATATTGACGAATCGAACCATTGACATCACTTTTCGCGGAGCGTAGGATAGGAGCATATTTTTGAAAATGGGAGATGGCGGGATGAAGTACATTTTTGTGACCGGCGGCGTGGTATCCGGTCTGGGCAAGGGCATCTGCGCGGCGTCGCTGGGACGGCTGCTGAAGCAGTGCGGCCTGCGGGTGCGCAACCAGAAGTTCGACCCTTATTTCAACGTGGACCCGGGTACCATGAGCCCCTATCAGCACGGCGAGGTGTTCGTCACCGACGACGGCGCCGAGACGGATCTGGATCTGGGACACTATGAGCGGTTCGTGGACGAGGCGCTGGACGGCAACGCCTCCGTGTCCTCCGGCAAGGTGTTCTGGGCGGTGCTGAACCGCGAGCGGCAGGGCGGCTATCTGGGGGGCACGGTGCAGATCATCCCCCACATCACCGACGAGATCAAGCGCCGCGTCTACGCCATGGACAACGGAGAGACCGATGTGGTCATCACGGAGATCGGCGGCACGGTGGGCGACATCGAGAGCCAGCCGTTTCTGGAGGCTATCCGGCAGGTGGCGGCGGAAAAGGGACGGGACAATGTGCTGTATATCCACGTGCCGCTGATCGTGTCCATCCCGGGCAGCGGAGAGCTGAAGAGCAAGCCTACCCAGCACTCCGTCAAGGAGCTTCTCAGCGTGGGCATCCAGCCGGACGTGCTGGTGTGCCGCACCGATGGGCCCATCACCGAGGACGTGCGGCGGAAGATCGCCCTGTTCTGCAACGTGGAGGAGGACTGCGTCATCCCCAACGTCACGGCGTCCACGCTGTACGAAGCGCCGCTGCTGCTGGAGAAGGCGGGGCTGTGCCGCGTGGTGTGCCGCAAGCTGGGACTGGGCAGCGGCGTGCCGGATATGGCCCACTGGCAGGCTATGGTAGACAGGATCCACGGTGTCCACAAGCGGGTGCAGATCGCGCTGGTGGGCAAGTACACGGAGCTGCACGACGCCTATCTCAGCGTGGTGGAGTCTCTGTTCCACGCCGGCACCGCCTGCGACAGCCACGTGGACATCAAATGGGTGGATTCCCAGACCCTGACGCCGGAGAACATCGGCGAGGTGCTGGGGGATTGCAGCGGTATTCTGGTGCCGGGCGGCTTCGGCGACCGCGGCATCGAAGGCATGATCCTGGCGGCGCAGTACGCTCGGGAGAACGGCGTACCCTATTTCGGCATCTGCCTGGGCATGCAGATCGCGGTCATCGAGTTCGCCCGCCACGCCGCAGGTTGGGCCGACGCCCACAGCGCCGAGTTTTCCGAAACCACCGCCCATCCTGTCATCGACCTGATGCCCGATCAGGTGGGCGTCACCGACAAGGGCGGCACCATGCGGCTGGGCAAGTACCCCTGCGTGCTGGCGGAGGGCTCCCGCGCCAGAGAAGCCTACGGCACGGCGGAGATCTGGGAGCGGCACCGCCACCGGTATGAGTGCAGCAACGCGTTCCGACCGGAGCTGGAAGCGGCGGGCCTGCGCATGGCCGGTACGTCGCCGGACGGGCATCTGGTGGAGATCGTGGAGCTGCCGGAGCACCCGTGGTACGTGGGGTGCCAGTTCCATCCGGAGTTTAAGAGCCGTCCCGACCGGCCCCATCCTCTGTTCCAGGGGTTCGTGGCCGCGGCGCTGAAACATCAGGAGAAGTAAAAAAGACGGACGCTGCGAAAGCGTCCGTCTTTTTTTACTTCTCGTTGACCCGCAGCTCCAGAACATCGGGGCGGGCGTAGTGGCCCACGCAGTCCAGCTCCATGCGGCTGGCGGGGACCTTCTGCATGTCCAGATCGGCGTAGATGATGGCCTCACGGTCCCACACCGTCTCCGACGCCTCGTGGCCGAAGGGATCGATGAAGCAGCTGCCGCCGCGGCAGGCGATGTCCGGCAGGGCGGCGATCTCCGCTTCGGCACCGGCGGTCCGGGGGTAGTCGCTGCGGCGGAAGATCAGGTCGGCGTTGAGGAAGTAGCAGTGGCCCTCGATGGCGATGTGGCGGATGGTGTTCTGCCACTCGGGATTGTCGTTGGTGTTAGGGGAGATATAGAGGCTGATGCCCTTCTGGTACAGGGCCACACGGGCCAGCGGCATGTAGCTCTCCCAGCAGATCAGGTTGGCCATGGGGCCCCAGGGGGTGCCCATGACGGGGAAATAGTCCCGCTCTGCATCGCCCCAGACCACCCGTTCGCTGCCGGTGGGCTTCAGCTTCCGGTGATTCATGGCGCGGCCATCCGGCGCGATCATCATGTTGGCGTTGTACAGCGTGCCGGTGACGGCGTCACGCTCGGAATAGCCCATACTCAGGTAGACGCCCAGCGCGCGGGCCTTGCCCATGAGCTGCCGCAGCTCCGGCCCATCGGCCAGCAGGGAGTTGTCGTAATACTGCTTCCAGTCCTGACGGCCTGCGGCCTTGCGGCTGCCCACGGTGAAGCCGAAGGTCATGCCGAGGGGATAGCCGGGGAGGAACAGCTCGGGGAACACGATGAGCTCCGCCCCGTTCCGGGCGGCCTCGTCGATAAGCGTCAGCGCCTTTTCCAGAGAGCGGGCCTTGTCGAACATGACGGGAGTGGCCTGCACGATGGCGGCGCGGCAGGTATTTTTCAGTTCACGCATGGGGAGACCTCCTTTTATCGCGGCGGGCTCAGGACTTTTCCGGCTCGTCCACCATGCCGCGGGCGTGGAGCACATCATCGGCGGTGAGGGTCATCAGGTCATCGCGGGTGACGCTGTCCAGCTTGGCGAGACGGTTATTCTGTGCCACCAGAATATGCTCGAAGATATTCCGGACGCCGCGGGCGTTGCCGAAGCTGTCCCCGGCGGCGCTCTCCTCGGCGATGTAGTCCCGTACCAGCGGTTCCGCTTCCGGCGACAGGACGTAGCCCTTGCCGCAGCGCATCTTAAAGATGGCCATCAGCTCGTCCAGCGAGTAGTCCTCAAACAGCAGGAAGCGGTTGAAGCGGGACTCCAGACCGGGGTTGGAGTGGATGAACTTCTCCATCAGGTCGGTGTAGCCCGCCACGATGACCACCAGATCGTCCCGGTGGTCCTCCATGGCCTTCAGCAGGGTGTCGATGGCCTCCTGCCCGAAGTCGTTCTCGCTGCGGCCGTTGAGAGCATAGGCCTCGTCCACAAACAGCACGCCGCCCATGGCCTTCTCGATGACCTTCTGGGTCTTGAGGGCCGTCTGACCCACGTAGCCTGCCACCAAGCCGCTGCGGTCCACCTCCACCAGCTGGCCCTTGGACAGAATGCCCAGACTCCGGTAGATGCGGGCCATCATGCGGGCCATCATGGTCTTGCCGGTGCCGGGATTGCCGGTGAACACCATGTGCAAAGACATATCGGTGGTGGGCAGATCGTGCTGCTGGCGCAGCTTGTAGACCTGCACCATGTTGATGAGGTTGTGTACCTCCTCCTTCACCACACCCAGTCCGATGTAGCTGTCCAGCTCCGCCAGCAGATCCTCGATCTTCTCCGGCGGCGGCAGCTCCTCCTCGGCGGGCTTTTCGTCGCCGGGCTTGGCGGTGGCGGTAAGGGGCGCCTTTTTCTCCGGCGCAGGGGCGCTGCCGCCATTGGAACTGCTGCCGGTGGGGGCGGGGGACTTGGGCGCACTGCCGGTGACATTTTCGAAGGGCGTGCCCCAGAAGTCGCTGTTCATGCGCTTCATGCTGTTCTCCGTCATGGAGCGGATCACGTCCAGCTGCTGGAGAATGATCTTGTCTTTCTTGTCCATAGAGTGACCTCCTCAGTGAGATAGGTGGATATTACGCATGGCACGGAACAGCAGACCGGCCACGAAGCCGGTGAGCGTGCCTGTCAGCAGGGATACTGCCAGCAGGAACGGCAGGTAGCCCAGCACCATGGTATTGCCCAGAGTGATGCAGGCGGCGGCCATCTGGCCGATGTTGTGAGCGGCGGCGCCGCCGATGGACACGCCGTAGATGGACAGTCCCTTGCAGTGCTTGAGGACGATCATCACCAGCATGGCGGTGAAGCCCCCCAGCAGACTGAACAGCAGCGCCGACAGATTGCCGGCAAATACGCCGCCCAGCAGACAGCGGGCCGTCAGGATGGTCAGCGCGGGGACCGCGCCCAGCTCGTAGAGGGCGAATACGGTGACGATGTTGGCAAGACCCAGCTTTACGCCGGGCAGCGGCACGATAAGCGTCACGGGGAACAGGTTTTCCAGTGTGCTCAGACCCAGTGCCAATGCCGTCAGCACGGCGCACAGGGCGATGGAGCGTGCGTTCAGCTTCATGGCGCACCTCCTAACCCAGCACCGCGTCCACGTCGGACGCGGCGCCTACCAGCGAGATGACCACCTGCGCCGGCAGGCACACGATGGACTGTCCCGCCCGGGAGATAGCCCCGGTGTGGACGCAGTCCTGCCCCGGACAGTCGGAGTCGGCGACATACACGCCAGTGCCGTCCACATGGACGGTGAGGTGATAATTGCCGTCGTCCAGCGGGATGACCAACTCCTTATCAAGGCTCGTGAGGGGCACGGTGCGGACAGTTTGCCCGTGCTGGGTGATGACGGCGGTAAGCTGTCCTGCGCCGGTTTTGGGCGCGTAGAACAGCAGCGCCGTGACCACGGTCAGGGCGATGACGGCGGCGGCCACCAATGCGTCCAGCGGCTTAGGCCGCAGGCTGGGCGATGATGGGTTGGAAGTCATAGGCGCAGCCCTCCGGTGCGGTAATGGTATCCGCCAGCTCCGGCGTGTACAGTAGCCGGCCGTCGGCGGTGATGAGGATCAGATCGAAGCCGCCGTGGGCGCGCCAGAAGGACACGGCCTCCTGCTCACCCATGACGTACAGGGCGGTGGAATAGGCGTCCGCCGCCGTGCCGTCGTCGGAGATAACGGTGACGGACAGCAGATCGCTGTCGGCGGGACGGCCGGTACGGGGGTCAATGATGTGCTGATACACAGTGCCGTCCTCCGCCACGTAGTAGCGCTGGTAGCCGCCTGAGGTGACGGCGAAGCAGTCGGTAAGAGCCACGGTGGCGGCATAGCCGCTGGAGGTGGGGTCCTGAATGCCCACGTTCCACGCGGAGCCGTCGGGCTTGGCACCGCAGACGTAGACGTTGCCGCCCAGTGACACCACGGCGGAGGTGACGCCGTGGGCCTGCAGGATGTCCGCCACCTGCTGCGAGGCGTAGCCCTTGGCGATGCCGCCCAGATCCACGGCGCAGCCCGCATCCAGCGAGACGATGCTGCCGTCCATATGGACGTGCTCGCCGCCCACCAGCGGCAGCAGGGCGTCGATCTCCTCCTGAGAGGGGACATGGGGCGCGTCGGAGGTGATGCCCCACAGGGATACCAGCGGCGCTACGGTCATATCGAAGGCGCCGCCGGTCTCATCGGACAGGGCCAGCGCCCGTTCCAGAAGCTCCCGCGTCTCCTTCTGCACCGTCACGGTCTCACCGGCGTTGAGGCGGCTGACGTCGCTGGCGGCGATGGTGCGGGAGAGGGTGGACTCCAGCCGGTTGATCTCGCGGGACGCGGCGGCCAGCGCCTCCTCCGCGCTGTCGCCGTAGGCGGAGAGGGTCATGTAGGTGTCCATGGCGAACAGGGACACCTCCTGGGCCTTCGGTGCGCCGCAGGCGGTGAGGGACAGCGCCGTCAGACAGGCCAGCAGCAGGCAGGCAAGACGCTTCACAGCTCCCGCCGCCCTTCCAGTGCCCGCATCAGCGTGGCGTCGTCGGCGAATTCCAGATGACCGCCCACGGGGATGCCGTAGGCCAGGCGCGTGACCTTCACGCCGAAGGGCTTCAGCAGCCGGGCGATATACAGCGCCGTGGCCTCGCCCTCGGTGTCGGGGTTGGTGGCCATGATGACCTCGGTGATGCCGCCCTGGGCCACGCGGTCCAGCAGAGACTTGATGTGCAGATCGTCGGGGCCCACATGGTTCATGGGGGACAGCACGCCGTGGAGCACGTGGTAGCGGCCGCGGTACTCGCGGCTGCGCTCGATGGCGATGACATCCCGGGGGTCGGCTACCACGCAGATGGTGGCGTCGTCCCGCTTGGCGTCGGCACAGATGGGGCACAGCCCGCCGGCGGTGAGGTTCTGGCAGGTGGGACAAAGGGTGACGCTGCGCTTGGCGTCGGTGATGGCATCGGCGAAGGCCTGGGCCTCCTCGGCGGGCAGGCTCAGGACGTGGAAGGCCAGACGCTGGGCGGATTTGTAGCCCACGCCGGGCAGCTTGGCAAACTGTTCCACCAGCTTTTCCAGCGGTGCGGGGAAGTATTCCATGGTATCAACCTCTCAATGCGGCGATGGTAGCGGGGATGTCGGCGGACTTATACACGGAGGAACCGGCCACCAGCACGTTGGCGCCGGCGGCGATGCAGAGCTTGCAGGTCTGGGCGTCCACGCCGCCGTCCACCTCCAGCTCGCAGGCGGGGTTCAGAGCGTCGATATAGCCCCGGACGGTCTGGACCTTGGGCATCATGTCGGCCATGAACTTCTGGCCGCCGAAGCCCGGCTCCACCGTCATCACCAGGATCAGCTCCACCTTGTCGATGAAGGGCAGCACCGCGCTGGCAGGGGTTCTGGGCTTGATGACCACGCCGGCCTTTTTGCCCTTGGCGTGGATCTTGTCGATGGCGGCGTGGATGTTCTCCTCGGTGTCCGCTTCCACATGGCAGGTGATGAGGTCGCCGCCGGCATCGCAGAACTGTTCCACATAGCGCACGGGGCGGTCGATCATCAGGTGGACGTCCAGCGGCAGGGTAGTGGTGGGGCGAATGGACTTCACCACGGGAATGCCGATGGAGATGTTGGGCACGAACAGACCATCCATCACGTCCACGTGGACGTAATCAGCAGTGGAGATGGCCTCAATATCGCGGCCCAGATGGGCAAAATCGGCGGAGAGGATAGACGGAGCGACTTTTATCATATGGAGACTCCTTTCGGTGGCACCGGCAGAGCCGGCGCGGCATAGTATAAGTCGTGCAGAGCGCCGCGGCGCAGCCTGAAAGTGCAGCCGGTTCCGCCCGCGGACGGGGCGCTCTGCCGTTTCCTCCGGCGGGGGACCGATCCGGCGGGACCGGCCCTCCCGAGGAGGGCGATACAAACTCACGCTATTATACCACGGCGGGCGGGGAGTTGGCAAGAACGCGATGGCCGCGGCGGAAATTTGTCCATTCTGTGAATTTTACATAAAAGCCCTTTACCTTTGCGGAGTTTTCCTGTAAAATAACGCTTTGAAATGACACAAGAGCAGGGGGACGGACTTCCGTATGAATTTTCTGCAGAGAATCGGCAACGCGCTGTCACGCTTTATGTATGGCCGCAACGGCGCAGATCAGCTGGGCCTGACCACCATCTGGGCGGCCCTGCTGCTGGATGTGGCCAACATGTTCATCAAACAGCAGACAGTGCATCTGGTCATCGGCTTTTTGTCCACGGTGCTGCTGGTCATCGCCGTGTACCGCATGTTTTCCCGCAGCCTGCAGAAGCGGCGGGCAGAGAACGCCCGCTTTCTGGAGAAGGTGTGGTGGCCCATCAAGCGCCGCGCCGCCGGAAATAAGCAGCAGCGGATGGACAAGGAGCACAAGTACTTCACCTGCCCCAAGTGTGGCACGGTGTGCCGCGTGCCCAAGGGCAAGGGCAAGATCGTCATCACGTGTCCCAAGTGCGGCGGCGAGATCCACGGGAAAAGCTGAACAAACAACGAAAGACCGCCCCTCCGGCCATGCCGGAGGGGCGGTTTTCCGTTGTCTCACAATACCTTGCTGAGGAAGTCCTGCAGGCGGGGATCCTTGGGGCGGTCGAAAAGCTCTGCGGGGGTGCCCTCCTCCAGAATTTTGCCGTCAGCCATGAACACCACGCGGTCGGCCACCTCCCGGGCGAAGCCCATCTCGTGGGTGACGACGGCCATGGTCATGCCCTCCTTGGCAAGGTCCCGCATCAGATCCAGCACCTCGCCCACCATCTCGGGGTCCAGGGCGGAGGTGGGCTCGTCGAACAGCATGACCTCAGGATCCATGGCCAGAGCGCGGATGATCGCGATCCGCTGCTTCTGACCGCCGGAGAGCATATTGGGAAACTCGTTGGCCTTGTCGGCAAGGCCAATGCGCTCCAGCAGGGCCATGGCCTGCTCCTTGGCTGCGGCCGCAGTCTTTTTCTTCAGGGTCACGGGGGCCATGGTGATGTTCTGCAGCACCGTCTTGTGGGGGAACAGGTTGAAGTGCTGGAACACCATGCCCATCTTCTGACGGTGCAGGTCGATGTTCACAGACTTGCCCGCCAGATCCGCACCGTCGAAGAAGATGGCGCCGGAGGTAGGCTCCTCCAGCAGATTCAGACTCCGCAGCAGCGTGGATTTGCCGGAGCCGGAGGGGCCGATGATGGCCACCACCTCGCCCTTGTGGATGTCCAGATTGCAGTCGTTCAGGGCGTGGACAGCGCCGTGATTGTACTCCTTTACCAGATGCTGGACGGAGATCAGGACCTTACTGCTTGTCGCCACGGCGCATCCTCCTTTCGATGGCCTCAATGCCCTTGGAGGCCGGATAATTGATGCAGAAATACACCAGCGCCGCCAGGGTGTAGGGCGCCAGAGAGATGCCGGTGGAGCCGGCGATGGTCTTGGCGGCGAACATGATCTCCGCCATGCCCAGCATGGAGCAGATGGAGCTCTCCTTCACCATGGTCACCAGCTCGTTGGCCAGTGCGGGCAGCACGTTCTTGATGGCCTGAGGCAGCACCACCAGGCGCATGGCCTGCCAGCTGCTGAGACCCAGAGAGCGGGCGGCCTCGGTCTGCCCCTTGTCCACCGCCAGGATGCCGGCGCGGAAGATCTCCGCCACGTAAGCAGAGCTGTTCAGGGCCAGCGCCACCACGCCGGGGACGAACCGGCTGATATCTACAAAGCCGAACAGGCTGACGCGGGGCAGGGAGATGGCATAGAACAGGCCAAAGTAGATGATGGACAGCTGCACCAGCATGGGGGTGGAGCGGAATACGGCGATATACGCACCGGACAGCCATTTCACGGGCTTGACCTTACTCAGGCGCATCAGAGCCAGCAGCAGGGCGGGGATCACCGCCAGCAGCACGGATACCACCGCCAGCAGCAGTGTGTACTCGATGCCGCGGACGAAGGCCACGCCGTACTTGGGCAGGAAGGAGAAATTGAAGAAGTCGGAGGGGCGCATATCCGTGAACAGGCTGCTCCACCACATACGCGGTCAGTCCTTTCTGTAAATAATTGGTCGGAGACGCGCGAAAGTGCAAAGTCGCGGACGGCTTTGCACTACGCGCACAATTTTGGAAGGTGTTAATCGGCAGAGACTTCCACGGCCACACTGGCCAGGGCGTCAGCATCGGCGATGAAGGTCTCGATCTTGTTCTCAGAGGCCATCTTGGCCAGCGCGGCGTTGATGCCGTCCAGCAGGCCCTTGGGGTCGCCCTTGGCCACGGCAATGCAGTAAGGCTCGGCGGTGGGCAGCTCGGAGGAGGCGCTGCAGATGACCAGGTCGGGGTTGGCGTCAGCGTACTGCTGGGCCACGCCGCCGTCCACCAGAATGGCGTCCACCTTGTCATACACCAGCTCGTTCACCAGATCCAGCACGGATTCCAGAGAGACGGCGTTGACGCCCTCGATGTCGTTGACCATGTCCAGCTTGGTGGTGGCGGCCTGCGCGCCCATGGCCTTGCCGTTGAAGTCGGCCAGCGTCTTGTACTGGTCAGCCTTGTCGGCCTTCACCAGAATGGCGGGAGGGGTATCGCTGTAATAGCCGGTGGAGAAGTCGGCGTTCTCCAGACGGTCGGGAGTGGCCTCCATGGCGGACAGGACCATGTCGAAGTCGCCCTTGTCCAGAGAGGTCAGCAGGTTGTTGAAGCTCATGTTCTCCACCTGCAGGGTCAGACCCAGCTCGTCGGCCACGTACTGGGCCACGGAGATGTCGATGCCGCCGTAGACCATGTTGCCGTTCTCGTCGGGATACATGAACTCAAAGGGGGCATAGTCGGCGGAGACGCCCACCACCAGGGTGGTCTTGGCCGCAGGCTGGTCGTCGCCGGTATTGGCGTCGTTGTTGTCGTTGGCATTGCTGTCGTTCTGCTTGCCGCAGGCCATCAGGCTCATGGCCATGACCAGCGCCAGCAGCATGGCGATCATCTTTTTCATGGGATGTACTTCCTTTCTTCTTTCTTATGGCTCCGGTATGCCGGAATATTGATGATGCAGCAGGAGGTGTTCCTCCTGACAGTGGCTATCATACGCCTGTGGTGTATAAATGTCAAGCGCTAAATGAATAAAATTTCAATTGAACGCGCGGTTTTGTAAAAAATGTGCATATATTAAGAAAAATGAAAGTGGATTCGTGACGGGATGACGGAAAAATGACGTGTATAATTGGATAAATATGCAAATATACCGCATATAAGGAAAGGACAGACCGGCGCGGGCCGGTCTGTCCTTTCGGAGAAACATGAAGAAGGTTCGATATGATCAGCCGCTGATGATGCGGCCGGCGTACAGATACGTATTGGCATAGTAGCTCTCGTACAGGGAGCTGATGACGACGCCGCGGCTGGTGCTGGCGTGGATGAACTGCCCGCCGCCCAGATAGATACCCACGTGGCCAATGCCGCGTCCGCTGGTGTTGAAGAACACCAGGTCGCCGGGGGCCCGCTCCGCCGTGGTAACGGGGGTACACAGGGCGTACTGGTCGCTGGCGCCGTGGGGCAGGGAGATGCCAAACTGGGCAAACACCTTCATGGTGAAGCCGGAACAGTCGATGCCGCTGTAACTGGTGCCGCCGTAGCGGTACGGCGTGCCCAGATAGGTGTAGCTGAAGGCGATGATGTCCTCCACCAGCGTGCTGGTGGCGTAGGTGCCTTCGTAATCGGCGTAGTGTACCGGCTCGCAGTACTGGGCCATGACGTAGCCGGTGGAGCTGCCGTAGCTCACCTTGTACCAGTCGTCGTTCTCCACATCGATGAGGTGGGCCACCTTGCCGGTCCAGATGGTCCGCAGGGCGGCGGCGTCCTGATCGGGCTCAGCCCGCAGGGTGATGTAGTTCTCACAGGTGGTCAGCACGCCGTCGTACTCCGCCAGGAAGTTCTGCTTCTGCAGCTCCTCCGTCTCGCGGATCAGGGCCTGAGCGGCCAGTTCCGTCAGGGACAGGGAGCTTTCGCTTTCCTCCAGCGCGCCGGACTCCTGGGCCAGGCGCAGCCCGTCGGCAGCCTGAAGGGCGGTGGCGCTGCCGGCGGCCACACCGCTGGCGGCCAGAGTCTCCACGGCTGCGCTGTATTCATGAGGTGTGACCAGAGTGGTCTCGCTGTCGTTCTTCGTCTCCGCACCGGATGCCACGACGCCGCCGGACAGCATCATGACGGCGGACATGCCGAACGCGGCCAATTGTTTCAGATACATGGGTATTACCTGCCGTTCGTGTCATAGATTTCCATGGGGGCTATCCCCCGACGCATCCTATCATACCACACCGCTTTCAAAAAAGCTACACAAAAATTACAAAATGGCAACAAAATTTTCAGAATGGTAATAATCTGGAGAAAACTTGCACGAAGCGCATAGCTGGTGATATAATGTATGCAAAAAATGCGGAGGTGGCGCGTATGGAACCGTTGCAGTACGAGGTGAGGGGCTATCTGCGGGAGCCGTTCCGGCTGTTTCATCTGGCGGACGGACGGCGGGAGCACATCGAATACCACTATCATACATTTCATAAGATCATCATTTTGCTGGCAGGGAAGGCGGGCTACGCCATCGAGGGCGAGCGGTACGATCTGAGCCCCGGGGACTTCGTGCTGGTAGGACGCGGCAGCATTCACCGGCCGGAGGTGGCGGAGGACGCCTTCTACGAGCGAATGATCCTGTATATCGCGCCGCAGTATCTGGCATCGCTGGGCACGGAGGACTGCGACCTGGAGGAGTGCTTCCGGCAGGCCCAGGACTCCTTCCGCTACGTGTACCGCGACGAGGGAGGCAGCCGCGTGCGTCAGCTATTCGAGACGCTGGCCCGGACGGTGCGGCAGGGGGGGTACGGCGCGGCCCTGCTGGAGCGGGCTCAGTTTCTGGAGCTGATGGTGGAGGTGAACCGCGTGTGCCGCGGCGGTCACCAGGTGCAGGCGGCCTCCGGCGACAGCAAGGTGGTGGCGCTGCTGCAATACCTGAACCTGCACCTGACGGAGGAGCTGACCATCGACCAGCTGTCGGAGCGGTTCTACGTCAGCAAGTACCACATGATGCGGCGGTTTCGGCGGGAGACGGGCTATTCCATCCACGGCTATGTGACGGAGAAGCGGCTGCTGCTGGCCCAGCGGCTGCTGGCCCAGGGGGCCTCGCCATCGGAGGTGGGGGCACAGGTAGGGTATCAGGACTACTCCACATTCTCCCGCGCCTACAAGAAGCAGTTCGGCCGCGGCCCATCGGCGGATGTGGTTCGCGAGAGCACGATTTGCATGGAACTGGGCAAGAATTGCGATTTACAATGAGAAAAATGCCCGTATAATAAGTGCAGTAACATCCTGTTTGGAGTATCTTAGGAGGAGAGCTATGAAGAAATTCCTGAAAAATTACTGGTTTATCCTGTGCATGCTGACGGGCATCGTGGGAGGCTGCCTGGTGGGCGCCTTCGCGCCGGCTTTCGGCGGCAAGATCAAGTTTCTGGGTACGCTGTTCATCAACATGATGTTCTGCGTGGTGGTGCCCATGGTGTTCTGCTCCATTGCCTCCGCCATCGCCAATATGAAAAGCGTCAAGCGCGCCGGCAAGATCATGGGCGTCACCGTTGCCACGTTTCTGGTGACAGCCGCCATCGCCGGTGTCCTGATGTACATCGTGTGCCGCATCTTCCCGCTGGTGGACGGTCAGTACACCATCGTGGAGGGCGAGGTCGGCGAGGCCCTGGGCTTCGGCGACATGATCGTGAACTTCTTTACCAAGCCGGATTTCATGGAGCTGCTGAGCCGTAAGGCCATCCTGCCGCTGATCGTGGCGGCGGTGCTGTTCGGCTTCGGCGTCCAGATGAACGGCGGGCCCGAGACCAGAACCGCTCAATTTCTGGAGGATGTCACGGGCTGCATCATGAAGACCGTGAAGCTCATCACCTACTACGCGCCCATCGGCTTCTTCGGCTTCTTCGCCGACCTGGTGGCCACCTATGGACCCGAGCTGATGAAGGATTACAGCCGTACCCTCATCATTTACTACGTCATGAGCTTCGCCTACATGTTCATCTTCTTCCCCATCTACGCCCGCTTCGGCGGCGGCAAGGGCGGCGCAAAGATCATGTTCTCCAAGCTTTTCCGCCCGGCGGCGGTGTCCTTCGGCACCTGCTCGTCTGTGGCCTGCATCCCCACCAACATGGAGGTGGCGGAGGAGACCGGCATCAGCAAGGATGTCAGCGAGATCGTACTGCCCATGGGCGCCACCATGCACATGGACGGCTCGGCCATGTCCGCCATCATCAAGGTGGCATTCCTGTTCGGCGTGTTCGGCCTGGATTTCTCCACGGATAAGGCCATCTTGGCCATCATCGTGGCGGTGTTCTCCTCTGTGGCCATGAGCGGCATTCCTGGCGGCGGCGGCACCGGCGAGCTGGTGGTCTGCACCATCTTCTTCCCTGACCAGCTGGCTGTCGCCTATCCCATCGCACTGGCCATCGGCAATCTGGTGGACCCTCCCGCCACCATGGTCAACGCCGCCGGCGACTATGTGGTGTCCTTCATCGTCTCCCGCTACGTGGACGGCAAGGACTGGCTGCAGAAGAAGCTGCACGGCAAGACCGAGAACTGATCCTATATACGGCGCCGCTGTCGGCGGAGCGTCCATTTGGACGCTCCGCCTTCTGTTTTGCCGAGAAAAAAATAATTGTGGGCAGAGGTTTACTTTCGCGAATTAAAATGGTACAATGTGAAACAACGAACAGGCCTGTGGGCCCGAGGAAAAGAGGAGAAGCAAGACATGGTAAGAGCAGCCAAGTCCAAGATCGCAAAAAAGGAGAAGAGCGACCGGCTCTATCAGGCGATCCTGACGCTGGAAACGGAGGAGGAGTGCTACAACTTCTTCCAGGACCTGTGTACGATCTCGGAGCTGCGCAGCATGGAGCAGCGCTACGAGGTGGCGTCCCTGCTGAACGACGGCATGATCTATAACGACATTCTGGAAAAGACCGGTGCGTCCAGCGCCACCATCAGCCGCGTCAATCGCTCGCTGATCTACGGAAACGGCGGGTACGAGAGCGTGCTGGAGAAGATGAAGGAGAAAGAGGGAAAATGAGCTGCTACGAGGCATTGGCCTCCTCCTACGATGCGCTGACGGAGGATGTGGGCTACGAAAAGCGGGCGGACTTTCTGGAAAAGCTGTTCCGCCGCAGCCGCATCCCCGTGAAGGTGGTGCTGGATCTGGCCTGCGGTACCGGCACCATGACGTGGCTGCTGACGGGGCGCGGGTATGAGCTTATCGGTGTGGACGGCTCCGAGGAGATGCTGGCTGCGGCCATGAGCAAGGGCGGCACCGCACAGGGCGTGCCGCCCATTTTCCTGCATCAGTCCATGCCGCAGCTGGATCTGTACGGCACCGTGGATGCCGCCATCTGCTGTCTGGACAGCCTGAACTATCTCACTGACCCCGCCGACGTGCGCCGCACGTTCCGGCGGCTGCACCTGTTCGTGGCTCCGGGAGGCGTGCTGGTGTTCGACGTGAATACCGTAGCCAAGCTGGCGGCACTGGACGGACAGGTGTTCCTGGACGAGACGGAGGATACCTACTGCGTGTGGCGCGCCGAGTATCACAAGGGACTCTGTACCTATTACATGGATCTGTTCCGGCGTCGCGGCGACAAGGCCTGGGATCGGCGGGAGGAGCTGCACCGCGAGCGGGCCTACACTGTGGAGGAGCTGACGGCGTGGCTCACCGAGGCAGGCTTCGGCGACATCCGTGTCTACGGCGACGCCAAGCTGCGCCATCCGCGGGAGGACGAGCAGCGGGTGTACTTCTGCTGCATACGAAACTGAATTAGAGAGGTTGACATAATATGGAAGACAAGATCGTGCGGGCCATCTCCGGCGATGGCATGGTGCAGGCGGCGGCCATTTACAGCCGGAACCTGACGGAGCGGGCACGGCAGATCCATAAGACGCTGCCGGTGGCCACGGCGGCACTGGGCCGCACGCTGGCAGCCGCGTCCATGATGGGCGACGCCCTGAAGGGGCAAGGAGCCAGCCTGACGCTTCAGCTCAAGGGCGGCGGCCCGCTGGGGACCGTGCTGGCCGTCAGCGATCACGAGGGGAATGTCCGCGGCTACGTGACGAACCCCCAGGTGGACCTGCCTCTGCGGCCGGACGGCAAGCTGGACGTGGGCGGCGCCGTGGGCCATGAGGGCACGCTGACCGTCATCAAGGACCTGCACATGAAGGAGCCCTACGTGGGCACCATCGACCTGCTGGGCGGCGAGATCGCCGAGGACGTGGCGGGTTACTTCGTGGAGTCGGAGCAGATCCCCACCGCCTGCGGTCTGGGCGTGCTGGTGGACCGCGACCAGAGCGTGAAGTCCGCCGGAGGCTACCTTATCCAGCTGATGCCCGGGGCCACAGAGGATACCATTGTCAAGGTGGAGGGCGGCATCATGGCCGCCGGCCCGGTGTCGGCGCTGCTGGAGCAGGACCCCGATCCCGAGCACCTGCTGCGGGCAGTGATGAGCGACTTCGATTTGAAAATTCTGGAGACGCAGCCGGTGAGCTACAAGTGCTACTGCAGCCGTGAGAGGGTGGAACGGGCGTTGATCTCTCTGGGCCGTCAGGAGCTGGAGGACATGATCCGCCAGCAGGGCGGCTGCCAGCTGAGCTGCCAGTCCTGCGACACGGTGTACGATTTCTCCAAGGAGGAGCTGGAGCAGCTGCTGGCGTCCCTGCAAGAAAAAAAGTAAGTTTTTGCAAAAATGTTATTGACAGATGCGGATGGTTTTAGTATAATAGCCCATGTCGTTCGGCGAGAGCGGCAGGTATGGGAGCATAGCTCAGCTGGTTAGAGCACCTGCCTTACAAGCAGGGGGTCACTGGTTCGAGTCCAGTTGTTCCCACCATCCACATGGCCAAGTAGTTCAGTTGGTTAGAACGCCAGCCTGTCACGCTGGAGGTCGAGGGTTCGAGCCCCTTCTTGGTCGCCATATGCCTCTGTAGCTCAGTTGGTAGAGCAGCGGACTGAAAATCCGCGTGTCGTTGGTTCGACTCCGACCGGAGGCACCAAGGTGCCGCAGCAGCGGCGCCGTTTGCGGGCGTAGCTCATCTGGTAGAGCGCGACCTTGCCAAGGTCGAGGTAGCGAGTTCGAGCCTCGTCGCCCGCTCCATAAATCACCACCCATTTGGGTGGTGATTTTTTTCGCGTGCTCCTCGGCGCTCACCGTCGTGTCAGCCGGCTCCCAGCCGCTGCCGCGGCCGGCAGTCGGGACACTTCCTCGAAACCGCCTCGCTTCTTCCGTCGCAGGCGGCGCTTCGGCGCTTTCCTCGTCGCCCGCTCCAAAAAGAATACCCCATCCGACAGGATGGGGTATTCTTTTTGGAATGTGCCGCAGCACCGGAGAACTCGCTGCCTCGACCTGCGCGAAGCGCGTTAAATTAAGAGGTCCGGTAGGGTTCCCGCGAATGGCTCTGCCATTCGTGGACCGCCGGTTTGCTGGTTTTGGAGAACCATCGAACCGGCGCTTTTTTTGCGTTTAGGAGGAGCCAAATGAATATCAGTGCAGAAGAAAAGAACCATTATCTCAGGGAAGCGGAGGCCGTTCTCGTCGGAGAGGGCTTCCTGACAGACAGGACACACGCTGGCGGTCTGCGTGTCCTGCTCGACGGTGCGCCGCTGTGCGAGGTACCTGAGAGCGGCGGCGTTACCTGCCGAATGGAAGACGTCAGTACGCCGGAGCGGCTCGCTTTAGCCGCACAGCACTCACAAATTTCATAGCTGCTCATAAACCGACCCATATCTTTTCGTATCCCTGTATCGCGCCTATAATGAGCACAACGAATGAGCCGCACGGCTCAAAAAGCAAGGAGGACGCTGTTATGCTGAATGAAAATGTGGTGAAGCTGCTGAAGGCCGGGATGTGGGATCTGGCGACCTGCGCCAATGGCGCACCCAATGTGGTGCCTGTGGCGTTCAAGGACGTGACGGCCGAAGGCAAGCTGGTTGTCGGCGATGTGTTTCTGGACACCACGCCGGAGAAGGTCATCGTCGCCGCCCCCGGCGCGGACAACAAGAAGGGGCTTTGAGGCCATAAGCGGGTGTAAAAACACCCGCTTATAAATTTCATAGTGACTTGAAAGTGCCTGCATATCCCACTATAATAAAGAAGACACAGGAGGTGTGGATATGTACCAGAGAAAGCTGGAAAAGGGCGCTTCCGTGGTGCTGATCCTGCAGAGCATCTGCCAGTAGGCGGGTGTGTTTTATAAAGACGCGGGTGAAACATCCATGATACAGTGTCAGAAATGCGACCATCACTGAAAAAGAAAGGAGCAACCACAATGACCTACAACTTTGACGAGATCATCGACCGCCGCCACACCAATGCACTGAATACCGACGGCTTCCGGGGCTATATCTTCCATGCCGGCCCGGAGAAGGTGTTCCCCTACAAGGACGAGGAGTTCGTCCGCATGTGGGTGGCCGACATGGAGTTCGGCGTGGCCCCGGAGATTCTGGATGCGCTCCGCGGCCGTATCGACCGCCGCATCTTCGGCTATACCGGCCTGTATAACGACGAATATTACAATGTTTTCTCCAAATGGTGCAGAAACCACTACGATTGGAGCTTCCCTGAAGAGCAGCTGTGCGTGACGCCGGGCATTATTCCCGCCCTGTACCAGCTGACGGAGACACTGTGTACCAAGGATGAAAAGGTGCTGGTGAACACCCCGGCCTACGGCTACTTTGTCCACGCGGCGGAGTACGCCGGTGTGGGTGTGCTGACCTCCCCACTCCATAAAAAGGCCGACGGTACCTTTGAGATGGACTTCGAGGACTTTGAGAAGAAGTGCGCCGATCCCGCCTGCAAGCTGGTATTCTGGTGCAATCCCCAGAACCCCACCGGCCGCATGTGGACGGAGGAGGAGCTGCGCCGGGCCGGTGAGATCATGCGGAAGTATAACCTCTGGGTGGTGTCCGACGAGATCCACTGCGACCTGATCCGCTGCGGCCGCCGCCATATCCCTATGGCCAGGGTGATGGAGGACTATCCCAAGCTCATCACCTGTATGGCTCCCAGCAAGACCTTCAATCTGGCGGGTCTGGCCTTCTCCAATATCATCATCCGTGACGCGGCGCTGCGGGCGCGGTTCAAGGAGCGGGACAAGCTGTTCGGCGCGGTGAACCCCATGTCCCTGACGGCGGCCAAGGCGGCCTATGAGCTGGGCGGCGCGTGGCACGAGGCACTGGAGGAATATCTGGACGGGAACTTCGCCTTTGTGAAGGAGTTCCTGACCCGTGAGCTGCCGGAGGCGGTGATGTATATCCCGGAGGCTACCTATCTGGCATGGGTCGACCTGGGAAAATGCCTGCCGGAGACCACGGACCTGCCGGACTTCTTCGCCAACAGGGCGGGCGTGCTGCTGGAGGGCGGCAACGGCCTGTTCGTGGGCAACGCCGCCGGTTACGTGCGGCTGAATCTGGCCATGCCCCGCAGCATCATCGAGACCGGACTGACCCGCATGGTGGAGGCCATCCGCAAGGAACGGGAGTAAATCAGAAATCGTATGCAAACCATTAGAAAATATCTCCCCGGCATGGCGGTGTGCCTTGCCATCGCCGTGCCCTCGTGGCTGCTGGGCAAGCTGGTGCCGGTCATCGGCGGTCCGGTGTTCTCCATCGTCATCGGCATGGTCATCGCCCTGTTCTGGACGCCCGGCGCAGCCTGCAAGCCGGGCGTGGGCTTCACCTCAAAGAAAATTCTCCAGACCGCCGTGGTGCTGCTGGGCTTCGGCCTGAATCTGAACGTGGTGCTGCAAACCGGAAAGCAGTCCCTGCCCATCATCATCTGCACCATCGCCACGTCGCTGCTGGTGGCCTTTGCCCTTCACAAGCTGCTGCATATCGACGGCAATATCAGCACCCTCATCGGCGTAGGCTCCTCCATCTGCGGCGGCAGCGCCATCGCCGCCACCGCGCCGGTGATCCACGCCGACGACGAGGAGGTGGCGCAGGCCATCTCGGTCATCTTCTTTTTCAATGTACTGGCGGCGCTGTTGTTCCCGCTGCTGGGACAGGCCATCGGGTTTGATACTGCCTCCGGCGAGTCCTTCGGCATCTTCGCCGGTACGGCGGTGAACGATACCTCCTCCGTCACGGCGGCGGCCTCCACGTGGGACAGCATGTGGGAGCTGGGCAGCCAGACGCTGGACAAGGCGGTGACCGTCAAGCTGACCCGCACGCTGGCCATCATCCCCATCACACTGGTGCTGTCGCTGATGCAGGCGAAGAAGGCGGGAACGGGGCAGGGCGGCTTCCGGCTGAAGAACGCGTTCCCCCTATTCATCCTGTGGTTCGTCTGCGCGTCGGTAGTCACCACCATCTGCACGTCCCTGGGCGTACCGTCAGCGGTGTTTCAGCCGCTGAAGGAGCTGAGCAAGTTCTTCATCATCGTGGCTATGGCGGCCATCGGACTGAACAGCAACGTGGTCAAGCTGGTAAAGAGCGGGGGAAAACCTCTGCTGTTGGGAGCCTGCTGCTGGGCGGGCATCACCGCCGTCAGTCTGCTGATGCAGCGTGTGATGGGGCTGTGGTAATGAAATGAACTCCGTTTTTCGAACATTCTTGTCGAAAAGCGGAGTTCTTCTCATCTGCAAAGCCTTGATATGGCAAGGCTTTTTTCTTTTACTGCTTGTGAGTATGCACAGCAGTGAGGTTCGGCCCTCGCCGCGATGCACCAACAGAATCTGGCGGGCAGGGATGGGTTCTGTATCGAGCGCGAAAAAGCCCCCCCTGTGCCAAAAGGCTCTGTGCGAACAGGGATGGCAGAATGCCGATGGCCAGCGATTTGAATCTGGGCCCGGCCACAAACACGTCACGAAAAGAGGCAAGCTCAGTCACGGACAAGTCCTCCACATCTGTCAGCGGAGAAACTGCCAGCACTACGTCCGCCTGCTCTGCGCGGAGCATCTGGATCGTCTCATGTGTGGAGCTGCCCTGCACCTGAAGCGTCACATTGGGATGCATCTCCCGGAACTGTCCCAGCTTCGGCAGCAGGAAATGGTACAGCGGCGTCTCCGCAGCGCCGATGATCGGCGTACCTGCTTCAAAAGCGGCCAGCCGCTTCAGCTCGCGTTCGCCGTTGGACAGAGATTTGAAAGCGCTGTCCACATGGGAAAAAGCGCCGTGCCTTCCGCGGTGAGCCGCACGCCGCGGGAAGCGCGGGTAAACAACTTGCAGCCAAGAGACTCCTCCAGCCGGTGGATGGAGCGGGTTACGGCGGGCTGGGACAGGCACAGCAGCCTCGGCGGCCTTTGTGACATTGCCGGTCTGTGCCACCGTATAAAAGGCGCGGTAATATTCCAGATTGAAGGATTCCATGGGCAACTCCCTTGTGAAAGGAAGGAGAATATGCTGGCTCGTGACCACGCCCTGCTTTTTCATCTGTTGTTAGGTATTGCACTTTTTATCTATATGCAGTATAATTGAGCGATAAAAATGGCTTAATTCAAACGTTTTTTCGGGTGGGAAGCAGCAATATGCCAGATCGATGAACTTGCATATTGCTGCATGCCATAGTGGCAGAAAGACATGACGCGGATTCACTATACTTTTGAACACGACCAACATGCCCGACAGAAGCATACTTTGGCATCCGTTGGACAAAAAACACAGGAGCGGAAAATGGATAAACGACTTTTGCTGGCCAGCCCGCATATGTCGGGGGAGGGCTATGAACTGGAGTACATTAACGACGCATTTCGGAAGAACTGGATCGCGCCGCTGGGCGAGAATGTTAACGAATTTGAAAAAGCGATGGGTACCTACATGGGCAAGGGCTATCCTGTCGCTCTGTCTGCCGGCACGGCGGCGCTGCATCTGGCGATGATCCTCGCGGGCGTGAAGCGCGGCGATGCGGTGTTCTGCCAGAGCCTGACCTTCTCCGCTTCGGCCAACCCTGTCGTCTACTGCGGCGCGAAGCCGGTGTTCATTGACTCCGAGCAAGAGACATGGAATATGGATCCCGCCGCCCTGCGCCATGCCTTTGAACTATACGGTGTGCCCAAGGCGGTGGTTGCGGTGCATCTGTACGGCAACCCGGCCAAGCTGGATGAGATTACTGCTATCTGCCGTGAGCACAACGTTCCCCTGATCGAAGATGCCGCCGAGGCGCTGGGTTCTACATACAACGGCCAGAAGTGCGGCACCTTTGGCGAGTTCGGCGGTCTGTCCTTCAATGGCAACAAGATCATCACCACCTCCGGCGGCGGTATGCTGCTGTGCCAGACGGAAGAGGAAGCCAAGCATGCCCTGAAGCTGGCAACGCAGGCCCGCGAAAACGCGCCGTGGTACCAGCACGAGGAAATCGGCTACAACTACCGCATGAGCAACATCTGCGCGGGCATTGGGCGCGGGCAGATGAAAGTGCTGCCGCTGCGCGTGGAGCAGAAGCGGGCTATCTTTGCCCGCTACTCCGAAAACCTGAAAGACCTGCCGCTGACCATGCAGCCGAAGCTGGACTGCGCGGAATCGAACCGCTGGCTGTCTGTCGCTTTGTTGGACGAGGGCTGCGGCGTGACGCCCGGCGAAATGCTGGCAAAGCTGAACGAGGCTGGCATTGAGGGGCGCTACCTCTGGAAGCCCATGCATTTGCAGCCGGTCTTTGCGGATTACCCCTTTGTCCGCGTCAGCGAAAAGACGGTGTGCGACGATCTGTTTGCCCGCGGCGTGTGCCTGCCCAGCGACACGAAAATGAGCATGGACGACGTTGACCGCGTGTGCGAGGTCATCCGGGGGATGTTCTGATGCGGCACAAGGCGGGGTTTTATGAAAAATACATCAAGCGCCTGCTGGACATCGTGCTGTCCGGGTGCGCGCTGATCGTCCTGTCGCCGCTGCTGCTGGTGACGGCGATATTGGTGCGCGTGAAGCTGGGCAGTCCTGTGATCTTCTGCCAGGAGCGTCCGGGAAGGGATGAGAAAATTTTCAAACTCCATAAGTTCCGCAGTATGAGCGATGCACGGGATGAAAACGGCAACCTGCTGCCAGACGAAATCCGGTTAGGGAGGTTTGGCCGCAATTTGAGAGCAACAAGCCTGGATGAGCTGCCGGAGCTGTGGGATATTTTCCGCGGCAAGATGAGCATCGTGGGGCCGAGACCGCTGCTGGTTGAATACTTGCTCTATTACACAGCGGATGAGCGCCATAGGCACGATGTGCGACCGGGACTCACAGGTCTGGCTCAAATAAACGGAAGAAACACGTTGACGTGGGAGCAGAAATTTGCATATGACTTGGAGTATGTGCAGCATATCAGTTTTATTACGGATTTACGCATTCTGCTGGGGACAGTTGGCAAGGTGCTCAACAGGTCGGGAGTGCAGGTTAATACCCAAAGTAGTGAGGGAAATCTCGCACGGATTAGAAGTTGTGTTGGAGAAAAAGTGGAGTGATTTATCATGAACATTCTAATTCTTAGCTGCGGAACGAGGAATAAAGTTGTTCAATATTTCAAAGATGCGGTCGGCCCTTCTGGCAAAGTTTTTGTGACCGATTGCAGCCCGTATGCACCTGCGCTTTATGATGCAGATTCTTTCTATATCGTCCCTCGAATGACCGCACCTGGTTATGTCGATGAGATATTAACGATTTGCAAAAGTGAGCACATCGATGGTGTTTTATCTCTGATTGATCCGGAACTGTCGCTTTTGGCTCAACACAAAGAAGCGTTTGAAGCTATTGGCACAACGGTTGTAGGTTCCTCCTACGAGTTGTGTGAAATGGCCCTTGACAAATGGGCAATGTATAACTGGCTGACAGAGCATGGCTACCACTGTGCAAAAACCTATGTACAATTCTCGGCGTTTGAACAGGCGTTGGCTGATGGCGAGGTTGCATTTCCGGTTTTTGTAAAGCCACGCTTTGGCAGCGCGAGTCTGCACATCTCCAAGGCGGAGGATATGGAAACGGCAGCCTTCCTCTTTCAGCACCAGCCAGACATGATCATTCAGGAGTTTCTGAATGGGCAGGAGATCGGCGCGGATGTTTACACGGATATGCTTTCCGGGCATGTTGTGGCCGCCTTTACGAAGAACAAATTGGTGATGCGGGCCGGAGAGACGGATAAGGCGATCTCTTTTAAGGACGAACAGCTGTTTGCGCTGATTTCGCGTTTTGTTGAAGAGAGCGGGTATCGTGCGCAGATCGATATGGATATCTTCAAAATCGGGGATGCGTATTATATTTCCGAGGTCAATCCGCGCTTTGGAGGCGGTTATCCGCACGCCTATGAATGCGGCGTAAAAACGCCGCAGATGATCGTGAATAACCTGAGCGGGCAGCAAAATGTCCCCTCCGTGGGGAAATATAGAAGCGATGTTGTTATGATGAAGTACAACGAGCTGAAAACACTTGCGTTGGACGAGAGACGATGAAAAAGCGAATTGCAATACTGGCCAATCACAGCGGCGGCCTTTACGATTTCCGCAAGGACTTGATCTCAGAACTGAAAAAACACGCGAATGTTACGGTTGCTGTCCCACATAACGACCGCTGGGAGGAACTTCATAAGTTGGTGGACGAGGTGATTGAACTTCCCGTTGACCGCCGAGGAATGAACCCCATCCATGACAGCAAACTCTTCCGGCAGTACAGGGCCATGCTGAAAGAGGTCAAGCCGGATTTGGTTCTGACCTATACCATCAAGCCCAACATCTACGGCGGCCTCGCCTGCCGGATGGCGCACATCCCCTATGCCGTGAACATCACGGGACTTGGCAGCGCTATCGAAAACGGCGGCTGGCTCAAGAAGTTTGTGCTGGCGCTCTACAAACCGGCGTTGCAGGGTGCGAGGGCCGTTTTTTTTGAGAATGCCGGGAATCGGGACACCCTCGCTGCCACCGGCGTTGTGCCGAAGGGGCGCGACGTGGTGCTGAGCGGTGCAGGCGTCAATTTAGAAGATTATCCCTATCAGCCCTACCCGCAGGAGGGGCCGGTACGGTTTCTTTTTGTGGGTCGCGTCATGCACGAAAAGGGTGTGGACGAGCTGTTTGCCGCCGCAAAGCGAATGAAGCAGGAATACGGCGACGGCGTGGAGTTTCATATCGTCGGCTCATTTGAAGAGGAATATAAGCCCCTCATGGATAAATTGGAGCAGGCTGGCGTGGTCAAGTATCACGGCTATCAGTCGGATATGAAGCGCTTTTACGCCATGGCGAGCTGCGTCGTGCTGCCATCGTACCATGAGGGCATGTCCAATGTTCTATTGGAGGGTGCCGCCACTGGCCGTGCCCTCATCACCAGCGATATCCCCGGCTGCCGCGAGGCGGTGGAGGACGGTGTCAGCGGATATCTGTGCCCGACAAAGGATGCAGACGCGCTTTGCGACGCGATGCGGCGCTTTGCAAAGCTGCCGGAGACTCGGCAGGCTGAAATGGGTCGCCGCGGTCGGACGCGGATGGAGCAAAAATTCAGTAAAACCGCCGTTGTGGCGGAGACGATCAAACACTTGGAGATCTGAAATGCGAGAGTTAGTCATCCTCATGCTCATAACGGTTGCACTGGCGTGGTGTGCGGATCATGTTACGATGGGACCGATGAACCATGCCCAACGGCACAGACTGGTTTTCTGCACCCTGCTGATCATCATCCTGCTGGCAGGCTTTGCGGGACTGCGGACACAGTGCAATGACACGGAGGCGTATCGCCATGCTTATGAGCTGATCACAGAAGGCTCGTGGAAAATGACAGACAAGAGTGTAGGCGCGAACCCGCTCTTCAACTGGATCAACTACCAGCTGAAAATATGCGGTGTATCCACACAGAATTTTCTGATGTTCTGGGCTTTCCTGACGGTTGGCTGCTACTTTATTTTTGCGCACAGATATTCTGTAGATTATCCGCTGACGGTTTTCCTGCTGTTTACCACCGGCTGTTATACGTTTGTTTTCGCGGGTATCAAGCAGGCCGCCGCCGTCGGTATTGCAGTCATTGCAGTAACGTTTGCGCTTAAAAGGAAGTGGGTTTTCTTTCTAGCGGGCGTCCTGATCGCGTCGCTGATCCACCCTTATTCGCTGATGTATCTGCTGGTGCCGTTCATGGAGTTTCGTCCGTGGACAAAGAGGACCTACTGGATGCTGGCATTTTTCCTTGCGGCGGGATTTTTCCTCCGCCCGCTGCTTGGCATGATCGTCAATATCACAACACTATTGGGAGAGGGATACACGATTTCTGAGTTTACAGGCGAGGGCGTTAATATTTTCCGTGTACTTGTCTGCAATGTGCCGCTGGTGCTGTCATGTATTTATCGCAAGAAGCTGTTCGCAGACAGCTCTGAAACGGAGAACCTCATGGTGAACCTGACCATGCTCAATGGCGCCATTATGTTTGTGGGCCTGTTCGGTACGGCAAATTATTTTGCGCGGCTGGCAAACTATTTCCTGATTTTTCAGTCGCTGTCGCTTCCGTGGATGCTGAAAAAGATCGGCGGCAGGGATAGGAGGATGCTGACCATCCTGATGCTACTGGGCTTTGCTGCGTATTTCTACTATGCCAATGTGATCAACCAGCCGTTTGATCAGGATTTTGCACGACTGAGCGCAGCGGAGTACATGAAATTAGCAGGAGGATAACTTGATATGAAGCCTACGCCAAAGGTAAGCATCATCGTGCCCGTCTATAATGTCGCGCCCTATCTCCGGCAATGTATGGACAGCCTGATCAACCAGACATACCGGAATATCGAGATCATCTGTGTCAACGATGGGGCAACAGATGAGAGTGGTGAGATATTAGATGAGTATGTGGCAAAAGGCAGCACGATTAAGGTGATTTCCCAGAAAAATGCTGGACTTTCTGCGGCACGCAATGTTGGTTTTTCTTTTGCCACCGGCGACTATGTTATGTATGTAGACAGTGATGACTGGATTGATTTAGAAACCTGTGAAACCGCTGTTGCCATGGCTGTAAAGCATGAGGCGGACATTGTCTTCTGGCCGTATATCAGAGAATTCCAGAATGCGCAACGGCCAAAGACGCTCTTTTATGATGACTACATTGTTTTTGACGAAGAAGAGTTTTTTACACAAGTTTATGAAACCATAGTTGGTTTGCATGGGGCGTTTTTAAAACATCCGGAAAATGCAGACACGCTTGTAACTGCATGGGGAAAGTTGTATAGAAGAGTGCTCCTCATCGAAAACAATGCAGAGTTCGTTGATACGAAGAAAGTTGGAACGGAAGATGCATTGTTCAATATGCAAGCTTTAAAATCAGCAAGGTGTGGAGTATATATCCGAAGATATTTTAGCCATTACAGAAAGAACAACACAATATCTCTGACGAGTACATATAAGCCTAAACTCAATGCGCAGTGGAAGCGCCTATTCGAGTGCATGTATAATACCGTCGTACTTGCAAGTGGTGAGCGAAAGGAAGAGCTTTTAATTGCGCTCAATAATCGCATCAGCCTGAGTATCATCGGCTTAGGGCTAAATGCGCTGGCACTTCCAAACCGTGAAGCCTTGAGGGAAATCAGAGGTATCCTGTCGGAGAAAGAATATCGTGCGGCAATCAAAACGCTGCCCATGCGATATTTTCCTCCGCATTGGTGGGCGTTTTTCGCCTGCTGTAAGCTGAACTTTGCGGTGGGAGTATTTTCCCTTTTGAAGTGTATGGAGAGAATAAAGGGTTAAGCGCCGCTGCATGCCACTATAGGCTATAAGCCATGTGAGCAGTTTCTTAAATAGATCTGCAAAGGAGAATGGATATGCCAAAAGTTTCTATCATTATGGGCATCTTTAACTGTGCCGAGACACTGCCGGAAGCCATTGATTCTGTCCTCGCGCAGACATTTTCAGATTGGCAGCTCATTTTATGTGATGATGGCTCAAAGGATAATACCTATGGCATTGCAAAAGAGTATCAGGGGAGGTTTCCTGAGAAAATTTTACTGCTCCAGAACGAGCGGAATATGGGCTTGAACCATACGCTGAATCGCTGCTTGCAGGTGGTCTCCGGCGAATATGTGGCCCGGATGGATGGCGATGACATTTCGCTTCCTACACGGCTAGAAAAAGAAGCTGCTTTCCTAGACGCGCACCCTGAATATGCCATTGTCAGCACGCCGATGATCTTCTTTGACGAGCATGGTGACTGGGGGCGAAGCTATGCGATCGAAGAGCCTACCAAGCGCGACTTTATCAAGCACAGTCCAGTCCATTGCCACGCTCCTTGTATGATCCGCAGAGAGGCGTATCTGGCAGTGGGAGGCTATACGGAAGATAGGCGGATGCTTCGCTTTGAAGATGTTAACCTTTGGTACAAACTTTACGCCAAGGGGTACGCTGGATATAATTTGGACGAGCCGCTCTATAAAATGCGCGATGACCACGCCGCCGCTAGTCGCAGAAGCTTGAAGTCACGCATGAATGCTGCACATGTGATGAGAGATGGCTTTTCTCTTTTTCATTTTCCAAGATATCTATATGGATATATTTATGTTGATTTAGCAAAGCATTTTGTCAAAAGTATTATGCCAGAAAAACTCTATGTACTTTTGCACAAACGGTCGATGGAGAGAAAAAAGCAGAGATGAAACACACCGTTCTCATCTTCTCCCAGGCCATGGAGCTTGGGGGCGTGGAGCGCAGCCTTCTGGGACTGCTGGATTCCATCGACTACGACCGCTATGACGTTGACCTTTTCCTGATGCGGCACAGCGGCGAGCTGATGCCATATCTGAATCCCAAGGCAAATCTTCTGCCGGAGATTCCGCAGTATGCATCACTGGCCGTGCCGATGGCGTCGCTGATCAAAAGCGGTCAATTCGGCGTACTTTGTGGGCGGCTGCAAGGAAAGCTTGCGGCGCGGCGTTTTGACAAGCAGCATCCCGACGACAAGCCCTCCGTTGCAGCGCTGACGTATAGCCACAAGTACACGCTGCGCTCTATGCCGCAGATTTCCGACAAAACCTATGATCTTGCCATCAGTTTTCTGACGCCGCACTACTTTGCACGGGAACGGGCGAGGGCAAAGAAATACGCGGCGTGGATCCACACGGACTACACGGCGCTGACCTTCGACCGCTCGACGGAGCTTGCCATGTGGAGTAAGTATGATGCCATCTGCGGTGTGTCTGAACAAGCCTCTAAAAGTTTTCAAACGGCCTTTCCGGAACTGGCAGGAAAGGTGCGGACGATTGAAAATATCCTGCCAAAAGAGTTGATCCGCAAGCAGACGGAAGAACCACAGACCGATATGTCATCAGACGGAAGCGTGTTGATTCTCTCTGTTGGCCGCTTCTGCGACGCCAAAAACTTCGACAATGTGCCGGACATCTGCCGCCGATTAGTAGCAGATGGGCTTGATGTGAAATGGTATCTCATCGGCTATGGCGGCGATGAGCCGCTGATCCGCCAGAAAATTGCCGAAGCCGGTATGCAGGATCGCGTCATCATCCTCGGCAAGAAAGACAACCCCTACCCCTATATGCGCGCCTGCGACCTGTATGTGCAGCCCTCCCGCTATGAGGGCAAGGCCGTCACCGTGCGCGAGGCGCAGCTTCTTGGAAAGCCTGTCGTCATCACGGACTACGCTACCTCCGGCAGCCAGCTGGAGGACGGTGTGGATGGCCTGATCGTCCCCATGGACAATGCGGGCTGCGCCGCCGGAATTGCCGCGCTGCTGCGCGACCCTGCCCGGATGCAGCGGCTGTCGGAGAACTGCGCAAAGCGAGACTATACGAACAGCGCGGAGGTCGAGAAGATCTATGCGCTGATGGAGGGGTGACCCATGATCCCGAAAATCATCCATTACTGCTGGTTTGGCCGCGGTGAAAAGCCGGAGCTTGCCAAGAAGTGCATCGCCAGTTGGAAGAAGTTCTGCCCGGATTTTGAGATCCGCGAGTGGAACGAGGACAACTGCGATTACCTCGCCATGCCTTTCATGGCGGAGGCGTATGCCGCGAAAAAATACGCCTTCGTGTCCGACGTCATGCGCCTTGTCGTGCTGGAGCAGTACGGCGGCGTGTACTTCGACACCGATGTGGAGGTTGTGCGGGATATTTCGCCATTGCTGAATGACGAGGGATTTATTGGATTTGAAAATAACCGGTTTGTCAACAGCGGGCAGGTTATGGCGGCCGTGCCGCATCAGCCCATTGTGCAGGCCATGATCGATGAATACAAAAAGCTGCACTATATGCAGCCAGATAGCAGCGTTATGCCGGTAGGGTGTCCGCGCCTGAACAGCGATGTGTTGGAACGCTTTGGACTTATCCGTAATGGGCAGGAACAGATCGTCGCAGGTATCCATGTCTATCCGGATGATTACTTCAACCCTATGGACAGTACAACTGGGAAACTGAGGAAAACAGAGAATACATATTCGATCCACTGGTACTCCATGAGTTGGCTTCCGAAACGCACACAGATGAAGGCAAAGTTGGGGCGGATTGTGAGAAGGATTATGGAAAAAGGCAAGCCATGAAAATTTGTACAATTACTTGCCACGACGTATACAATGTCGGCGCATCCTTACAGGCTTACGCCATGCAAACCTATTTGAAGTCGCTGGGGCATGACGTGAAGATCATCGACTATAAACCGGATTATCTATCGAAGCATTACCGGCTGGATATCGTCGGAAACCCCAAATACGACAAGCCTTTTCTGAAACAGGCGTACCTGCTGGCGAAGCTTCCGGGCAGATTACATATGCTGCCGCGCAAAAAGGCGTTTGACAGCTTTACGGCCAAGTACCTTGATCTCACAAAACGATACACCTCCAACGAGGAACTGAAAAAGGAGCCGCCGGAGGCGGATGCGTTTCTCGCTGGAAGCGACCAGATCTGGAATCCGCTGTTTCCCAACGGGAAAGATCCGGCCTTCTATCTGGATTTTGCACTGCATGGCATTCGCGCATCCTACGCGGCCAGCTTTGCGGTGGATGAGTTTCCGCAGGAGCTGCGGGAGGTGACGGCGCAGTATCTCAAACGTTTTGACTATATTGCTGTGCGCGAAAAGTCCGGTCTTTCTGTGCTGAAGACGCTGGGGATCACAAACGCTGTAACCGTCCTTGATCCGGTATTCCTGCTTGACCGGGCACAGTGGGAGGCGATGGCTGAGAGACCGGAGGGGTGCGAGGCTCCCTACCTGCTGGTATATGACTTTGATAATAGCCCTGCTGTCCGCAAGTTGGCGGGGAGGATTGCGGCGGAACGAGGCTTGCATATCTACTCGGTCTTCAAGATTCCGTATGCCGAGCGCTGCTTCCCACTCTGCGGACCGGAGAATTTCCTTGGATTGGTACAGAGCGCAGACTTTGTCCTGTCCAACTCCTTCCATGCAACGGCATTTTCGGTGATATTCGAGAGGGAATTCGCCGTCGTGGAGCGCACGGAGAAAATCAATACGCGGATGCGCGACTTTACCACCATGCTGGGGCTATCTGACCACATGGTAACAACGGAGACGGAGATCCCGACTGGCACGGACTGGACAGCCGTGCGCCGCTGCCTGAAAGATGAGATCGACCACGCAAAGGCGTATATAGACGAAGTGCTGAGGGATGTGGAGAGATGATTGATAAGGTTTCGGTTCAAGAATGTGCGATCTGCGGCGCTTGCATAAATGCTTGCCCGGTAGATGCGATCAGCTTGGACAAGGTTCATCTGGATTTTAGATATCCTCAGATCAATGAAGACATTTGCATTCATTGCAGCCAATGTGAAAAGGCTTGTCCAATTCTGGGGAACAAAGGAAAGCCTGATGAGGGATATCCTGTAGCCTTTGCAGCCAAAAGCGAGAATGACCCTATGCGGATGCGCAGCAGCTCGGGCGGTGTTTTTTATGAGCTTGCCGACCAAATGCTCCGCGATGGCGGATATGTATGCGGCGCAGTATTTGATGACAAATTTCATGTCAAGCACATCCTTTCCAATGCCAAGGAAGATATTTTGCGGATGATGGGCTCCAAGTATGCCCAAAGCGATGTGGGGTATTGCTATCGGGAAGTCAAAGACGTGCTGGAAAAGGGATGTAAGGTTTTATTCAGCGGGTGCCCCTGCCAGGTCGCGGGACTGCGCACATTTCTTGGAAAAGAGTATCCGAATCTGGTTCTTGTGGAGTTGATCTGCCATGGGATTCCCAGCGACCATATGCTGCAAACGTATATTGGTATGCAGGAAAGGAAATATGGCGCAAGGCTTACAAGGATGGAGTTTCGTAACAAGAAGAAGGGTTGGCATAATAGCTCTGTGAGAATGGAGTTTGCAAATGGAAAAGTCCATTCGGAACCCATGACGTTTGATACATATATGCAAGGCTATTTTCGGGGCGTGACCCTAAAAGAAAGCTGTTTTTCTTGCCAGTTTCGGGCTTTTAAAAGTGGCAGCGACCTGACAATTGGCGACCTTTGGGGTGCAGAGATTTCGATACCGGATATGGATGACAACAATGGCCTTTCGGCGGTCATTGTAAATTCAGAAAAGGGAACTCTCTTTTTGAACAGAAGCGAGATTGTTCGTCGCCAGTTTGAAATTGATAAAATCCTGAAATACAATCAAAGTTTGCTTACATCTTTTGATGAAGGGGCGCAGAGAGCTGCGTTTTATGCCTATACAGAGAGGTGTGATTTAGAAAGAGCAATTGAGACTTTTTTTCAGGAGACGCTGCTGCAAAAGGCAAAGCGCAAATTCAGGTTTTTCTTGCGCCATGCTTGGTATACCCTGCAAGGAAAAGGAAAGCCGCTTTATTAGGAGATTTGGAGATTGACTCAATGGGAAACAGCCGTTTGAAGAATTCTGCACTTAACTTGGCAACGGGCTTGCTGGGAAGAATGCTCACAATTATTCTTAATTTTGCGGTTAGAACTATTTTCATTCACTGCTTGGATGAAGCCTACCTTAGTGTGAATGGATTATACAGTAACATTCTGACGGTTCTTTCCCTTGCGGAATTAGGCTTTGGCTCAGCGATGGTTTATCACATGTACGAGCCGATGGCTAAAAAGAATTATCAGAAAGTTGCGGAACTTCTTTATTTCTATAAAAAAGCGTACTTTGCGGTGGGAATGGCAATTGTGGGGATAGGCGTTTGTATTATCCCTTTCATGGATGTCATCATCAAGGATAAGCCGGATGTCCCATGGCTAACACTGTACTATATAATTTTCCTTTTGAACTCCGGTTTGTCATATTGCTTTGCGGCCTGCAAGGGAACACTTTTTTTAGCAGATCAAAAAGAATATGTGCAAACGAATGCCCGGAATACCATTGCGATTATTCAAACGGCACTGCAAGTTTTATTGCTCCTGCTGTTTAGAGCCTACTTGAGTTATCTTCTGATTCAACTTGCGGGAACGCTTTGTGTCAATGCCTATGTAGCACATTTGGCAGAAAAACAATATCCGGAAATATCGAAATATAAGGATGATAGGTTGAATGGAGGTGAAAAACGGCAGCTATTGAAAGATACAGGTGCCCTTTTTCTGACAAAAGTCGGTCATGTTGCGCTGAATGGAACGGATAACATTATCATTTCTGCCGTTGTCGGCGTTTTATGGGTCGGGCGGCTGTCAAACTATACGCTCATATGCGATTCCGTAACCAGTGTGCTTTGCCAGATCACAGCAGCCATTACGGGAAGCCTCGGAAATTTCTTCGCAACGGAAGATAAACATGCGGGCTATGCACTATTCAAGAAAGTTGAATTCCTGAATTTTTGGTTGTATGGGTTCAGCTTTATTGCGCTGGTTACATTATTAGATCCGTTTGTGCAGATATGGGCTGGTGAGCGCTTTGTACTGGGGCTTCCCATATCGATTGCCATTGCGATCAATTTCTTCGTGGCAGGTTACATGAATACGCTTTGGGTGTTCCGCTCGACCATAGGGTTATTTAAGCAAGGAAAGTTTCGGCCAATTTTGGTGGCGATTCTAAATATTATTCTTTCAATCTTTCTCGGAAAGCTATGGGGAGTCTTTGGCGTTCTGTTCGCCACATTTTTATCGCGAGCAGCGATCAGCCTGTGGTATGATCCGCTTATTCTCCATAGGTATGGGTTTGAAGTCTCATGTAAGCCTTTCTTTGCCCGTTATTTCAGGAGAGTTCTCCTGCTCACAACTATTTTGATTGTCATGCTGACGATCCGATATGTAGTTCTATCTTCTGCAACAACGGTCTTGCGTTTTGCAGTCATGACAATGTTCACGGCGATTGTACCGAATGCCATATTTTGGCTGGCATATCACCGTTGTGAAGAATATGCCTACTTCCGCAGCATTGTAAAAGACCGCGTAATTGCACCAATCCGAGGGAAATTGCATTGATGCTTCACTACATCTATAGTCGTTCATTTATCAACGTTATCACCTTTATGGTGCTGGCTCTTGCTGCTTGGGGCGCGATGCCTGCCTTCGTGGGAGCGAGACGCTGGCGGTGGGGAAACCTTGCGCTGATGCTCCTGATGACCGCCGCCATCCTCTGCGCAACATTACTGCCATGCCGTTAACACATCGAAACACGTGACAGAAATGGTAGAAGGAGTCTCCGAACCGCGCCGCTTCAGACCTTCCAGCCGGCGGCCTGCTGGCGCTCCACCACGAAGCGGCGGTAAAGCCCGTCCACGGCCACCAGTTCGTCGTGGGTGCCCTGCTGGACGACGGTATGATGCGCATGCGGATCGTGCGGCTGACGTTTCCCTCCTGGCATCGGAGATACGCAGAAAAGGACGCCCTCCGAGATCTCGGAGGGCGTCCTTTTCTGTCTGGAACAGGGAGCCTTAGCCCGCCAGCGCCTTTCCCATCTCACGGCAGGCGGCCAGAGCGGTGTCGTCCGGCGTCTCGCAGCAGGTGACGCTCTCGCAGGTCAGGGAGATACCGGCATTGCTGCAGTCACTCTCCCAGTCGCGCATCCACTGGCCGTCGCCCCAGCCGAAGGAGCCGAACAGCGCCACACGCTTGCCGCTGAGCATGTTCTTGCAGGCGTCGAACATGGGCTGGAAGTCCATCTCCTCCAGCACCTCGGAGCCCATGGCGGGGCAGCCGAAGGCGATGGCGCCGTAGCCGCCCAGCTCGCCGGCCTGTACCTGATCGGGCGTCAGCATGGTGACCTCTGCGCCGGCCTCCTTCATGCCCTCTGCCACAGCGTTTGCCATGGCCTCCGTATTGCCGGTGCCGCTCCAGTAAATAACAGCAGTCTTCATAGTATCAGATTCCTTTCTTCTATTTGGCTCCGACCGTCACCGCAGACGGCATGTTCCCGCGCCGCCTGCCGCGGTGGACGTCAGACCTGTGATATGTGGTGTTCTATGTCCACAGCAAAGTTAGGCTACTCTAACCGCCATGGGAGAAAAAACCGCTCACGTGGCGGTTAGAGTAGTCTAACTGCATGGTAGCATAGTTCCGCCGCATTGTCAATAGGAAAGTCTGCGCCTTTTTCCTCGACTTCCGCACCGCCCCGCAGACCGGCCCCGCACCGCAGGACTATGCACCTCGCATAGGCCTGCGGCGCCGCTATTTTTCGTGTCAGAAGCGGGGGAGAGGAGGATAAAAACGTTTTCAGGTAGAACACTACAAATTAGCGGATTACCGCACATCCCTTGACTTTCTTGGTGAAAAGTGATACGATAACCTCGACTTTCTGTGGGCTGCGGAGGCAGTCTGCAGCGCCAAAATTTCTATGACCAACGGAGTACACATGCTGAAAAAATATACACGCTACCGCTTCCTGTTCGAGGAGCTGGTGAAGCGGGACTTTAAGAAAAAATACAAGCGGACGGTGCTGGGCATGCTGTGGAGCGTGCTGTCGCCCCTTCTGATGCTGCTGGTGATGCGCCTGGTGTTCACCCACTTCTTCGGCCGCCACATCGAGCACTACACCACGTTCCTGTTCTGCGGCAACCTGGTGTACGCCTACTTCAACGAATCCACGTCCCAGGGCATGATGTCCCTGATGGGCAACGCACCCATCTTCACCAAGGTCAACGTGCCCAAGTACCTGTTCCTGTTCTCCAAGAACGTGCAGACGCTGATCAACTTCGGCATCACGCTGTGCGTGTTTTTTGCGTTCTGCATCATCGACAACATCACGTTCACCTGGAAGCTGATATTGCTGGTGTACCCCATCGTACTGCTGCTGCTGTTCAACATCGGCGTGGGGCTGATCTTATCGGCGCTGTTTGTGTTCTTCCGCGACATCCAGTACCTGTGGACCGTGTTCCTGCAGCTGCTGATGTATATGTCCGCCATCTTCTACTCCATCGACACCTACGAGCCTATGATCCGGAACCTGTTCCTGCTGAACCCCATCTACCTCTTTGTCCGCTATTTCCGGAAGATCGTCATCGAGGCCACCATCCCCAGCGTGTGGTTCCATCTGCTGATGCTGGCGGACGTGGTCATCGTGCTGGGGCTGGGCTGCCTGATCTATAAAAAGTACAACACCAAGTTTTTGTATTACGTGTAACGGGGGCAATATGAGCATTCTGGAAGTAAATCATGTGTCGATCCGCTACATGACCGGCGATTTCAAGGACATCGGCCTGAAGGAGTACGTGATGCGCAAGCTCAAGGGCAGCTATCACGTCAACGAGTTCTGGGCCGACCGCGACATCACATTTTCTCTGGACAAGGGGGAGATGATGGGCATCATCGGCACCAACGGCGCGGGAAAATCCACCCTGCTGAAGGCTGTCTCCGGCATCATGGAGCCCACGGAGGGCTACATCCGCCGCAACGGCGAGGTGGCCGCCCTGCTGGAGCTGGCCAGCGGCTTCGACGGCGAGCTGACCGTGCGGGAGAACGCCTATCTCCGCGGCGCCATGCTGGGCTACAGCCGCAAATTCATGGACGAGACGTATGACAGCATCATCGAGTTCGCGGAGCTCAAGAGCTTCGAGGACCGGCCCTTCAAGCAGCTGTCCTCCGGCATGAAGTCCCGCCTGGCGTTTTCCATCGCCAGCCTGGTCCAGCCGGACATCCTGATTCTGGACGAGGTACTCTCCGTGGGCGACGGCGCGTTCCGCAAAAAGAGCGAGGCCAAGATGCGGGAGATCATCCACGGCGGCGCCGCCACCATCCTGGTCTCCCACTCCCTGTCCCAGGTGCGGGAGATGTGCAGCAAAGTGCTGTGGCTCCACAAGGGCCGCCAGATCGATTTCGGCGATACTGCCCCCATCTGCGACCGGTATCAGGCGTATCTGGAGGGCGAGCTGACCTTATAAACGGAAAGGGGAGAGCGGCGGGTGAAACGGATATGCTGCTTCTGCGAGAGCTGGGAGTCCGGCGGCATCGAGTCGTTTCTGGCAGCGTCTATACCCACGCAGACCTGTCGGAGCTGGAGATCGACATTGTGACCTCCAAGCTGCTGGACAGCGTGTTTACCGCGCGGCTGGAGAAGCTGGGCATCCGGTTTTACCAGCTGTCCGGCAGCCAGCGCCGCCTTCTGACGAACCACGCCATGTTCCGCCGCCTGCTGCGGGAGCGGCACTACGATGTGCTGCACATCAACGCGTTTCAGAGCCTTTCTCTATATTACGCCAAGCTGGCGATGCAGGCCGGTGTGCCGGTCCGCATCGCCCACAGCCATAACACCGCCCTGCGGAAAAGCCCGCTGCGCTGGGCGAAGATGCTGCTCCACCGCATGGGGCGGCGGTATCTGGGGCGCTATGCCACGGCGCTCTGGGCCTGCTCCCGGAATGCGGCAAGCTTCCTGTTTTCCCAGCGGGACCTGACTGCCAGAGGCTATACATTTATCCCCAACGGCATCGCCCTGTCCCGCTTCCGTTTCGATCCGAAGCAGCGGGAGGCGGCTCGGGCGGAGCTGGGCTGCTCCGACGGCGTGCTCATCGGCAATGTGGGCCGCCTGTGCTATCAGAAAAATCAGGAATTCCTGCTGGACATCCTCCCCGCCATTCTGACGCGGGAGCCTCGTGCCCGCCTGCTGCTGGTAGGGGAGGGCGCGGACGAAGAAAAGCTCCGGTCCCGCGCCGCCGCGCTGAACATCGCGGACCGCGTCATTTTCTACGGCGTGACCGGGGGCGTGGAGCGGCTGCTGTGGGCCATGGACGTGTTCGCGTTCCCCAGCCGGTTCGAGGGATTGGGCATTGTGGCCATCGAGGCCCAGGCCGCGGGCCTGCCGGTGGTATGCTCGGAGCATATTCCCATCGAGGCCCTGCTGTCGCCGGAGACGCGGCAGGTGCCGCTGTCGGACGCCGCCGGATGGGCGGAGGCCCTGCTGACCGCCGCCGCGTCCGAGACAACCAGGGACAGCGGCCCCGAGGTGTGCCAACGGTTCTCCATCGATGCCGTGGCCGCCATGATCGCATCGTACTATAAGGGGGAACAGCCGTGACAGATCAGCCGCTGCTCAGCGTTATCATACCGGTCTACAAGGCGGAGCGCAGCCTGCGCCGCTGTGTCGACAGCCTGCTGTGCCAGTTGTATACCAATCTGGAGATCTGGCTGGTGGACGATGGCTCGCCCGACGGTTCTCCCGCCATCTGCGATGACTACGCTGCCCGCGACCGGCGGGTGCATGTGATACACCAGCCCAATCAGGGCGCCTTCGCCGCCCGCAACGCGGGGCTGGACGCCGCCGGCGGCGCACTTATCGGCTTCGTGGACGCTGACGACTGGCTGGAGCCCAATATGTACGAGACGCTGTACGCCCTGCTGCGGGATACCGCGGCGGATATCGCCCAGTGCGAGATGGTCAACGACGGCGCGTACCAGCAGATGCGCTCCGTTACCTTGGGCGGCCCCGTGACCTACCGGCGGGAGCAGCTGACGGAAGCCATGTTCCGCAACGAGATCAGCCACAATCTGATGAACAAGCTCTACCGCGCTGAAATATGGAAGGGCTTTCACTTCCAAGAGGGCCTGTACCATCTGGACGCGGCCTTTATGTGCCGCCTGCCGGAGCGCTGCGCCCGCCTGAGCCGCACCGATGCGGCCCTGTACCACTACAACACCGACGGCGGCAGCATTACTCGCGGCCGCCGCAATATGGCCCACGTCCGCAGCATGCAGAACCTGTTTGCCGCGTACTCTCAGGCGGCGGAGTCCGCCCACCCCGACGGCGACTTCTTCGTCTGCCGGGAGATCCCCAGCACCGGCCGGCTCCTGCCGGCCTCCCGCGCCATCCCGCTGCCGGTGTGCATCCGGCACATCCGCCGCATGCACCGCATCTTTAAGCGCCACTGGCCGGCGGCCAGAACGGCGGAGGGCTACCGCACCTCGCCGCGGGCCAAAAAGCTGCTGTGGCACATCTACGCCTGCGCGCCGGTTACGGCGACGGCGCTGGTGTACCTCCGCGCCCGACGGCAGGAGCACGGCCCGCAGCTGCGGTAACGAACCAGACACTTTTCACGCCGGCCATACGCGCCGGGGAATACTATATAACACAGGGGGACCAGAACATGGAACACACCGCCGAACGATATACCGACTGCTTCGAGACATTCCTGCGGGAGCCCAATGAAGCTACGTACACTCAGGTCTGCGCGGAGCGCTACCGCCGGAAGCAGTCCGGCCAGAGCGTGGACCGCAGGGAGGAGCGCAGCCGCTTTTTCCAGCTGCTGCACGCCTACCAGCGGGAGCAGCACCCGCTGTACCTTCAGGCCATGAGCCGCACCGATGCGCGGCTCACGGGCGCCCTGGCGTCCGACACCTATGTGGACATCCTGAAGCTGAAGCGCCGCTGCCCTGACGCGGATCTGCCCGCCCTGCGGGAGGCGTTTTTCCGCAACTGCGCCTTTCCGGAGATGGTGAAGGAGGACGTATACGTCAACCGTCCCCTCCGCAAGGCCGGCAAGCTCTGCGAAAAGCTGCTGAGTCCCGCCAAAAAGGTCGGAGACTTCGCCTATCACCAGTACTGGTACGGCAAACGCGGCTACTCCTCCGGTACGCTGAAGGCATGGAACAGGCAGAAGAAGGCCGACACGCTGGAGAACCCCTATGCCGAACCGCAGCTGATGCGCTGGGCCCACCGCAACGGCTTCCTCTATGACCGCATCGACCAGTACGGCCTGACCGAGGCCAACTGCGGGGATTTCGTGTCCGACCGCGACTATATTTCTCTGGGCTCCGTCAACAACAGCTATAAGAAGTGGATCGAGGACGTGCCCTCCCTGCGCTACTGCCTTACCGGCGTGACGCAGTACCTGCCGGAGATGTATTACCACGTGCTGCGCCGCGATGACAAGGCCGTGATCGTCCGGATGCCGGACTGTCCCGCGGGCTATGCCGGCGGCGATGCCCGAGAGCTGCTGCGCCTGCTGCGGGAGAAGGGCCGCCTGCTGTTCCGCCCCGCCTCCTACCACGCCGGTGCGCCGTTTTTCCGCCTGGCCTATGATGGCGTAAACTATATCATGAACCGCCGTCCCGTGACGGAGGAGGCCCTGCTGTATACCCTGCAGAACCGCCGCCATCACTACGTGCTCATGGAGCTGGTGGACATTCTGGACGCGGAGCAGGCGGTCTGCGGCGCCGACATGACGGAGCTGCGCGCCGTCATCCTCAACGAGCAGCTGACGGACCCCCGGATCGTGGACCTGCGCATCGTCTACCGCGATGGCGATACGGTGCAGGCAGACCCCGTCACCGGTGTGTTCGACGACGACAAGCAGCTGCCCCTGTGGCAGTCGGTGTCCGCCCAGATACGGGAGTTTTGCCTGTTCATGCCCCAGCTGGAGTACTACTCCATCCACTTCCGCATCACCGCCAAGGGCCTGTGCGTCATGAGCTGCAACCCCGCACCCGCCCTGCTGCACGATGGTACGATCGACCCGCGGGTGATGGACTACCTCTGCCGCAAGCGGGACGAGCGCTGCTATCCCCGCCCCGTCGTCACGGTGAAGCGCATTCAGGACCGGGGCTGGAAGCTGTTTAAGAAGGTGTGCTGCCGCCCGGGCTATCGGGACTATATGCTCCACGAGTACGTCAATGGCGTTCTCGATGACCTGCGGAACTTCCACAACACCACCCTGCGTCAAAAGCTGTGGAGCTACCGCCGCGGCTATTACTCCTTCCGCATCGACCAGTACCAGCTGACGGAGGACAACTGGCGCGACTTCCTGTCCGACCGCGACTACCACTGGCTGTGCCCCATCAACAATCACTATCAGAAGTGGATCGACGACAAGATGACCTACCGCCACGTCATTGAACCCTTCAAGGACGCGGCGCCCCGCTACTACTACCACATCATGCAGCGCAATGGCGTCCCCTACGCCCTGCGCATGGAGGACTGCCCTGCGGAGTACCCCTCCGACTTTGAGGGCATCGTCTCCCTGCTGGAGCACGAGGGCGCGCTGGCTCTGAAGCAGAGCGCCGGCGAGCACGGCGACGGCTTCTGCAAGCTCTCCTACGCCGACGGCAAGTACTACATCAACCACGATGAGGTGGACCGCGATGCGGTGCTCACCAAGCTCCGGAGCCTGGACCGCTACTACAACGTCACGGAGTTCCTCACCATGCATGAGGCGCTGCGCCCCCTCTACCCGGGCTCCGTCAACACCATCCGCGTCATGGTCCTGAATCCCACCGGCTGCGACCCCTATATCGCCAACGCCTACATGCGCATCGGCACCGGCTCCACCAAGCTCACCGATAACCTGGGGTATGGCGGCGTGTCTGCCAAGGTGGATGTGGACACCGGCCGCTTCTACGACGGCACCCAGCTGAAAAACCACGTCATCACGTCCTGCCCCAACCATCCGGATACCGGCATGCTCATTGAGGGCCAGCTGCCGGAGTGGGACAAGGTGAAGCAGACCCTGACCGACATCTGCAATTACTTCGGCCAGCTGGAGTATCTGGGCTTTGACGTGGCCATCTCGTCTCAGGGCATCCGTATCCTGGAGATCAACAAATATCAGGATCTGAACCGCTGCGCCTACTATGGCGACACGATCCAGAACTACTTCAAGGACAAAATCGCCGCCAAGAACAAGCGGCTGCACCTGCATCAATAACGTATAAAGGAGGTACCATATGAAGATCACGATTCTGGGCGCCGGCAATATGGGCTGCGCCAACGCGGCTGACCTGACACTGAAGGGCCACGAGGTTACGTTGGTCAAAACTTCCCACTCCATGCACAACGAGACGTTCGACTACGTCTGTGCCCACAACAACGAGATCACCCTCTGGCAGGAGGGAGAGGAGCAGACGGCGCGCATCCACGCCGTCACCACTGACCTGTCCTCTGTCGCCACGGCGGACCTGGTCTATATCACCACCCAGACCAACGTCCACGAGCAGCTGATCCAGCGCATCGCGCCGTTGCTGCGGAAGGGCCAGGTGGTGCTTATCACCCCGGGCTACTTCTCCACCGCCTACTTCCTGAGACACTGCCCCGATAAGGATCTGACCATCATCGAGGGCGAGAGCTCCACCATCGACTGCCGCGTGGACGATACCGGCTTCGTGCGGGTGGGCTTCCGCAACGTCCGTAACCCCGTGGGTGTGTACCCCGTGGAGAACCTGCCCAAGGTCAGGGACATGCTGGAGTCCATGCAGTTCCACTATGTCTACCTGTCCTCCGTGGTGGAGGCCGCCCTGCATAACCCCAACATGATGGTCCACACGGTGGGTGCGGTGATGAGCATCCCCCGCATCGAAAAGACAAAGGGCGACTACTGCATGTACTGGGAGGTCTGGACTCCCAGCGTCTACCGTATTCTGGATCAGCTGGACAAGGAGAAGATGGACGTGCTGGAGCACCTGGGCTACGAGCGCCTGAACTACTTCGACGCCTGCAAGTACCGCAACAGCCTGGACGATTCCATCGATGCCCGCGCCGTGTTCGAGGAGTACGCCGCCTCGCCGTACCGCGCTAAGGGCCCCGTGGTGGTGGACTCCCGCTACATCTCCGAGGACGTGCCCCAGGGTCTGGTGATGCTGGAATCTCTGGGCCGGCACCTGAGCATCCCCACGCCGGTGTGTACCGCCCTCATCGAGATCGCCTCCGCCGCACTGGGCCGCGACCTGCGGGCCGAGGGCCGCTCCATCGAGCGTCTGGGCGCGGAGAACATCCAGAAGGTCTTTGCCAACTGCCACCACACGTTCTGATTTATGAGCTTCCTGACCCGCATTGAGGCCCGCGCCATGTACCTGCTGGCGCCTATCAGCCCCGTGCTGTGCAGCCGCTGGCGCTTCCGCCGTACCTTCGGCCGCCCGCTGGACCTCCGCACACCCCGGACGCTCAACGAAAAGCTGATGTGGCTGAAGCTGCGGCGCTACGGCAGCGACCCGCTGGTGACCCGGTGCGCCGACAAGTACGCCGTCCGCGATTACGTGGAGTCCTGCGGCTGCGGCGACATCCTCAACGAGCTGTACGGCGCGTGGGACCGCCCCCGGGACATCCCCTGGGACGCCCTGCCCCACGCCTTCGTGCTGAAATGCAACCACGGCTGCGGCTACAACATCCTCTGCCCCGACAAGTCCGCGCTGGACAGGGAGGCCGCCGTCCGCACACTGAGCAAGTGGCTGCGCCACGATTTCTGGCGGGATTTTGCGGAGCTGCAGTACCGCCCCATCCCCAAAAAGATCGTCTGCGAGCGGTTTCTGGGCCACGGCGACGACCTGCCCGACTACAAAATTTACTGCTTCCACGGCCAGCCCCGCTACATTCTGGTCTGCGAGGGCCGCAGCCATGGCAAGCCGAAATTCTACTTCTTTGACCCCGACTGGCATTTCCTGCCCATCACCCGTGACGGGCAGGCCGCGCCGCCGGACTTCACGCTGCCCCGCCCTGCGGGACTGGCGCACATGCTGTCTGCCGCCGCCCGCCTGTCGCAGCCGTTCTCCTTCGTGCGGGTGGACCTGTACGACGTGGAGGGCCGCGTCTACTTCGGCGAGCTGACGTTCACCCCCGGCGCCGCGCTGGACGCGGCGCGCCTGCCGGAGACGGACCGTCTGTTCGGCAGCCTCCTGACCCTACCGACGGAGCAAACCTGACGCCGCAAGGCAGAAAGGACACACCTATGGCATTCTGGAACACAAAAAAGCCGCAGACGCCGCCGGAGCCGGAGATCCGCACCTACGAGGCGGAGCCGCCCCATTACGAACCGGTGGAGCACCCGCCCCGCTTCCGCTACGCCCTGTCCACCGATGGGGTGTACCGCAAGCCCGCCCTCCGGCAGGACAAGGCGCTGATCTCCTGCGTGGGCGACATGCTGGCGGAGGAGAAGCTCTACAAGTCCCATCTCATCGGCGGCCGGACGGATTTCCACGACGTGTTCACCTTCGTCCGACCCTATTTCGCCGCCTCCGACCTCACCGTCGGCAATCTGGAGACCATGCTCTGCGCCGCCGCGCCCTACACCGGCGAGCAGTATAAGGTAGACGGCAAATACCACTGCAACGCGCCCCAGTCGTTTCTGGACGCGGTGCGTCAGGCGGGCTTCGACTTCCTGATGCTGGCCAATAACCACAACTTGGACTGCGGTGCCGCCGGCATTCGGGAGACGCTGAACCGCATCGACGATGCCGGCCTCATGCGCACCGGCCTGTTCGCCGGCCCGGCGGAGCGCCGCTTCGCGCTGGTGGAGGTCAACGGCATTCGCCTTGCCCTGCTGGCCTGGTCCACGTGGTATAACCGCAACGAGACCCGCCTTACCGATGAGGGCCGCCGCGCCCTGCTCAACGAGTACGCGCCGGACAGGGCGGCGTCGGACATCGCCGCGGCCCGCGCCGCCGGAGCCGAGTTTGTCCTGACCTATATCCACTGGGGCGTGGACGCGGAGTATAAGACCGAGCCCAGCGCCTCCATGCGCCGCATGGCGCAGGAGCTGGCGGATGCCGGAGCCGATTATATTGTCGGCTCTCACACCCATTCCGTCCAGCCCCACGACCTCATCACCGCCCGCGATGGGCGCATCGTGCCTGTGGCGTGGTCCATGGGCAACTTTGTCACCAGCGAGCTGATGTCCGTCAGCCGGTCTACCGGCATCCTGCAAATAGAGCTGACGCGGCAGAACGGCAAGGTCCGCGTGACGGGGGAGACGTTCATCCCCTGCTATATTCCTGACAGCGCCTGCGGCCTGAGCTATCCCGTTCTGCCGGAGCGCAGCATCACAGGGGAGGGGAAACAGGCCATGCAGATGAAAGAGGCCATCAAAAAAGTAAAGGGAATATTCACGAAGAACGGCAACATGACCGGCGAGTGGATATTGACGAAGAAGAATATCTGTGCGGCGCTGGGCCTGCCCGCCCCCGCCGCCGACGAGGTGTATACGAAGCTGAACTTCGCTATGGACGCCCGCCCGGGCTGTGTTGCGCTGGTCAGCGACATCACATCCGATAAAAACTACCGCACACCGCGAGAAAAGCTGCCCGAGCTGGCGGAGACGGCCATGCAGAAGGGCGCAAAGCTCCTGCTGGCTACGGAGCAGATTGGAGATTACCCCTGCATGGTGGTGGACGATACGTTTCAGGCGTATGCCAGAATCGTCCGCGCCTGCCGCGCCTGTTACACGCCCAAGACCATCAGCATCACCGGCAGCATCGGTAAGACCACGGCCACGGAACTGATATACACCGTGGTCAGCTCCAAATTCAATACCCATCGGAATACCGGCAGCGCCAACAACTTCCGCTATTGCGGCAGTGTGGTGCAGGACCTGAAGCAGGAGCATCAGGTCTACGTGCAGGAGCTGATGGAGGGGCCGCCCTACGGCGCAGCGGCCAGCATTGCCCAACTTGTCCGGCCCGACATTGCCGTGATGACGCTGGTGGGCACCTCCCATATGGAGATTTTCGGTTCCCAGCAGCGCATCTGGGAGAGCTGCCTTGGCGTGCAGGAGGGCATGCCCGCCGATGGTGTGCTGATACTCAACGGCGACGATCCGTTCCAGCGGAACGCGGAGATAAAGGATCGCAAAGCCCTCTACTACGGCATCGCCGATGAGCGGGCGGACTACCGCGCCGTCAACATCAAGAATCTGGAAATGGGCATGAGCTTTGATGTGCAGCACGATGGGACAGTGACACCGGTGGTGCTTCACTGCTTTGGCCAGCACAACATTCTCTATGCGCTGGCCGCGTTCGCTGCCGGCAAGCTCATCGGCATGACGGACAAGGAGGTCACGGACGGCATCGCCCGTTACCGCACCAGCGGTATCCGACAGAATCTCGTGTCCTACGGCGGCGTCCGCCTGTATCTGGACTGCTACAACGCATCCGTGGAATCCATGCAGAGCGCCCTGACCACCGTCTCCGCCATTCCCGTCAACGGTCAGGGCCGCCGTATCGCCGTGCTGGCCGACATCAAGGAAGGCGGTGCCGATGTGGTGGAGTACCACCGTCAGGTAGGCCGTGCCGCCGCTGCATCCCAGTTCAACGCCCTGTTCTGCTACGGGGACGATGCCCGCTATATCGCCGAAGAAGCCCGTGCCAATGCGGCGTTGGACGTTCACTATTTCCCCACGAAGGCAGAACTGACAGATGCTCTGCGCGCTTATATCCGTGAGCAAGACCTGCTTCTGTTCAAGGGAAGTCACAGCATGGAACTGGAGGACGTGGTGGATAAGCTGTTCGGCACGTGGTATCACGAGGAGTTCGAGCGTTACGACTTTAAGACGCGGGAGCTCAAAACAAAGGATTTGGCCTTCCGCCTCTACACCGACCACGCCGTCGTGACCAAAAAGCTCACCACGGTGGCCGATGTGGAGATACCCGCCTGCGTGGAGGAACTTCCGGTGACGGGCATCGAGCGCAGCGTTTTCAGCGGCAGCAAGTATACGGAGTCCGTCACCTTCCCTGATACTCTGACGAATATCCGGTATTGTGCGTTCTACAAGACGAATAAGCTGAAAACCGTGAGCACCCCCCCCTCTGTCCGAATCATCGACAACAGCGCCTTCAGCACCTGCGCGAACCTGCGCACCGTCGAGATCGCCGAGGGCTGTACGCATCTGGGCTATCGCGCCTTCGGTAACTGCAAGGCACTGGAGAAGATCACGATCCCCGCCACCGTCCGCCAGATCGGCGGCGAGTGCTTCCTGAACTGCGAGAAACTGACCATCCACGGCAAGGCGGGTTCCTATGCCCAGCAGTACGCCAAGGGGCATGGTATCCCGTTCTGCGCCGAGTGATAGAATAAAACTGTTACAATGGGAAAGTAGGGGAAATGTATGAGAAACAGCCTGCAAAAGAGAACATGGGCCGAGGTCAGCCTTGACAACATCAGCCACAACTACCGCGCCATCCGCGCCGCCCTGCCGGAGGACTGCCGGTTTCTGGGCGTGGTCAAGGCCGACGCCTACGGCCACGGCGCCGTGGCGGTGGCCCGCCTGCTGGAGAGCGAGGGCGCGGACTACCTGGCCGTGTCCTGTCTGGACGAGGCCATGGAGCTGCGCAGCGCCGGCATCACCATGCCGCTGCTGATCCTGGGCCACACCCCGTCGGAGTATACCGAGACGCTCATCGACAACGACATTACCCAGACGGTGTCCTGCCTTGCCAAGGCGCAGGAGTTCTCCGCCCGCGCGGTGGCGCTGGGCCGGCAGCTCCGCATCCACATCAAGATCGACACCGGCATGTCCCGTCTGGGCTTCCTCTGCGGCGGCGACAGCTTTGACGAGGGCGTGGCCAACGTCATCGCCTCCTGCCGTCTGCCCGGCCTGCTGCCGGAGGGAATCTACACCCATTTCGCCGTCTCCGATGAGCCGGATGCCGACAGTGAGCGCTACACGCATCAGCAATTCGACCTGTTCTGCCGCATGATCGACGCGGTGGCCCAGCGCGGCGGCGTGACCTTTGCCATCCGCCACTGCGCCAACACCGGCGCCGTGGTCCACTATCCGGAGATGGCGCTGGACATGGTGCGCCCGGGCCTCCTGCTGTACGGCTACGGCGACGACACGGGCCGCTTTGGTCTGCGCCCGTGCATGCGCCTTGTCACCACCATCAGCACCATCAAGACCTACGAGCCGGACACCTGCGTCAGCTACGGCCGCCGCTTCCGCACCCAGCGCCGTACCCGTATGGCCGTGCTGGGCATCGGCTACGCCGATGGCCTGTTCCGCACGCTGTCCGGCAAGTGCAGCTTCGCCGTGGCGGGCCATAAGGCCCCTCAGTGCGGCAGCATCTGCATGGATATGTGCATGATCGACGTCACCGATATCCCCGACGCCGCCGTAGGCAGTCAGGTGGAGATCTTCGGCCCCGACAACGACATCACGGCGCTCAGCGACGCGGCGGGCACCATTCCCTACGAGTTGCTGTGCGCCGTGTCCAAGCGCGTCCCGCGGGTCTATCCCCCGCAGAAGCGGCGCTGACGGCGATTTGGGGAGTTTGGGAAAAGCGGAGAAAAGCAGAAAGGAAGTAACAGCATGAAAATTGTAGTATTGGGCGGCGGCATCAGCACGGAGCGCAGCGTCTCGCTGGTCACGGCCACCTCCGTGTGCCGCGCCCTGCGTGACGCGGGCCACAAGGCCATTTTTGTGGATATGTTTCTGGGGCTGGAGAACTACACCGGCCGTCTGGAGGACGCCTTCGACGCGCCGGACGGCTTCTGCGGCAGCGTCAGCATCTCCGAGACAGCGCCGGATCTGGAGGCCGTGAAGGCCTCCCGCAGGCTGAAAAGCCCCAGCCATCTGGGCGTGGGCGTGCTGGACATCTGTGCTCTGGCCGACTGCGTGTTTCTGGGCCTTCACGGCATCGACGGCGAGGACGGCAAAATTCAGGCCGCGCTGGAGCTGCTGGGCGTGCCCTATACCGGCTCCGGCCCGCTGGGCAGCGCCATGGCCATGGACAAGGCCGTGGCCAAGCGCATCATGGAGAGTGCCGGCATCCTGACCCCCAAGTGGCGTGAGATCACCTACACCGCCGCCGACGTACCCGCCCTTGTGCGGGAGCTGCCTGTGCCCTGCGTGGTGAAGGCGGTGGACGGCGGCTCGTCCATCGGCGTGTCCCTGCCGGACACCCGGGAGCAGCTGGAGCAGGCACTGTACGATGTCCTGCGCTACGGCCACCGCATCGTGGTGGAGGAGAAGATCGTGGGCCGCGAGTTCACCCAGCCGGTGCTGGGCGACGACTACCTCAGCACCATCCAGATCGTGCCGCCGGAGGGCAGCACCTTCGACTACGTGGCCAAGTACCAGAGCGGCGCCGCTGCGGCCCGGGAGCTCTGCCCCGCCCCCTGCACGGAGGAGGAGCACCGCCTGCTGGGAGAGACGGCTCTGAAACTTCATCATGCACTGGGCCTGTCCGTCTACTCCCGCGCCGACTTCATTTTGGACGCGGAGGGCCGCCCCTGGTGTCTGGAGGTCAACACCCTCCCCGGCATGACCCCCAACAGCCTGATCCCCAAGGCCGCCAAGGTGGCCGGCATGACGTATCAGGAGCTTTGCGAGAAGATCGTGTCCCTGTCTCTGGCAAAATAAGGAAAGCACAGCCCGCATCGGCTGAAGAAAACAAGAGACGCCCTCTCGGGCGTCTCTTGTTTACGTTTCCTCCGGTGTATCCGGCGTTTCTTCCGTGTCCGGCAGCTCCGCGGCGGCATTCTCCGATTCTGTGATGGTGGGAATGAACGCCCGGGCCAGCCTGCCCTTGCCGCGGTGCTTGATGTAGAAGTACCCGATGGTGCTGAACACCACTGCGCCGATAAAATTGACGAACAGGTCCGCCATGGTGTCGTACAGTCCGATGTCCAGATACCCGTCAAACCCCAGGTCCTGTCCGTTGACGGCTACGGAGTGGATGCCGTCGATGGTGACGGGAGTGTTGCTGTTGGTGGGGTCCAGCATCACGGAGGTGATGGACTGCACCACGGTGTCCTTCTGCATGTCCATGTGGAACAGCCGGTCCATGCCGAACTCGAAGAACTCCCACAGCACGCCCACCGTCATGGAAAAGCAGAACGCTGCCAGCGCCACGTAGATGGGGGACAGCTCAAACTTGATGCGGCTGTTGCGGTTGAGGATGTCGATGAGGGCGAAGCCCGTGGCGGCGCACAGGAAGCCGGTGGTGGTGTGGAGCATGGAGTCCCAGTGGGGATAGGTGATGAAATAGCACTCCAGCTCGCCCAGGATCTCCGCCGCAAAGATGAACAGCAGGATGATGATCTCCAGCGTGGACGGCAGCTCGATGCCGAAGTTCTGCTGGATAAAGAACGGCAGCATAAACAGCGCCAACACCAGCAGGCAGATGAACGCGCTCTCGTACTCGCCGCGGATGATGGAGGATACCAGCGTGCCCAGCACGATGAGCCGCAGCACCAGATACACCGCGAATACCACGGGCTGCCGCCGGATGGTGCCCTTCAGGTCACGAGGGCTGGGAATGGGCTTATGGGGTTTCTTCATAGTGTCTCCTCCTTGCAGGCCGACCGGCAGGATGAGCAGGACCGGTCGTGTTTCCTGCGGCTGCTGCATCCCTTGCAGCCGCCGCAGCAGTTTTTCCGGTTTCCGACGGCGGTGCGGAACGCAAGAAACAGCGCTGCCGTCACCGCTGCGAGAATGAGAATGTCCCAGACGTTCATAGCAGCACACTCCCGATACCGTGGGCCACGAAAGCCACCACCCACGCGATGAGACACTGCCATACGGCCAGCCCGACCGCCCATTTGCCGCCCAGCTCACGCCGGACGGAGGTCACCGCCGCGATACAAGGGGTGTACAGCAGGCTGAACACCAGCAGCGTCGCCGCAGCCAGCGGAGAAAGAATGCTGCCGATGCTGTTTCCGAATAGTACCTCCAGCGTAGACGCCACGCTCTCCTTGGCCATGAAGCCGCTGATGAGGGCGGTGCAGATGCGCCAGTCACCCAGCCCAAGCGGCGCGAACAGCGGAGCCAGTACGCCGGCGGCCATGGCCAGCATGCTGTCCGCGGAGTCGGACACCATGTTCAGGCGCAGGTCAAAACTCTGGAGGAACCACACCACCACCGTGGCGATGAGAATGACGGAGAAGGCCCGCTGCAAAAAGTCCTTGGCCTTTTCCCACAGCAGCTGCGCCACGTTCTTAGCGCTGGGCAGCCGGTAGTTGGGCAGCTCCATCACGAAGGGAATGGGCTCGCCGCTGAACAGCGTGCCCCTATAGAGCAGTGCCGCCAGGATCCCCACCAGGATCCCCAGCAGGTACAGCCCCGCCATGATAAGGCCGCCCCGGCCGGGAAAGAACACGCTGACAAAGAACGAGTAGATGGGCAGCTTGGCCGTGCAGCTCATGAACGGCGTCAGCAGAATGGTCATTTTCCGGTCCCGTTCGCTGGTCAGGGTGCGGGTGGCCATCACTGCGGGGACGGTGCAGCCGAAGCCGATGAGCATGGGAACGATGCTCTTGCCGGACAGGCCGATCTTCCGCAGCGGCTTGTCCATGACAAAGGCCACTCTGGCGATGTAGCCGCTGTCCTCCATCAGGGACAGGAAGAAGAACAGCGTCACGATGATGGGCAGGAAGCTCAGCACGCTGCCCACGCCGGTGAAAATGCCGTCAATGACCAGACTGTGGACAGCGGGGTTCACATCCAGCCCTGTCAGGGCGCTGTCCGCCAGGGCGGACAGCTTGTCGATCCCGGCTGCCAGCAGGGACTGGAGCCACGCCCCGATGACGTTGAAGGTCAGATAGAACATCAGCAGCATGATGCCGATAAAGCAGGGGATCGCGGTGTAGCGGCCGGTCAGGATGCGGTCGATCTTCTCGCTGCGCACGCGCTCCCGGCTCTCGTGGGGCTTGATGACCGTCTGCTCGCAGAGACGTTCAATAAAATCGAACCGCATGTCCGCGATGGCGGCACTGCGATCCAGACCGCGCTCCGCCTCCATCTGCAGCACGATGTGCTCCAGCATTTCCCGCTCGTTTTCATCCAGCGCCAGCTGCGCCAGAATGAGGCTGTCGCCCTCGATGGCCTTGGTGGCGGCAAAGCGTACCGGCAGACCGGCCTGCACGGCGTGATCCTCGATGAGATGTACCACCGCGTGGATGCAGCGGTGTACCGCGCCGCCGTGGTCGTCCTTGCCGCAGAAGTCCTGCTGCAGCGGCGGCTCCTGATATTTTGCCACATGGACAGCGTGCTGCACCAGCTCATCCACACCCTCGTCCTTGGCGGCGGAGATGGGGACGACCGGAACGCCCAGCATGGCCTCCATGGCGTTGACGTCGATGGAGCCCTGATTGCCCACCAGTTCATCCATCATGTTCAGCGCCACCACCATGGGAATGCCCATTTCCAGCAGCTGCATGGTCAGATACAGGTTTCGCTCGATGTTGGTGGCGTCCACGATGTTGATAATGGCCTTGGGCTTGTCCTGCAGCACGAAGTTCCGCGACACGATCTCCTCGCTGCTGAACGGGGACATGGAGTAGATGCCCGGCAGGTCAGTGACCTCCGTGTTGGGATAGCCGCGGATCACACCTGTTTTGCGGTCCACCGTGACGCCGGGGAAGTTGCCCACGTGCTGTCTCGCTCCGGTGAGCTGGTTGAACAGTGTGGTCTTGCCGCAGTTCTGATTGCCCACCAGCGCGTAGGTCAGGACGGTGTCCTCCGGCAGCGGATGCTCGCCCTCCTTGCTGTGGTACTTGCCGCTCTCGCCAAGACCGGGATGGTCGGGGTCCCGGGCGCGATCCACACCGACATGGCTGCGGCTGCGCTGCCGGATCGGCTCGATGTCGATCTGATCGGCCTCCGCCAGACGCAGCGTCAGCTCGTAGCCATGGACCTGCACCTCCATGGGGTCTCCCATGGGGGCCAGCTTTACCACCGTTACCTCTGCGCCGGGGATCATGCCCATATCCAGAAAGTGCTGCCGCAGCGCACCCTCGCCGCCCACCCGGCGGATCACGGCGCTTTTGCCTGCCTCTAATTCTCTCAGCGTCATATGTAGGTGTTCCTCTTTTCAGGAATAGTTTATTTTCTTACTGTACAGGATGGCATGGCGCTCTGTCAAGCCCCGTTCCCTTGCCGGAGCGGGTTTTGCCCGCCTGTAATCGAAAAAAATATGCCAAAAGCGGAGAGAAGAGCCTTCCGGCGGTTTCCCGAAACTCCTCCTTGTAAAATCTGCCGCAGCAGTGTATAATATATTGCCAAAGCATATTATGGCACAGCGTGTGCCCCCGAAATATCAACAGAAAAGGTGAAAGACTATGGAACGAATGAAAATCGCAGCGATCTTCGCCGATCAGGAGTCTCTGGGCGGCAAAGAGGTCACGGTCTGCGGCTGGGCGCGTACCATCCGCGACATGAAGACCTTCGGCTTCATCGAGCTGAACGACGGCTCCTGCTTCAAGAATCTGCAGGTGGTCATGTCCGCCGAGGAGGTCTCTAATTATAAGGAGATCGCCGCGCAGAACGTGGGCGCGTCCCTGATCGTCCACGGCACCGTAGTGCTGACGCCGGATGCCAAGCAGCCGCTGGAGGTCAGAGCCTGCACCATCGAGGTGGAGGGCAAGTCCACCCCCGACTATCCCCTGCAGAAGAAGCGCCACAGCGTGGAGTTCCTGCGTACTATCCAGCATCTGCGTCCCCGCACCAATCTGTTTTCCGCCACGTTCCGCGTCCGCTCTGCGGCGGCCTACGCCGTCCATGAGTTCTTCCAGAGCCGCGGCTTCGTGTATGTCCAGACTCCCATCATCACCGGCTCCGACTGTGAGGGAGCCGGCGAGATGTTCCAGGTCACCACGCTGGATCTGAACAACGTCCCTAAGACCGAGGACGGTCAGGTGGACTACTCTCAGGACTTCTTCGGCAAAAAGACCAGCCTCACCGTGTCCGGCCAGCTGAACGCCGAGAACTTTGCCATGGCCTTCGGCGATGTGTATACCTTCGGTCCCACCTTCCGCGCCGAGAACTCCAACACCCAGCGCCACGCCGCCGAGTTCTGGATGATCGAGCCGGAGATGGCCTTCTGCGATCTGGCCGGCGACATGGACGTGGCCGAGGCCATGATCAAGCACATTATCCGCAGGGTGCTGGAGCGCTGCCCGGACGAGATCGACTTCTTCAACAGCTTCGTGGACAAGGGCCTGAAGGAGCGGCTGGAGCATGTGGCTTCCTCCGACTTCGGCCGCGTCAGCTACACCGACGCCGTGGAGATTTTGAAAAAGAACAACGATAAGTTTGACTACAAAGTGGAGTGGGGCACCGATCTCCAGACCGAGCACGAGCGGTATCTGACAGAGCAGGTGTTCAAAAAGCCGGTATTCGTCACCGACTATCCCAAGGAGATCAAGGCATTCTATATGCGCCTCAACGACGACGGCAGGACTGTGGCCGCGGCGGACTGCCTGGTGCCGGGCATCGGCGAGATCATCGGCGGCAGCCAGCGCGAGGAGCGTCTGGACCTGCTGGAGAGCCGCATCCGCGAGCTGGGCATGAAGCCGGAGGACTACTGGTGGTACTGCGACCTGCGGCGCTACGGCTCCTGCCGCCACGCCGGCTTTGGTCTGGGCTTCGAGCGCATGGTGATGTACCTCACCGGTGTCAGCAATATTCGTGATGTGGAGCTGCACCCCCGCACTGTGGGCAGCGCCGATTTCTAAAAAACCGTGCAGGCAAAGGGACTGCGGCCATGTGCCGCAGTCCCTTTTGATACTTCTTCATCATGAACTGCAAAAAAACGAAAAAAAGGGTAGTAATTTGGGGGGCGGCCTGCTATAATGAAAAACTGCAGGTTAGTCATGTTATTGATGCTATCTGATATAAATTATTAGGTGTGCTTGTAAATAATTGGCATTTTTATTAGGTAAACTTACAGGAGAAAAATATGGAAACACAGAAAAAACGCCGTGGTGACCGGAAGGACGGACGGCTCCTGCGGGAGTTGGACTCCCTCCACTACATCACGGGCATCATCTACCCCAACCGCTGCGACAACGAGGCCTATGTCTCCCTGCGCATCGACCTGACGGCCATGAACGCCTATCTGGCCGAGAAGAACAAGGAGGAGACGGAATTTCCCTACACCATGTTCCATCTGGTGGTGGCGGCACTGCTGAAGACGATCATGCTGCGTCCCAAGCTGAACCGCTTCATTGCCAACAGCAATTTCTATCAGAGAAACGATATCTCCGCCTCTTTTGTGGTGAAAAAGCAGTTCTCCGACAAGGGCGCCGAGGCGCTGGCCGTCATGCGCGGCAAGGAGGACAACACCCTGGCCGATGTACACGAGTATATCCGCCAGCAGGTGACGGAGTGCCGCAGCGAGAAGGTGGACCCTACCACCGGCGTCATGGACTATCTCAACAAGATCCCCCGCTTCGTCAGCAAGGCCGCTATCCGCATCCTGATGTGGCTGGATAAGCACGGCTGGGTGCCCAAGGATATCATCGCCACGGACCCCTATTATAATTCGGTGGTCATCTCCAACCTGGGCTCTATCAAGCTCAAATGCGGCTATCACCACCTGACCAACTGGGGCACCTGCTCCCTGTTCTGCATCATCGGCGAGAAGAAGCTGTTTCCCTTCTATGATGCGGACGGGAACGTGACAATGAGGGAGACGCTGGATCTTGGCCTGACCATCGACGAGCGTCTGGCAGACGGCTATTACTATTCCAAGTCCGTGCGGCTGCTGAAATATCTGCTGGAGCACCCCGAGGAACTGGAAAAACCGCTGAGCGAGGAGGTACAGTATGAGTGAAGTAAAGACCCCGTGGGAGAACTATATGGGCGACGTGCCCATGCATTTGGACTATTTTCAGGGCAGCATGTTCGACGCTGTGGAGCGTATGGCGGACATGTATCCCAATTATATCGCGTTTGACTTTATGGGCCGCTCCGTCACCTACCGCCGGATGGTGCAGGAGATCGAGAAGTGTGCCAAGAGCCTGAAGACCCTTGGCGTGCGGCCCGGCGACCGTATTACCATCGCCATGCCCAACTGCCCCCAGGCCATCTACATGTTCTACGCCGTCAACCTGGTGGGCGGCATTGCCAACATGATCCACCCCCTGTCGGCGGAGAAGGAGATCGAATTCTATCTCAACGCCTCCGAGTCCACCACGGCCATCACGCTGGACCAGTTTTACAACAAGTTCGAGCATATCCGTCAGAACACCCATATCATCAACATCATCATCGCATCGGTGAAGGATGAGCTGAGCCGCACCATCCGCGCCGGCTACATGCTCACAGAGGGCCGCAAGATCCAGAAGATCCCCGAGGATGCGCCTGTCATCCGCTGGCGGGAGTTTATGGAGATGTCCCGGTACTGCTTCTATAAGAACTACCGGGTGGAGCGGGGCTTCAACGATCCCGCCGTCATCCTGTACTCCGGCGGAACCACCGGTACCACCAAGGGCATCGTGCTGACCAACGGCAACTTCAACGCGCTGGGTCAGCAGATCATCGCCACCAACCCCATGTTCCGGCCCGGCGACAAGATGCTGGCGGCCATGCCCCTGTTCCACGGCTTCGGTCTGGGCGTGTGCGTCCACTCCATGCTGGCCAACGGCGGCCGCTGCATCCTCATCCCCCGCTTTACCGCCAAGAGCTACGCCAAGCAGATCGTCAAGTACCGCTGCAACTTCATCGCCGGCGTCCCCACGCTGTACGAGGCGCTGCTGCGCCTGCCCAGCATGGACAACGCCGACCTCAGCAGTCTGAAGGGCGTGTTCTCCGGCGGCGACAGCCTGTCTATCGAGCTGAAGAAGAAGTTCGACAAGTTCCTGTACGACCATAAGGCCGTTATCCAGGTGCGGGAGGGCTACGGTACCACCGAGACGGTGACGGCCTGCTGCCTGACGCCCACCAACATCTATAAGGAGGGCTCCATCGGCCTGCCGTTCCCCGACACGTACATCAAGATCGTGAAGCCCGACACCGACGAGGAGGTACCCTACGGCGAGGAGGGCGAGATCCTGCTGGCCGGGCCCACCGTGATGAAGGAGTACATGAACAACCCCGAGGAGACGGCCAGAACCCTGCGCAAGCACGCGGACGGCCTGACCTGGGTGTACACCGGAGACCTGGGCACCATGGACGATCAGGGCTTCATCTACTTCAAGGGCCGCGCCAAGCGGATGATCATCTCCTCCGGCTACAACGTGTACCCCGGCCAGCTGGAGAACATTCTGGACGCCCACGAGAAGGTGCAGATGAGCTGCATCATCGGCGTGCCCGATGCCTATAAGATGCAGAAGGTCAAGGCATTCGTGATGCTCAAGCCCGGCGTTCCCGCCGACGATGCCACCAAGCAGGAGCTGCTGGCCTACTGCCGCAAGCACATCGCCAAGTACGCCATGCCCTACGACATCGAGTTCCGTGAGGAACTGCCCAAGACGCTGGTGGGCAAGGTGGCCTACCGCGTGCTGGAGGACGAGGAGAAGGCCAGGCTGGCTGTCCGGCAGCCGGAAGAGGCGTAATATAACAAACAAAGGAGGCTGACTCCCATGGACAAAGAATTGAAGCGGCACTATACGCTGCTCGTGGACTTTCTGGGCCACGTCATGGGCCCCGACTACGAGATCGCGCTGCACGAACTGAAGGATGATTCCAACGAGATCATCGCCATCGCCAACGGCGAGTTGACGGGACGTCATCTGGGGTCGCCTCTGAGCAACAAGATGCTGGAGTATCTGGCAGGGAATCTCAGCGAGACGCAGAACTATGTGCTGGATTTCGAGACGGTCTCCGCCACCGGCAAGACCATGTGCTCCAACTCCATGCTTATTCGCGGCCGCTCCGGCGAGCTGACGGGATTTTTGTGCATCAACTTCGATGCCAGCCGCTATGAGGAACTGGCCCGCAAGGTCATGGAGCTGTGCGGCGGCGGCCTGAAGCGCGGCGTACCCAGCGGTACGCGGCTTATCGCCGACAGCAACGATCCGGTGGAGATGCCGGTGCGCAGCGGATATCCCACGTCGATCGCCGGCGCCACCGCCAGCATCGTGTCTCAGGTGGTGGCGGACTATCCGGTGGAGGTGGACCGCCTGACCCAGGACGAGAAGATGGAGATCATGGACATCCTGAACCGCAAGGGCGTGTTCCTGCTGAAGGGCTCCGTCAGCCACGTAGCCCAGGCGCTCCACAGCTCTGAGGCCAGCATCTACCGGTATCTGGGGAAGCTGAACAACAAGTGAAGAACGCGAAAAGCCTCCCGCAGCATGGGCTGCGGGAGGCTTTTTATGCACAGAAGAAATCAGGCCAGATAGTCCACCAGACTCACGACCAGGGGCATGGTCAGGGCGGAGAAGGCGGTCTGTACCGACACCATGGAGGAGGCCAGCTCCGAGTCCAGCTCGAACTTGGCCGAGAGCATGCTCAGCAGAGCGGCTGCCGGCGCACTGGCGGCGATGACCAGGACCATGGTCAGATCGCTGTTCAGACCCAGGGCCAGGCAGATGCCCAGAGACAGCAGGGGGAACGCCACCAGACGCAGCAGCATGGTGATCCAGGAGCTGGCGCCCTTCAGAGCGGCGCGAAAGTCGGCGTGGCTCAGCTGGGAGCCTACCACCACCATAGGCAGCGGCGTATTCAGGGCCGAGAGGTACGTCGCGGGGGTCATGATGATATCCGGCAGAGTGATTTCCAGCAGGTACAGGGCCAGAGCCAGCACGATGCTGATGACGCCGGGATTCAGCAGCAGGGGGCGCAGCTTCAGCTGGGTCTTGTCACCGGTGATGGCGTAGATGCCGTAGGTCCAGCTGAGGAACGTGAAAATCACGTTGTAGGCCGAGCCGTAGAATACGCCGATGGTGCCGATCAGAGAGGTCATCACGGGGTAGCCCATGAAGCCGCAGTTGGAGAACACGGCGGCAAACAGCAACAGGTTCCGGCGATGCCGGTCCGTGTCGTGGATCATCAGACGGGACAGTACAATGAAAGCCACATGCAGCAGGAGGGACACAGCCACCACGACATGAAAGTTGTGGAGCGTATCCTGCTCAATGGGACGCTGGAAGGCCACCAGCAGCATACAGGGGCTGACGATATACATCACCAGCGTGCTCATGCTGGCGGCGCCATGGTCGTCGATGAGCTTGAGCTTCCCCAGCACGTAGCCCACGGCCATCAGCAGATACAGCGTAATGATCTGACGGCCCACCGTCAGAAAGGATTCGATCATGCCAGGGAGCCTCCTTTATCCAATGGCGCAGCGCGCCGATGCCTTTATAAAAATTCCGCAAAGCACCAGACAAGTCTATCACAAAACCGAAAGCTGTCAAGAGAAACGGTTGTTTTATGAGGGAAATCGGCGTATAATACAATTACTTATGGATAAAAACGGAGGCTCCCTATGAAATTGATGGTCCTTGACGGCAACAGCATCGTCAACCGCGCCTATTACGGCATCCGCCCCCTGACCACGCGGCAGGGACTATACACCAACGCCATCTACGGCTTTATCACCACGCTGCAGCGCCTGCTGGACGAGGAGAAGCCGGAGGCGCTGTGCGTCACCTTCGACCGGCGGGAGCCTACGTTCCGGCATGAGGCCGACGCGGCCTACAAGGCCCAGCGCAAGGGAATGCCGGAGGAACTGGCGATGCAGATGCTGCCGCTGAAGCAGGTGCTGACGGCCATGAGCATCCCCCGGTATGAGCTGACGGGGTACGAGGCCGACGACCTTATCGGTACCATCAGCCGCAAATGCGAGGCGGCGGGCTGGGACTGCGTCATCGTCACCGGCGACAAGGACAGCCTCCAGCTCATCACCGACCACACCAAGGTGAAGCTGGTGTCCACCCGCATGGGCCAGACCACCACCAAGGACATGACGCCGGAGACATTTCAGGAGACCTACGGCTTCGCGCCCATCCATATGATCGACCTGAAGGCTCTGATGGGCGATAGCTCCGACAACATTCCGGGCGTGCCGGGCATCGGGGAAAAGACCGCCATGGCCCTGGTACAGGAGTACGGCAGCATCGATACGCTGTACGCACAGATGCCGGACGTTCACGCCAAGCCCGCCGCCCTGCGGAAGCTGCAGGAGGGAGAGGAGTCGGCGCGGCACAGCTACTGGCTGGCCACCATCGTCACCGATGCGCCGCTGGAGTTCAGACCGGAGGACAACCTGCGCCAGCCCTTCAAACCGGAGCTGTACGACCTGTTTCTGCGGCTGGAGTTCCAGAAGCTCATCGACAAGTACGGTCTGTCCCCTCAGCACCAGCCAGAGGAGAAGGCGGACGCTGCCGCCGAGGTGGAGATCCTGGAGACGGCGGAGCGGGCGCAGGAGCTGCTGGACCTGTGGCGGGGCGCGGACCATGTTACCGTCTACGGTCTGCCGGACTTCAGCGCACTGGCGGTGGCCTGCGAGACGGGCGAGGGCACCGTCCGGATGGCAGAGCTGTACGAGAACCGGTACGGCGGGAACTGGCACGACCTGCTGGAGGCTCTGTTCGCCGCAGACATCAAAAAGGTGGGGCACAACGTTAAGGATATGATACGCGCCCTGCTGGAGCGGGAGCTGCCCGCCGAGGGCTTTGTGTTCGACACGGCGCTGGCGGCGTACCTCTGCGACGCCACCGCCGGCAGCTACGATATCGCCAAGCTGTTTCTCTCTTTTTATAATGAGGAGCTGCCCAAGCCCGCCCATCTGGAGCCGGAGGCGTTCACGTCCCTGCTGGGGGACGATACGGCGGCTCAGACGGCGCTCATCAGCTACACCTCGGCGGTGTCGGCGCTCCATGGGACGCTGGCGGCCAAGCTGGAGGCGTTGGACGTGACCAGGCTCTACTACGAGGTGGAGCTGCCGCTGTGCCGCGTGCTGGCGGAGATGGAGACGGCGGGCTTTCTGGTGGACCGGAAGGCTCTGGCGGAGTACGGCCAGACGCTGCAGGGCGTCATGGACGAGACAGAGCAGGCTATCTACGACGCGGCGGGGGAGACATTCAACATCAACTCTCCCAAGCAGCTGGGCGTGATCCTGTTTGAAAAGCTGGGCCTGCCCCACGGGAAAAAGACCAAGACCGGCTGGTCCACCAATGCCGACGTGCTGGAAAAGCTGCGGTACGATGCGCCCATCGTGGCGGATGTGCTGCGCTACCGGCAGTACGCCAAGCTGAAAAGCACCTACGTGGATGGGCTGATGAAGGTCATCGAGCCGGACGGGCGAGTGCGCACCAGCTTCCAGATGACGGTGACGGCCACGGGGCGGCTGAGCTCCACGGAGCCAAATCTCCAGAATATCCCCACCCGCACGGAGCTGGGCAGCCAGCTGCGGCGGATGTTCACCGCGCCGGAGGGCTGCGTGCTGGTGGACGCAGACTACTCCCAGATCGAGCTGCGGCTGCTGGCCCACATTGCCGGCGACACCGAGATGCAGGCGGCGTTCCGGTCGGGGGAGGATTTCCACACCGTCACCGCCTCCCGCGTGTTCCATGTGGAGCCGCAGGAGGTGACACCGGAGATGCGCCGCCGCGCCAAGGCGGTGAACTTCGGCATCGTCTACGGCATCTCCGCCTTCTCACTGGCACAGGATATCGGCGTATCCGTGGCGGAGGCCAAGGCGTATATGGAGCGGTATTTTGAGACGTATCAGGGCGTGCGGCAGTATATGACCGACGTGGTCGCCAAGGCGGAGCAGGACGGCTACGTCCAGACGCTGATGCACCGGCGCCGCGCCCTGCCGGAGCTGAAAAGCAGCAATTTCAACATGCGGGAATTCGGCAAACGGGTGGCCCTGAACATGCCGGTGCAGGGCACCGCCGCCGACATCATGAAGCTGGCCATGGTGCGGGTACACCACCGCCTGAAGCGGGAGGGGCTGCGCGCCCGGCTTCTCATGCAGGTACACGACGAGCTGATCGTGGAGTGTCCGGCATCGGAGCGGGAGCAGGTAGAGCGCCTGCTGACGGAGGAGATGGAGCAGGCCGCCCAGCTGTCCGTGCCTCTGATCGCCGAGGCGCACAGCGGCAAAAACTGGCTGGCAGCGAAGGAGTAAGACATGAAACAGGTAAAGATCGTACCCATGGCGGTGGAGCATCTGGACCGGCTGGAGCAGCTGGAGCGGATGTGCTTCTCCCGCCCGTGGTCCAAGAAGATGCTGGCCGAGGAGCTGGACAACCAGTGCGCCGCCTTTCTGGTGGCGGTGGAGCCGGAGACGGAGAAGGCGGTGGGCTACGCGGGCCTGCTGGTGGTGGCCGACGAGGGCTACATTACCAACGTGGCCGTGGACCCCTCCTGCCGCAGGCAGGGTGTGGCAGCCCAGCTTCTGCAGGTGTTCGATAACTTTGCAAAGGGCAATCATCTGGCGTTCCTGACGCTGGAGGTGCGGCCCTCCAACGCGGCGGCCATCGAGCTGTATGAGGGCTTCGGCTTCCGGGAGGTGGGGCGGCGGCGCAACTACTACGACCTGCCCAAGGAGGATGCTCTCATTCTCACAAAATACTACACGGAGGAGGCGGCACAATGAACATTCTGGCCTTTGAATCCTCCTGCGACGAGACGGCTGTGGCAGTGGTGCGGGACGGGCGGCAGCTGCTGTCCGACGCGATTCTCTCCCAGGCGGACATGCACGCCCTGTACGGCGGCGTGGTGCCGGAGATCGCCTCCCGCAAGCACGTGCAGGCCATCGCCGCCCTATCCGACAAGGCGCTGGCCGACGCGGGCCTGACGAAGCGAGACATCGACGCCGTGGCGGTAACGTATGCCCCGGGGCTTATCGGCGCGGTGCTGGTGGGGGTGTCCTTCGCCAAATCCGCTGCCTACGCGCTGGGGGTGCCGCTGATCCCCGTACACCATGTGCGGGGCCACATCGCCGCCAACTATCTGGCGTTTCCGGAGCTGGAACCGCCCTTCGTGGCACTGGCCATCTCCGGAGGCAACACCCTGATCGTAGACGTGCGGGACTATACGGATATGACGGTGCTGGGCGCCACCCGCGACGACGCGGCGGGGGAGTGCTTCGACAAGGCGGCCCGTGTGCTGGGACTGCCCTACCCCGGCGGCAAGCCCATGGACGAGCTGGCGCAGCAGTCCGCCGGCGGCAAATATGAGCTGCCCCGTGCCCACGTGTCCGGCGCGGAGCTGGACATGAGCTTCTCGGGCCTGAAAACGGCGGTGGTGAACCTGGCCCACAACGCCCAGCAGAAGGGGGAGGAACTGGACGCCCCCGCGCTGGCACGGGACTTCGCCTGCGCCGTGTCGGGCGAGCTGGTGCCCCGCGCCATGCGGGCGCTGGAGCTGACAGGGTATGACACGCTGGTGGCCGCCGGGGGCGTGGCGGCTAACTCCGTCATCCGCGGGGATCTGGAGCACGCCTGCCGCAAGACGGGGACGCGGCTGTTCCTGCCGCCGCTGCGATGGTGCGGAGATAACGGCGCTATGATCGGCGCCCAGGGCTACTACGAGTATCTGGCGGGCCGCCGTGCCGGACTGGATCTCAATGCCTACGCCACCATGGATCTGGGTACACTGACATAACGTGCAGCCCCGCTCTTTCGGGAGCGGGGCGTTTTCCTGCTCCGATGGCTGGCAGAAGGGGTCGTTATGGTAAACAAGATGGCTGTGCGCGTCGATTTGTGATGTTATGTAAAGTAAAACGGGGAAATTGGAAAAGTGGAAACCGAATTATGAGTGTCGGTGAATCTGGCGAAAAAGGCGGAAAAGTATTGAAAATACAGGGAACACATAGCTGTGGAAAACTTTGTGGAAAGTGTGGATAACTCTTTGTAAAAATTATGTAATGCAGGATTATGTAAAATGTATGTAAAGGGAACGTCTTGCAGCGGAATAGCGAAATTGTCAGGGAAAAGCGGGGGAATAGGGAAAAGCGAAGCTTTTTCCCAGGGTGTGACGGAAACGGGGAAGGGAGCGGATTTTCGCGGCGTGAGAAAAAGCGGCAGGCTTCGATGGGGAGATTACGTTATGTATTATTTCGCCGGAACGGCGAAAAGACGGTTGACGGCGGCACGGGGATATGTTATACTATCATCTGGTATTTCACTGTGCTTGTGTGGCTCAGCTGGCAGAGCAGCTCACTCGTAATGAGCAGGTCGCCGGTTCGAATCCGGCCACAAGCTCCAAAAAAGACGTCCGGAAGGGCGTCTTTTTTTTGAGCTTGTCCGGAGTCGAAGTTTATCCCCCGTAGGAGGAAATCCGGCCACAAGCTCCAAAAAAGACGTCCGGAAGGCTCTCTGCTGGTAAGACAGTAAAATCAAATTTCTTGGAACAGGCATGATCTCGGTCATGCCTGTTCCGCTTTTAGCAGCTCATCCACAGGAATATAGCCCACAAGGTCGTACTCGATATGTACCTTCTGCCTGCGCTTGCCGCTGGACT